>CABS01000059.1_pt1 | contig 8960 bp, 9 predicted proteins | sample 344768 | NCBI WGS metagenome assembly CABS01 (sample SAMEA3138346, study PRJNA38045) | mine drainage metagenome | isolation source: Carnoules arsenic-contaminated mine drainage | place: France:Carnoules | collected 21-May-07 | reverse complement strand
TGGCATGCGGGAAAAACCCGGGTTACCCCGGATTTTGGTTCGGTATGACTCGCTTACGCCAATCAACCTACACCACAACCCACACGCTTACGGACGCGGCGACTGCCTAGCCAGCTTCGGCGCGGAGTCTATCACGGGAATAGGAATTCAGACCTTCTACTTGCCCTGCAAAGCCTGTCCGGTCTTTTCCAATGCCTTGCCGCTTTGCTGCAGCGTCTCACTGCCTAGGCGCTTGACTTGGTCGGCAAAGGTTTCTTGCGCAAAAGGGTTCGACAGCAGGGGTTTGTTGCGGCCGATATTGACACCCAGCGCCAGGCCGACCAGTACACCTATCAGCAAACTAAGCAGTATCCATTTCGCCTGTTTCATGGCTTGACCCTCCGAACAATCACACGCAGCACACGCAACAATAAGCAGCTACTCACACTTCGTCCAGCTGCACACTGATGCCCAACTCTTTCCATCGCTTCGCTTCCTCGTGCAATGCCGTTTCAGTGAGCGGATTTTGCGTCAACCAACCTCTGCCCAGCTGCAAATGAAACTTGGTGCCGCTGAAATACCCATGCATCTCAGGCAAGACAACCTCGCTGCGGTTGCGGTAAAACAGGATCGCCAGACGCAATGCCATGACCTGCCCCATATCTCGCGTCTCATGCAATTGGCCACGCAATTTCTCCAAGCCACCGCGCTGCGCCAACGTGAGCAGACTCAAACGATGCTGCTCTTTTTTGGAGAAGCCGGGCATGTCGGCATTCTCGAGTATATAGGCCGAGTGTTTGTGATAGCCGCTGTGCGCGACACTGATGCCGGTTTCATGCAGATAAGCGGCCCAGTTCAATGAACGCATCACCTCTTCATCCACCGCATCCGCGAGAAACTGGCGCGCCAACAAGTCGGCCAAACCGGCCACCCGCCTGGCCTGCCTCACATCCAGATGATAACGGTGCATAAATCGCTGGACGGTGACATCACGCATGTCATTGTCATGGAAGCGCCCCCACAAGTCGTACAGCACACCCTCGCGCAACGCGCCCAGCGCGGGCTGCATACTAAAAATCCCCAGCTCGCAAAATGCCGCATACATGATGGCGAAGCCACCCGCAAACGCATGCAGGCGATCAGCCTTTAAGCCCGGCAAATTGAGCCTTTGCACCTCTCCCACTCTGAGCATGTAGGCGCGCAGCTGCTCCAATCCATCACGGGTGATGCCGCTATCACTGTAACCGTTCTGCTCCAAAACCTCCGCCAACATTCTGGCCGTGCCTGAAGACCCGATGGCCTCCTGCCATTGCCCGCGATAATCCGCGACGATCGTTTGCAGCTCGCTGCGCGCGGCCAGCTCGGCCTGCTTGAGATTATGCTTGGTGATCTTTCCATCGGCGAAAAAACGTCCGCTGAAACTGACGCAGCCCATATACAGGCTTTCCAGGTTGATGGGGTTTAGGCCGTTGCCGATGATGAATTCTGTCGACCCCCCGCCTATGTCCACCACCAGGCGATTGGCTGGCGATGGCGGCAAACCATGCGCCACGCCCAGATAAATCAACCTCGCCTCCTCACGTCCAGCGATGACCTCGATAGGGAAGCCCAGAACACGCTCGGCCTGCGGAATAAAGTCGGCAGAGTTTTTTGCCACGCGCAATGAATTGGTACCGACTGCACGTACCGACTCGGGCGGCAAACCGCGCAAACGCTCGGCAAACCGCGCCAGCGTTTTTAGCGCGCGCTCCTGAGCCGGGACATCGAGATATTTATCTTCCGTAAGGCCTGCCGCCAAACGCACGGATTCGCGCAAACCATCCAGCATGTAGAGCTGGTCGCCTTCCGCGCGCGCCATTTGCAGACGGAAGCTGTTCGAGCCCAGATCGACGGCGGCCAGCAGGGATTGCGCTTGCACTAGTTCTGAACTTCGCGCTCAATCTCATCCACGGTGATATGGCGCACATCACGGCCTCTCACCATGTAAATCACATACTCGGCCATGTTTTGCGCATGATCCCCGATACGCTCGATGGCTTTCGCGATAAACAATATCTCGAGCGCGGTCGAAATGGTGCGCGGGTCTTCCATCATAAACGTGATGAGATAACGCATGATGCCGCGAAACTCCTCATCCACCTGATCGTCTTGGCGCACCACCTGCGCCGCCATCACCACGTCCAGGCGCGCGAAAGCATCCAGGGCTTTGCGCAGCATATCGACGGCGATCTCCGAGGCGTGCTTTATTTCGTGATAACGGGGAATCGCCAGCACGTTTTTTTGCGACAGCATTTTTGCCATGCGCGCGATTTTCTCCGCCTCGTCGCCGATACGTTCCAGATCGGTGATGGTTTTCACGACGGTCATCACCAGGCGCAGATCCCCTGCGGTCGGCTGACGGCGCGCGATCATCTGGCTGCACGCCTCGTCGATCTTGACTTCCATCGCGTTGACGCGATGATCCTCTTCAATCACCCGATTCATCAAAGCCACATCGCTGCCGACCAAAGACTCGATCGCGCTTTTAATCTGGCTTTCGACCAGCCCGCCCATTTGCAACACACTGGCGCGGATAGACTCCAGCTCAGTGTCAAATTGCTTGGAAATATGATCATTGTTCGACATGGCGATTCCTTAATTTAAGGCAAACAAACAGCTTGCGGCGTGAACGTTAAAATTTGATGACAGGCACTCGCGCTCCCCGGCCAAGAACACCGCTGCACGGGGCGGGAAGACCAAGCCCGTGCATTTAAGCAGTCATCGTTTTGACACCGTCCGGCGTACCCAACAACAGCACATCGGCACCGTGTCTGGCAAACAAACCATTGGTGACCACCCCTGCCAGCTGGTTCAACGCAGCTTCCAATTCGACCGGATTCATGATCTGCAAATCATGCACATCCAGAATGATATTACCGTTATCGGTGGTGAAGCCTTCGCGCAATTTTGGCCGCCCGCCCAGCTTGACCACTTCGCGCGCGATGTAGCTGCGCGCCATCGGAATCACCTCGATAGGCAAGGGGAAGTTGCCCAGCACATCCACCAGCTTGCTGGCATCGCACACGCAAATGAATTTCTTGCTCGAGGCCGCCACGATCTTCTCACGAGTCAGCGCGCCGCCGCCGCCTTTGACCATATGCAGATGACGCGTGATCTCGTCCGCACCGTCCACATACACGGGAATGTCACCCGCATCATTCAAAGACAGTACCTCGATGCCATGTCCTTGCAGCCGTTTGGCCGAAGCTTCGGAGCTCGCCACCGCAGCGCGTATTTTGTGTTTGATCTTGGCCAGCTCATCAATAAAAAAGTTGGCCGTCGAACCCGTGCCCACTCCGACGATGCTATCTACCGGCACATATTCGATCGCCGCCTTGGCCACCGCGCGCTTCAAATCATCCTGACTAAACATCTGTAAACTCGCTTCCATTAAAGAATTTATTTTGTGGATTATTGCAGGAATTGGCCGACTTGGGGAATCCCCAAACAGACTTTGAATCGGCACCCGGGCAATTCGTGGGGGTTCTCCCGCTTCCCTGCGAGACCCTTCATCCGTCCGGTCAACTGGCCCGCAAGTCAGAAATGGCGATATGCGGCTTGAGCTGAAAAGCGTATCGCCTGACCAATAGCGCTCCGGGATGGCAGGGCGAGAACCGGGCGGGAAGCCATCGGGTTTCGATGGCCGCACACACGCCCCGCGCACATTTTGAACCTATCCCACTAGCCTGTACAATCCGCCCTCATTCGATTAGCAACTCCGCCCTGACACCCTCTATGAAAATCGCTATCGCCGGTACCGGCTATGTCGGCATCTCCAATGCCATCCTGCTCGCGCAACACAATGAAGTGGTCGCGCTGGACATCATCCCCGAGAAGGTGGAGATGCTGAACCGCAAACAATCGCCCATTGAAGATACCGAGATCAAAGACTACCTGCAGAACAAAAAACTCGACTTCAAGGCCACGCTAGACAAACACGAGGCTTATACCGGTGCGGATTACGTCATCATCGCCACCCCCACCGACTACGATCCCGAGACCAACTATTTCAACACCCGCTCGATCGAATCGGTGATACGCGATGTGCTGGACATCAATCCGCGGGCGGTGATGATCATCAAATCCACTGTGCCGGTAGGCTACACCGTCAAGGCACGCGCACAATTCAGCTGTGACAATCTGATCTTTTCGCCAGAATTCCTGCGCGAAGGCCGCGCCCTGTACGACAACCTGCACCCCTCGCGCATCGTCGTGGGCGAACGCTCCCGGCGCGCCGAGACCTTTGCCAACCTGCTCCAACAAGGTGCGGTGAAACAAGACATCGCGACGCTGTTCACCGACTCCACCGAAGCCGAGGCGGTCAAGCTTTTCGCCAACACCTTTCTTGCCATGCGTGTCGCCTACTTCAACGAGCTGGACACTTACGCGGCGACACACGGGCTCGATACCAAACAAATCATCCAGGGAGTCAGCCTCGATCCGCGCATCGGCGACCACTACAACAACCCCTCGTTCGGTTACGGCGGCTATTGTTTACCCAAAGATACCAGGCAACTGCTCGCCAACTACCAGGACGTGCCGCAGAACCTCATACATGCCATAGTCGAGGCCAACACCACGCGCAAAGATTTCATCGCCGACAGCATCATCAGGCTCAATCCCAAGGTCGTCGGCATCCATCGCCTCATCATGAAAAGCGGCTCGGACAACTTCAGAGCAAGCAGCATCCAGGGCATCATGAAGCGCATCAAGGCCAAAGGCATCGAGGTCATCGTGTACGAACCGGAATTGAAGGAGCCTGAATTCTTCCGTTCCAGGGTGGTGAACGACCTCGCTCAGTTCAAGCAAGAAGCCGATCTCATTGTCGCAAACCGCATCACCGACGACATCCGCGATGTGGCAGCGAAGATATATAGCCGCGACCTGTTCGGCAAGGATTAGGCTGGAGAGCGGGAAGTGATTTTCACTCCCTACTCACAACTTACCGCACTATGCACTAGGCGAACAATTCCGCCTCGGCCAGGCTCTTGCCCAGCGCATCTTTGGCTGACACGGTAGGGGGCATTTGCAGCTTCCAATCGATCGCCAGCGCGGGGTCGTTCCAACGCAAGCTGCGCTCATGCTCGGGGAACCAGTAATCGGTGGTCTTGTAGAGAAACTCGGCGGTTTCGGACAGCACGACAAAACCATGCGCAAAACCCGGCGGTATCCATAACATGCGTTTGTTCTCAGCGGACAGCTCCATGGTGACATGCTGGCCGAAGGTCGGCGAACTGCGCCGCATATCCACCACCACATCCAACACCGTTCCTTGCACCGCGCGCACCAGCTTGCCTTGCGGATGCTGTATCTGATAATGCAAGCCGCGCAATACGTTCTTCACGGAACGCGAATGATTGTCCTGCACGAACTCCGTTTCGCGTCCGACCAGCTCGTCAAATTTGCGCTGGTTAAAACTCTCGAAGAAGAAGCCCCGCTCATCGCCGAACACCTTGGGTTCGATGATCAGCACATCGGCGATCCGGGTAGGAGTGGCTTGCATGTTTATCGTCCCTGCTCTTTCAGCACTTGCATCAGATAGGCACCGTAGCCGCTCTTGATCAACGGTGCGGCGAGTCTTTGCAGCTGGGCCGCATCGATGAAACCGTTGTGGTAGGCGATCTCTTCCGGGCAGGCGATTTTCAGTCCCTGGCGGTGCTCTATGGTTTGAATGAACATACCCGCTTCCAGCAGCGATTCGTGCGTGCCGGTATCCAGCCAGGCAAAACCGCGCCCCATCATCTCGACCGACAACTGCCCGCGCTCCAGATAGATGCGGTTCACGTCGGTGATTTCCAGTTCGCCGCGCGATGATGGCTTGAGGTCACGGGCGATATCGATGACCTGACTGTCGTAAAAGTACAAACCCGTCACCGCATAATTGGATTTGGGTTGCACAGGCTTTTCTTCCAGCGAGATCGCCCGGCCCGACTTGTCGAATTCCACCACGCCGTAACGCTCCGGATCGCGCACGCGGTAGGCAAACACCGAGGCTCCTTGCGTGCGCTGCGCGGCGTTGCGCAACTGGGTCTGGAAATCGTGGCCGTAAAAAATATTATCGCCCAGCACCAGAGCGGAAGGATCGTTACCGACAAAATCCTTGCCTATGATGAACGCTTGGGCGAGGCCATCCGGAGAGGGTTGCACCGCGTACTGCAGATTCAACCCCCACGCGCTGCCATCGCCCAGAAGCTGCCGGAAACGCGGCGTGTCCTGCGGGGTCGAGATGATGAGGATGTCCTGTACGCCAGCCAGCATCAGCGTGCTGAGCGGGTAATAGATCATCGGCTTGTCGTACACCGGCAGCAGTTGCTTGGAAACCGCCAGCGTTACCGGATGTAGACGTGTGCCGGAGCCTCCGGCCAGGATGATGCCTTTGCGTTTTGACATAGATTATTTCTCCAGAATTTCAGCCAGCATGCGCGTCACGCCCGTTTGCCAGTCAGGCAAAAACCAGGTCGAACGTGCGTTTGAGTTTGTCGGTGTTCAGCCGCGAATTGTGCGGGCGTTTGGCAGGCGTAGGGAACGCGCTGGTCGGCACGGCATGGATGGCATGCTGCGCCACCTTGATATCCACGCCGCGATCTCGCGCATAGGCGATCACCATGCTGGCGTATTCATGCCACGAGGTCACGCCTCCGGCCACCAGATGATACAAGCCCGACACCTCCGGTCGCGCAACGGCAGTGCGTATCGCATGGGCGGTGACATCGGCCAGCAAGTCCGCACCGGTGGGGGCGCCGAACTGATCGGCTATGACCTTCATACTGTCGCGTTCCTGCGCCAAACGCAGCATGGTCTTGGCGAAATTGCCGCCGCGTGCGCCATATACCCAGCTGGTCCGGAAGATGAGATGCTTGCAGCCGGATGCTTGTATCAGTCGCTCGCCTGCCAGCTTGGTCGCGCCATACACGTTCAGCGGCGCGGTGGCATCTTGTTCGCGCCACGCCTGATCGCGGCTACCGTCGAACACATAGTCGGTAGAATAATGGATCAGCCATGCATCGATGCGCTTGGCTTGCCGCGCCAAGACGCCGGGTGCGGCGGCATTGATGGCATGCGCCAGTTCGGCCTCGCCCTCGGCCTTGTCCACGGCGGTATGCGCGGCTGCATTGACGATGATGTCGGGCGCGACACTGCGCACGGTATCCTCCAGCCCTGCAAGGTCGGTGAAGTCGGCGCGCAATATCTTGCTATCGGCATCAAGGGCGACCAGCTCACCCAGCGGGGCTAGGCTGCGTTGCAGCTCCCAGCCGACCTGCCCGCCTTTACCCAGCAACAATATCTTCATCGGGCGCGCCCGGCATAATTTTTCTCGACCCACTGGCGATAGCTGCCGGACAAGACGTTATTCACCCAGCTCTGGTTCACCAAATACCACTGCACGGTCTTGCGTATGCCGGTTTCGAAAGTCTCGGCGGGCTTCCAGCCCAGCTCGCGCTCCAGCTTGCGCGCGTCGATGGCGTAACGCCTGTCGTGCCCCGGACGGTCGGTCACGAAGCTGATCTGCTCGCGGTAGGACTTGCCATCGGCCTTGGGATGCAGCTCATCGAGCAGGCCGCATACGGTATGCACGATGTCGAGGTTGGTCTTCTCGTTCCAGCCGCCCACGTTGTACACCTCGCCCAGCGTGCCCTTTTCCAGCACGCGGCGTATCGCGCTGCAATGGTCTTTGACATACAGCCAGTCGCGGATCTGCTGGCCGTCGCCGTACACCGGCAGGCTTTTACCCGCCAGCGCGTTGACTATCATCAGAGGGATCAGTTTCTCCGGAAAATGATACGGCCCATAGTTGTTCGAACAGTTGGTGGTCAGCACCGGCAAACCGTAAGTATGGTGGTAGGCGCGCACCAGATGGTCGCTGGCGGCCTTGCTCGCCGAATAGGGGCTGTTCGGCTCGTAGCGATGGGTCTCGCTGAACGCCGGCTCATCCTTCGCCAGCGAACCGTAAACCTCATCGGTGGAGACATGCAGAAAACGGAAGCCGGTCTTGTCGTTCGCGTCCAGGCCGTTCCAGTAGGCGCGCACCGCTTCGAGCAAATGAAAAGTGCCGACGATGTTGGTCTGGATAAAATCCTCCGGGCCGAGTATGGAACGATCGACGTGGCTTTCGGCAGCGAAGTTGATGACTGCGCGGGGACGATGTTCGGCCAGCAACTCGGACACCAGTTGCGCATCGCCGATGTCGCCCTGCACGAAAGTGTGACGCGGATTGCCTTGCAGCGAAGCGAGATTCTCCAGATTGCCCGCATAGGTCAGCTTGTCCAGGCTCACAACACCCTCGTCGTGCTCCGCGCACCAGTCCAACACAAAATTTGCCCCGATAAATCCGGCACTGCCCGTCACTAAAATCATATTGCTCCCCGCCGCCGTGGCAGTTGTTGAAGGTTGAAATCTTATAAGCAGCGTGATTATAGGCGATGGCACACGCCCGACCAAATATCAAGCACCCGCCTATCGAAGGCGAAGATGCCAAGCATAGTTTTGGGGGCCGGGCTTTAGGGCAGGTTCAATATTCGGTTAGAATACGCGCTCAAAATTCAATCCACAGCATTCAACCTTCGAGGAACACACCATGTACCAGATAGCACCATCCATCCTTTCCGCAAACTTCGCCAGGCTAGGCGAGGAAGTCGACAACGTACTCGCCTCCGGCGCAGACATCGTGCACTTCGACGTGATGGACAACCATTACGTGCCCAACCTGACCATCGGCCCGCTGGTCTGCGAAGCGCTGCGCAAGCATGGCGTGACCGCGCCTATCGACGTGCACCTGATGGTCAAACCGGTGGACCGCATCATTCCCGATTTCGCCAAGGCGGGCGCCACCTACATCACCTTTCACCCGGAAGCTTCCGAGCACATCGACCGCACCATCGGCCTGATCAAGGAAAGCGGCTGCAAGGCCGGCCTGGTGTTCAACCGGCCACGCCGCTGGAGAT
>CABS01000009.1_pt1 | contig 9033 bp, 12 predicted proteins | sample 344768 | NCBI WGS metagenome assembly CABS01 (sample SAMEA3138346, study PRJNA38045) | mine drainage metagenome | isolation source: Carnoules arsenic-contaminated mine drainage | place: France:Carnoules | collected 21-May-07 | reverse complement strand
GCGACTCGTCTCTATCCGCCATTTCCGGCCCCGTAAACGGATCGACGATCTGATGTGCTTCGCTAGCCTTTAATCCCAGGATTTCCATGATCGGCCCGTCCGAACCGTCTTCGACGACCAGGAAGAATACCGTCACCGGCGCAGCCTGCCCTTCTCTGTCTACGCGCCAAATCACTTGCTGGTGGATCCCTGGGGACCAGTCAAGTTCACCAAATACTACGACAGAGCATTTGTGCTGCAGACCATCCAAGCCGGCACCTGAGCGTAATGACATGATGAGCACGGGAGTTTCACCATTCAGAAAGCGATCTTTTTCCCGATTCTTATGCGTCGCCGATTCGCTGCCCGTGTACATGGCTGGTGACAAATCCTTGAGTTCTTCATTCCATATCTCGTAGACCGCGCGATGCCAACCCACCAGCAACACCGATTCGCCCGCCTCCACCAATAACCGCGTAAATTGGGCGACCGCTTTAGCCTTCGCAACGCCTGTGGCCTGTCTGACCATAATGTCCAGCTCACGCACTGCCGACCCACGTTCCGTGAAGGATCCGGTTGTCGCTTTAATGGCCAGCGCCCGGGCCAGATCCTCCACCGACCGCACGGCTTTTTCGTCGTAGTCCACGTACTCGATAATCCGCGACACCCTGGGCAATTCCTGCCCGACATTGCTTTTCAGCCGGCGCATCAGCGCGTGCTGTTCGCGCAGATAACTGCCCAGGGCTTTGGGGTTGGTAATGCGCCCATGGTTATCCGTCCACTCGCGCATGAAGTCCGCATGATCGCCCAGCACGGATTCGTCGATGAAACGCATGACGCTCCACATTTCGCCACCGTAGTTGTAGATCGGGGTGGCCGTGAGACCTAAGTGGTACTCCGTATGCTCTGAAAGCACCTTTGCGGCCGCACCCTTGGCCGTGGATGTGCCGGTGCGAAGCGATTGCGGTTCGTCATACACCACGGTCTTGAAAAAGTCCGTCGCAAAGATGTCCGCCCACCCCATGATCTGGGAGATCCGGAACACATACACGTCGGCGGGCGGCAATGAATATGGCTTGGTTTTCTGGATGCAATGCACCCGCAGATGGGTAAACGCCGTGGTTTTCTCAAACCACTGGATTTGCATGTGCGCATCACAGACGACTGCGGCCGGTAGCGCGCCTGGTTCAGCGCAAAGGAATGCGGCGGCCGTATAGGTTTTGCCCAAACCCCCCTCGTCCCCCAGTAGCAACGATTTCCGGTGCCGGAGGATTTCTACGGCCTGGGCCTGATAGCGCCGGAGTACCTGTCCGTCCCGCAGCCCGGTGACAGTCGCCGATTCAAACTCTGGGAGCAAGATGCTCTCCATTTGTGCCTGGCGTTGATCGAATCCCTCTTTTTCTGTGCTCAACCGGTGTAAATCTGCGTCACTCAGACGCAACGGGTAACGCGACACGAACCATTCCAGATCAGCCGCCGTTATTAGGTCGGCAGGTAGCGTAAATGGCCCGGGGGATTGCTTCGGTATCTTGGGGAACAGTTGTTTCAAGCGGATGGCAACGTGAGGCTCGACGCCTTCGATCAGCCAGTACGGCTTATGACCATCGTGGATGTAGCGTAGTTCACCGTAGGTTCTAGTGGCCATCAGAGCCATCCTTTGCTGAGTGAGGCCATATAAGCCGGTTTGCCGTTAATGGTTGCAGGCAGCGTCATGGAGAGGTTCGTGGCAAGGATAATGCGGGTGACCTCCGTATGGCTGGCATAGCGTTGCAACTGGCGATAAACCGCGGTCTTCTGGGCGGGGCGCAGCTTGCATTCGATAGCGGTGCCGTCCTCAATGAAGAAGTCAGGGATATCCCGTGCCGACAACACCATTTCCCGGGTGAACGGGATGCCGGCGCAGGTGAACACCGCCGCCAAATCAGCCTGTAGCCGTTTCTCGTCGGACAGGTCCAGGCGGGCGGATTCGATGAGCCCGATGATCCAGTGATTTTCAGTTTCCATCCTTTCTCTACCGCACATGCTCTATCGCCATCCCCGGTTCTGCCGTACGCCAGTCCGGCCATTCACGTGCCTCGTTACGAGACTGCTTGTCCGTAATGGCTTGCGCAATCTCTTCCGGCGTGTGTCCAGACCTCCAGGCACCATCGAGTGCCAGCAGGATGACATCCACCCATTCTATGATGTCCTTTGGGTCGGCTTCGATTTCAACCAACTCTTTGCGGATATGGTCCAGGAGTCGTCTGCGACCACGCCAGTCTTAGGGATACTGGACGTGGCAGGCAGAGATTCCGGTAGGCCATCGCGCTCTATAAAAGTGCCAAAACACGCATCGTACCAAATAGGGACCATCGCATTTACAGTGTTCACCAGATCCTCCACTGTCCCATCATTCTTGATGGCAATATCCGAGCTGCAGGTTTGCCAGAACTCCTCTGAAACGTGATTAGCCACGGGTTCACCGCCGGGACGGAGCACCAAACCGAGTTGCCCGCCAAGTTCTTGCACCAGGTCGGCCTCATTCTGGAAACGCACGTCGGTTATGACCCAATCCACCTGTTCACCGGTGGAAAGTATCCGGTCGCGCACCTTATCGATCAGGTACGATTCGCATTGTGCTCGGCGATAATCGCCCCACCACTGGAGGATCTGACGGGGTGACCACCATTTCCAGCGCCACAGAATTTCTATCCCAAGCACACCACACACCCTGATGGCTGTTTTTCGGAAGGACTTATCTGTGCAGCGCCCCAGGGCGAGCCTTGGCGTTGGGCTCTCCTTTGTCTCACGGCACTTGAGTAACTCAACAGGCACGCTGAAAGCCGCGCTGACTTCCTCGTACAGACAATCAGCGAACGCTATCCGCTGGAATCCGTGTTCTGCGACCAGAATGTCTGCAACGCTGTCCTTGCCACTACCGGCGGCACCGGTGAGTCCGATGATCATCAATCGCACCCCTTGTGGAATTCGTTATCCGACATGCTCTTGCCCCTTGCCAAATGGCGGAATACAGTCTGTGCGGACACTAAAGAGCGCCTGCTGACTGGTGACCATTTTGAGCAATCGCTGCAAATCCGCAGCGGGGATGGACACCCGATCCACGGGCACACCGTTCATCGAATTGGTGTATCGCGCCATTTTCTCCAGGAATATCTGGTCGTTTTCTTCTGTAGCTTGATGCATCACGAATAATCTCCTCCAATAGTTGGAACCGCCCGCTGATCTTCTGTATGCCGAACTCCGCCAAAGGCCCGCATGTCATAATTCTAACGAGTCAATAAGGATTTCAATTTCTTCAATAAACCCCTGCAGACCACCTTTTGTTTCCTCTTGTGGCCGTGAAGTATCACTGAAATACTTGCGAATGGCGTCTAAAACATCCTGTTCACTCATATTCAAAAATCTCCAAAAACAAAATCACCGATATGGCTCCAAATGTCCTTCTTTCTGGGCCTGCTGCGATGCCTGCAATCTGGCCGACGTTGATTCGCCTTGAGGACCACCAACGCGACATCCAGAGCAAGCAACGTCAGGCGCTTACGTTCTTCTTTGGTCTTTCGCTTTTCTGCCGCTTCCCGCTCATGAATACGCTGCAAAAATAGCGGCCGTGGTGGACTATCTACCTTGTGCATATGGTTGCGCTCCTGCAATAATTTCCTGCATCAACCGATAAGTCTCCGTGGCCGTCCCCTTGCCATCCCGCCAATCCGGAGCTTCCCGATCCATGGTGGCGCACAAGTCACCCCAATGCTCTACCAGCGCCGTCCACACCGGCCCCGCCACTGTGCCCATGACCGGTGCGAATCGTTCCCAAACACTGGGCACCTGTTCCAGCAACTTGCGACAGCGGCCAAAGTCTGAGGGATCGTGCGGGTAAGCGGCATGCTTTGGATCTTTGCCGTCCGGGAATTTCAAGTGTGCATTGACTGTCCAGAATATCGCGCTGGACGACAGTCCTTGCTCTCCCGTCGCCAACCATTGAATGGCGGAATCATCCAGTGAAGCCGCTATGGGGCTGCTTTTGATTTGTGCAACGGCTGGACCACGATATTGGTCTTTTGCACGCTCAAGATCCTCTGCCCTGCCCCATGCAAAGTTAGCCCCGGCCATGCGTGCCAGGTCAGCGTCCATCACCTTATTCTTGGCATCACCGCCAGTCAGCTTCACCAGCGCCGTAATGGGTAAGGAACCAAAAACAAATGTGCAGCCGTTTTCTTCGCGTATGGTGTACTCGGTCATCTGCCCCTCTCCACTATGAAAACCTAAGTCCATGCTCATCATGATTACTTTTCGGCCTTATTCTTCCACTTGCAGATTTGCATTATGTTTGCTCCTTACAGATATCGCCTCCGGTGAATACATGGAATATGGCGTCCTGTATTTGTGGGGCGGAACAATAAGATGAAAACTATGAACATGATGAACCAGACCATTTGGATCAAAATGAACTATGGCCGTAGCGATGCCTTTTGGAGTGCCTGCAGCAATCGCTGCGGTGTAGGCATTCAGCAAATAAGGACTGCCACCAGTTTGTTTTGCCCGTACAAGCAATCCGCGATCCTGGGCCACATCGGCGCAAAGTTGCTTTGCTGCGCTCACCTCACTATTTGTTGCCAGATGCCGGGTACTTTTCACCAGTTCTGATATCACACGTTTTCCGCAGTGATCCATATTTTTTATCGATGATAGACTGGCTTGTGTCCTGGGATAGTCCACATGTATTGCCGAATAAATCACCCCTGCGGCCATTACGGAAGAAAGTATGGCCATGCCACCATAAAAAATCGCTCTCTCCTTGTTCACGAACATTCCTCCTGTAAGTCACGTATTGCCCCATCTCCACCAATCATCCATCCCCGATTTTCCTGGTGACACCACAACGTCAATCCAAAGCGAGGATCATCATCTTTGCCACCCTTTGCCGCCTTGAACGCACCACTATCAAGAAACACATGGCTCTGTGTGCGCAGCGGTGCATTTTGGGTCCGCCCAAATACTGGTGGTATAATCGTGTGTCCCACATAGGTGGTGGACAGATACGGATACGTCTCTTGTGGCAACGGTTTATTGTCACGCGCGCACTGCTGAACCTCACCGATCAGGCTGCGGCCAAAAAGCACATGATCACGCCAGATACCATCATCGAAGCCTGTGATATAATGCTCCATATCCCATAATGGACTATGGATCTCATCTATATCGAGATCGTTAAATCCGCAGGGGTTACCCCCCAGCATGAGGGGAGCATATGGCATCCTCAGTTCCGCGTGTGCCACATGAAAACGCATCGGCTCAGCATCCTTGCTGTTGCCGCCAGTAGGGCCAACAACCCGTACCAGTGGTAGGTTCTCCAGCAGAGGAAGGAAATCACCAGCCTTCCTGAATTCTTTTGCCCACCCCCAACCCTTGTTGCGCATGAAGATGTACTTATATATCTGCTGACGAGGGTCCCTTGTTTCGCCCAAAATCCACGCCATCAACATGGCATCGTGGTTCCCCAGAACGGCGTGAAACCACGGGTGTTCCAGAAGGGTAAGACAGCCTTCGCTGTCAGGCCCACGATTCACCAGGTCACCGACGGAAAATACCCGGTCAGCGGACGGGTCAAAATGGACGTGGTCCAGTAGTGCCAGCAGCATATTCGTGCAGCCATGCAGGTCGCCAACGATGAAATCGCGTCCTGCGGTGTTGGCTGTGTGGTGGATTACTGTGGGTTGGCCATCCAAAAACATGCGTGTCCCTTACAATGCGAAAAACGGATGAATTTCTAACACCAAATTAACAGCCGGCGCTCCGGATTGGTCCGTTTTCGATAAGCCAAAATACGCTCTAGAAGAGCACCTGCGCCAATATGAAGAACAACACCGCCGACGTGATCAGGCCCCGGACAGCAACCGTTTCTCAAGCTCCTCTCGTTTCTGTTCGTCAACCTTGCGCCGCGCCGCACCCTGCGCCTCGATCTCCCTCACCTTGGACGCCGACTGCTCCAGGATGTCCTGACACTTCTCCAATGTGTCAGTGCCGATGATCGCCTGTTGCTGCATGGTGGCGATCTGGATGCTGTTTTCGCCCAGCGTCTGTGCCGCTTGGGTCATAGCTTCGGTCACCATGTCGCGGATGGCACCGTCCACCTTGACGGCCTGCTGCTGCTCGATGGCGATCAACTGTTGGGCCACCAGGGCCGTCAGCGCCGGCACAGCGATATTTTTGGCCCGGTCGAACTCGTCCAGGATCGCTCGGGCATTGTCTTGGGTAGCCTGCAATTCAAGCGCCTGCTGCTGATCGAGGACCTGCGCGTTCTTGAGATCGTTCACCAGCACTTGTAGGCGTTGATCCAGTTTTTGCAGCGCGGCACGTTTGGCGCCGGCCTGGGGGTCCGTGGTATCCACTGGGAGTTGCAGAGCGGATGCGGACTGCTGCTGCCATACGGTTGCCCGTTGCAGTCCGGCGGACAGTTTGTCGTAGTGCGTGGCGTTTTCGCGCTTCAGCCCTTCGATGTCCTGAATGCGTTGCTGCTGCAATGCGGCCGACTTGTCCATTTGCGCTTCCAGATCTTTGATCCGTCCCTGCACGGATTGCGTGTGCGCCAGTATCTGTTCCTTTTCGCTGCGAAACATGCCCATCATCTTGCCGAGCACGGATTTCTGCTGACTGGGGTTCAGCCCTTTGGCCGTGGACAGCAAGGTGTTGAGTTGCGTGCCCATGTCCCCCATATCGGCGGTCTTGTGGGTGGCCAGCAACTTCTCCGCGACACTGGCATAGCCCGCGCGAGAATCGGTGGTCAGGTGCTGGATATCGTCTTCGCTGGGCAGGGCGATAGCGGTTCCTTGCATTGCAACAACCGGCGAGACAACGGGTTGGGTCTGTACGGGGGTTGCACCCAGCAAGGGGCTGTTGTTCACGGTTTCGTCTCCAAATAACGCATCAACTTCGGGCATCTTGGTATTCCTTATCTGTTGTGTGAAAAATTGCTGGTTAACGAATGGCCCCTAAAAAACCAAGGGACGGCAAGGTGACCGTGCGTATTTCATCGATCTGCATCAGCGCGTTCTCGGTCTGCGCCTTCAGCGCTTCCAGTTGCTTTTGCGCCAGTTGCAATTCCTGCCCGGTGATCAGCAACAGGTTGTGCCGACGCTGTGACTGCTGGGCAAATGCGGTGCTTTCCGCCATGTACGCAATGACGCTCATCACCATGACATCGATCTGTATGGCCGCCAGCGTTTCCTGAGCGAGTTCGCCGATGCCGGATAGACGGCTGTGGATGCTCTTCACGCCGCCATAGAGACGCATGAGCGTGTTCTGGGCGGCGTCCGGATCGAAGCGCCTTACGCTTTGTTCCACTCGTTTCAGCAGGCCACCCAATCCATGAGACGGAGACGATCCCCCAGCGGCCTCTCGTGCCGCCGTCGTGATATCCTGAATGGCGGTGGACACGGATATCGCAGAGAGGTTCTGGCTGCTTTCGGACACCTCGCGCAAAACCACTTGTACATGCGGCAAGGTCCCGGCGCCAAAGGCACTGATCCGGTCGAAGTCCAGGGGCAATATGGTTTCAAAACGCGCCTTGAGCATGCGCTTCCTGTGCTCAAAGCCGTCGGGGTATTTCTCCTGGGCGTGCTGTAATGCCTTGTGGACCAGAGGATCTTCCGGCTCCTGGAAAATCTCCTGCGGTTGCGGCGCACTGACGATGATGCGCTGCGGCGCTGGAACAACTTCAGGTGCAATAGTCGTGAGATTAATGACAGGCTTCGGTGTCGCCTGCGGCGCCGTCGGTGAATCGTTCAGCAACAACGGCGCGGGCACAGATGTAGAGACAAATGGCTTTTGCTGATCCACTGTCGGCATCCCATCCAAGGGTAACGCGGTAACGTGCGCTTTTTGTGCCGAAGTGGTGCCCACGGCAGGTGTGGATTGGTCTGCCGCATCGTCAGGGAACAGCGCCACGAGGGTTGCACCCTGCGAAGGGGTTGCACCCTGCGAAGGGGTTGCACCTGTCGCCGTGTGCAAGTCCTGCGAAAGGGTGTCAACCGGGAAAAGCGCATCGCCCTTGGCGGACGGGATGCTCCTGGCAAGGGCCTGGTCACCAACCGGGGAAACGCCTGCTTCGTCATTGCCGAACAAGCCGCCCATGCCAATCAATCCTCGCGGACCCCATTAACACACCCAGCCTGGGTAGTCCAATTGTGAGATTCGAACATGCTTCTAATTTTCTCCGCTTTTGTGCCAGGGTCGCCAGTTGGCCCCAGCATCGGCATGTCGCAACCTGCAGGACCTGGCATGGGGATGGGTTCCTGCCGCGCGCGAGACTCTTGTCGCACTAAAATCATACCCACGATATTCAGTACGTCCACCATATCGCCTTTTTCGACGTGTTCTCGCAGCATCTTGTGCAGGTGCTCGTCGCTGCATTCCGGCGTATGCCATCCACCCCGACCATTTGCACGGGACAGGGCGAGCTTGGCAGTCATGTGCTCAACGCAGCGGCGCGCCAGATAATGATCGGCTTCTACATCCGACAGGCCGATCAACGGCGTGAATAGTGTGATGCCGCCAGATGGGTTTGATTCTGCATCGGCCATTGCATCGACAAAAATATAACCTTCTCTTTCTTCCGGCATGAGATATTCCTCGTTAAAGAAAATGCGTAAACAGCATATACAGGCTGAATAACTCAGCTATGCCACCCAAAACAACAATCGCTAAAACATGCGCCAGATCGTCGACTAAACGCGAAAAGCTAATCCTAAACGTAATGACCTGCCAAAAATCATCTGCCGCAGCGAAGAACAGCAGCATGACCACCAAAATGGGAATACCGATAACTGCCAACAACCAAAGCATGCGTGTCTCCTATTCCGCAAAAAAACCAATCCCCATCATGACGACGGGGAGCGGCAACAAACAAACGACGAGTGGCCAGCAGGATCCCATGGCCGACACCCATATGGCATAGCCAATAACTAGAGTGGAGGCCATGGCCGTAGTCCGCTGCGACACGCGGCCCATTATCCCGGGCCGGACTCCATCAGCCCATACACATGCAGGAAGTCCGCC
>CABS01000184.1_pt1 | contig 9092 bp, 12 predicted proteins | sample 344768 | NCBI WGS metagenome assembly CABS01 (sample SAMEA3138346, study PRJNA38045) | mine drainage metagenome | isolation source: Carnoules arsenic-contaminated mine drainage | place: France:Carnoules | collected 21-May-07 | reverse complement strand
TGCGATTTCACCTGCAAAGGCTGATCGCATCGATTATGCCCACCAACCGCGTGGCACCCCGCACATCGGCGTTCCGCGCGCCCCTTAATTTCTCCCGCGATTGAAATCGCTGATTCCATTTCGAGAAATCTATGAAAACTGTTCTTGGGTTTGATTCCGACGATATCGGGTTCCACTGTGCGCGCCTCCCGCTCGCCAAGGCGCTGCGCGAACTCTCTGGCGCGCCGCCGTCCGATCTTTTCGAAGCGTCGCCCGCTTCCGATGCGTTACACGCGATGCGCAGGGCTTCTGAAGTCGACCACGAGACGTTCTCGTTCCTGTCGCGGTTCGAGCCGGCGTGCCAACGTCCCTGGCCGCAGCGCATCGATCCCTGCGCGGGCTTGGCACGGCGCCAGACTCTTTTGCTGCTTTTGGCGGACGGCTCTCGTCTGATGAACTGGTGCGATCCGGTCCTGAGCGGGGCGCTCTCGGGTCGTGCATACGGCAGACCATGTCCTCACCAGGGCGAGTCACTCGACTCGCGTTGGTTTCGTGTGCGTGCCATTGAGCTTGGTGCTGATGTCCGCACGAACCTCGCGGGCCTGTTGTCAGCGCACAAGCGGGGCGGCTCGATCATGGCGGTTGGCGATGCTGAGTGTGGTCTTGCACACCGGGCGTTGCTCGCTGCGCATCTGGATCCTTATGCCGTGCGCGTGGCCGTCCTGCGGGCGACGCACACCGCGCAAGGCCGGGCCCTGCGGCTGCTGGCGTGGCCAACGGATGCGCCAGCTTGACGCCGATCGCGCCGCCAGGGGACTTGGCGACATGGATTTCTGCGTGTTTTCGGCTTGCATTCGACTTCGTCAGGGCCAGAATCGGTGGCATCTTTCGGATGTGCCGCGCGTGCGCGTGAACGGAAAATTGGCGCCGCCCTTCAGCGGCCCGAGTCGTGTCATGTCTTCGAGGATCAAACCCTATGGGCCAGTTTTGCCAGCGCAAGGCGCACGGGATCGGGTTCTTGCGGTAGTCCACCAGCCGACCCGGTGCGCAACAAGCCCGAGCCGGATCGATGGTTTGGGCAGAAATCCGGCGCGTTCACAGATGGAAAACGGCCCTCACGGGCCGTTTGTGTTCCAGGTTCGCGCATCAGGCTTGTGACGGTTTGCCTTTACGGGGCTTGTCACGGGACTTGAGCCAAGCCAGCCAGCCAACAAGTCCCCAACCGCCGATGGCGACGATGGCAACGCCCAGTGAAAAAGCTTGCAGGTTACTCATTCGTCACTCTCCAAGTTGTCGGCCACGAATGCCGCCGACTGCAGGGCGGCCCATCCCAGCGCGGCAACAACGACATAGGCCGCATCGCCAGTCTTCGCATAGAAGCCGCCGCCGAAGGCCGCAACGCCCCACGAGGCGCGGCGCAATTCTTTGGCAAGCTCTCTTGCCGCTTCGGGCCGAAATCGAAAGCGCATGGGCCTATTTTAACGGGTATGCGCAGTCCTGACCCAGAGATCTGACCCACGCCGGGGTGGCATTCGCACGACCCTCGAAATTCCGCGACGGAACAGCCAATGTCTCCGTAAGCGATTGATTTTGCGCAGAACAGCCTTGCGAAAGGTCACGGTTTTGCGCAAAGGTCACAATTTTTCGGCGCGCTGAGCGCCGGGCTTGCTGCGTACCTGGTCAATGCGTGCCGCATGGAGAGTCCAGCCGCCTTGGTGATTCCGATAGTCGCGCGTTTCCGGCTTGCTTTCATCGTCGTCGGGGAGAGCATCGGTTGCATCCTTCCGATCTGCCACGCGTGCGCGATCCAGATCGGTTGGATCAGCCGCAACCCGGTTCGCACCGGGCTTCTCTTCGAGGACCAGACCCCATGGGCCAGTTTTGCCAGGACGCCGATGGCGCCGAGATCGATTCGATGCGTTACTTCGAAGATGACGCTGGATGGCGTGAACTGCGCTTGCGCAATCGGCTCGCGCCCTTTCGGTTCACCTGCTGCGGCGAGGCCCTGTTCTTGTCGAGAAGCCGCGCAAACGTTCCGTTCTTCAGCCACAAGCCGTACTCGCCCTGCGTCGGATCCGCGAAAGACCCCACGGAGGCCGATCACGGCATCGCGCTGGAGACGATCGAGCACTGGACGCTGAAACACCTCGCCGCGCACATGTCCCGCAGCTTGGGATGGCAGGCCGATGTCGAGGTGTCCTGCTCGGAGACCGCTGCCGAAGACGGTGCCGAGCCGCAAGCCTGGCGCGCGAACTGCCTGGCGTCCCAGGATGATCGTCGGGTTGTTTTCGAGATCCTGGCGTCGCGCCAAAGCGAAACCGACACCGTGTTGCGCGCGCGGATGTTCAAGGCACGCGGAATCCTGTGCGTTTGGCTGACCACCGACGAGGCCAACATCCTCGTCGACTCGGCGATCCCGCTCTATCTCGTGGAGGCCAGGAACGGCTCAACGCTGCGCTCGACGATGGAGCGCTGCCGTCGGCCTTGCAGCGATGGCGAGTCCTCGACCCATCGACCGGACTACGACGCGCTCGCCGAGGCGCTTGTCGCGCGCTGGCCTGTGGCGAGACCCCACGGGCAGACGCCCGCATCCTTTGGCAAAACAACGCCGATCCGTGACATCTTCTCCCTCGCGTTCGACAACCCCAGCGAACTCTCGGCCGAAGCCCGGCGCCACGAGGACGAACAGGCCCAGCGACGGTTCGCGGCGATGCATGCCGACTACGCGCTGTCCGCGCCACAACCCCCGCAACGCGCTCGCTCGCCTTCCGCGCCACTCGAACGCAGGGACATTTCATCCCCCGAGGTTGCCTGCACCTCGATACCCGTTGCACGCGAGGTTGCCAGTGATCTGGAACGCTGCGCCGATGATCTCAAACGCCTGTGCGTTGGGGTTGGTGATGGCCGCTCGGATGCGTTGCCGCTTTCCTATCCTCGCATGGGTGATGGCCACCGTGTGGCTGAAGCCCCCAGTGGCGATGTCGTCGTTCAAATCTATGCCACGGCCACGGGACGTGCTGGCCAGCCTCGCGCGATCACGCGCCTGTCCCTGCACCGTCTTCGCCCCGATCGTTTCTTGATCCCACAGGGGATGCCGTACACCGACCCCATCGGCGACGTGACGTTTACTCCCCAGGACCAGGTTGGCGTCTCGGACCTGCTCCGGTGGTTTCCGGTTTTCGGCGTGGCGTCGTGCGCCGAGCTGGTTCCCGGCCATTCGGTGAAAGACCCCAGAGAGGTCTTCGTTGTGAGGCTGCACATCTCAGCACCCGCCATGAGAGCGATCCAGTGGGCCGAAGCCTCCTCCCTCGCGCAGACCCATGCCATGGTGGCGGCTTAACCGTGGCGCTTGGATGCGAGCGCGGACAGCACGGATGGCGTCTCGAATGGCCCTGGGCCTTCACGCGGCCACGTGGTTTGCGGGGGTCTCCGATAAGCATATGTGGCCTTGCGATTCCGCTGGCCCATTCTGAATGGAATCATCATGCTTCAATCACTCGAATCAGCATCACGTCCCCGCAAACTCGACGGCGTGCCGCGCGGCGTCACCCTGCAGCCCGGCAAGTCCGGCAGCAACGGTCCGCACGGTTGGAGGTGGACCGCGTATTGGCGGGACGCCGGCAAGTCCATCTATCGGCGCTTTCCGATTTTCACACACGGATGGGAGATGGCTTTCTGGATGGCCGTGACGGCGCGTCGCGAGGCGGTTCCTGGTGCGCCGTTTCCCCAGCGTTGCCCGGCCATGCCGGACTACGTCGCTCGCCACATCAAGGCGATCACCCCGTCCCACATGGGTGGCGTCAGGCTCGTCCCGGTGAAGTCCGGTGGCGTCACCCACGCATGGTCTTGGTACGCTGTCGGCGGTCATGGTCAGGTCACATTCAGCATCCTTAAATATGGGTATCAACAGGCGCACCACCTCGCCTGCCTGTCCCGCCGCGCTGGCGTTCCATCCGATCTGCCTGATCCGCCCTGCCCGCCCATGCGTGACGCGGTACGGGACTGGCTTGCGCAATGTGCGTTGCCAGATTGCGCGCAAACCAGCGCGGAGACCCCCGCCGAATCGCCGGCCGTCACGCTGCAACCAGCCGATGAACCCAATCGGCCGCAAGCTTGTCGTGCCGACATTCGCATGGCGCGACCGCCTCACCTGCTCACCTTGCCTGGGTGGCAACGCGGCGCAGGGGACGCAACGGATGCGTTACCGGTTTTCGAGGAAACGTGCGATGACAGCGCCTTGCGCTCCGAAAGCGCTGAGGAATCTGTGTGTCGCGATCTGTTCAACGCCGAGGTGCGCGCCATGTTGAAGGCGACCAAGATGTCAGGCCGCGAACGCCGTGTCCTGGAGCTTCGCTTTGGCTTTGCCGCAAACGATCAGGACTATACGCTGGAGGCGATTGGATCGATGTTCGATCTGACGAGGGAACGCATTCGCCAGATCGAAAGGGATGCGCTTCGGCTTTTCAGGAATGAACTCATCGGGCGAGGGATTGGGAAAAACGATGTTTGCTGATCGCCCAGCCTGGATCGCGGCCCGCCGTGGCTGAGTTTTGATCGGCTCAGTTGCGCCCTTGACGGCTTCTATCCGGACGGCCCATCCACGCCACCACCAGGCCTGCCACGAGAAATCCGCCTGCCGCCCAGCGAAACGCCTGCGGCAACCACGGCGCCCAGCCCGGCGCCGGACCACTCGACGCCCACAACGAAATCGCCGCGACGGCAAGCATCGGCCACGCGCGAAACCATGCTTTTCGCTCCCCACGGAACATGGGTCTCATCCAGTGAAGCCCTCCGATTTGATGGTTGGCAAACAAACCACCATCCTAGCAAGCCGCGAATCGAGTTCGCCGCCCACAATCCATGGGCAAAAGCAGCGCACAAGGTCCGCGAAATCTAGTTGGCAAAGCTCTTCTCATGGAGGTTTTCGACATGAAAAAAGCGCCCTTCAACCGCGATGGGCTGAAGGGCGCTGTGTAGTCAGGCTGATGCGAGAAACTGTTTCGGCGTGGCTCTTGCTGGATCCAAATGCCAGCGAAACGCTCATTGCGACGGCTGGCCGCTTGGCGCAAGATTTTCGCCGCTTTGCAAAGACCCAAGTTCTTGTCTTGCCCACTCGATCCTGATCGCACGCTTTTCGAGGGTCATGTACGGCCACTTGGCACTGACGGCGTCGTCGAAAAAGGCGCAACTATCGATGAGCGTCCAGTAGCGCGCGCGCCCTTCGGATGACAATCGGGCACACAATTCCCCCGCATACCCGCGGATCACGTTCGCGGCGAGATCCAAACGGCCAAGGTCCAGCAATTCCTTGGCGAACGATTGCTGCCGCCGAGCGATAACGCTGGTCGCTTCCTGTGTCGCAAGAAACCGTCGCACCTCGTTGACCAGCGCATCGCGCAGGCTGCTGATACGGCGCGTATGCGCCTCGTTGAAACGCATGGCTTCGGTGATTTGGCACACCATGATTGATTTCTCCTTTTCCCGCTTGTGCGGTGGTTGAAAGGCGGCGGCGGCAAGACCTTCCCCATAGGGTTGTCGCATGGGGAAATTCTCGCGCGACGACTGGCTGGCGTTGCATGACGCCATAGACATGCGATACTTGTTTCGTTGAACGCGTCGATGGTCGATCACCACAACGCAGAGGGAGCGTCGTCATGCATCAAACCCCAATTCCCCAACCCACATCAACGGACAATCTGGCGAGTCTCGAGCAAGCCGAGCGCATCGCGATTCGGTCCCTCAGCACGAAGGGCGACAAGAACACGGATTCCCAACGAGCCGACGTCCTCAGCAAAGTCCATGCCGTCATCGTCAAACGGCTTGAACTGGGGCTTGCTACCGATGATTGAATACCGGGGCCGCGTCGTGGCTTGGATTGCATCGGGCCCCACAAATGAGATCCTGAATCTGAATGCATGCAACATTGCTTGGAGTCATCATGGAACAACCGAAACCGACCATCGAACAACTCAATGACCTTGATCGCATGGAACGCGATTTGCGGGTTGCGCTGCAATCCGTTCCCGCCGATGTGGATGTGATCGACGCGCAATCGCATTCCGATGTGTTCGCGCAATTCATGGCGGTCATACGCCGGCGCATGGATCTTGGCCTTCCCTACGAAAACCTGAACATCCGGGCGATTTAATCGCCCGGATTGATTCAAGCCCCAACAGGTTCCCAATCGACAACCTTGACCAGATGCGCGACAAGCCCGTTCCTTCAGGGCGGGGAAGGATAGCGCGGATGCCACAGGCATCCATCGTCTCTTGAAGTGACGCCCGATGCGCTGTACATTCACCCAGTCATGAAGCGACTCCAGGCGTTCAAGTTCGAGCTGCGTGCGACCGGCCAGCAGCAGCGCCAGATGCGCCGCTTCGCCGGGTCGTGCCGGTTCGTGTTCAACAAGGCGCTGGCGTTGCAGAAGGAGCGCTTCGAGCACGGCGAGAAGAAGCTGGGCTACGCCGGGCTGTGCAAGTTGCTCACCGAGTGGCGCAACGGATCGGACACGCCTTGGCTCTCTGATGCGCCCGTCCATCCCTTGCAGCAGACGCTCAAGGACTTGGAACGGGCCTACACCAACTTCTTCGCCAAACGGGCCGACTTCCCGCGTTTCAAGAAGAAAGGCCAGAACGACAGCTTCCGCTATCCCGACCCGAAGCAGATCAAGCTCGACCAGGCCAACGCTCGCCTGTTCCTGCCCAAGCTCGGATGGCTACGGGCCCGCTTCAGCCGGGATGTGCCGGGCACGGTGAGGAACGTCACCATGTCCAGCAGCGGCGGCAAGTGGTTTGTCTCGATCCAGACCGAGCGCGAGGTCGAGCCGCCAATCCCTTGCGCCACCAGCGCCGTCGGAATCGACGTGGGCGTGGCGCGCTTCGCCACGTTCAGCGACGGCACGTTTCTCGCGCCGCTGAACAGTTTCAAGAAGCATGAGTCGCGGTTGTGCCGCTACCAGCGCGCGATGAGCCGCAAAGTCAAGTTCTCGAAGAACTGGAGGAAAGCCAAGGCGCGCGTCCAGCGCATCCATGCCCGTATCGGCAACGCCCGCCGCGACTATCTGCACAAGGCCACGACCGCCATTAGCCAAAGCCACGCGATGGTCGCAATCGAGGACTTGCAGGTGAGGAATATGTCCAAATCGGCGGCAGGCAGCGCCGAGAAACCGGGAAGGAACGTTCGCGCCAAATCTGGTCTGAACAAGTCCATTCTCGACCAAGGCTGGTTCGAGTTCCGCCGCCAACTGGACTACAAGCTGGCGTGGAACGGCGGCTGGCTCGTCGCCGTGTCGCCGCACAACACCAGCCGCATCTGCCCGGCCTGCGGCCATGTGTCGGCGGACAACCGCCAGACGCAGGCGGAGTTCCTGTGCGTCGAATGCGGCTACAAGAACAACGCCGATGTCGTCGGCGCGATCAATGTATTGGCGCGGGGACACCGCGTTGCAGCCTGTGGAGAGCCGGTGCAGTCGGGCCACTCTGTGAAGCAGGAACCCACCGAAGCGACTTCGCAAATTACCGCGTAGCGCCGTAGGAATCCCCTTCCTTCAGGGAGGGGAGGATGTCAAGATTGGGAAGTCTTTCAATGTTTTCTCGAACTGCGCTCTGAATCGCAGATCGCTTTTTAAGTCCAGATCGCCGATCACCTTGGCCCCGCGCATCCAAAAGGACTTGACCGAGTAGAGGGCGGCATCCTTGACGCGAAGCGTCGAAACCTTGGCGCCGCTGCCCAACCCCGTGCCCGCGTAAGCCGTTGAATGCGAGGACAGGATGACGTCGCCGTCATGGACAACAGGTTCTCGGTCGAAATGCGATGTCAACGGAATCACTGCGGCCCATCCGTCAATCTCGGCAAATACAACTGCCGGGCGCTTCTTCTGTCCACGGTCTCCGTAAAAAACAAATCCAGTGATGACCTTCATCATGCGCTCCTTGGTCGAGCGCGTGACCCCATTGGGCTTGGCGCCCGGATGGGTTGATGTTGTTCCGCTGATGCGGGATGGGTTGAATCGTTCTCAGCCCATTTTGCGACGACACGCGCTCTTCGATCCGCCGAATTGCGCGCCATTTCTGCCATCAATTTGCGTATTGACGCGCGGCTGCCCACCTGTCGAGATACGCCCGAATTGCCGCAACGAGTTCGGCGCTGATGAGGCGCATGGGATCGGGTGCGCCTGTCTTGCTGCAAAATCCGCGCCATTGGTTGGCCTGTCTCATGCTGTAATCACAAACAAGCCACGCTCCAGACTCCACATCGAAAACGCCGACGCCGGCGATGATCCCTTCGTGCCCAAGCGTATAAAGCCCGGACCTGTTCGGGTGCATTTGCATGCCAACCCACGGAGACACACCAACATTCAAGTCGCCGACTCCAAGCAAGGTTCGCAGCAGTTCCAGACGATTCTCTGTCGGCTGAAACGGATAGACCCCTGAAACAACCTGCGAATAGATGTGACCCGAATCCATTCGATCCGTTGCATCAACGAAATCGCGCAGGATCAACGCATTCATTCGCAACCGCTTCATCTCTTCGATGGCATCTGGATCGTCTCTTTCAGCCGCAGATTGCAAAGCGCGAATCCCATCCATATCGCCAATACAACTTTCTTCAGTTGCTGAGAACCAATACAACGCCATCAAGGCCGAGGTGCTGCCTTGGGCGCGGCGAATACGTCTCAGAATATCGTTAATTTTATTGATCCCATCTTTGTCGATTTCGCCTAAATGATCGAATTGAAACCGCACAACAATCTCAGTAAGAACTTGGCCATCCTGGTGAAGATCGTCCAGGGCAAGGAGATCGGATTCGCTCATATTTTCATAATCAGCGGCTTTAGAAACTTGAGTGGTATTTTTCATGGTGGTCAATGGGTTTTGGTTAATAGAAGGATCGATGCACGACAGGAATATTACTGCGCAAACCAATTTTTTTCAAATATCAACAAATCACCATCAAACAACAATCAAACAACATCAAGTGATTAACAAAGAATCAACGAAAATTAACAGGCGTCAACAAACCATCAACAGGTCGCGAAATAATTTGTTGCAAAAAGATGACTTTGTCAGAAAGAGTGCCCACGAGGGAATGGCCTCATGCCGCATGGCCGATTG
>CABS01000058.1_pt1 | contig 9228 bp, 8 predicted proteins | sample 344768 | NCBI WGS metagenome assembly CABS01 (sample SAMEA3138346, study PRJNA38045) | mine drainage metagenome | isolation source: Carnoules arsenic-contaminated mine drainage | place: France:Carnoules | collected 21-May-07 | reverse complement strand
CGCCGACACGATGATGGTCGCGTATCACCGCGATGATCTCCTCCGGAAGATTCCAGTGGCGCGCCAGCTCCGCACCGATCTCGGCATGCGTCATACCCAGCAGCGCGTATTCGATTTTGGGTGCCATGCGCCCGGATGCGTGTTGCAACTGCGTGTGCAGCACATCGCTGGCCTTCACGTCAAGGAAGCTGAGTGCCATGTAACCGATGTCGTGCATCAGACCCGCGAAAAACATCAGGTCATCCTGCGGCCGATTGCGCACCGGCATGGCACGGGCAATGGTAATCATCGCCATCGCAACGGCCATACTGTGCATCCAGATCTCGGTGGATTTAAGTTTGCCTTCCGGCACCTTGGCCAGGGTGGACGTTGCAGCGATGCCGATCGCTACCGACTTGACGCGGGTCATGCCCAGCAGCATCACCGCATCGGACAGGGAAATCACTTTGCGCGACGCGCCATATATCGGAGAATTTGCCAAACCAATAATCTTGGCCGAGATCTGCGGATCCTGCTCAATCAACCTCAAAAACTCGGATTCCCCCTCGTCCGTGTCCAGCTGTAGCCCCAATAGTTTCTGCGCAATCGCGGGCATGGCGGGCAAGGTGTCCAGCCTGGCAAGGGCGAGTTTCAAATTGACTGACTGATCGTTGTTACCCATATTTTATTTTTCCCAACAATTATTCTTCGTTGTCACCGTGCAACAAATATTGCCTGTACAACTCCTCGCCCAAGGGCCGTTTGGCGGAGTGCCTGGCGAATTCGGCGATCTTCAAATCTTCGACGGCGACGTGTTGCACCAACCATTTATTGAGGAAGTACAGCAAATCTTCGGGGAACTCTTTGTGATGGCTGATCTTCGCCACCATCATATCAAACTGCATCATCAGCTCGGTGTGTATGAGCGCGTGCTCCCCCACTTCGGGATAATCTATCTCGTGCATCAGATTTTCTTCGCTGACAAAGTGAAATTCGGTGAACTTCTTCAGCTCGATGATAATCCAGCGTATCGTCTGGTCCGATTGTTTGGTTTTGATCGCCATATCCAGCTTGCGGCACAGCAACACCTGAATGCGGTGCTGCATATCGATCATATCGTTGCCCAACTCCAACTTTTTCTGCCAGTGTATATACATGAGCATCCCCTCCTCTCTCGCCGCAATGTTTTATCGGCACACCGGGGCAAAAATTTATATCCCCACGCAAACGATAACATTATTTCCACCCGAAAACTGAACAAGCCACTCGTCACGCAGCGGAATCAATCAGGCACACTGGGTTTTATGCCTGCGTAGCCCCGCTAATTCTCCTCTAATTCTTGCGCATTATCATGGCCGTCACATGAATGCTCGCGCGCAGGTTAAACCTGCGGGCGACCGCTGTGATACTTCACCTGCAAGACCGAGCTGATTACTGTCACGCATTCTAGAAACCATCCATAAGGAAAACGGCATGAACCCAACCACCGAACACACTTTGAGCAAAGTCCCCGAGCTTACGTTGATATTCTGGATTGTAAAAATCGCCGCGACCACCCTGGGCGAGACTGGCGGCGATGCCGTGTCCATGTCGATGGATCTGGGTTACCTGGTGGGGACGGCCATTTTTGCAATCATCTTTCTCATCGCTGTGGCGGCCCAGATCAAGGCCAAGGGTTTTCATCCCTTTCTGTACTGGACGACCATCATCGCCACCACCACGGTTGGAACCACACTGGCGGACTATGCCGACCGCTCGCTCGGAATCGGCTATGCGGGTGGCGCGTCACTGCTGTTCATCCTGTTGATGGCTTCTTTGGCCATCTGGCACCGGACGCTGGGTTCGGTTTCGGTTGCGAGCGTCAGCGCGCCCAAAGCCGAGATGTTCTATTGGGTGACGATCATGTTTTCCCAGACTCTGGGCACGGCATTGGGTGATTGGACAGCCGACACGGCAGGTCTGGGCTACGAGGGCGGTGCGATGATATTCGGTGCGCTGCTGTTGCTGGTTGTTGCGGCGTACTTCTGGACAAAGATATCGCACACCATACTGTTCTGGGCTGCGTTCATACTTACCCGCCCGCTGGGTGCGGTAGTGGGCGACTATCTGGACAAGCCGGTCGCAGCCGGCGGACTGGCACTGAGCCGCTACTCAGCGTCGCTGGTATTGCTCGTCTTCATCGTGGTCTGCACCCCGCCCTTTGAACATAAGGCGGCAAAAAACGGGCACTGAGAGGCGAGCAAACTATCGTGCATATTTCGATACACAATGCTGCCGTGTCGGCGACCTAAACCGTTCAGCACATCGCATCCGGTCACTGCCTGTTATCTGGCTGTGGCGGGTAGTAGAATGAACCCGTTGTCGACGTTACTTAGAGACCATAGAGAGGTGAATGATGCGAGTAAATTCCAGTAATAAGACTCAAGCCATCCTGAACGTGATGGTGTGCGCGATGTGTCTCTTCGCCACAGTAGCGCAGGCGGAAACCATTTACCGCTCGATCGGTACGGACGGCGAGATCACCTACTCTGCGCAGCCGGTGCCCGGTGCACGCGAATCCACGGCACTCAAGATGGAGAGCTTGACACCTGAGCAACGCCGCGCCGGTCTGTTGCTGCGCCGTCAGGAGATCGGTATCGCTGCCGGGGTGGATGCGCAACTTCAGGCACGCGAGAACGAATGGAAGCTGGCCGACCGGGAGATCACTTCGGCACAACAGGCTCTCGCGGCGGCAGAAACTGCCCTGCAGAATGGGCGCACACCGCTGGGTGGCGAAAGACGCGCCGATGTCGGCGGAGGCACGAGACTGACTGAGGATTATTTTCTACGGCTGCGGAATCTGGAACTGCAAGTGGAACAGGCGAAAGCACGCCTGGATCAGGCCTACACGGCGCGCAACTCGCTCAAGTGAAACACTACATACCAGCCCCGACCCAACGACATGCGCATACTCCTGGTTGAAGACGACACGATGATCGCCGAAGCGGTGTCCGTCGCGCTCAAGGATGCCGCTTACAGCGTGGATTGGGTAAAAGATGGCACGGCCGCCAACAGTGTGCTTGAACAGGGCGAGCACCAGGCCGTACTGCTCGACCTGGGACTGCCCAAACGCGATGGCTTTGAAGTGTTGCGCCGCCTGAGACTGGATGGCAACAGGGTGCCGGTCATCATCATCACGGCGCGCGATGGCGTGGCGGATCGGATCAAGGGACTGGACTTCGGCGCGGACGATTATCTGGTCAAGCCCTTCGATGTCAACGAACTATTGGCGCGGTTGCGCGCGATCGTCCGCCGTCAGGGCGGGCAGGCCGCACCGCTGCTCAGCAACGGCAGAGTGAGCCTGGACCAGGCGACCCGCGAAGCGCGCTGCGGTGATACGGTGGAACAATTAAGCGCGCGGGAGTTTTCTTTATTGCACGCGCTGCTGCTGCGCCCCGGCACGATACTCACCCGTGCCGAACTGGAAGAACGTATTTATGGCTGGAATGAAGAAGTGGAAAGCAATGCCGTGGATTTTCTAATCCACGGTGTGCGCAAGAAACTCGGCGCGAATGCGATTAAAAATGTGCGGGGCGCGGGGTGGATGGTGGATAAGCCGCTATGAAGCCGTCTCTGCAACGGCATCTTTCGCTGGTACTGGGAAGTGCCATCTTGTTTGCCGGTTTGCTGGCGACCCTCGCCTCCTTCCGCCTTGCCTATTCGGAAGCCAAAGAATTTCAGGACGACATGCTGCGCCAGATTGCCGCCATGTCGGCAGGCACAACCACAAACTCATCCGCGCCAGCCACGGCCGGTCAAGATCTGCCGGAAACCGCACTCACCGATCCCGAATCCCGCGTGACGATCCTTCATCTTCCTGTGGACACTCGCCCCGATTGGCTGGCCGGCGATGTGACTGCGGGCCTCCACACCGTGGATGCCGGAGCTGCACGCCTGCGGGTATTCGTGCGGGATGGGCCAGCCGGAACACGCACGGTTGTTTACCAGCCCACCGATGCGCGTGATGAGATCGCGATCGATAGCGCGTGGCGCACCTTGATTCCCCTGTTGCTTTTGCTCCCTGTACTGGCCTGGTTGATCGTGCGTATCATCCGGCGTGAACTTGCACCGATCACGCTGCTGGCCAAGCGTCTCGATGAGCAGCCGGCGGATCACCTGCAGCCGCTTGCCGACCATGACATCCCCCGTGAAATCGCCCCGTTCGTTCACGCCATCAACCGTCTGCTGGAGCGCGTCTCACATCTGGTGGCGGAACAGCGGCGTTTCATCGCCGATGCCGCGCATGAACTGCGCAGCCCGCTCACCGCCTTGTCGTTACAGGCGCAGAACCTGCGGCAAGCCGATACGCTGCAAGCCGCGCAAGCGCGGGTTGTTCCCCTGCAAGCCGGTATCGAACGCGCGCGACAACTCACGGAACAACTGCTGACGCTCGCCAGAACGCAGGCCGGAGAGGGTGACCAGGTACGGGTCGATGTCCCGGCGATGGCACTCACCTTAATCGCCGAGTATCTGCCCCTGGCCGAAGCCAAACACATCGACTTGGGACTCGATGAAATCGCGAGAATCGAGCTGCGCGCGCCGCCCGACAGCCTGCGGCTGATACTCAAGAACGCGCTGGAGAACGCCCTGAAATACACCCCCGACGGCGGGGTGGTGACACTGCGCCTACTGTCCGAGGGCGATACCGCCGTGATCGAAGTCGTCGATAACGGGCCGGGTATTCCCGCCCCGGAACGCGAGCGTGTCTTCGATGCGTTCTACCGGATACCGGGTGCTGCCGGCTTGGGCAACGGACTCGGGCTGGCCATCGCACGCGAAGCGGCGGTTCGTGCCGGCGGGGTGGTGAGCCTGCATGACCGGGCAGCGGAACCCGGCACGATATTCCGCTACCGACAAAAACTCAGCGGGTAGTTTTGCAACGGGTGAGTGCCAATCCGGCAAGGCATGTGGCCTGGATAGCGTGTTACTCGCAAACGATACCCGCGCTCACTCGCCACGCCACTCTTGGAGATATTTTTCCAGCCAGAACAATCCCACCATGGTCTTGCTGTCATTGATCTTGCCTAACCGTATCCACTCTATCGCCTCACTCAGCGGCAGCTCGAACACTTCCAGGAACTCGCCGTCGTCCAGCTTGCGCTCCCGCAATGTCAGTCCGCGCGCCAGAAAATATTCCATGCGCTCGTCGGCATAGCCGATGCACGGCCAGGCGGTGGTGAGATGCGTCCATTCACGCGCCACATAGCCGGTCTCTTCCAGCAACTCGCGCTGCGCGCACAGCAGGATGTCTTCGCCGTGGTCTATTTTTCCCGCAGGCAGCTCGATGAACTCGCGCTGCGGCGGATAACGGTATTGCCGCTCCATCACCAGATTGCCGTTGTCGAGCAAGGCCAGTACCGCCACCGCACCGGGATGCTTGATATATTCGCGCGTGCTGGTCGCTCCGTCCGGCAGACGCACGCTGTCTTTATGCACTTGTATAAAACCGCCGTCATACATCAGCGCGGAATCCAGGCGCGTCTCTTTCAGATCCATTGTCGCTCCATGATTTTCTTCAGTTGTACCGCCAGATGCTCCGGAGTCACAGATCAGACTCCGAAGCGATGGGGATATCAATAAATTTTTATCGGGGTAGTCAGCACGGTCGGTTGCTGCGTGGTAAATGTGCCGGTTATACCAGTGCCGGTTATGCCCGGAGTGATGGTGGTGACGGTGGCGGTAATCGGCCGCATAAAGAAGCTGGCACTGGTCTGCGGCGTATAGTTCAAGCTGATGCCCGCATCCTGCACCGTGCTGTCCACCACCACACTCTCGCGGACCTCGCCCAACTTGCTGCCCGATGCTTGTGTCGGGGCGGGGATCACGTTGAACAGCTTGGGATTGACCGGTTGCAGCAGCGGCATCCGCCCGTCCGCTGCGGCGTAACCCATCTGGTTCGGCAAGATAGCGATCGTGCCTTTTCCGTTCGTCATGGAGGTCTCGCCCGTATTCACTTTGTTGTAGGTGCCGGGCGGCGCGAGTGCCGCCGCATCGCTGCCCGCCACGACCACCAGAGTCTCGTGATCGGTGCCGCGTATACCTATCGTTGCCGAAGGCGTGGTGATGCGGTAGTTGCCCTTGTGCAGCTGGCCGATCAAACCGGTAATGGCGCGGAAGCCGCCTTTGAACAGCGAGAAGAAACCTTGTTCGCTGCCATCCTGCTGTCCGTTGAATTGGTAGCTGTCGATCTTGAGCTGGGTGTCGGGACGCATCGCGACCAGTCCGCCGTCGCTCATCTTGATCTGCGCCGAAGCGGCCGGCGCGGAGCTCAGGGTGTCGCCCTCGCTCACCGCATCACCCTTCTGTAGTACGTGCGACTGCCCCGCCGCACTGGTGAGTTGCACGACTCCGTTGACGAACTGCACATGCCCTGCCACAGCGGCATAAACGCCGCCGCCATAGCCAGCCAACATCCCCGCTGCCAGCAGACAGCACAGCACTCTGAGTAGATTTTTCATGGCAACCCTCCTTAGGCCAGGTTATTTGAAATCGCGCCGCAGCGTGAGCGAGAAATCGGCGAGATTGTAGCTATAGATGACGATGTTCGAACTGTTGCGCAGATACGTCAGCTGCGGGCGCACCGACCACAGCTTGTCCCAACGCCAGATCGATCCCAGCGTCAAATCGTATTGCTTGTCCGCGCGCTGCTGCAAAAAGAACGGGTTCAGTCTGCCGTAGTTGGCGGCCTGTCCTCCCGCATTGGCGAACAGCGTGGTGCGGTCGCCGTATGCGGTTTGCCCGCCGAAGCGCGCCCCGTTGAAAGTCGACGCGCCGTCGGTACGCCCGCCGGTGGGTGTGGCCGGCGTGATCAGATTGGAAACATCCTGTTGCGCGCCGTGGTACACGCTGGCCGTCACCGACGCGCGTCCGTCCGAGAAAGCGTGCAGCCAGCCCGTGCCGAGAACCTGCTGGTTAAAATCGTTGGGCTGCATGACGGGATCGGCGAACCGGTAACTCGTCACCTGGCCGAACACATTGAGCTGGTTGCTCGGACTCCATATATGCCGGTATTCGCCATCGATGCCGGCGACATTCCGGTTGCGCACATTGCCCAGTGTGTATTGCGCGGCCGACAGGCCCGCGCGGAAACGGTCGGCATCCGCGCCATACAGCACGCCGGTGCGGCCATTCACACCGAGTTCGTCGTAGGCCTTTTGCGATTGGTTGCCGCGCTGGCTCAGATCCGCTCCGGCATACACGCCCCAATCCGCATCCAGACTGTGGATGACCTCGCCGCCCGCCGCCGCCCGGTAGTAATTGTCGGCGATCTTGACATTGGTCGGATTGAGACTGGCGAGGACATTGCCCGCGGAAGGAATGGCGATCTGCGCCTGATCGGTGGAATCATTGACGTTGGTGTCGCGCCCCATGGCACCTTCGATATAAGCACTGAAGTGTGTCGTCTGTTGTGCGGCTTGACGTGCTTCGATCTCATCCAGATATTTCCGGATCGTGGCACGCGCGGCCTCGGAAGGATTCTGGTTCAGGGTAACCTTGAATTCGCTTTGCGCGCGCGCCGTGTCGCCCAGTTGGTAGTAGGCACGCGCCATATCCAAACGTGCGGCGGTGTAATTCGGGTTGACGGCCAGCACCCGCTCGAACGCCAGCGTGGCCTTGTCCGGCTTGCCACTGTCCAGCGCGGCGATGCCGAGCAGATAATCGAAACGCACTTCACCGGAACGCTCGAACTCAAGCGGCTCCAGCAAGGCATATGCCTCGGCGGGTTTGCCCGCCCGCATCAGGGCTTCGGCATCGCGCAGCACCAGCTCTCTGGCGGCCTGCGCAGAAGGCATCTGCGGACTGACGGCATCCTGCGTGACCGGCTCCTGCGCGTACCCCGCGCCCGCCATCATCCCCGCGCACAAACCCGCTGCAAGTATCGAGAACTTCATGATTACCTCCCTGATAAGATGAGTTCATTCTTGATGTGCGCAGTATCCTCCTGGCGCACCCCACAATCAATATTCACAACGACGCTGCAATTTCTCTAAAACTATTCAACCCCGCTTCAAGGTTGTCGATGATTTCTCCCGCCAGTACATCCGGCTCGGGCAGGTTGTCCAGATCGGCGAGGCTCTTGTCCTTCAACCAAAAAATATCCAGACTGGTCTTGTCACGCGCGATGATCTGCTCGTAACTGAACTTGCGCCAGCGTCCTTCCGGGCTGCTTTGTTCGTTCCAGCTTTCATTGCGTTCATGGCGGTTGAGCGGGTTATAGCAGGCAATGAACTCCTGCAAATCCTCAAACCGCAGTGGCTTCTTTTTCAGCGTGTGGTGAATGTTGGTGCGGTAATCGTAGAACCAGACTTCTTTCGTCCACGGCTCTTTGCTGGCAGCATGGTTGTCAAAAAACAGCACATTCGCCTTCACGCCATTGGCGTAGAAGATGCCGGTGGGTAAACGCAAAATCGTGTGCAACTCGGTGGTTTCCAGCAGCTTCTTGCGCACTGTCTCGCCCGCACCGCCCTCGAACAGCACGTTGTCCGGCACGACGACCGCCGCGCGTCCGGTGGTTTTCAGCATGATGCGGATATGCTGCACGAAGTTGAGTTGCTTGTTGGACGTGGTCGCCCAGAAATCCTGCCGGTTGTAGGTCAGATCGTCTTTCTCTTGCTCGCCATCATCGTTGGTAAAGCTCATCGAACTCTTCTTGCCGAACGGCGGATTCGCCAGCACATAGTCGTATCGCTTGCCGCCATCCGCCACCAGCGCATCGTTGGGCGACACCATGCTGTCGCCATCAATTTCGCCGATGTTGTGCAGGAACATATTCATCAAAGCGAGACGCCGCGTGCCCGCCACAATCTCGTTGCCGTTAAACGTATCGTGCTTGAGGAAAGCTTTCTGCGTCTTGTCCATCTTGTGTTCAGCAACCAAGAAGTCATAAGCCGCCAAGAAGAAGCCTCCCGTGCCACAAGCTGGATCGGCGATAGCTTTCATTGGCTCAGGGCGCACACATTCCACCATCGCGTGAATCAGCGCGCGCGGCGTGAAGTACTGCCCCGCGCCGGACTTGGTATCTTCCGCGTTGCGCTCCAGCAAGCCCTCGTAGATGTCGCCCTTCACATCCGCGCCCATCGTCACCCACTGCGTTTCGTTCACCATGTCGATCAGGCGATACAACTTGGCCGGGTCTTGAATCTTGTTTTGCGCCTTGGTGAATATCGTCCCCAGCATCCCCGGCTTATTGCCCAGCTCGCGCAACAGCGT
>CABS01000056.1_pt1 | contig 9432 bp, 8 predicted proteins | sample 344768 | NCBI WGS metagenome assembly CABS01 (sample SAMEA3138346, study PRJNA38045) | mine drainage metagenome | isolation source: Carnoules arsenic-contaminated mine drainage | place: France:Carnoules | collected 21-May-07 | reverse complement strand
TATGTATTGCCAATGACTTGCAGTATTTTTGCGACGGTTTTAAGTGACAAAAATCATTGATATTAAAGGTTTATCGCCGCCTTATATAATAGCAAAAAAATAAAAATTCAACCGATTCATACCCTTCTCAGACCAAAACACCCCCAAAAAGGGAGTATGGAATCGATTTTGACTTATGAGTAATCAAAATTAGGATCTGATTATCACCGGGATAATCTCCTTTTTAGCCCGTTTCGATGATATAAAAATGCAATAAAATATATTTTTATACACCTCAACTCTACGGAACACTCAAAAATGATCGCCACCAGCACACCATAACCGCCATTTTCGCTATCTGACCACTTGATATGGCCGTGATCCAATCTGTTTTTACACTAAAAACACACAGCATCACACGCTATCATATAAAAACACAAAATATCACACGCAAACACGCTATAAAATGACCTGTATTTATGCCGTGTACTGCCGTATGTTTTCGTGAGTTCTCTATGTTCACGTTATGTACTATCGTGTGCAATAGCGTGATTGCACGTGTTATCACTATCACGCGATATGTAATTAGGTGTCATAGTGTGTGTTTCCGTATGATTACGTGTGCTTTTCTTCCCACAATCACCTATCTGGTAAAGGGGGAATCGAAAATGCAATACGAAAAGCCGAAACGTATCAAACAAATTCATGTGCCGGTATATAGTACCGACAGTCTCATTCTGCAGCACATGCCACCGACCACCGTAAATCAATGGGCGAGGGAACTTATTCTGGCGCAACTCGCATCCGCAAATGGAAGTGGCGCAGGCAACGGCAGCGGTCTGGCGCGAGAGGAAGTCAGGCAGATGATCCATAACGAGATGGGGCCGATACTAGATAAACTAGATAGCACGATGGATAGCATCATTGAGGCGAAAATGGCTGCGTTCGCGCAAACGGTCAAACGGTCGCCAGAGGCAAGTGAAAAAACAACACAACCGGAGGAAGAAGAACTTCCAGAATGGCAAAAAGCATCGAACAAAAACAACTGGTAATCAAAATCCCCCTGCTAAATGGCGAAATTAGCCGTCTACGCCATCGATCACCGCGACCAAACCTTGGCCGGATCTACACGTCCCAAAAATCGTTTTCCTTCGCGGCTGGGTCTACTTCACGGATCGCCTTCATGAGTTTTTGACCTGTTCGGCGCGCAGGCCGCCCCGACGTCCCTGTTGCCAGATTGTTGATTGTGTTCGACGCTACGCCGCTGCGCCGTGATAATTCTGTTTGCGAAATCCCTTTGCCGTCCATCCACTTCCCCAAGCGGCTCCGCTTTCGCTCCATTCCTGCAAACCAGCGCATTTGATCACCTCTCCTGGCAGGTTCTCCATGTTCGAAATATTTTAGACATGGAGAATAGGACAAACTTCGGCCTCCATACGATGTAGGGACGTAGGGACGGAATGGCAGCAGGGGAGGGGAATGCGGGACGTTGTCCCTGACTTAAGGGGAGGAATTTACGATGACAACCGCCACAGAGAAGAAGGCCAGGAGTGACAAGAAAGTCGAGTGTTACCCGACACTCAGCGCTGAACTCATTGAACAGCTGGTAACGATCGCGGCGCAGATCGGACAGACCAAGACGGCATTCGCGGCTAAAGTGGCACACTGGAGTTTGTGGAATCACACGGCCGTCGATCAGTTGCAGCCGTACTTTCAACATATGGTGGCGTTATCGTGGGACGCGAACCAATACTCCAACTGCTTTCATGCGTGGGTACCGGATGTGAACGGATTCAGGGACATTCGGAAAATTATCAATGAGGAGCAGGAACAGCAGGGACAGCGGTTTAAGTTCCGCATTTCGCAAGAAGACCGCAGACGGCTCCAAGTGTTAGCCTACGCGCTCAATATCAGTAAGGTAGACAGTTTGTGGCCGGTACTGATTCCGCTAGTCCTACTGGATACCAGGGCGCTCTACGCCGTCACGCAAAGCAAGGACGCAACCGCACGGGGATTCCATCCATTACACCAAGAATGGGCCGAAGCGAAGGCGATAGGGACATGGATGGATGCGACATGAACTTTATCCTGACGCATCCAACATTAATCATGAAGACATCCGTCCTAACTGACTACGCGATCCATCACGGCATGGCGCGACTGATCGAAGTGATGATGATGGTGTTAGGCGGGATCTAAAGCTAGACACAAGTCAATTTGTTTTGTGCCCTTTCAAAGACGAATTAAGTGAGTGCTTTTCTACCCGAAACATACTGATTTGACACTTATTATCTACAACAATTGCTATCGTTTTCGATCCATGCAGGGGGTTCAATTTTGCCCCTTTTTTTTCGTCCCACATGCTAAAATAGGGACAAGCATCGCCTGGGGTCACTCCCTGTCCGTTCTGCGGAAGGGGGTGAGGCCGTGACCGTATCGAGTGCGTTAATGCTAATGATCCAGTTTGGGTTGTTCGTGCTATCGCTACTGACGTTCGTATTAGCCTTGGTTCTTGCCTTTAAACGCAAGTAGACCGCCCCTATAGGTTCGCGCCGTAGGACGGTCTCTTGTTCGATTGATTTATTTGTCGGGCAGGGATAAACCCAAAGCGTCGATGCCCGAGAGTCGAGGTAGCAGCCTCGGCTCTCTTTTTATTCTTGCCAACTCGAATACCATAATACCTTACTATCTTTATACCATTTTAGCACTCAATTTGCACTCCACAGCGCACTTGATAACCAATTCTAAATATTCCACAAACGGTGGATTAACGAACAAGTGAGGTAAGGGCTGAAAATCGTTGATCTTTCGTTGCTAATTTGGTTCTTTATTCCGTTCCTGTTCTTGTTTTTTGATTTATACCTTTGTGGTACAATCAAAAAAGGAAATATGACAAAGGAGTCATTCGCATGGCGATCATTGGGTATGCCCGTGTTTCAACAAAAGATCAAAAGCTCGATCTGCAGATGGATGCGCTCAACCAATTTGGAGTAGAGAAAATCTATTCGGAAAAAGTCACTGGCACGAAGTTTGATCGGTTAGAGTTGCAAGGGATGATGAACTATATTCGTGAAGGCGATACCGTAGTGGTGTGGAAGTTAGACCGGATCGGGCGCAGTATGAAGGATCTCATTAACATCGTGACGGAGTTTCAGACTCGTGGGGTGAATTTTGTTTCGTTGAAAGAGAACATCGATACGTCCACTGCCACGGGCAAACTGATATTTGGGATCTTCGCGTCACTTGCTGAGTTCGAGCGTGATATTATCAGCGAACGGACGCGGGCAGGATTGGCAGCTGCACGCGCAAGAGGGCATAAACCTGGCCGGAAGTTTACGGATACAGATAAGGTGGTAATGGCGCTCAAAATGTACGACAGCAAGCAGTACAGCGTGCCTGAAATATTGAAAGCGGCGGGGATCGGGAAAACAACCCTTTATAGGTATATCAGCACCAGAAAGGGATAATCACCAAACTTTTATCGCCCCTCAATCCCATGTGTGGCCACTTCTCACATGTAACCAGGAATCATGACCGCTCTTGGTAAAATCAAAACGCAAATAACGCTCTCCCCGTTCCTGCACATAGCTAACGCTTTTAGGAATGATCACCAATCTGGCATCCATCCCCTGAGCGTTCATGAAATTAACGATAAAATCGTCAAACAACTGCTGATTAATGTCACTCAATCCCGAATAACCGACGATCTTGCGGCAATCAATCCCATGAACGGCCAGCAAGTTATCCACGCTCCGTAACCGATAACGAGTCAATCCGGCTTCAAGATATTTGGCCTCAAGCTGCTCTCGATCCATCCTATTCGCCTCTTTCACAATATTTTTATACAGGTTAAAAACCTCTCAAAATCCTACCGTTCCATGTTCGCTTAATCAATCGATCACCACATGCCGGACAATTTAACGGTGGCGAAGGCCATATCGATTCGAGCCAAAACAAGTCACCACGCGAACAAATATAGCCTTCACCTTCTTCACGGTCAATCTCCATAATTTTGTTGTACTTCGCCTGTTTGAGCGTTTCCGGTGGATTTTCAAGCGTTTGTATCCAACGATCCAACGCCTTCGCAATGACTTTCGTTTTGTCTAGTCCCATATGCGCTGCAACAGCATTCAGGCGTGTTTCTTCCTCTTCGGTCATGTAGAACGTGAGCCGACGATCTCGCTTTGCGTCCTCTGCTTTCTTCGGTCTTGCCATCGTAAACCCTCATTTCATACGGTTATTTACCTTTAATAAATATACCACACAAACATGGCTTTGCAAATGTTTATTACCTGTAAAAAACCACACTAAATCCATCGAAATACAAGGAAAAATCAGAGGGACAGACAACTAACCACCATCTAATAGGTAGCGGGCTCTGGAGCCAAATCGAGCTACCAGCGGGGAGGTCTTCACACACCGAGTTATTCTTAATCGGAAGCTACATAAAAGTGATATCATCCGCTTCAGAATTACCGGTTTCATATACTTTCAAAACAACTAATATATGACTAATATACATATATATAACGATTGATACATTTCTCGTTCTATCGACAATTTTCTTTTTTTATCCAATCAAGCGTAGTAGAACGCAACAAATCACAGGTTGGCTTGTCCGTCCTGTTTTCTTAGAAAAATATGTGTAACGCTCGATTGACTCGTTACGTTCGTCTGTGCTTGACAGTTCCGCGCTCATACCTATGTGCCAGTTGGTTGAGTATTGCTTTTTCGTCATCGATCATGCCAGCCAGCTTCATCATACGAGTCATGGCGACTCGTACCGCCCGTTTTACCACGTGTGACCTTGCTTTCGTGTTTACTGTGATACCCATTGCAGACAGAATCCGCAGAAAAGTGTCATCTTTGAACCACGCGGCTATCGTTTTTATGTCACGTCCGATTAATTCAGAGAGTTCTTCTGCGACCCGCATAATTATTTCGTTTTCACGAATGTAATCCATCACATTTACTTTTTCAGAGCCGTATTTTTCAAGCAACGCTATTGCGACTTCGCCCATTTTCTCAACTTTTTCAATGCTGGCAGCTTTGTTTATTTTACTTGTCTGCCTGCTTTTTTCGGTGGACACAAACTTTGTTTTCTCTTGAAGTGGTGGCAATTCGTCCGGCCAGAGCGTGGGATCTCCAAGATAATACACGGTAATCAGCACATCGCGATTGATGAGCCGAGAGCGCATGACGGCTTGGTAAAGTTCTGCTTTTATTTCCTCCATGTAGTACGCATCAAACCCCTTATGCCCGGTCAGACGGCGACTACGCGTGTACCCTGATACGATATCGAGTATATCTTCCTCTTTCTCACAGATAGAGAACGCTTCACCAGTTAGCACCTGGTATTCAATCGCTTTGGCCAGTAGATTATGCGCATATGCTGTTACAACATAGTTCCGATGATTTTCAAGTCTGTTCGTTCCTCTTGCTCCTGCGCCGTAATGCTCTATCACATACCCCGCGAAAAATTGAATTTCTTTCATGTTGTCGCGCATCGCTTTTGTTGTGATCAACGCGGTATCGGTAGCATTAAGCCGTTGCTGCTCGATAAATTCGCGCATATTCTGTGCGGTAACTCTCTTTCTCAGCGATAGCATCGAGCGTGAAAAACCAAGCGCCGCGATCATTCTGTAATCATTTCTTATGGGATGAACACGTATATCATTATACGTAAAATTGTTGAAAATCCGCTTATACAGTTCTACATTCGCCGTTGCGTCCAGCACGACCGCTCGTTGTTCCAACCTTGTAATCAGCTGATCGTTACGCACAGCGACGACTATCTTGATCGCACTGTTCACGTCATCCTCATCTTTCACGATCCCTTGCTTGGCGATGACTGCCCGATGACGCGCGTTTATTGTGCCTTTTTGCGCTGAATCAAGCGCACGGAATAGTTCGCTTAGTCCAATCGCCTCCACGCGCCCTGTCATACTATTCGGCTTGGTTTCTAGTATTTCCACTTCGCCCAGGATGTTTGTTTGTTCCCGAACAAACTGGATAGCATTTTCGAGGGGTTTCAACCCGATTGTGCGAATCAATTTTTGGATAAAATCGCGTTCGGGAATCAACAATGAGTATTCTTTTTTTGCTGAGTACTTAATTAGTAGTGCAATTAATGTATCTATGGCATACTTCACTTCCTGTATCTTTTCGCGCGTAAATTCAGTTAGCATAACCCGTTCTGTTTCGTCATTTTCGCTTATTTCTGCTAGTCTCGCTTGTTTTGCCGCTTCGAGTGCGCCTTCTTCGAGTAACACTTGAAGAAAGTTTGACTTGGATTGAAGTCTCGCTACTGTCCAATCGTTTGTACTGTACAGAGCCGTAATCGGGTTTTCATCAATAATCACATGTTCAAAATCACCAATTGGTAGTTTTTCATTATTTGCGTAACCATTTACGAGATAGCTCATATTTGCGTGCGTCGCTTGCACGTATGTCGCTGCCTGCGCAAGCGGAAACTGCTTGTAATACTCACACCCAGATTTTTTTAGTGGACACGATGAACAGGCATACCTGCTAACGTTGCGTCCTTTTTCTTGTAAGGGCTGAACTTTCTCGTAGTACGTCTTACTATCACAGTTTTTCTCGTTCCTCCCTTTTACCATTGCCAGTTCGTCTAATACTTTTTTAACATCATGATCATTTAGAACCAATGCAATCATCACCCTAAACTCTTCCATCCGTGCAAGGTCATCGAATAAAATCAGTGTGCGTTCAGTATTTCTAGCCTCATTCGCCTGAAGCAACATAAAAATGATCGCTCTCGTCTTACCAAGTCCTGCGTCCGAACGATTGAGCGCAACACCGCTATACACGTGCCCTGGTCCACGTTTCACGATCCACTCAGTCAGTGCTGTCCTGCCAGCCGACAGTGTGAAACGTGCAATCGTATTTTTTTGCTTCGTGTCAGCCAAATAATCGATAATCGGCTGTACTGCTTGCACCTTTTCTGATCGCACATGCTCGATGTGCACAAGTCCACCATTCGCGAGCAACAAATCATCAAGACCTTTGCCGATACGTGCATTCCAATCCAAACGAACGACCGTTGACGCAATTAGAGCCAGTTGATCCGCGAGATCCACTTCCAACCGCCGCACGTTTGCTTCTTTCTTTTCGTCAACCTCATGGTCAAATGACAGATGAAACTCACCCACATGATGTTTTTGAATGAGCGCAATCGCCGCTTCAACCGCCTGCACTCTCTTCGTAATGCCCGTGACCGCGATGCCATATTTGTAGCCAATCCGTTTCATACCCTGCTGAACTTTTTGCACACCTTCGCTCACTAAGCAAACATCGATTGTCCCGGACGGATTGTAAAGAATGGAATAGCCACTTTGCCCAATTTTCGCTTCGTCGATCAATAGCTTGTATTTGTCGCCCTTTGTCTGACCCAGCACGCGCAAAATCATCGACTGATAGCGGTTGTCCACATTCATAAGCGGGAACATGATGCCATATTGCTGGTTATTCCATACCACTCTACCGCTTTTCGTAATTCTCGTTCCAGGCATTCCTTGTGCTACCACTTGATAATCTTTGATCCAATGATTGATTCTGCTCAGAGTATATCCGTCTTGCACGAAAGCCTGAACCATTTCTGTATCTTCTACCGTCATGCCGTGCTTTTTTTCCAAATACTCGAGTTCTTTATCCGTAAGCGGCGTTCCAAATCCAGCAATTTTGTGAAGCCATTCGTCCACTCTCACGATCTCAGCTATACTCCGCTTCATCGTGTTCAGAGTCGTAATGCTCGTGATCTGCGCAACCCTGTTGCGTCTATTCGGTGTGACGATAACAAACGCCATGCCTGTGGGTTCGCCGCGAACTGGCACAGACAACATTTCGCCTAAGCCAGGAATTTCGTACAGCTTGAAAAATTGGTATGTAGTTGGTGGACGGTGGCAATGAAAAACCGACTCGTCTTCGACGTGCTGACACCAATCATCATGATCACAAATTGGGCAATGGTTGCTTTTTGTCGCATGAATCCAGAACGTATCGTTCACTACCCCACTCGTGTCACTAAACTGATTGAAATTTGAAGGCTGGTTTTTCTGTGCAAGCGTTGTATTATTTAGTTGCATCTTTTTTTACTCCTTCAATTTTGGTGTGGTGGAGGAGGCGGTATACCCTTGTAGCGCCCCCGGAAACACCAAAAAGGGATGCCAACACGCGTTTGCCTTGCGTGTCTGCATCCCTTCCACACTTTCCCGCCTTGAAACCCTTGAAAAACCGTCTCAAATGCGGTACATTATGTGCAGGTATCATTCCCGCAAGGCTTGTTGCGGGTTGTTCAATCGGTCGTCCTCCATAAGTTGGTCGCTTATGGATTACAGGGCGGCTTTTTGACGTTTCCGATCCTATGTAATTAGCTGAATGATACGCTAAATTTCGATTTTGTACAATGCCGAAAAACTAGATTTCGTGTTGATTTGACGCCGTTCATCCGTTTATATGTTCATATGCGTTACTCCGTTTGTATGTCATCTTCTGCTAACGAACTCAAAATCCTTAGTAGAATGGGCGCGGGAATGTCCCGCACATTACAAATTCTTGTTACTTCACCTATCATTAACTATCTAAAATTTTCGCTAGTTTGTCACAATTCGAAGATGTAGCATATACCTGTTAAAAACCTCTTAAAATAATTACTCTTCTTCTTCAAGTTCCTCTAAAACCTTATTAATCGCGTGGTTAACTAAATAAGTTTTGAATCCCCGTCCCTTATTGATAGCCAAATTCTCTAAGCGTTTAATTAAATCATTTTGAATCAAATACGTTTGTCTTGTATGGGTTTGCTCAATGGTTTTGCGCTTAGTTTTTTCTTCATAAGCTTGCAAGAATCCAGAGTCACTTTCATGTACTTGTTTCACTATTACATTTGATTGTTCAGTAACACTGTTATTATTCCTTGAATTGTCCGATTGGCTATGATCAGGGTTATTAACGCCTATTTTGTTGGGCTGTTGTGGTGATGGTTCACTTCCAAATGAATCAAAATCAGCCAAACTACGTCTACCTTTATTAGACATTTTTTATCACCTCTTCGAGCAATTTAAAGTATGCAGATACAATCGAATTAGATTTGTCAGTCCAGACAGCTGGTTTGCCTTCGTAGGCTGTAGAATTCGCAAATCTGATGGATTTCGGAATGATCGTCTCAAACATATTGAGGTCGTGCTTAAGACAATATTGCCGTGCTTTCTGCAACATTTCAGAATGAAGAATTGTCCGTGTATCAACCATCATCCCTACGATCCCGGCTAGTTTAAGATCCTGATTTGTGCGCTGGATGAATTCCTCCATTGTCTCTATCACACGAATCAGACCTTGAACGGCAAAAAGTTCAGGTACAAAAGGAATAATCACACTATCAGCTGCCGCTAATACATTTCCGGCAATCAGTCCCATCGAAGGAGGACTGTCGAGAAG
>CABS01000005.1_pt1 | contig 9473 bp, 6 predicted proteins | sample 344768 | NCBI WGS metagenome assembly CABS01 (sample SAMEA3138346, study PRJNA38045) | mine drainage metagenome | isolation source: Carnoules arsenic-contaminated mine drainage | place: France:Carnoules | collected 21-May-07 | reverse complement strand
GCATGCCTTCAACGAATCGGACGAATCGGTAGTGGCAAGATGGGTGGAGAATCCGTACTGGCAATACTTTTGCGGGGAAGAGTTTTTTCGGCATAAGCTGCCAATCGATCCGTCGCAGATGACGCGGTTCCGGAAGCGGATTGGTGAGGAAGGCTGCGAGTTCATGCTGGGATTGACGGTGAAGGCCGGTGTGGATACGGGCACGGTGTCTCGCTCTTCACTTGAAGTGGTGAACGTGGATACGACGGTTCAGGAGAAGGCTGTCGCATTCCCGACGGATGCGAGGTTGTACCACAAGGCGAGAGCGGCGCTGGTGAGGCAGGCGAAACGTCACGGGATAGTGCTCAGACAGAGCTTTGAGCGAGTTTCGAAGCATGCGCTGGCAAAGAGTGGCGCTATGCGCATGCCCGACAGATGCAGCGTGCGAAACGCGAACAGAAGCGCCTGAGGACCTATCTTGGACGGGTACTCCGGGATATCGAGCGTAAGCTGCCTGAGGTTGCGAGGAAGAAGATGGCGCGATTGATCGAGGTAGCCTGGCGGATTCACGGTCAGCAGCGGCATGACAAGAACAAGGTTTACAGCGCGCATGCGCCAGAAGTGGAGTGCATCACGAAGGGGAAAACGCACAAGCAGTACGAGTTCGGAGTGAAGGTCGGGGTGGTGAGCACCAGCCGGGAGAGCTTCGTGGTGGGAATGAAGTCGTTGCCAGGCAACCCTTACGATGGGCATACGCTGGAAACCTCATTGGATCAGGCACAGAAGCTGACCGGGATTGCGGTCAGGGAAGCTTATGTGGATCGCGGCTATCGGGGGCATGGGCTGGATTGGCAAACCCTCAAGGTGTGGATTGCCGGAGCCAAGCGCGGCGTAACGGTTGCGATCAGGAAGAAGCTCAAGCGGCGAAATGCCGTGCAACCTGTCATCGGGCGCATGAAGACTGATGGGATATTGGGCAGGAACTTCCTGAAAGGCGTCGAAGGAGATGCCATGAATGCGCTGTTATGCGGTGCCGGGCATAATCTGAGGAAGATCCTCAGGCGCCTGGCGCTTTTTTGTGCCCGATGGCTGGAAGTGCTGCTGGCAGCATACCACGGGCAACTCTTCCAGCATCAGGCTTTGACCTGAAATATCGGGTTTTTCAGGGACGACTAATTATGAGCCTATCTATCGCAAGATCCATCACTCAAGTTCCTTCGCTTACCATAGGATCGAAAAGCATACAGCCGAAAATCACCATCCCGACCCCGGATTCCACATGGAATATGGTGCGAGTCACCGAGCTAGATGCCGGGGGGGGCAAAGATCATATATTGGCACTCTCATACAACAGGAACTGGACTCAGGTTGGTGACAACTTTTCGACAGCAGCAATAGACTCTTCGCAGGTTCAGTATACATGGCAGTTTGAGCATAAGTTCAATAATGCGGGGGAAGTGAACTGGGATTTGGCTCCACCGAATAGTAATACCTATGTAAGAGCATTTGGCCTTTTGTATGCATACACTACTCAGCAAACCCAAGTTGGCATTGGAATTAACGTGGCTTCCGGCGCCGGAGGCGTGAGCATGTATGGAGGAATGCCATTTGGACAGATCACAGTCAAGATGACGGCAACCCAGGGGGTATCCCCTGCATTCAATGTATTGAGACCTTCAGGGAAGTGCATGATGAAGATGCGTCCGGATGCGGGGGGTATCGTAATGAGCGGATCTACTGCGGATACGGATATTAACGGTACCGGCTGGGGGGCGAGCATCTATATTTTGAACACTTACGGAGGGGTTCTAGTGGGCTGCACGAATTCTATCTCCACAGCATATGCAGCCATGATAGGTAATGAAACATCTACGGATGCGAATCCAAGATGGAGAGTTCTTGCGACGGGTGAAATGCAATGGGGAGCCGGTAGTGCAGCACAGGATACGAATCTATATAGAAGCGCTGCTAATGTTTTGAAAACGGATGGCCGTTTTATACCAACTGCAGGATTAACCATAAACGGTGATGTGGCAAATCCGCTGATAATCGCCAAAGATAGCGTACCTGTGACACCTCCGGGAGCCGGGAATCTGAGCTTGCGTGTCGAGGTTGGAACCAATCCGGGTACATTGAAAATAGTTGCATATGCCGGTACGTCCTCGTCCGGTGTTGTCATCGCAGACAATATTGGTAGTGGTAATTAGCCGACACCCGGCCATGCTTCATGATGCTGTCGCGGACGGTTGCAGATAAGCTTGTGATGATGGACACCTAAAGATGCTATCTATTTGGAGTGCTAATTTCTCAAATTATGGATCGGCTAAATGCGTATTCTGGCTCACAGTATCAACTATTATCCTGATTTGACCGGGATAGGGAAATACGCAGGAGAAATGGCGGAATGGCTCGTTGCGAGGGGGCACGAGGTCAGAGTGGTGACCGCGCCCCCCTATTATCCCGAGTGGAAAGTCGGGCGGGATTATTCCGGGGCAAGATACTCTCGCGAAGCCATTCGCGGGGTCAACGTGTTCAGATGCCCGCTCTGGGTGCCGAAAAAACCTTCAGGGCTCAAAAGAATCATTCATTTGGCAAGCTTTGCATTGTCGAGCCTTCCTGTAATGCTGGGTCAGGTTTTCTGGAGACCCGATATCGTTTTCGTGGTCGAGCCCCCTCTGTTTTGTGCGCCTAGTGCATGGCTTGTTGCGAGGCTGTCCGGTGCTAAAGCGTGGCTCCATGTCCAGGATTTCGAAGTGGATGCCGCTTTCGACTTGGGGATTCTTCCAGCCGGAAAAATCAGGAATATCGTTCTTTTCACGGAAAGATTCATGATGAGGCGCTTCGACAGGGTTTCGACGATCTCCGGGAGAATGATGGAAAAGCTCGAAAAAAAGGGCGTCATTCGAAATAAAACCAGCCTCTTTCCCAACTGGGTCGATACTGAAGCGATCTTTCCTCGCGAAGCGAGCGCTATGAGAAAGGAGCTAAGGATTCCAGAGGAAGAAATTGTCTGTCTCTATTCGGGAAACATGGGGGAGAAGCAGGGACTGGAAATTCTGATCGAAGCTGCCCGTCTGCTGCAGGAAGAAAAATCGATCAGGTTCGTGCTTTGCGGGGATGGCTCGGCAAGAGAACGTCTTTACGGATCGGCGAATGATCTGTCGAATATCGTCTGGCTTCCGCTTCAGCCTGCGGATAAGCTCAACGATCTTCTGAACATGGCCGACATCCATTTGCTGCCCCAGAGGGCGGATACCGAGGACCTCGTGATGCCTTCGAAACTCGCCGGGATGCTTGCGAGCGGCAAGCCCATCCTTGCCACAGCAAGAGCGGGCACGGAAATCGCGCAGGCGCTGGAAAAGTGCGGCAAGCTCGTCGAGCCTGGAGATGCCAGGGGGCTGGCCGATGCGATTTTCCAACTGGCTGGCAATATGCCCTTGAGAAAATCGCTTGGGGAGAGAGCCAGGAACCATGCTGTCGAGCACCTGGACAGGGATGTCGTATTGTCCGCATTCGAGGATGGACTTCGCTCGGTTGTAGCTCGAATTTGACAGGAAGTGGCGGAATCGCCATGCATCTCCTATAAAGAAGGGAATCCATAGGCGAGGAAACATGATCCCGACATCCATTTCATCCGCCCGCCAACGCAACCGGGGGTCTTAGGAAAATGCAGGAGGCCCACTTCCCAGGCGGGATGATCCGCTCCCAATCCAGCAGGCTCTCCATGCTGAACAGGGTACTGGACGGTCTCATCATCTGGGCCGGGATGTGGCTGTCCTGCCTGCTTTTCGACGTGGATTATGGCCGAATCTACCAATTGGCCACGCTCGTCGCGGCAGCCTTTTTCCTTCTTCTTGCCGAAACGGGATCGATATACGGTTCCTGGCGCATGGTTCCGCTGAAAGAGATTTCGGCCCGCGTTTTCCAGACATGGGTCGTCGTTGCAATCCTCCTAGTGGCATTAGCCTTTTTCGCCAAGGCTTCCGGAAGCTATTCCCGTTTCGTCGTCGTTGCCTGGTTCACCATGACTCCGGCCCTGCTGATATTGCAGAGGATAGTCGTGCAGTCTCTCCTGAGGAAAATGCGGAGCAGGGGATGGAACCTGAGGACCCTGGCGATCGTGGGGTCCGGCAAGAATGCGCAGAAATTGGCTACCTGGGTCAACGAATCGGAATGGATGGGACTCAAGCTGGTTGGCCTCTACGACGACAGAAAGGAACCCAGGGCAGGCCGCGCCGAGATTTCGGGCAGGATAGAAGACTTGGTGAGAGAGGCGGGTGAAGGAAGGATCGATTATGTTTACAGTGCGCTGCCGATGAGGGCGGAAAACAGGATAATCAGGATCGTGGACGCCCTTTCGGACACCGCCGCCTCCGTTTACATCATGCCCGATTCGTTCATTTTCGATCTGATGAATGCACGCTGGATCAACGTGGGCGGCATCCCGATGGTCAGCATTTTCGAGAGCCCCTTCTATGGCGTGGACGGCTGGCTGAAGCGCCTGGAAGATATCGTCTTGGGATCCCTGATCCTGATCCTGATTGCCATCCCGATGGCTCTGATCGCATTGGGGGTTAAACTATCTTCCCCCGGGCCGATATTGTTCAGGCAGAGGCGCTATGGACTCAACGGACGCGTGGTCGAAGTCTGGAAATTCAGGAGCATGCTGGTATGCGAAGACGGCCAGGACATTCCTCAGGCGAAAAAACGCGATCCCCGTGTCACCCGATTCGGCGCTTTCATGAGGCGGACCTCGCTCGACGAGCTGCCGCAGTTCATCAACGTGCTTCAGGGGCACATGTCGCTGGTGGGGCCAAGGCCCCATGCGGTTTCCCACAACGAACAGTACAGGAGACTGATCCACGGCTACATGCTGAGGCACAAGGTCAAACCGGGAATCACCGGGTGGGCGCAGATCAACGGTTGGCGGGGCGAGACGGATACGGTCGAGAAAATGAAGGCCCGGGTCGAACATGACCTCTATTACATCCAGAACTGGTCGCTTTGGCTGGACATCAGGATCATATTTCTGACCCTGTTCAGGGGATTCGTCGGCAAGCAGGCCTATTGAGGTATTGTTTGGACTGTAGTTGATGCCAAGCCCATTGGATTATCCATTGTTTGGTCGTTACCCTTGCCGCATTGATTATGCTCATTTGGCTCATGCCGAAGGTTTTTGCGGTATAATCCAGCCTCCATACGGTTCGTCTCTTGGAATCCCATCCTGAAAGTGAAGCTTCATGTTCGATTTCGTCGATAGAAACAAGAAAGTTGTCCAGATCATCCTCGGGCTCGTTATTCTGACATTCATGTTCTGGGGCATCCAGTCCTATCGTAGCGGCGGGGCGAACAATGCTGCCAGCGTGAACGGGCAAAGCATCGGGGCGGCGGAATTTGACAATGCGCTCAAGCAGCAGCAGGAAAGAGTGAGGGAATCGCTCGGAAAGAATGCAGATCCCGCTCTGTTCGACAGTCCCGACTTCAGGCTCGCCGTGCTCGAACGCATGGTCCAGCAAAAGCTGTTTTTGAGCGAGGCGGATCGGGCCGGGATCGCTGTCACCGATGCACAGCTGGTAGCTGCGATCCAGGCGGTTCCCGCGTTCCAGAAGGACGGCGTTTTCTCCAACGAAAAATATGAAGCGCTTTTGCGCAGCCAGGGGTTGGCCCCGGTGCGCTTCGAGTCGGAAGTGAAGCAGGATCTTGCGCGCCAGCAATTGCTCGGTGTTGTGGCCGAGAACGGTTTCGTCTCCAATGCCTCTGCGACGCAGTTCCTGAAAATCATCAACCAGCAGCGCGTGGTGAGTCAGGTACTTTTCACGCCCAATCAATATCTTGCGCAGCAGCAGGTCGATTCAGGCGAAATTGAAAAGTATTACCAGAGCCACCTCGACGAATTCAAGGTGCCCGAACAGGTCAAGGTCGATTATCTGGTGTTTTCCCCGGATGCGCTGCAGTCCCAGGTCCAGGTGGGCGAGACCGAAGCGAAGCAGTATTACGATGCACACTCGGCAGAATTCGCGGTTCCCGAGGAGCGCGATGCCAGCCATATCCTGATCACGGTTGCCAGGGATGCGCCGCAAGACCAGGTTCAAGCGGCGAAGGCGAAAGCCGAAAATATTCTGGAGGAGCTTAAAAAATCTCCAGGCAAGTTCGCGGAGCTTGCAAAACAGTATTCCCAGGATCCGGGTTCGGCCTCGAACGGGGGCGATCTCGGCTTCTTCAAGCGCGGCATGATGGTCAAGCCCTTTGACGACGCCGTCTTTTCGATGAAACCTGGCGAGATCAGCGATCCCGTTCGCTCCGATTTCGGCTTCCACATCATCAAGCTCGATGCGATCAAGCCCGGAAAGACCCGGTCTTTTTCCGATGCTCGCGACGAGATCGTTCAGGAAATCAGGAAGCAGGAGGCCGGCAAGAAATTCAGCGAAAGCGCGGACAGTTTCAGCAACATGGTTTACGAGCAGAGCGCGAGCCTCAAGGCGGCAGCGGATGCTTTCAAGCTCACCATCCAGACAAGCGGATGGATGGACGAGTCTGGCGCAAATGCCACTTTCCCTGTGAACAAGAAATTGCTCCGGGAGATTTTTTCGGATGATTCCATGAAGAAGAAAAGGAATACCGAGGCGATCGAGGTTTCCCCCAATGTGCTGGTTTCAGCCCGAGTGGAGGACATGAAGCCTGCCTTTACACGTCCGATTGGCGACGTCAGCGCAGACATCAGGAACAGGCTGCTTCAGCAGAAGGCGAACGACATGGCTCTGCAGCAGGGAAAGGCGAAGCTTGCGCAATTGCAGTCCGGGAAGGAGGCCGGCATTGTCTGGCAGGCGGAAGTCAACGTGAGCCGCCGCGATTCCCAGGGCTTGAGCGGGGATGTCATGGCCGCAGTTTTCAAGGCCGATGTCACGAAATTGCCGGCCTATGTCGGAGTGGAAGGCCCCCAGGGCTACAGCATAGTGAAAATATCCAGGCTGGTCGATGCGCCGGAGCCTTCCAGGTCCCAACTCATGGCCGCGGCAGGCCAGATGAACCGGGCGCTTTCCCAGGAAGAGCTATCCGATTATTACATGGGACTGAAAGCCCGCGCCAAGATCGCGGTGAATCGCCAGCTCATTTCCGCGAAACCGGCGGAAAGGGCCCGAGGAAGCCCTGAACTTGTTCAGGGCTTCCTTTCCTAGCCCATCCCGCCTATGGTGGTGTTGAAGCCGGCGTCGACATAGGTGATTTCGCCGGTGATCCCCGAGGCGAGATTGCTGAGCAGGAAAGCCGATGCGTTTCCGACTTCCTCGATGGTGACGTTGCGCCGCAACGGCGCGTTCTGCTCGACGAAATCCAGAATCTTCCCGAATCCCTCGATCCCGCTGGCCGCCAGCGTCCTGATGGGGCCTGCTGATACTGCGTTGACCCGGATTCCCTTCCTGCCCAGGCTTTGGGCGAGATAGCGTACGTTCGCTTCCAGGCTTGCCTTGGCCAGCCCCATCATGTTGTAATTGGGCACCGATTTTTCGGCGCCGAGGTAGGAAAGGGTCAGCAGTGCGGCGTTGTCGTCCAGAAGGGGAAGAGCAGCTTTTGCAAGCGCAGCGAAGCTGTAGGAACTGACATCGTGCGCGATCCTGAAGGCTTCCTTGGACATACCTTCCAGGAAGTCGCCCGAAAGCGCTTCCTTGGGCGCGAAAGCGACGGAATGGACCAGGCCGTCGAATTTGGGCCAGTGCTTGCCCAGTTCCGAAAAAAGGGTGGCGATTTCCTCATCGCTCGACACGTCGCAGGGAAGGACAAGCTGGCTATCGAATTCACTCGCAAGCTTCTGGACGCGCTCCATGACCCTTTCGTTCTGATAGGCGAATGCGAGCTCGGCGCCCTGTTCCTTGCAGGATTTGGCGATGCCGTACGCGATCGAGCGGTTGCTCAGGAGCCCGGTGATCAGGATGCGTCTGCCTTCTAGAAATCCCATGTTTACTCCCTGTTTGATGAATCGGCGAATTATAGCATGGGTGGTGGTGGGACTATCGAATGGGCTAAACTGTGCGCTATGCGAAACTGGCTCGTCATTTTTTCCGTACTTTGCATCGCGGGCTGCGGCAGCACCTGGAACGATCCCTATCCGGCATCCGACAGGGGCAAATCGATCCTCTATCTCGCCTTCACGGAGCGTCCCAGGCATCTCGATCCGGCCAGATCCTACAGCGAGGACGAGGCATCAATCAACGCCCAGATCTACGAGCCTCCCTTGCAGTACCATTACCTGAAGCGTCCTTATACCCTCGTTCCCCTGACCGCGGCGGCAGTGCCTCACCCGCAATATTACGATGCGCAGAATCGCCTTTTGCCGCAGGATGCCGACGCCAAATCCATCGCCTACAGCCTCTACGAAATCAGGTTGAAACCGGGCATCCATTACCAGCCCCATCCGGCATTCGCTCGCGATGCGGATGGGAAATTGCTTTACCAGAACCTGACCCGCAAAGACCTCGAATCCATCGGCGATCTGGCCGATTTCAGGAAGACTGGAACCAGGGAACTGGTTGCCTCGGATTACGTCTACGAGATCAAGCGTCTTGCCGATCCCCGCATCCAGTCGCCGATTGCGGGGCTGATGAGCGAATACATCCTGGGTTTCAGGGAGTTTTCGCAAAGGCTGCAAAAGGATCCGGCTGCTGACTTGTCGAAATGCGAGATGTCCGGGGTCGAGGCCAGGGACCGCTATACTTACACGATCAAGGTCAGGGGTAAATACCCCCAGTTTGTCTACTGGCTGGCCATGTCATTCTTTGCACCCCTCCCACCCGAAGTCGACCATTTCTACTCCCAGCCGGGTATGGCCGGGAAAAACCTGGTGCTCGACTGGCATCCCGTCGGAACAGGTCCCTACATGCTGACCGAAAACAATCCGAACAGCAGGATGGTTTTGATGCGAAACCCGAATTTCCACAGCGAAACCTATCCTTCAAGCGGTATGCCCGGGGACGAAGCGGTATTGAAGGATGCGGGGAAAACCCTGCCCTTCATCGACCGGGTAGTTTTTTCGCGGGAGAAGGAAAGCATTCCCTACTGGAACAAGTTTTTGCAGGGTTATTACGACGTTTCCGGGATCACTTCCGATAATTTCGACCAGGCAATCATGATGTCGGTGCAGGGAGAAGCGCAGGTATCGAAAAACATGGCGAAGCAGGGCATAGAATTGAAAACTTCGGTTGCCCCGTCGATACGCTATATGGCATTCAACATGCTCGATCCCGTGGTGGGGGGAAATAGCCGCCGGGCTCGCCTGTTGCGGCAGGCCATTTCGATCGCACTGGATTTCGAGGAGAATATCTCGATTTTTGCCAACGGGCGCGGAATCCCCGCACAGGGGCCGCTGCCCCCCGGGATTTTCGGCTACCATTCCGGACAGGAGGGCATCAATCCGGTCGTTTACGAATGGGCTGACGGGGAGGCGAAACGAAAATCGATCATGGAGGCGAAAAAGCTCCTGGCCGATGCGGGTTACCCGATGG
>CABS01000055.1_pt1 | contig 9544 bp, 12 predicted proteins | sample 344768 | NCBI WGS metagenome assembly CABS01 (sample SAMEA3138346, study PRJNA38045) | mine drainage metagenome | isolation source: Carnoules arsenic-contaminated mine drainage | place: France:Carnoules | collected 21-May-07 | reverse complement strand
GTTCTTCACCGTGCCAGGCACGTCCCGGCTGTTGCGATAGCGCATCCAGCCGAGCTTGGGGAGAAACAGGCGGTTGTTGCCCTGGTCGAGCTTGATCTGCTTCGGGTCTGGATAGCGGAAGCTGTCGCTCTGGCCTTTTTTCTTGAAACGCGGGAAGTCGGCCCGCTTGGCGAAGAAATTGGCGTAAGCGCGGTCCAAATCCTTGAGCGCCTGTTGCAGCGGATGAACGGGCGCGTCCGCGAGCCAAGGTGTCTCTACACCGTTGCGCCAGGCGGTGAGTTCCTTGCACAGCCCGGCGTAACCCAGCTTCTTCTCGCCACGCTCGTAGCGTTCCTTCTGCAATGCCAGGGCCTTGTTGAACACGAACCGGCACGAACCGGCGAAGCCGCGCATCTGGCGCTGCTGCTGACCGTTCGGACGCAGCTCGAACTTGAAGGCCTGGAGTCGCTTCATGGGTTTGACTCTACATGGAAATGCGCCTGGCGCAAGTTCAAAAGGACACCTTCGGCGTCCGCGCTATCCTTCCCCGCCCTGAACGGCGTGGCTTGTCGCGCACCGGGTCAACCCTATACCGACTCGAAACCACCACGCACACGGCGCAGTCGCTCGATCTCGGTGTCAATGACAAACAACTTTTGCTCCGCGTCCCTGATATCTTCAGCAAACGCTTGTGGCGCCACTTGCAGCGCGCGGATGCGATTGCGTTGACGTAGGCGTTCTGCCTGCAAATCCTGGATCGTGGCCTTCTTCGGCTTGACCAGGGCTGCGACGGCAACAAGAACCACCATCACGACAAATAGAAAAATTCCGCTCATTGGAAACTCCTTCTTCGGCTTGAGCCGTAGTTGAAAAGGAGTGAGGCATGCCGCCTTGGAATGCGCGCGAAACACGCATTCCAAGGCCGAGGCCTTGGGTCTGGAAGCCACCATTGGCATGCGCCATCGAAGGATCGATGACGCATGACGTGGTGGGTCGATGTCTCAAGCCGCAAGCGGCGCCCATTTCGGGCCGATGGCCCTGAATGCCTTTGCGTATTGCACGATGCGCATGCCAAGCGCCTCTGGCGTGCCATCGTTGTCGACGATGACATCCGCCATCAGCGAACGGTCATGCTCGGTGACATGCGTGCCAGCCTTGAGTCCAGGACGATTGATCCAGACGATATACCCGCCCAACGCACGCACGGCGTCGATTTCGTTGACGAGCCGAAGATCGCTAAGAACCACCGAATGTCCTTGGCTCAGGCTGCGCTTCGCCGCGCTCATGGCGATCTTGACCCAATGAAGTGGATCGGTCTCACGCGCCGCCATGCCGACCTGAATCAACAGTTGCCGCTTGCTCAGCCCATCAAGCGTCGCCTGGGGCTGGTCCTTGTCCGCATCGGCGATACTTATGGATGCTGGCCAGCGCGCATGCACTTCCGCATAAACAGCGTCCGCGAATCCAATGCGCTGGAACCCCTTCGCCACAAGAGCCTTGGCAGCGGTGTCCTTGCCGCTGCGCTTGAAGCCAGAAAGCCCCATCAATACAAGCGCGCGGTTCATTGCGTCATCTCCGCAATATGATGAGTCCGTGCCGGCAAACGGATCGGTTGCGCTTCCCATAGAACCTTGCCCTCCTGATCGATCAAGGTTGCACAGTAGCCCGCTTTGATCCATGACTGCGCACGAAAGCGGGCCTGTTCCGGCTCGATTCCAAGCGTGCTACGGACGAGGTTATGGCCGCTTGCCGTCGATGCGAGCGGCTGGTGCGAAATGACAAGTTCAACGCGCACCGATGGCGCGTCGGATGTGTTGTGTTGCATGATGCCCCTTTCCCGCTTGTGCGGCAGTTGAAAAAGGGCGAGCGTGAACGCGGCTCGGCAAAGCCTTTTGGCTTGACTGAGACGGCTCTATCGTTCGATTGGCTTGTTGCTTGACGCGGTGCGCGCGTCGGCGCTCCTTCCGTTCGTCTATACGGCGATCTCCGTGCCGATCGATCGGTTGTTAAAAAGCGGAGCGCTTCCATTTGCATTGGCTTGCAAGTGGAAAAACTCAAATTTGATTTGGTGTCACCGAAATTACGGCACAAAGAGACGACTTGCTTAGTCGCTATCCCGTGCGATACTTACGCATACGTCCGCATAAAAATCACCATGCAAATTCTGAGCGAAAAACACCAAAACACCGGAGTCCATGGCGGAGATCCGCTCTATGACATGGCGTATGACGAGGCGTGCGTAGAGATCGCGAAACGCTGCAGAGACCGGATTTCCAATGGTGACGACATACTGGAAAATCGGGCGTTGTTGGCGTTCGTGCTTGGCGATGACAAGGAAACCGATCGGTTGCTCGGCCTTGCCAGGCGTCGCAATGCGTTTGGAATTCGTCCTGTTATGTCGAGCGTCAAATCATCCCATGTTCCCGTTCAGGATATGACTTGCGCTTGCGGGCTTGGGTGCGACTCTTGATTGAACCAATGGAGTCAATCGTGACAAAGCAAAAGCAAGATGTTTCTAAAGAGTTCGCGCTGCCCATCGGCTTGGACTACGAGCAGGCGTGTGATTTTGTGGCAAAAAGCTGTTTGGAAGATATCGCGCATGGACACGAGACATTGCCAAACAAGCAACTTCTCGCCATCATTAACGACGACATGACTGAAGCCAATCGCTTACGTGAGATGGAGTCTCGTCGCAAGCGATTGGGGTTGCACGTTATTCGAACCTGAGCTTTCTCGCGAGAGCTTCTTCGTCGATGTAGCGCACCAGACTTTTTGCTTTTCTCGAAACATCGCTGTGACGATGTTCTTCGATGAACTGCATAAGCACTGCGCGCTTTTCGGAAATTTCAACATCCGAGGCTTGATCCAGCCACCGGAAAAATGCCCGCATGTCGCTCAACGGCATGATGTTCTCCAAAATTTGGTGAGCATCACCCCGTAGGGCGATGCCCTGCAGGGTTGAGATTGCGCCGTTCAGCGCTGCTTTTTCAGTGAATCCGAACCAGACGAACGGATCCTTGACGGATCAGTTCTTCGGCCATGGACTTGTCAGCTTGGTAGGCCCAAACCTTCGGGCTCACCACACCGTCTTCGGCATCGAGCGGCACGTCCGAGATGGCTGCCGTATCCGCCACGAAACCCGCTTTCCACGGCTGGACGGCGTACAGGCCGCCGACCGCGCTTTTCTGCAGCAAAGACTCCACAAAAGCGGAGTCGTTGCCTGCCGCCATGGCCTTGCGCACGAGAGCTTGTTCGCCCTCGATCGAAAGCACCAGGTCGCCGTTGCTCATGATGACTTGTTTCATGATGTACTCCTTCATTCCGCTTCTGCGGGAGTTGATAAGGAGTCGAGAACACGTCTCGGACAAACCTAACGGCTTGGCGGAGATGGCTCGCATGCGGCATCGGATGTTTGCGCGCGCGCACTCGCCATGGATGGCAATGATTCCGCTTTTGCGGCTTTCTGAGCTTATCCCCGTCGAGCGCTTCCATGGGCCTGAATTCCGACGCGATTCGATGCGCTTTCAGAGGATCCGGCATGTGGCAATGGACGGATAAATTGGGCGCCGCAACAGACCAACCCCTCGCAAGTCCTTGATCCGGCACGAATCGGCCCAACGAACGGTCCGGGTTTTCCGCCAAGGTCCACGAAAAAACGGCCTGCACTCGTGATGAGCGCAGGCCGCGGACAGTCAAACAAAAAATCATGCGGCTTGTGGACTGACTGCACAAGCCGCGAGTTGCAGTTTATGGTGTAAGAACTTGCAGCTTATGCTGTAACCCACACAAGTTCGCGGCCCGCGACAACAAAGTCAGCCGCACGCGCCAACGTAGCCGCATGCGTCGCATCGCTCACAGCCATCCACCTTTCTCAGGTGATAGCCCCCGCAATCAGGGCACTTTTTTCCGGTTGGAAGCGCCACGCGGTCTCCGCTCATGTCGCCGATTTGACTTTCGTCGGCTTCGCGCGGTTTCTTGAGTACCGCACCAGATAACCCAGCCAAGACGGCGACCGGAACCTGGTTGCCATCGACATCGAGAAATCCGCGGCGCTTGAGCGCCTGTTGAAGCGTGTAGGCGATTGCTGCGACTTCCGAGTCGTGAAACCTCGGCGCCTTGGTACCGTCATCCTTGACGATGAACCCGCAACGAACCGATCCCTTATCCCAGACCACCTCGCGCAGATCGGCAAGAGCTTTCGCCACCGATCCGCCTGAACGTGCCACCATTGAGAGCAGACGCATGGTCGACGTGATCCACTGCTGCCCTTCTTCGCGCTGCCCAGCGGGCATGAAAAACTCCAGAGGACGTTCGATTCGTGCCGTGGCACCATTCACGACGCCGTCGACTTCGATGAAAGACATCGACAGATAAACCGTCTTGTGCCCTTCGATGGTCATGTACTGCACCTTGGTCGTCACAGCCTGCATGTCGCCAACGGGACGACCGTCGATGCGCTTGAGCAGCGGATTATCATCGACAACGACGTCTTGTCCGGCGGGCTTGCTGGCTTCGTCTTTCGTCGGCTCGGAAGCCGGAGTCACCGACAAGACCGCGCCAAGAACCGCATTCGGACGGTAGGTAGCCAGTCCTTTCAGGCCAGCTTTCCAGCCCTCCATGTAGAGGTTTTTGAAGTCCTCGTACGGGTAGTCTGCGGGCACGTTCACCGTCTTGCTGATGGACGTGTCGATGTATGGCTGAACGGCTTCGAGCATCTTCATGTGGTCGCTGGCCGACATCTCCAGCGCCGTGACGAAGTAAGGCGGCAAGTTCTCCATGTCGCCACCCATATCGCGGTACAGACGCCAGGCATGGTCCGCGACCTCGTAGATCTTGTGCGTTCCATCAGCCATGCGCTTCTTGCGGTTGTAGGTCCACGAGAAGGCTGGCTCAATCCCGTTGCTCGCGTTGTCGGCGAACGCCAGGGTGATGGTCCCGGTCGGTGCGATGGCCAGCAGATGCGAGTTGCGCAAGCCGTGACCACGGATGTATTCACGCAGCGGGTCGGGTAGCCGTTTGGCAAAACCGCTCTGCAGGTACTTGTCCGTGTCGAACAGAGGGAAGGCTCCCTTTTCGATGGCCAAGTCCACAGAGGCCTCGTAGGCTGCATTGCGCATCGTTTCGGAGACCTCTGCGGCGAACTCGCGTGCTACCGGGCTGTCGTAGCGAAGGCCCATCATCACGCAGGTATCGCCAAGGCCAAGGAAACCCAGGCCGATGCGGCGCTTGTCCATCGCCTCACGGCGTTGTTCGGGCAGCGGCCAGTAGGTCACATCGAGCACGTTATCGAGCATGCGCACAGCCGTCTTGACCACCCATGCGAAAGCCGCCTTGTTGAAGCGCGAACCTTCTGCATCGAACGGATTTTCGACGAATCGCGTGAGATCGATGGAACCCAGGCAACAGCAGCCATAGTCGGGAAGTGGCTCTTCGGCACAAGGGTTGGTCGCCTCGATAGTCTCGCAGTAGTGCAGGTTGTTTTCCGCGTTCATGCGATCAATGTAGAGAATCCCCGGCTCGGCATGGTCGTAGGTCGAGTCCATGATCTGCTTCCAGATCTCGGACGCCTTGACCTTGCGGTAAACCCACTTTCCATCATCGCGCTGGCAGGCACCAGCAGCTACGATCTCGTCGGATGGAAGCGCTTTGTGCACGAGTTCGAACTCGCCATCGGATTCCACCGCGCGCATGAATGCATCGGTGACACCCACGGAGATGTTGAAGTTCGTGAGTTCCCCTTTGTCCTTGGCATGGATGAAGGACTCGATGTCCGGATGGTCGATCCGAAGTACACCCATTTGCGCGCCACGACGAGCACCCGCCGATTCCACGGTCTGGCACGACGCATCGAACACGCGCATGAATGAGACTGGGCCGCTGGCCCGCGAATGCGTGCCTTTGACCAATGAACCCATCGGACGGATGCTGGAAAAGTCGTAACCGACACCACCACCGCGCCGCATGGTTTCCGCAGCCTGAGCCACGGCCTTGTAGATGCTGGGCTTGCCATCTTTGTTTTCCGAAACGGAATCACCGACCGGCTGCACGAAGCAGTTGATCAGCGTGGCCTGGATGTTGGTGCCCGCGGCCGAGTTGATGCGGCCAGCCGGGACGAACCCGTTTTGCAGCGCACGGAAGAAACGTTCTTCCCATTTGGCCTGATCCGATCTTTCCACTGCGGCCAGGGCTTTTGCCACGCGGCGCTGAACGTCCTCAATGGACTGCTCACCGCCCTTGGCATACTTTTCTTTGAGGACTTCGATACTGATGTCTTGCGGCGCCATTTAGCGGGCCTCCTTGCTGAGTTGAATGCGATCCGCGCGGCGCTGCGCCTTGCGGGGTTTGTTGTGAGTCTTGGTGCCACCGCCGCGCTTGAGCAGCGCGAGAGCGACGTGATTGCGAGGTTGCATGGTGATCTCCGTGCCGATCGATCGGCTGTTGAAAAGCGGAGCGCTTCCATCTGCATTGGCTTGCAGGTGGAAAAACTCTGGATTTGGTGTCGAACGTTTGCTTGCACCCGTCGCCTGCGTCGCACACGCTTGCTTCTAACGCTGATAGTGCGATACTGAGAGCAAATGGCCAGGAGAACGGAATGAGCATCCGTAACAAACTAGACAACGAATCCGCTTTACGTCACGCACAATATGATGAGGCGTGCGTAGAAATCGCATCCGAATGTCGCCGCGATATTGCGGCTGGCATCGAGGTTCTTGAGAACCGCGCCTTGTTGTCCCTGGTTAGCGGCAACTCGACGGAGACCAAGCGATTGACCGTGCTATTAAAGCGGCGCAATGAACTTGGGATCCGTGTCGTTACATCAATTTCCGAGCAACCATCTCCTGCTCAATAAGGCTAAGCAATCGTTTGGCTTTGCGGATGCCTTCCGCGCTTTTGAGTTGATCCAGCAACGCCAGGCCTTCGAAGATCGCATGACATTGATGGATTCGACTTGCAGTCGCAAATTTTCCTGAGATACTGTTTACACACCATTAGGGGCGCATCTTGCAAAAAAGCGAGCCATCGATAGACCGCCTTAATCCCTGCGTGCTAGCACCGGAAACCACAGACTCAAACTACCCCCCGTTGCCAGAAGGGGTTGGCTACGACGCCGCCGCCACAGAGGTTGCCACGCGATGTAGGAAGCGCATCCGCGATGGCGTTGATGTAATCGCCAATAAAACTTTGTTGGCTATCCTTACCGGAGAAAACCGGGAAGCCGATCGACTGCTCGACGTCGCGCGACGATGCAATCGAATCGGACTTCACGTGGTTAAACCTTGAAGTTGCGTGCCAGCATTTCTTCCTCTACATATCGAAGAAGTCGTGCGGCCTCCGCAACTATTTCCTTCCCTTGGTGGACGTTTACGAAGGCTGACAGCGCTTCGTGACGCTTTGCGAGTTCATCTTCTCCCGCCTCATCCAGCCACCGGAAAAATGCCCGCATGTCGCTCAACGGCATGATGTTCTCCAAAATTTGGTGAGCATCACCCTGTAGGGCGATGCCCTGCAGGGTTGAGATTGCGCCGTTCAGCGCTGCTTTTTCAGTGAATCCGAACCAGACGAACGGATCCTTGACGGATCAGTTCTTCGGCCATGGACTTGTCAGCTTGGTAGGCCCAAACCTTCGGGCTCACCACACCGTCTTCGGCATCGAGCGGCACGTCCGAGATGGCTGCCGTATCCGCCACGAAACCCGCTTTCCACGGCTGGACGGCGTACAGGCCGCCGACCGCGCTTTTCTGCAGCAAAGACTCCACAAAAGCGGAGTCGTTGCCTGCCGCCATGGCCTTGCGCACGAGAGCTTGTTCGCCCTCGATCGAAAGCACCAGGTCGCCGTTGCTCATGATGACTTGTTTCATGATGTACTCCTTCATTCCGCTTCTGCGGGAGTTGGTCAGGAGTCGAGAACACGTCTCGGCCAAACCGATTGGCTTGGCGGAGATGGCTCCAGTTGTTTGCCGCTGCGAGGCTTCAATATTGATGTTTCAATCCGCGCCCGGACTAGCCGGGCGAAACAACACGGAAGAGGTTGCGCCCCTCCCGTGTCCGATGATCCCCCTGAAGGGGGCCAAACGGAGTTTGTTTCTGATGAAAGGTTAAGCCTGCCCCGTCGAATTTGTTGCCCGAAAAATTCATTTTCGTGGCGGTTTTTGGCCGTAGCCTGTTACCTGGAAAGGACTCGAAGAATCCTTTCCAGGTAACAGCCCTTGCGGGCTGTCCTGGTATGGCTAACATCAATCTGTTATGTCGTAAGTTGCAACTCTTTGACCTTCTTGGCATTGCGTTTTTCCATGCCGATCATCTCGGCTGGTGATGCTGAGATCGATAGCAGAACCTGCCGACGGTTTGGTCGAGGCATTCCGTTCACGGAATGCATCAATCAGCGCGGCTTCGTAATCGTTGATGTGGCACCACCTGACCAAATGCCTGGCGTTGTGTACGCAAATCTTGATTAGCGTTTGTGAGCGCTTTGTTTCGACGGCGAGTGGTATCGGGTCAAATTTTTCAGTCGCACCGTTGTATCCATCGGGTAACGTGATGACCATTGTGTAATACCTCCTTGATGAATTCCGCTCTTGGCGGTGTTGATAAGGAGAGCAGCCAGAGGCTGTGCCATGCATCGATTCCCGGTGCATGGCACAACTCCTATTCGCCTTGCGATGCGAGCATTGCAAGAAAACGCATGGTCTGAAAAATAAAACCGGGAACATGCTTTTGGCTATCGCATGTTCCCGGCCTGGCCTCTCGATGAGGATTGACGTTTGCAAAAAAAGAGTTGGATTTGACCTCAGAGATGCAGCGCGAGGCAGATCAAAACAGCCTGACACGCGAAACAAGTTTCTTCTGGATCGCTTCTGTCGTCTTGCCGCCGCAGTTTTCAACAAGGCTGAGATTCGGGTCGTTTGTCGTCTGCAATGCGGACGAGCCTGACGCGCCGACGCCAAGGATGTGGTCGCGAATGATCTTCATGCAGCGCGCATCTTCCTGCGCCGTGACGCCGGATAGCCATGACGGATCCAGTGGAGCACACATGCGATCGACCGCCGCGCGCAGTTCATCTGGAATCCTGGCGGCTCTTGCGTTGCTGTCCTCCGTTTCAAGCGTTTTGATCCGTGCTTTGTCCACATCCATGCGCCTGAAAGCTGCCGGATAATGATCGCCGTCCTCGTACGACGCATTTGTCATTGCGTCTATCCAGTTCGCATGCGACACATCATCGATCGCATCGCCCTTGGGGCGAGATGTTTCCGTGCCTTTCACGTAGAAGCGCACGTCTGGGTGTGTGTAGTGGTCCTTTAACATCTCGGTCTGGATGAAGAACTCCGCCGCGGATGATGCTTCGCGATAGAACCCGGTGAACCCACGAATAAAGGCCAGTTCTGCGCCAAAACTGTCGCATCCTGCCACGAGGTGTTCATAGGCGAATCGCTCGCCCTGTTCGTTGATGCGGAACTCCAGGACGGAGTAGATGCTTGGGTTTGTTTCCATATTTTCCCTTCCACATTCGAAGGCGCAGAAGCGCCCTCGATTTCGTTGATGATGGGCGCGCCAATCAAAGCGCGTC
>CABS01000054.1_pt1 | contig 9629 bp, 8 predicted proteins | sample 344768 | NCBI WGS metagenome assembly CABS01 (sample SAMEA3138346, study PRJNA38045) | mine drainage metagenome | isolation source: Carnoules arsenic-contaminated mine drainage | place: France:Carnoules | collected 21-May-07 | reverse complement strand
GATGGGCGGTGGAGCTATTTTTTCGCTGGATCAAAATGCATCTCAGGATCAAAGCCTTTTACGGAACCAGCGAGAACGCGGTTAAAACGCAAATCTGGATCGCCGTCTCGGTCTATGTCCTGGTCGCCATCGTGCGCAAACGCCTCAGCATTGAGGGCAGCCTCTACCAACTTCTACAGATTTTCAGTGTTACCATTTTCGAGAAAACCCCCATTCTACGCGCACTTCAGCGATTTGACTCCCAAGAGGAGTTACACGCAACTTTCAACCAACTGATTCTGTTCGACTTTTAACCGGACAGATGTGTCCTGATATAAATGTTGGAATTGATTTGGATCAAGGCATGTTCCATGATTGTTTTAGCAAAAGACGCCAGCTACTGCGGAGAATTTTGTTGTTGCTCCTGGATGTGCTGCAATCGTTGTTGATTGGCTTGTGCGCGAGTACTGTCATCCTCATTGTCCAATGAGGGAACTGGAGCGACCGCGCCAGGGCCTAAAGCTTTTGGAGCCAATGGGGTCGTCTCTAACTCGGATGGTTCCGGGGTGTCACGCTCAGCGGGGGGAACCACAGTCGGATGGGCTGGGGTGCCTGCAAGAGCACTGTTGTTTTGAACTGTGAGAATCAACTCGCGAGGCGTACCCTTAATTGCGCCGCCTACCATGATGAAGTTGTAGCCGGAACCGTGCAGTAGATCGATAAGAACATCACGCGAATTCCCAGGGCCATAAACGCCAAAGATACGAGGGCCACTGTCCATTTTGTTCACTGTCATTCCGCTGAGATGACCTACGTCTTGCAGAATTTCAGCCAGATTGGAATTGTTCGCTTCGACCAGTAGCTTTCCGTCCTCGAACATGACTCGCGCTGGCTGCGAAGACTCGCTTATCGGAAGTGGCACAGTGTTTGTTTTCTGCTTTTGTACACTTTTTTTTTGTCCGGTTGCTGTAGCCGGTTTATTCAAAGCCCGATGCAATCCACCCTTTGTTTTGGGCGCATGAGAGACCTTGGGAGCCTGAAGTGGGAGACTAGTCGTCTGCGCATAACCAGCATTTATAAAACAGAGCAATAAAGAACAACATAGGAAGGCCGTTACGCGATAACCTGTCCAAGTATTTTCGTTCGTGACGAATTCCATGAACGGCTCCTCATTCACTGCAGGGAAAAGACACCCTGCTTGCATCCTACATCAGAAAACATGCTGTGATAGTTCGTTGCAAGCCATACATCCGCAACAAAAGGACTAACCAATGGAACAGAGAAGAAATAAAATGCAGTACGCTATCGTCTTGTTCCTGACATTTTTAGTCTTGCTGCAACCTTTGGCAATACGGGCCGCTTCCTGCAAAACTCAGGCGCAAATGACGAGTGAGCAGCGTGATGCCCTATCGAGCACTGCCCGTACCATCGTGGATGAGGTACAACGTGGAGACGTGAAGACTATCCAGGCGAACACCATTCCAGCGGTCGCAACTAATTTCAGCGGCATTACCAGTTTGATGGACAGTTTAAAACCTCAGTTGCAGCAGGCATCCATAACTGTTGATGATCTCTACATGCTCGATGCTCCAACGGACTCCTTGGGCGCGGAACGAACAGATTTCTACTGCGGAACCCCCGTCGTTGCGTTGAATTTTACCCATCTTCCACCTGGAAGCTATGCTCTCGTCATTCTTCATGCAACAGGTGTACCGCACCCACAACAAATTTCACTGATTCTTTCTGAAACAACTCCGCATCACTGGATGCTCGGAGGTTTTTTTTCCAAGCCCCTGGTGGAAGCTGGCCACGATGGATTATGGTATTGGGCGTCAGCGCGCGAATATGCACAAAGAAGAATGATGTGGAATGCCTGGCTATACTACCGAACCGCCGTTTATCTTGTAGACCCAGTTGATTTTCTGTCCAGCCCGAATATGGAGAAGTTACAGCACGAAGAGGACCTTGCGCATCCTGAAGGTTTTCCCGGCACCAGGCCGCTCCTGCTCTCCGCAGACGGCTCTGTATTTCAAGTAACAGCGATCGATACCACGACCACGTTCGGTCCGCTGGACATTGAAGTCCACTACGCCCCTGACGCCGTTCAGACAAACCAATTGCAAAATCTTTCAGTTGCCCGAAAACAGGTGACAGATGTAATGACGGCAATGCTGACCCTGCACCCTGAACTGCTCCAGGCTTTCCACGGCATTTGGGTACAGGCAGATGGACAGTTCACATCTCTTTTTTCGTTGGAGTTACCAATGAACCAGATTGTTCCCGCAACTCAGCCGCTGGCAACGAGTTTAAATCCGGCCATCCGATAGTGAAAGGGCCGAAATGATCATCTTCTTTGCTGAAAATATTTATGTTGGGCACAACACTGTAAGCTCAAGCATCTTTGTGAAAGCACGTATTTTCCGTTTAGCTTTTTCGCTGATATTTGTATTGCTTGGCTGCGGAGGATCGTACCTCATCTGCCAGACACAACCAGCGCAATCAAGCCAGACGCAAACAACCGCTCCAGTCGATCTGCGCGATCCTACGCGTCCACAGGTTCAACCGCGTCTCGATATGGACCACGATCCAATTCCCTCACCGGATCCCGAAGACAAGCTCCCCATGGAAACAACGTCGCCACTTGCTCCTGTTAGGCCGGGCATGATTCAGAAGCGACAGGACGGTATGTACACAATGCATGAGGATGTCGATGAGATTTTATTGAACTGCGCCGTATTGGACGAAAAAGGCCGATTGGTTACGGATCTGAACCAGCATGATTTTCGTATCTGGGAAGATGGAGTACCACAGATCACCCGATCATTTCTGCATCGGGATATACCAGTCTCGATGGGTCTTCTCATCGATAGCTCTGGCTCCATGCGCGACAAACGTGGCGCGATCGATAGGGCTGCATTGAACTTCCTGAAGGCATCAAATCCGCAGGATGCAACATTTATCGTCAATTTTTCGGATCGGGCATATCTTGATCAAGGCTTTACGTCTAAAATCAGCGCGCTTAATCAAGGGCTTTCGCGCGCTGATTCCAAGGGAACCACCGCGTTGTACGATGCGGTAGCCGCTGCGGCAGACGAGTTATCCAACCACGGAACGCTTCCCAAACAGGTGCTGCTCGTGATCACAGACGGAGCGGACAATGCATCGAGGCTCGATCTGGACCAGGCCATCCGTCGCGTGCAAAATCTGGGCGGACCGGTTGTATACACAATTGGCCTCCTGTTCGGAACCGACGTTCAGGAAGCGAAACGGGCAAGATTCGCTCTGGAGAGGTTGTCAAAAGAGACTGGCGGCATCGCTTACTTCCCGCAATCTCTACAGGATGTGGATGGCATTGCTGCGGAGGTTGCACGCGATGTTCGCGACCAGTACACCATCGGCTATCACTCTACCAAGCCAGCCAGCCAGGGCGGTTATCGGGTTGTACGTGTCGAAGCGCGTGCCCCAAAACATGGCAAGCTGATCGTAAGAACGCGCAAAGGTTACTATGCTACGAAACCCTCACTGCAAAATGTCCAGACTGCTAAGGGAGCCACGCAGTGATGTGTTTGAATATCGCGCGGATGATCGTTTCTTTTGAGAATGCCATTGATACCCCGCGTTGCAGGCCACACCGACCCACACCGACAACCTCGGTAAACATGTGTCCGAAGTGCTTTCCTACCAAATTCCTTTATCGCTTCCAGTAATTTTCTGCCCGACCAACGCCGCTGTAGCAAGGCACGGCAAAAGGCTGAGACGAGCGGTATTCAGCAGCTCCCGCTTTCGCACCAGACCCGCAAGTTGAGACCCGTAGAGTCTGGCTGATTGCGGCATAATCGGAACACGCAAAAACTCTCGCGCATAATAAATTTTGCCGCCATCAAAGCGCGCTGCTTCTGTCACATAATCCGGCAGCTCGATCCCCGTGCCTCTGAACTGCTTTACATAGTCCGACACGATTGTGAGATAAGTCGCAACGCCTTCCCAGATGCCAGCCTGCTTCGCTGAAGTGCAAAGGTCCATGTAGTCAATGTCGTCAGCCTCCGCCAGCGCCACAGTATCGACGATATCGCACAAGCGAAAATAAAAATGTCGGTACATGCGCTGCAGGGTGGATATCATCAACCGATCCGAGGATGATGGAACTCGGAATATCTGATCATCGAGCACAATCAATCGCGTACGCGCCGCAAGACGCGCCGCAATGGCAACCTGCTCCCCCGTCTGTCCAAGGCGACCCATGTGAATTTCTACAGCTTCATGCAGACCGGGGATAAAAAAGTTCCACTTCCGCGCAAGACGGTCTCCCCAACTGCGCGGACCAGTTTGCGCGTTAAAGCTCCACTTCATTAGCTCGATTACGTCTTCCGAATCTGCATTGGTGTAGAGATCGAGGTCACTGCCGAGATCGGGCCAGTGATCGAGCGACTTGATCACTGCGATGTCATATTGCTCGCGCTCAAACGTTTTACAAATCTCTTGCAGGAACTGGAGCGCGTTTGAGATTCGTGCCCTTTCTTTCCTAAGCGCGGCACGCGCCCAATCCGCGCGAAGTCCATCCTCTTCGTCGCTTATTCGATCAAGAAAGCCTTCCAGTCCGCGCACAACAACGTGATTTGCGCTGGCCAGTTCTACAAAATTGTCAAACCCCTCTCGGCTGATGCTATGAACAGCCAACCTCTGGGCCTCGAATTCCGACGACGATGAAATCGAGTCTTCGTGAGAAGCGAGAAGAAGGCGAGAAAGAAGGGTCATCGAGTGATTCGAAACTGACTCCATGGTTGAACTGGGCATAATAAACACATTCTCCTTGAGGCATGATAGGGTTGCAGCGCGAAACGCTACTGCTGAGAAGGAGCATCGGAAGAGGGAGGTTTTGCTGGCGTGGTAATGGGGTTTCCGCCAGGCGCGCTACCTCGAGGTGTAAGTTCAATCGGTCCCGTATGTCTTCGCCGCTCCTGACTATATATTTCCAATTTGCCGTCAACCAGGAGGTTGCTGGAAGCCGCTACACTCGACAATCTTTTTCCTTCCTCCGACACATGCGTCGCCAGACCCACGCGATCATTGGAGCCATCAGCTTCTTTTGCCTTTTCATAAAAATCCTGCGCAGTTTCAAGGTCACCATCCATCTCTGCAACATACCCGCGATTATTAAGCGAAAATGCGCTGTACGGATTAAGGGAATATGACTCGAGAAAATCTTTCCGCGCGACAGGCCACTCATTTTGATTGATGGCAAGAACGCCGTGCAAGGTCAGGATTGCTGCGGTAACCTCTGAACTATTCAACTTCTTGATACGTTCTTCAAGTCGCATTGCACTCGCTCCAGCCATTACGCTCACAGGCTTCCCCCGCCAGGCGCGATCCTGCGTAACCACAACCTCTTCCGAAGAGCGCGCTTCGGCCGCGGCGCTATAGTATTTCAACGCTCCGGTGTAGTCTCCGATCATCTCGTCTGCGACCCCAAGGTTGTTCAGCGTGAAGGGATTCTGTTCATCGAGTAAAAGTCCTTCTCGCAGAAGCGCAACCGCCTCATACCCGCGATTCTCCGCGAGAAGGTTCATTGCGTTAACGTTCATGCGATTCACCCGCATGGGAATATTCTGCAGACCATCGAAGGCAGACTGCATCGGCTTACCTTCCAGTTGCTTCACATTGCTCTGATCGATGTTTGCCGTGCAACCTTGTTCCTTCGCAAGAGCATAAAACCGGCGCGCGCGATCCAACTCTCCCTGCAACTCAGAGACGTACCCAAGATTGTTTAGCGTAAATGGATCAGAAGGGTCAAAAAGATAGGCCTTGTAGAACAGCGCCGCGGCTTTTTCGTATTGTTGCTTCCTGACCGCGTCAACACCTTCACGATTCAGACGTTGAACGGGGGTTAACTCACTGCGTCTCGGAATTGTGATTTTCAGGAAGCCTCCCGCCGTTGCGGCATACGGCAACGGCACCACAATAAGCGCGATGGCTACAATCACTCTGTGTACCGTTCTGGGGTTCATTTCTCTCCTTGTTGCAATTCCTGGTGAATCGCATGGATCACTCATGGATTAAGATGCGGCGTACTGCTGTCTGTTGCTAGCCAATGTTGCAGTATTTTCATTGTTGTTATGCCGTCATAGACCACCGAGGCTCGTCTGGAAACATCCAACTGTTTATCCGTTCAAGTAGGACGAATAGGGGGTGTGTGGGTATGAAACAAATTCTTGCAGTAGTCGTGCTATCCGGTGTTTTTATTGCTCAAATTGCGGTCGCAGGTGAAAACTTAGAAGCATTGGCGAATCCGCAAGCATCGTTAGAGTCGGCAGCTACTTCAGAAACCTTGCCAGCCTTGCCACGGGGAAACAGCACTACCGTGGGAGGCAGAATCACCAGTATCGATAACGTGCGCGATGAAATCACGCTGAAAGTATTTGGACAAAGGCCGACGAAGATACTGTTTGACGAGCGTACTCAGGTCTATCGCGATGGACTAAGAATTCCTCTTCGCGATCTCAGTACGACAAACCATGCCTCGGTGCAGACACTTTTGGATGGGACTTATGTGTTTGCGCTGAGCATTCACATATTGTCAAAATCACCCGAGGGTGAGTTTCAGGGAACCGTACTGAACTATAACCCTGAAACGAAGATGTTGACTGTAGCCGCAATACAGTTGAGTGATCCCATCAGACTGCTTTTGCCAGCGAGTACTCAAATCTTACGTAAAGGGCAGGGACAATTCACTTCCGTGTCCTCCGGGGCCTCCGATCTTGTCAGAGGAACACTGGTTGCCGTTACATTTGGATCGGACAAAGAGGGCCGTGGAGTCGCCAGTCAGGTTGCTATCCTCGCCACGCCTGGATCTACCTTTGTGTTCAGCGGAAATCTTTCCTCACTGGACATGCGCACAGGATTATTGGTTGTGGTCGATCCCCGAGACGATAAAAGCTACCAGATTTTCTTTGATCCTGCTCGACTTTCGACAAGCCAACATCTCCACCAGGGTGTGCACATCACCGTCGTTGCTACATACGATGGCACTCGTTACTTTGCAAGCAAACTTTCTTTCGACTGAGTTCGCAAGACAACTGCGCCCCCAAACCGTATTGATCGTCTTCCAGCGAGCGAATCTTCTGTTCCGGAAACCTGCGTTTTGACTCCGGTGCCTACTGATGGAGTCAGTGCCTTGCGCAGTACACGGCGTGCCTTGTGCAGTTGCGACTTTGTATTGCCACAACTGCATTTGAGCATCGCGGCAATCTCGCTATGATCCAGACCTTGAACATCATGAAGAAGAAAAATACTGCGATACCCAGGGGCCATCGTAGCTAGCGCCTGATCAATGGCTAATCGATCCACGACGCCGGCTTGCGACAGATCGCGAGTTCCAAAACTGCGACCAGCGCGCTCTTCCGGTATGCTCTCCATCAGATGGTCGAGTGATACAACAGCCAGCACGCGTTTGCGCAGATGCATCAGGGCGGTGTTAACCGCCATTCGGTGTAGCCATGTGCTGAACACCGAGTCTCCTCGAAACGATGCGAGCTTCCGATGTGCCTGAACAAACGTGTCCTGAGTTAGATCTTCGGCAAGCGAAAAATCTCGCACAATGCGCATACAGACAGAGAACACTCGTCTTCGGTGCTGCAGGTAAAGATCAGAGAAGGCATCCTGATCTCCGTTCTGTGCGCGTGCCACAGTTTCGGCATCTCGATATTTTGCCGGAGTACGGAGGCTCTGGGCCCCGACAACTAAAGGTCGGGCAAAGGCTTGCAATGGCGCTGAAAGAGCTGAAGTATGCATGTGTCTCCATCATGGACTGGGGCTTCACCCATTTAATCCGTGCGTATTCTGTGTGATCGACATATCTCGTAAAACGGCGCGAGTAGTCGAGAGAATCTGCGGCAGAAACAGCAAACAGTCGTACCGGTTGTATACATCGTTTTACATAAATTGTTCTGCGATCAACTTGGTGCCGACCAAATCCCACTGATGCATCAGTCCTATCCATAGTTGCCCGAGTCTTGAGTTAGTTTCCCACCAGTCGCAAGCACCGTCTGTACCGTATTGCACTATTAATCCAGCAGGAAATACTGTTATGCGGCATAAGCTGCAATTGGGTCTATAAAGACGGCTTTGATTTTTCCGGTTTTTCGATTGCCGCCACTGCGTACAGAAAATGATAGCCACAACGAAGATTTCCGCTCGATGGCGCGACGCCAGTTGCTCGGCCAGTGAAGACACCATCCGCAGCTTCTTTGCCATCATCGCCAGAGACGTCAGGGCTACCTCGGGGTACCTGAGCACAAATCGGCGCACATCTTCTTTTGGCCCGAAACAGCACTTCGGAATCTTTCTCCGCCATGGTGCTCGAAGGATAAGGGCCGCCATTGAAGACCATGAGTGTCACTTCGCAAATTCACCCCTCGGTCATCCCCCGCAATGCGCGTTGCGGCCGCGTGATTTAAGTCACTGCTCTTTGTTCACCCGGCAGCTACGGTAAGCACTGAGAGGTTCCAATCATGGTCATCACATCAGAAACCGTAGTTCGCGACATCGCCGTAGAATATCCAACCGCCATCCCCGTTCTGGAACGCTTCGGCATTGACTACTGCTGCGGCGGAAAGCATACCCTGGCCGAAGCCTGCGCCAAGGGCGATGTTAGCCTTGCGCCCGTTCTTGACGAGCTGGAACGCCAGCGCCCGGACGCAACCGCCCCCGAAGCGCAATGGCAGAAGGCTCCCTTCAAGGAAATGACCGACTACATCGTTCGCAAACACCATGACTTCACGCGCGAGCAGATCACGTTGATTGGCGATCTGATGAAGAAGGTCGAGCGCCGTCACGGGACCGAGCACCCCGAAGTCTTCGAGATCGGCAAGGTCTTTGCGATTATCAGCTCCGAGCTGACCCACCACTTTTTCTGTGAAGAAAATATTCTCTTCCCCTATATTGGGAAGATGGAAGCAGGCCAGCCAGCGATGTTGCCGCCCGTCTTCGGCAGCGTGGAGCAACCCATCACGCGCATGATGATGGACCACGACCAGGCTGGCGAGGAACTGCGCGAGTTGCGGAATCTCACCAACAATTACACCCCGCCGCCCGCTGCCTGCACCACATGGCGCGCTCTCTATCGCGCGCTCGAAGACCTCGAGCTGGACCTGCACCAGCACATTCACCTCGAAAACAACATCCTCTTTCCCCGCGCGCTCGCGCTGAACAGTGAGAAGCAATGAGCGCGCTCCCCGACACGCCCGCCCACAAAACAAACGCCACGCGCATCGCAATGGAGCGGCACAGCCAGCGCCTGGTCATTGCCTTCATCGCAACCGGCAGCCTCTTCATGCTGCTGCCGGGAACGTTTCTCGGCGTGTGGAATCTGATCGGCATCTCTCAGCAACGCACGCTGAGCACGCTCTCTCCAGCGTGGCTCCAGGCGCACGGCCAGGCTCAGATCTTCGGCTGGGTCGGCTCTTTCATTCTTGGTATCGGATTTTATTCTCTGACCAAAATGCAGAGTACGCTTACCTTCCCCGCGCGCGCCGGATGGGCTTCCTGGAGCCTCTGGACGCTGGGCATCGCGCTGCGCTGGATTGGCGGCGTTACCGCATGGCAGTGGAGAGCGCTCCTGCCGCTCTCTGCCGCGCTCCCACTGCTTGCCTTTC
>CABS01000053.1_pt1 | contig 9932 bp, 9 predicted proteins | sample 344768 | NCBI WGS metagenome assembly CABS01 (sample SAMEA3138346, study PRJNA38045) | mine drainage metagenome | isolation source: Carnoules arsenic-contaminated mine drainage | place: France:Carnoules | collected 21-May-07 | reverse complement strand
AGGGTGAAGGGTTTGGTGGTTCCAAATTCGAACCCGACAATGAACTGTGGCCCAATTTTCGCCGCAACCCGAAGGGACGGGGCCACTTTTCCTCATTTCTTCGTCCCTCGTCGCTCGAAGGTACCAGACATTCATCGCTCCTCGCTCCTCGAACTGAGAAAAAGTGACTCCCGTCGCCACCGCCCGGATAGTGTTAACAGGCCCTAATCATCAGAGTCCTCATCCTTGTTCCAAACCGGACCCGTATATCCTGTACGGCGCGCAAGTCTGTACTGTAACGGCCAAACATTCGTCGTCAATTCTTCGCGCTTACACAATTCAGCCGGTACAATTGGGATACTGGGTGGAGTTTGGCCGAAGGCTGGCCAGTGAACCGCGCAGGGCTGTGCAAAATCGAACGGCAAAGTGTCAAGAAGAATCAGGAAAATCAAAATTATGTCACCAGTCATGTCCAAAGCGTCAGAGTCCTCAACCTCCACGGTAGCCACTCCCGGCGCGAAAGTAGCCGCGCGGGAAGAGTTGCGCATGGGCCGCGAGGCCAATGATGGTAACATCAACTGGGTGACGGCGGGCTTTATTGCCGCTTTCCACGTCGGCGCGATTGCCGCGCTGTTCTGTTTTAGCTGGCAGCGCCTGCTGGTGGCGGTGGTGTTGTGGGTGATGGCGATCAATCTGGGCATCGGTATCTGTTATCACCGGCTGCTGACGCATCGTGGCTTTCAGACACCGAAGTGGCTCGAGTATGTTTTGACCGTGTTTGCCACGCTTGCGCTCGAAGGTGGGCCTATATTTTGGGTCGCGGTGCATCGCGTTCATCACCAGAACAGCGACCATCCGGGCGATCCGCATACTCCCAAAGAAGGCCCGTGGTGGGCGCATATCGGCTGGATGGTGCTGGGCAAGTCGATGCACGCCAAGGCACATACGCTGGCCCGTTACGCGCCTGACCTTGCGCGCGACCGCTTTCATGTGTGGATCAGCAAGTATCACTACCTTTCGCTGGTGGCCTGCGGGGCTATCCTGATGACCGCTGGCGGCCTGATCGATCACAGCCTGATGGGCGGAGTGAAACTGGTTCTGTGGGGCGTGTTTCTGCGGGTGACGCTGGGACTGCACGCGACGTGGCTGGTGAACTCGGCGACGCACATGTGGGGCAAGCGGCGCTTCCCTACCAAGGACGACTCGCGCAACAACCTGCTGGTGGCGCTGGTGACCGGCGGCGAAGGCTGGCACAACAACCATCATGCTCACCCGGTTTCGGCGCGTCATGGGCTGACCTGGTATGAGGTTGATCCGAACTTCTGGCTGATCTGGCTGATGAGCAAGGTGGGCCTAGCGAAAAAAATTCAGGTTACGCGCTACGACAAGGCGAATCCACGGCCTGCTGGCATCTAGAGCTGGCAGCAGAATTGGAAACGCAGAAAAGAGGGGCGGCCGCTCCGGGGGCTCTGCGTTTCTGTTCCTTGTATTTCTGACTACTTCTCGGATTCGCCCAGATAGATTTCCGTGTAGTCGAGATAGTTTCTGGCGTATTGGAGGATCATCTCGCGATCAGCGTCAGTGAGTTCACGGCGCATTTTGGCGGGGACTCCGGCCCAGAGCGTGCGCGGCGGGACGGTGGTGCCCTCGGGGACAACCGCTCCAGCGGCAATGATGGAGCCTTCGCCGATGTGGCAGTTGTTGAGCACGCGCGCGCCGATGCCGATAAGTACGGCATCCTCGACGACGCAGCCGTGAACCGTAGCATTATGTCCGATGGTGACCATCTCGCCGACGATGACGGGGTAGAGATTGCGCTGGCCGTGGAGTACGGCACAGTCCTGTACGTTGGAGCGCGCGCCAACGCGAATCGAGTGGACATCGCCGCGCAGAACGGCGTTCATCCAGACGCTGGCGTGCTCGCCAAGCGTAACATCGCCGATGAGCTGAGCGGAGGGGTCGATGTAACAGCCCCCGGCGATGCAGGGCGACTTGCCGCAATAGGTTCGGATCAAGAGCAGTCTCCTTGTAACCCGAGATTGAGTATACGCGGCGGCGTTGGCCTGCCAGCGATAGATTCATTCGGTTGTCGCAAAGGCGAGAATCCCGTATGCTGATAGAAGCCATACTGGCGAGTAGGGAGGTGGAATCGCTATGGCAGAGGTTCGTGTGCAGGAAGGCGAGCCGCTGGAAAACGCGCTCCGTCGCTTCAAGCGAAAGGTACAGCAGGAAGACATCATCAAGGAAGTCAAACGTCACTCCTACTACCTGAAGCCGGGCGAAAAGCGCCGCGTCAAGGAAGCACTGGCGCGCAAGCGGAATCGCAAGAAGGCTCGTAAAGAGCAGGACTAAGTTCGACGGCAGTCTTCGGAGATAGACTTCGAGGCTGCTGGTGCATTGCAAATCCCTTCCCGCTGGAAGTATTCGGCGGGAAGGGATTTTTACTTTGTGCTGAGTCGCGGCGGGGCTATCCGTGGGGTCGCTCAGTTGACGTCGCTGGCGGTGTAGACCTGAACGGGAGCGGTTGAGATCAGAGGATCCACGACAAGAACGGTGCGCACCTCGCCGCCGACCAGGGGCAAGGCTGCTGAGACGTAGATGCTGGTGCTGGTGGTGGTGAGCGTGGTGCCGCTGGCAACGATCACCATGTAGAGCGTGGAGGACGGGATAGAGACGTATCCCGAGGTGGCACCGACGGCGATTCGGGTGATTACGGGCTTGGCGGCGGCGTAATCAACGGCGGTAGTGCCGGAGAGGAAATAGACGTCGATGGGACCAGTGGATGGCGCTTGATTGAGAATGCGGAAGTCGGAGTGTCCGCTGGGCGCGGGCGTCGATTGGTCCTCCAGCAGCGTCACCTGGTAGGTGGCGTTGATGTCGGTGATCAGGGCGGAGCTGCCTTGGTTGGCGAGCAGGGAGCCGGTTGCGCTGACCAGCGCGTTGGTGCTCTGCGTTGTGGTGACTTTGATCGAGGTGCTGCTGGTCGGGCTGAAGGTTCCGTATGGAGAGATCGTGCCCTGGCCGATGTTGGTGGCCAGCAGCGACCCCCCGACGTAGACATTCAGGGCCGGAGCGTTGTAGGAGGCGTCGATAACGCGCACCAGGCTGACAGACGTGTACCCCTGGACGTGTTCGCAACCCGCGAGCAGCAGCGCCGATGCCAGGCTGGCGACGACTGCCACAGCCAACGCGCCAGCGCTGAGCCGGTTTCGGCCAGTCTGCCCGCGCCCTGCTTGCCTGCGTTGGATATGTCTGCCTAACCTGTTCACGGTACCCCTTCGCATCGGATGCAATCGAATCAGCACTTCATCGGATAAATACTGTATCCGTTCAACGCTTCGCCTGTGAACCCTTTTGCAACTTTATCTTAATCGGGCGGGCAGCGGTATACAGAGTCCTTTGCGTGGCCTATCCAGCGGGGGGTATCGAGCTACACACGGAGTTTTTCTTTGCGGCGCGTGGATTCTCTTTGGTCCGAGGTCTGGAAGATGTCCCGGCGAGACTCAACCGGCGGAGAGATAGACGAAACGGAACACGAACAGAGCGGCGAGCAGATAAAGGAGCCAGTCCTGACGGCGAATCTTTCCCGCAGCCAGGTGGAGCACGGCCCAGGCGATGATGCCAAATCCAAGTCCATTGGCGATCGAGTAGGTGAGCGGGATCAGGATCAGGGTGAGAAACGCAGGGACGGCAACCAGCGGCTCTGTCCAACGGATTTCGGTGACCATGGTGAGCATCATGGACCCGACCAATATCAGCGCGGGCGCGGTGGCGGCCGGGGGTACGACTCCAACAAATGGCGCGGCAACCAGGGCGACCAGAAACAACAGCCCGGTAACGATAGCGGTGACGCCGCTGCGACCACCCGCCGCCACGCCCGCCGTGGACTCGACGTAACTGGTGACCGTCGAGGTTCCGGTGAGCGAGCCTGCAACGGTCGCGACCGCGTCGGCGAAGAGTATCCGGTTGAGCCGCGGGATGGAGTGGTCGGCGGCGAGCAGCCCCGAGCGCTTGGTGACGGCGACCAGAGTTCCGAGATTGTCAAACAAGTCCACGAAGAAAAAGACAAAGACAATTTCAAGCAGGCCAACATGGAATGCGGCGGGAATATCAAGCTTGAATGCCGTAGCGGTCAGGCTGTGGAGGCCGCCTGTGGCGGGCGTCCAGTGAACAAGGCCGAACGCCCAGGCCACCAGAGTCACAGTGAGCACGCCGATCAGGATGGAGCCGCGCACCTGCCAGATTTCAAGCGCCACCATGATGCAGAAGCCAAGCAGAGCAAGCGCCGTCTGCGGGTCGCGAACATTGCCCAGTCGCACCATGGTGGCCGGGTCGGCAACCACGAGGCCCGCTTTGGTCAGCCCGATGAAGGCGATAAAGAGACCGATACCACATGCGACGGCGGCGTAAAGCTCCGGAGGAATGGAACGCAGAATCAACTGGCGGATGCCGCAGGCGGTGAGCAGGAGAAAGACGACACCCGAAAGAAAAACCGCGCCGAGAGCGGTCTGCCACGGGATATGCATCTTGAGGCAGACGGTGTATGTGAAGTAGGCGTTCAGCCCCATACCCGGCGCAAGCGCAATCGGGTAGCGCGCCACGATGCCCATGAGGATCGAGCCAAACGCGGCGGAGAGACAGGTGGCCGCGGTGACCGCAGACAACGGCATCCCGGTCTGGGCCAGGATGGCGGGGTTGACCAGCACAATGTAGGCCATGGTCAGGAAGGTGGTCGCGCCCGCCAGCGATTCGGTGCGCCAGTTTGTGCCCAGCCGCTCAAATTCAAAATAGCGTTCGAGAAAATTGCGCATGAATAGCCCAAGCAAACCACACTCCGCGCCGAACTCCAAACAAATTCATGCGTCTGGCGCTCAATTTCCCCACGCACCCCGGACCCGACGCGCTCCAGACATGGCCATCCCCGGGCTATATTCACCGGGCTGGGGCCGCTGAATGATCAGCACAGACAAGACTCGACAAAGCCGGACAGCAACCGTAGCATAAAACCTGTTGCAGGCTGCGGGCAGCGCGGCAACCACTGGCCCGGATGGCGAAACTGGCAGACGCAGCGGACTTAAAATCCGCAGACCTTCATCGGTCGTGGGGGTTCAAGTCCCCCTCCGGGCACCATAGAAACAGTTGTTTGCTAAAAATTGTCACTGCTTCGATTTGCCCTTGTGATACTTCTGGTGATACTTTGCTGGCGGGCATGCCACAGTTGTGTCCGTGGAGGTTTCCATGTCGGCAAAACAGGATCGATGTCCACTTTCTCGACTACCCGGACTTCGCCATGGGTGAGTACCCAATTGGCCATTCAGGGAGCCGGACGAAGGAATCGAACAGGCTTCGGCTCTCATCCGGAGTGCATTTCTGGGTGGAGATTCTCAGGGAATAAGCGAATATATGGAAAATGCGTTTTTTGCCTGTTTTGCATAACCTTTAGTGCAAAATGGCGGTAGCTCGCTATTGATTCTATTGGCGTTATGCGATAAAGGCGAAAGAAAAGAGTACGAGCGCGCAATTTTTTTTCTGAAAAGTGGCTTTCAGGTACGGGATTTCGGGTTGGGCGGGGGTGAAATGGTTACATCTCCGCTGGGAGTATTGTGGCAGATTGGGCCGTAATTGCACGCAAGGGAACGCGAAGTTTTTTGCGGTGGTGGTTGGCTATGCGCTGTCGGTGATACCGACGGAGGGTGAGTGTGTGGACGGTGCCTGCGTGGTGATCGCGAATCTGGCTCTTCGGTGGTTGGGAGACGGTTATGCGGGCTTCTGCTCCTACCCCTGCCCCCGCCCACCCATGCCGCACAGAACGCGGCCAGTTCTGTGTCTGGGATGGGGCACGCCGAGTGGTGGCTTGGATGGGAAAACAAAGACGCTGGGCTGGTTACCCATCCACCCGCATCTGTTGGGGAGTAAAGTATGAAGACACGGATGGCACCCGCCGGAAGGCTCTCACACCATCACCGATGAATTTTCGGTCTATCCGACCATCGCAGCCGATGCCTACATCCATGAAGTGATTAACCACGCGGTGTCATACGTCCGCGAGCACGTTCATACCAACGGCATCGAGAATTTCTGGAGTTTGTTGAAGCGGGGAATCAACGGAACCTATGTAGCGGTAGAGCCATTTCACCTTGACGCATACGTTGCGGAGCAGGTTTTCCGCTACAATAATCGGGCGACCAAAGATAATCCGCTCAACGATGCAGATCGATTTATGCTGGCAGTATCGCAGATTTCAGGGAAGAGACTGACTTACGCAGAACTGACCGGCAAGGTGGGGGAAACGAGCGCAGAACCTTTCTAGTTGGCCGGTTTGGATGAAGCGACAGAAGCGCGGGAAGCGGCCTTAGACGTTCGCTTTGCGTCCAGTTTGGCTTTGATTTCGGAATGCGGCACGGCCATGAGCCGACGCATAAAGTTTACGAAGGTGGCAGAATCGCCCCTCACATTCTTGGCGGAAGAGGTGGGCAGATTCGGCATACATGCTCCTAGATTGGAGCGTGTATGCCGATGTGTGCCCAAAGTCAAGATGCCGCGCGCGGTATGGTCAGGTCGCTCATGACTGGTATACCCAGTCGAGCGAGAAAGCGCAGGTTTCTAGCTATGCTAAAGTATTTTGCCGACGACAGCGGGAGCCACACTAGCCGGAATGGATTATTCGTCTTGTATGGCTATCTGATGGAGGAGCCGCGCTGGGAAGATTTCGCGGAAAGATGGGACGCTTAGCTAAAAAAAGCAACCTTTTTTCCGATCGACTATTTCAGAATGGCTAACGCTCATGCTGGCGACGGTCCTTTTGCGGGCATAGATGGTATATTTCGCAAGCGCAAAGTCAAGGACTTGGCTGAAGTGATATGTGAATGCAATCCCGTTCCGATTGGCTGCAAAATGAGATGGGAAAGCTACCACAGAATCGTAAAAGGGAAAATTGACCCGCGCTTAGATAATCCTTACGCGATCCTATTTTTTCAGGTTTTGCGGAACGTCACCGAACTGCAAAGAATGTTCGTCGAGAATATGAATGATGAACTGAAAGCACAAGCGCTAAGAGAGCATCAAGCGGAAATTATCTACAAACCCGTCGATTTTATTTTTGACGATCAAGGACCGGCCGGAATTGAATGTCTTCAATGGTTTGGTGAACTAAGAAGCAGGCTACAGGAGCCTCACCGCACGGTTCTTTCCAATACCCCACAGTTCAAAGACGACCGCGACCTTGTTCCGCTTCAAGCTGCCGATATGCTTGCTTGGCACATACGGCGCGACTACGAATTTCCGGAGGAAGATCGGCGAGATATTTTCGCCCTTATGGCTCAAGATGACGTTTGGGAGCGCGAAATCCATGACGATATGCTTTATGCGCTCGTGGACGCATTCAATAACAGACTAGACCTGAGCAGGCTGTAAGACTTAGTTCGGTCAGCCAAGTATATTATTACCCTTAATTTGTATCAGAATGGTCGGACCGGACCGGATTTCTTCTTGCTCTGCCAGTTTTTTGCTCTGGTTTTTTTAGGCTGTTCTCCGCTCCACGCGCTGCCCGATCGATGTGAATATCTCCCACGGAATCGTCCCTGCCCAGCGCGCGTGGTCTTCCGCGGAGACGCTCAGCTTGCCTTGCGCGCCCAGCAACACCACCTCGTCGCCCGCATGCAACAGCTCTTCGGGAATTTTCGTCACATCGACCACCGACTGATCCATCGAGATGCGTCCGGCAAACGGCGCGCGGTGCCCGGCGATCAGCACATGTCCGCGATCAGAGAGCTGCCGCTTCAGCCCATCGGCGTAACCTGCGGGCAGCAGCGCAAGCCGCGTTGCCCGTTTCGCACGAAAACTGCCGCTGTAGCCGACCGTCTCGCCCGCCGGAATGCTGCAAAGGCTGGTGATCCGCGTCTTCCAGCGCAAAACCGGTTTCAGCCCGGCAGCTATAGGCGTTATCGCTGCTGACTGCGCAGACGCAAACTTCGGCGCAAACTCTGGTGCCAGTCCGTAGAGTGCCAGCCCCGGCCTCAGCAGCAGCCGCATCCCCGATTTGCAGGCCAGTGCAACCAGGCTGCTGCGCGTCGCCTCATCCAGCAGCGCGGCGGAGTTGCCCACGTTGAGCCATCGCGGCGCGAAGCCCGCCCGCCGCACGCGCGGAAGCGCCGCTTCCAGACGCGCAATCTGCTGTCGCGTAGCCAGCCGATCCGCTTCATCGGCAGCGTAAAGATGCGTCATCACGCCGTCCAGCCGTAGCGCCGGGCAACCGCGAAAATGCGCCAGAAGGGCCTCGATGGCATCGCCCGAAACCCCCTGACGGCTCATCCCGGTGTCGATCTCCAGATGCACGGGAACCGACTCCGGCGTCTCGCCGTGTGCCGCGCTCTGCAACTCATCCAACTGGGCCGCGTTCCACACCGAACACGTCAAACCATACTCGACCACCGCCGCGCCCTCGCCGGCAAACGGCCCGCTCAGCACCAGAATCTCGGGCTTAATTTCGGGCTTGAGTCCGCCGGTCACTGTGCGCGCAGCCACCGCTTCCTCGACCGAGGTCACGCCCAGCCAGCTCGCGCCAGCCCGCGCAGCCGCTGGCGCGCACAACGCAAGCGAATGGCCGTATGCATCCCCCTTCAAAACCGCCAGCAACTCCGGCGCTTGCTCGGGCATGCAGCCACGCCGCGCTTCCAAGCCAAGCAGGTGAAGGTTCGCTTCGAGCGCGAGCGTGTCAATTTCAGCCCAGCAGGGGCGCGTTTGCATTTGGGAATCCACTCTTTCGCTGAATCGACTGGGCAATCAACCGATCCCCAACGCCCAGTCTTCCAACTGACGCTTGAACTCGGTCATGAAGCGGCCCGCGTCGGCACCGTCGATGATCCGATGGTCGATCCCCAGGCAGTAGTGCTGCATCGAGCGAATGGCCAGCGTGTCGTTCCCATCCGCATCGCTCAGCACAACCGGTTCTTTCTTCAGCCCGCCAATCGCCAGAATCGCCGACTCCGGCTGGTTCAGGATCGGCGTGCCAAACTCCTCGCCAAAGATGCCGGAGTTGGTCAGCGTAAACGTGCCTCCGACCACCTCTTCCGGCTTGAGTTTTTTCGCGCGCGCCCGCTCGGCCAGGTCCGAAATCGCCCGCGCCAGTTCGGCAAAGCTGCGCTGGTCGGCCCCGTGAATCACCGGCACGATCAATCCCCAGTCGAGCGCCACGGCAATGCCCAGATTCACCTTGCCGTGGTACTGGATTGCGTTTCCGTCCATCGACGCGTTGAGAATGGGATATTTCCGCAGCGCCGCAATCGCTGCCGCCGCCACAAAGGGCATATACGTCAGCCGCACACCGTACCGTCGCGCGAAGCCTGCTTTTTCGCGCTCCCGCAGGCGCACAATCCGCGTCATGTCGATGCGGAAGACAGTGTGCGCATGCGCGCTGGTTCGTCGGCTTTCGATCATCCGCTCGGCAATCATCGCCCGCATGCGGCTCATCGGCACGCGCTCTTCGACAAGCGTTGGCTGGCCGTGTTCCTCGCGCGGGGTTGCCGCTTTCATTGATGTCTTTGCGGTCGCCGGGTTTGCCAGGTAGCCGAGAATATCCTCCTTCGAGATGCGTCCGCCCGCGCCGGTTCCCGAAACCCGGCTCAGATCAACCTGGCGCTCCCGCGCTATGCGCCGCACCAGCGGCGACGAACGCGCCGCGCCGCGATCCACGGCAGAGGCAGGCTCGGCTGCAACCGCTGCCGGGTTGTCTTGAGATGTCGGCGCAATCTTTGGCTGCGCTTCGGTTGAAACCGCAGCGGGCGGCGGCGCAGAGTCCACTGCGACCGAAGCCGCCTCCGCCGTGCGCAGCACAGCAACCACCGTGTTGATCCCAACCGTCGCGCCCTGCGCCGCGCGAATCTCCTTGAGCACACCAGCCGCCGGAGACGGAATCTCCACATCTACCTTGTCGGTCGAGATTTCAAACAGCGGCT
>CABS01000052.1_pt1 | contig 10056 bp, 7 predicted proteins | sample 344768 | NCBI WGS metagenome assembly CABS01 (sample SAMEA3138346, study PRJNA38045) | mine drainage metagenome | isolation source: Carnoules arsenic-contaminated mine drainage | place: France:Carnoules | collected 21-May-07 | reverse complement strand
ATCTCGCCATGCGCTGGATCTTTTTCTATCCCTTACGGGCCGCTACCGAGCGCCACATCTATGCGGCCGCCAAGCGGCAAACCTATCTCCTGGAATCTATCCGTGGAATCCAGACGCTTAAACTCTTTAACCATGAAGGGGAGCGAACAGCCAAATTCAGCAATCATCTGGTGGACACCATCAACCAGAGCATCCGAGTCCAACAATTGACGGCTCTGTTCCATGTCGGCCAGCAATTCTTATCCGGCATCGGTCACGTCGTCTTGATCTGGCTTGCCGCGTTGATGGTCATGCACAACACTTTCGCTGTCGGCATGCTGGTGGCCTATGCCACATACGCCAGTCAATTGCTGAGTCGGGGCGATGGATTGGTGAATGCCTTCATCGAGTTTCGCATGCTGCGTCTTTATGGAGAGCGGCTCGCGGATATTGCTCTGCATCCCACAGAAGCGCATGCCATAGGCAGTTATCTGGGCACTGACCCGGAAGCGACCCTCAGCATCCGCCATCTCTCCTTTCGCTATGCCGAAAGCGATCCTTGGATTTTGCAAGATGTGCGCCTGGAAATCCCGGCGGGGAGCGCCATTGCGATTATCGGGCCCTCAGGTTCCGGCAAAAGCACCTTGGTCAAGCTCCTGCTCGGGCTTCTGTCGTCCCAAGAGGGGGAGATCCGCATAGGCGAGATAGACATCCGCCAGCTGGGTTTTCAGCGCTATCGCAGTTTCGTCGCTGCGGTCATGCAAAACGACCAGCTTCTCGCCGGCAGCATCGCCGACAATATCGCCCTTGCTCATCCTGAAGCGGATCTCTCGGAGGTCGTCAAAGCCGCCCAGATGGCCGGCATCCATGACGAAATCGCTGCCATGCCCATGGGCTATCAAACCCTCGTCGGTGATATGGGATCGACACTTTCCGGTGGGCAGAAGCAGCGGGTGCTTCTAGCCCGAGCACTCTTTACCCAGCCCAAGATCCTGATCCTCGACGAGGCTACCAGTCACCTGGACGTATTCAAGGAAATGCTGGTCAATCAGCATATCCGACAGATGCAGATCACCCGGATTATCGTGGCCCACCGCCCGGAGACTATTCTTCAGTGCGAACTGATCTACCAGCTCTTGCAAGGGAGTCTACAGCCTGTTACCCCAGAACAGTTCCGCAAGGAATTTGCTACGGTGCGATCCGCTCTCGCTGGTAGTCTGACGCCGGACACGCCATGAAATACGGGGTCTTGGCCCGATCGGCACTCGCCATGGCGCTTTCTGGAGCAACCATTCTTGCTTACGGGGCGGACTTTTGGTATCCCCGGCATGGATTTTTTGCCGATCCCTGGAATACCCGATCCCACGTCCCGGCATTTGGAACCTATAGCGATGGACGCTTCGGATTACCCAGCCTCCCGCTACGCCATCCCCCGGAACTGGCCCGCTTACAGCATTTGCGTTCCTTGCCAGCGATTACGGACTGGGCTTTGCAACACAATCCCAAAACCGCAGCGGCCTGGGATGCCCTGGAGGCCCAGGCCGCTGCCCTTGGTATCGCCAAAGGACTTTGGTTGCCAACGATTAGTTGTAACGACCTGCATTTAAAAATGGTCGGACCTGCATTCAACGGGTTTTTCGACCAGAGATAATTGCGACCAACGGTGGCCACAAACCAGAATTAACTGCGAATGAACCTGCATTCATCCATATCGACCTGCATTCCATTTGCACGAACCAGAATTAACTGCGAGTGATCAGGTGGTGCAAGTCTGGTGCCACAGGGGTGTGCCTGGCCGCGCATAGACGCTATATCGGCAAACCCGCAGCCAGCATGCGCTCACGGATCTCTGCCGCACGCTTCGGTTCCAACTGATTACTGAACAACGCACGCACCTCGGCCGCCTTAGCGTCAAACTGCTCGACCATATCCTTGAGGCGATAGCCGTGGCGCGCCAGCGTTGGCTCCAGATCGTCGAGCTGACGTGAGAGTACCGCTCCCACCAATTCCGCCGTTACCGGTTTCTCACCCGTCTGATAACCTGCTTCGAGCGCCAATGTCAGGTGCAGCTGGACCTGTAGCGGGGTGCGCAGCTTCGTGGCGAGGAGGTCAATCGCGTCTGTCGTCAGAATAAATTCTGGCTCGGCCTCAGCCTTGTTTCCGGTGCTGACTCTCAAGAGCCAGTCGATGTAGTCACGTTGGCTGCCAGCGATACCATCCAGCGTGAAGATGTCGGTACGATAGCCAATTTCTTCCATCGTTGGTCGGCGCAGGTCATTGCGCAGCTTGGGGTGACCAGCGAGAACTACCGACAGTCGACCGCCCGCATCTTCCACGACTTCCATCAACCGCTTGAGGCCAATGAGTGTCTGCCCGTTCAGATCATGTGCTTCGTCAATAAACAGAGCTACCGGACGCTTTCCCTTTTTCACCAGCTCCTGCAACTCGCGCTCGCGCCGCTCACCCTGCTTGGGAATCTGTATCTGCTTATCTTGTGCCAGGTCGTAAAAAAGCGCCGCAATCAGCGTGGCGAGTTTGATGCTGTGCTTTTCCACCGAAATGGATTTGGCGACTGTTACGCGATTTTCTTCTTTCAGGATCTGCTGCAAACGGCGCAGCGTGACGGTCTTGCCGCTGCCCACGACACCGCAGACGGCCACCAGTCGCCCTTGCAGGATGGCGCCCTTGATATCCTTGATGAGCTGCTGGTGATGTTCAGTTTCGTAGTAACCAGCCTGGCTGAGCGCTTGCGTCAGCCCGTAGTACTGCATGACTTCAACTCGCATGATCCCCTCCAGACTTCTGGTTTCGGAAATAATCGCGTACACGCGCCAACACCATGCTGCGGGTGAGCGTCTCGTCCAGCACCTGATCAATAAAGGCGCGGTCCGCCGACGCAAGCCTGGCCAGCGGTCGGGCGATGTCGTCGGCGATCGCAAGCTTGGCCGCAATGATGCTGGGGAAATGGTATTCGTGCATTTGCGCATCAAAGGGCTGCTTGGGAATCTCGCCGGGCAGATTCACGGGGGCCAGATGCAGGTCTGCTCCGGTCAGCGCCGCAATCGGCAGTTTGAGCTGGTCCGCGAGCGAGCGAATGCGGTCGGCGCGCTCGCCGGAGGCCCCGCGCTTGAACGACCGGTACCGGCCCAACGGAATCGGGCCTGACACTGGATGGTAAGGACCCGTACGCGTGCCTTCATATTCGACGTACAGCTCGCTATCAAACAGGCCCCACAACAACAGTACCGTTTCACCGGCCAGATCGGGATCCACCTCGTAAGCAGTGCCGTCCACCGACACCCGCGCATCCACACCGACTTTGCGCTTCTCCGGTTCGCGGGCAAAGCGGCAGTATTGCTCCCAAGTGCACATCTCGCGGATACCATCGGGTGGAAAATGGGCCATCCAGTCTTCGATGCGGGAATGCGGTTCAGCGCGATGGTCTTGCCGGTTATAGCGCAGGAGATAACGCATCAGCCAGTCATTAGCCTGCTGTTCGGTCTCTGGCTTGTGGAAGTGGTACAGCGTTTCGTGGGCGTCCTTGACGGTACGAAAGGGGCGCTCGACCTTGCCCTTCGAGCGTGCTGTCACGCGCTCACCGTCCTTGCCGGCCGGGATATGGGTCTGCCAGTCGATGCCCAGCGCCCGCATCACGTTCTGAAATACGCGACTCTTGGCCACCGGGCCATTATCGAGGTAGAGCATCTTTGGACGACCCTGAAACGGGAATTCAGCCCCCCCCTTCGCCGCCATCGCATTGAACAGGAAGCGTAGCGCTGACTCGGCATCCTCGCCGTAGACGCAGCGGTATTCGAGGAAACACACGCCACTCCGGTCATCGACCACACTGTAAAGCATCAAAGTGGGGTCACCTTTGGTGGGATCCACCCAGGATGGGGCCTCAATGTGTTTCAGGTCCGACGGTGACATGTCGAACTGCCAGCAGTCGTTGCTTTGCTCGGCTTGAAACCGCACGGCGGGTGGCTGGCGGCGCAGGCGGGCTTGGTCCAGGTGCCAGCGCGTAAGGTATTCGTTCACCGTGCTGCGTGTCAGCACACCCTGCGGCGCACGCACCAGACCCTGTGCCGTTTCGACGCCATATTCTTCCAGCAGGTCAATCGCCCGCCTAGTGGACAGATGGCGCCCGGCCTTGTTGGTCGTTCTGAGTTTGAGCGCCGCCACCAGCTCGCAATAACGCTCCAGCTCGGATTTCGGCATGAGCCGGGGGGTGCCATGATCCATACGATGTGCCACGCGCGGCTTGAAGAAATCCTTGAGCGCGCGATACACGGTGCTGGCGGAAATACCGTACAGTTCAGCGCTTGCCTGCACTTGTGCCGCCCGCTCCGGGCTCTTACGGGGCAAACGGTCCAGCCGCTGCCGCAATTGCAGCAGCGAATCGGAGGGGATTTGCTTACGTCGCCCCGATGCCAACGCGGTTAGCCGTGGCGAGATAATTGTAGAGCGTCGATTTGGAGATACCCATCATCTGACAGATCTCCTTGATCGTGTGCTTTTCTTCCTGGTGGAGCCGCAAAGCCAAGGCCCGTTTGGCGGGATCGAGTCGTTTCGGTCGCCCCCCCATTCGGCCGCGGGCGCGCGCGGCCGCCATGCCCGCCCGGGTGCGCTCGCGGATCAGGTTGCGCTCGAACTCGGCGAGGGCGCCGAAGAGGTGAAACACCAGGCGCCCTCCGCTGGAGGTGGTGTCGATGTTTTCCTGCAAGCTGCGCAGCCCCACTTGGGCGACTTCGAGATATTCCACCAACACGATCAGGTTTTTTAACGAGCGGCCCAAGCGGTCCAGCCGCCAGATGACGACGGTATCACCAGCACGCAGCGCCGCCAGCAACTCGGTCATGCCAGTGCGATCGGCCTTCGCGCCGCTCACCATGTCCTCGAATATCCGCTCGCAGCCCGCCGCCTGCAGGGCATCGCGTTGCAGATCCAGGTTCTGGTCATCGGTGGATACCCGTGCGTAGCCAATCAGCATGGCGTTCAGTCCAATAAGTCACGAGATTCAAGTATAGCCGGACTTTGAATATTGGAAAGGGTTTGTGAGGTGCCGAATGGCAGATTTCAACGAGGTCCAGAGCATGGTCTTGGCGGGTCCAAAAAACCCCCGTTTTTTGGACCGGTAGAAGAGTATCCAGGCATCTGGTCACTCGCAGTTAATTCTGGTTCGTGCAAATGGAATGCAGGTCGATATGGATGAATGCAGGTTCATTCGCAGTTAATTCTGGTTTGTGGCCACCGTTGGTCGCAATTATCTCTGGTCGAAAAACCCGTTGAATGCAGGTCCGACCATTTTTAAATGCAGGTCGTTACAGATAGCCGACACTTCTACCGTTGGAAAATGGCGAGTGGTGCCTACTACCGGGCGGCACTCGCGGAACGGCTGCAAGACTTAGGCTTTGAGGTCCGCAGGGACGGCAAAAGCTTTGCCGTGGAGGGCGTCTCAGAGCAGGTCGAAAAACACTTTTCCAAACGGCGGGCGCAGATTGAAGACGTTCTGGAACGCATGGGCGCGAAGGGTGCCAAAGCGAGTGCCACGGTTTCCCTGAAAACCCGCAAAGCGAAGACGACGCAGGACCGTGCCGCGCTGCATGCGCAATGGCAGCAGGAAGCGGCAGCGCTTGGCTTTCAGTGGAAAGACCGGGAAGCCGATACGCCGGTTGAAAAACGGCCAATGGCCGAGCGTGACGCGCTGCTTGCGCAGCTGACGGAGCAGCATTCTACGTTTGACGAGCGCCGCCTCTGGGAAAAGGTAGCGACCGAAGCCCAGGGCGCTATCGGCATTCATGAGATTGCGGGGATTGTAGGTGGCCTCAGAAACGACCAGGAAGTGGTGCGGTTGCAGCGCCGCGAGGTTGAAATCGAGCAGCGTACGGAAGTCCCGGAGCCGCAATTCACGACCCGGAACATGCTGACCTTAGAGCAGGAGATGATCGAAACCGCGCAGCGCATGGACGAGAACAAGCGTCATGCCGTCAGTGATGAACGACTCGGGGCCACCCTGGCCGCACGGCCCACCTTGTCCGAGGAGCAGGGTAGCGCGCTCCGGCATATCACCCGCGATAGCGGGGGTGTTGCCCTGGTACGGGGTATGGCGGGTACGGGCAAATCCTTTTTACTCGATGCCGCGCGGGAGACCTGGGAAGCGTCGGGGTATTCGGTGCAGGGTGTGGCCTTGCAGGGCAAGACCGCTCAGGATTTGCAGGACAGCACCGGGATTCAGAGCCAGACTCTGCACAGCTTTTTGAACGCGCTGCAGGGAAGCGGGAATGAACCGCCCAGCCGGACGCTGACCAATAAAGACATTATCGTCATCGAAGAAGCGGGGATGATCGGATCCCGGCAAATGTGCGATCTGCTGAAACGCACGGAGCAGGCCGGAGCCAAACTGGTAGCCGTGGGCGACCATCAGCAGCTGCAGCCCATTGAGGCAGGCGGGGCATTCAAAGCCCTGCAGACGCATATCGGCGCGGCCGACCTGACGGGGATTCGCCGCCAGCGGGAAGCGTGGATGCGGCAGGCCGTGCGCGACCTGGCCACCGGGCAGGCTGCAACCGCACTGGCCGGACTGGATAAGGCCGGACGGCTGCATATTGCCGAGGATAATATCGGCGCGCGCGCGGACCTGGTGGAGCGTTGGGCATCGAGCGAAGTACCCATTAAGGCGCGTTTAATGCTGGCCCGCACCAATGAGGATGTCAGCGACCTCAATCAGTTGGCGCGGCATGTCCTGAAAAGCACGGGCGCACTAGAGGACAGCGTTGATTTGCCGGACGGCAGGGAAACCCGAGAAATCGCCGTAGGCGAACGCATCCGCTTTACCCGCAATGATTACCGGCTGGACGTACGAAACGGCACCACAGCGACCGTGAAGGGCCTGGAACAGCGTAACGGGCAGGTATTTCTGAATGCTGAAACGGACGGTGGCCAGGTCGTGCAGTTCCAGGGGACCGGAGCGGAAGCCTTCACCGACTTTGACTATGCCTATGCGACGACCGTCCATAAAAGCCAGGGGATGACGGTCGAGAGTTCGCATTTACTGATTACGCCCGGTGTTGATCGGGAGTGGAGCTATGTTGGGTTGTCCAGGGCGCGGGGTGAGGCGCATGTTTACCTGTCCGAAGAAACCATACAGGATATGATGCAGGCCATACCGCCGACACAGAAAATGCTGGATTTTGCGGCATCAATCGCCCATCAAAAAGATGTGGATTTGCCTGAAGAAGCGGCGGGTAACTTCCAGGTATGCCGAGATTTCCTGAATGAATACGCTCCGCATGAAATAAACAGCGACTTTAACGAACTTGCGGCAGCCGCCCGAGAAGCGGCCCGGCAAATGGCGGTCAGTTATGCCAAGGACACTACGCAGGATTATGTGGAAATCCTGGAGGCATTGTCAGAGGACGTGCGGGAAGCTATCAACGGCGGAGCGCCGCTCGGCGAGGCCGTGAGCGACGTGGTAGAAAATGGCATGACCCGTTTGGAAGTAGAGGCGCAAGCCCCGCAGGTAGCGGAACCGCCAGAAGTGGCAGTCCCGCCGGTTGAGGCCTATCCGGAATTAGAATGGGAGCTTGAGCTTTGAGCGGGCTGGCTGTGGTGGCGCAGCGCGGACGATCTTCTGCTGCGCTGTTACCGTCACGGTTTTTAATCGTTACTGCGTAACAGTAACGGTCTGACCGCGCATCAAATCCAGGCAAAGCGGCAATAGTCGCGCGGGCTACCGTTTCGCCCACTTCTCCGCATAACCATTGCCATTCTCTACGGGCACGGTCATTGGTCAATTCAGGCTCTAGTGTTGTCATAACGTCCTCACAATGCTCACTATCCTTGCCGCATGAGTGCGGCTGCGGGCTGGCCCATGAGTGGGCCAGCAAACACCCTTTTTTCTTTCTTAACAGCAAAGCCACAAGCACACCCTCCGGGGGGATATACAAGGCGCTATTAGTCCTCATCACGGCACCAGTTGCGAATCGTCTTGTCATCAAAGTCTAGCTCTGCCGCAATCGCTCGGTATGTATGGCCCTGCGCGCGCATTAAACGCGCTGTGGCCCGCTTTTCCTCGTTGCTGGACCTAACCCCTTGCCCTGTGTAATGGGTGGCGTAGCGGGCGTTATCGCGCCCTTGTATGGGGTTCTAGACCAGAAATGTTACGCAGTAACGCTATCTGAAGTTGCTACTGTAACAAGTCACGAAATGCGGAATTGGGGGCGATTTTCGGAGTTCACTTGGGCAAAACTTGGGCAAAGCGCCAAAATCTGCCCCATTCAAAAACCATAAACCCGCATGGATACTGGATTCAGCGCCAATCAGACGCGCGGATTAACAATCCGAGGTTGTCAATAATGAGCCGTAACGGTAACGAAATAATGCGATTTGTCTCGAAGTATCAAAACCCGTCATACAGGGCATGAAATCGTAATTTTAGTCGATGGTGATTTTCGATAACGACAACCTGTTGATAGCCTTTGTAACAGTAACAGATGCAGCAAACATCCCAAAAGTGGCCGTTTTTAAAAGTTTGATCATAGCCATCATCACCACTCCTGGTAATTCAGCAGATTCCTGCATGGTGAACACTCACATAAAATATGCATGCCATCGGTTAGTGAATTATTGTAATGCTTAGCTTATAATGTGTTTTTTAGTTTAAAGTAAATATATTTCATTATGCCATCATATAAACTCGTCTTCGGGAGCCAATTCAAATGATTTGCCGCCTTATTTATATCAAGGATGTTTTCAAATACGTCCGTTTTCCTTGTTGGTAAATATTTTACTGATAGTTTTTTATTCATTATTTTTTCAATTATAAGAATGATTTCATTAAGGGATGTTCCAACTCCTGAACCGATATTGAATACGCTTTCATCTCCAGTGTAAGCTATAGAGCTGATAATTGATTCAATTGCGTCATCAATATAAATATAATCGCGAACAGTTGCGCCGGTACCGAATATGCTGATATCGCCATTGGACAAAGCAAGCTCAACAAAAGTTCCTATTGCACCTTTTAATCTAGACCTGTCGCTACCAGGACCATATGGGTTAGAAAGTCTCAGTATCACAGATTTGTTTTCATGTAGCATATTAAACATTCTGATGTATTTTTCGGTAGATAATTTCGTAATTCCATATGAACATATTGGATCGGTTGGGTGTAGTTCATTAATTGGAGTATATAATGGGTTTCCATAGACTGTCCCTCCAGAAGAGAGGTAAACAATTTTTTTTATGCGATGATTGTTGGCTGCTTCTATAAATCTAATTGACCCGATGAGGTTGCTGTTTATGTCGTAATAAATATCTTTGTTAGATGACTGTGGAATGGTTGTCGTGATAAGATGAACGCATAAATTACATCCATCTAGGGCTTCGTCAAGAGCGTGTATATCCTGAAAGTCTCCTTTAATTATTTCTATGCTCTCTTTTTCTTGGTCATTAAAAACTTCGTAATTATAATTTTTTTTTGAGTCATGATCAAAAGATGTTATAGGGTCACGGCGAAGCATTTTAACATGAATGCCACTGGCAATAAGTCTTTTTACAGTTGGGATTCCAATGAAACCAAATCCACCTAATATTAAACATTTGTTATGTTTCATTTAAGTACTCAGTTTAGTTGTTTTGTTTGTGAGTGGAGAAAACCTAAAGTGTGATATTGATAAATTATAGTGGATGGTTAAAAAAAACAGGAATCTTCTGATTTTCTTTATCAAACTCTATAAACAATTTGGCAGCGTTAAGTGCTTCTGCGATGGTGATATCCATATCAAGATATCTATAAGTGCCTAGTCGTCCCATGAAAGTAACGCAATGCTCTTTTTCCGCTAAATTAACGTACTCCATAAGAGTTGATTTATCATTTACTAGCCTAATTGGATAGTATGGTATGTCTCCAGGTTTTTGTTGAGCGCTATACTCGTGAAAAATTATGGTCTTATCGAAGCGTTCCCACGGAGAAAAATGTTTGTGCTCCGTTATGCGTGTGAACGGGACCTCAACGTCTGGATAGCTCATGACCGCGCACCCTTGGAAGTCGCCAATATGGCGAGATACATCAAATCG
>CABS01000051.1_pt1 | contig 10070 bp, 10 predicted proteins | sample 344768 | NCBI WGS metagenome assembly CABS01 (sample SAMEA3138346, study PRJNA38045) | mine drainage metagenome | isolation source: Carnoules arsenic-contaminated mine drainage | place: France:Carnoules | collected 21-May-07 | reverse complement strand
TGGCATCGTCGTCTACCTCTCTTTGTTGGGAATATATGTATAGGGCGGGTTTTCCAAGCCCTGCTGATTTCTGGTCGGGGTAGAAAACCCAGTGCGCTTCAGCGAATCCGATAATTCAATCGATTGGGAAGGGGAAGAACGCACGACTACCTCGGCATAAGCACCTGACCGGTACTAGCGACATCGAGGCATGCACAAAGACTACTCCCCAACCCCGCGCCAAAGCAACCACCCCCAAAGAATTTGTTTTACGTTGACAATTTTGACAATTCCGCTCGATTCCAGCCCGTCTGCGCCCATCCTCGCCCGAAACCCTCGCAACTGATAGAATCTATAAGTGCCGCTTTGTGCGGCCACAGCCTGTTTTTCTGTATTCGAAACCAGACGCATGGAGCTAAACCCCGGCCAGCGCCAAGTCGCTCCGCCCGTGTTCCGCTCAGGAACTCCAAGCGTGCGCTTGCGGATATACCGAAAAAACTACTTCAAGAGCATGCACCTTCGGGCCAGTGTCCCCGTGCCTGGCTCCAAACAACCAAAGGATTCCCAGTGAGCCAGCCCATCCGTAATATCGCCATCATCGCCCACGTTGACCACGGCAAGACCACCCTCGTCGACGCCATGCTTCGCCAGTCCGGCACCTTTCGCGCCAACGAACAGGTCGCCGACCGCGTCATGGACTCCAACGACCTCGAGCGCGAGCGCGGCATCACCATTCTGGCCAAGAACACAGCCATCTACTTCGAAGGCGGCAAGATCAACATCATCGACACCCCTGGTCACGCTGACTTCGGCGGCGAGGTCGAGCGCGGACTCAAGATGGTCGATGGCGTCATGCTCCTCGTCGATGCCGCCGAAGGGCCGCTGCCCCAGACCCGCTACGTTCTCGCCAAGGCTCTCGAAGCTGGCCTCAAGCCCATGGTCGTCATCAACAAGATCGACCGCCCCGACGCCCGCCCCCAGGAGGTCTTGAACGAGATATATGACCTCTTCATCGACCTCGATGCCGAAGAGGAACAGCTCGACTTCCCCGTCCTCTACTGCGTCGCAAAGCTGGGCACCGCAAGCACCGACATCAACACCCCAGGCACCGACCTTCAGCCGCTCTTCGAGGCCATCGTCAACACCATTCCCCCGGCCACAGGTGATCCCGCAGCCCCGCTCCAGATCCTCGTCACCAACCTCGATTACTCCGAGTACTTCGGACGCATCGCCATTGCCCGCGTCTTCCAGGGAACCCTCAACGCAGGCGACGAAGTCATGATCTCCCGCCGCGATCTTTCCCTCCAGAAGACCAAAATCACCAAGCTCTTCACCTTCGCCGGCCTCAAGCGCACCGAAACCACCGTCACCGAGGTCGGCGACATTGTGGCTATTGCCGGCATCGAGGGCATCACCATCGGCGAAACCATCACCAGCGTCGAGAACCCATCCCCGCTGCCGCTCATCGTCATCGATGAGCCGACCATCGCCATACAGTTCTCCGTCAACAACTCCCCTTTCTGTGGCAAGGAAGGCAAGTTCGTCACCAGCCGAAACCTCCGCGACCGCCTCGACCGCGAACTGCTTACCAACGTCTCCATCCGTGTCGAAGACACCGGATCGCCCGACAGCTTCAAGGTTCTCGGACGCGGCGAAATGCAACTCGGCGTGCTCATCGAGATGATGCGCCGCGAGGGTTTTGAACTCATGGTCGGCCGCCCCGAAATCGTCACCAAAACCGTCGACGGCGTGCGCATGGAGCCGGTCGAACACGTTACCATCGACGTCCCCGAGGAGTTCACCGGCGTGGTCATCGAGAAGCTCGGGCCACGCAAGGGCGAGATGACCAAAATGCACAACCACGGCTCGGGACGCGTCCGCATGGAGTTCCGCGTTCCCAGCCGCGGCATCATCGGCATGCGCAGCGAAATGCTCACCGAAACCCGCGGAACCATCGTCATGAACACACTCTTCGACGGATACATTCCCTATCAGGGCGAGATTCCCCAGCGGCTCTCCGGCGCCCTCATCAGCGACCGCCAGGGCATCACCACCACCTACGCCCTCTTCAGCCTTCAGGACCGCGGCGTTCTCATTGTCGGCAACGGCATCGAGGTCTACGAGGGCATGATCGTCGGCGAGCACTCCCGCGACAACGACCTCGACGTCAACGTCGTCCGCGAAAAGAAGCTCACCAACATGCGCGCTTCCTCCTCCGACGAAGCGCTTCGCCTAGCTCCCTGCCGCCTCATGAACCTTGAACAGGCCATCGAGTTCATCGCTGAAGACGAACTCGTCGAGGTTACCCCCAAAAACCTCCGCCTGCGCAAAAAAATCCTCCAGGCCAACCAGCGCCCCAAGCGCCGCAACGACTAGCCGTTAACCATCCGGAACCCGTAAATCCGGAACCAACAGATTTGGGTGCCACATGAGCCGGGCCGCTTTTGCCCGGCTGATGTGGGAGAACTGATCCCCAGCCCCCCGTAATAACCGCTATGGTACCGTTCCAGTAGGGCGATACTTCGGTGCCGTCCTTTCCTGATTGCCAGTTTCAAATGCCTGATCCGCTGCCCAAATCTGCCGCGCACTCCACCGATGCCAGTCCACCCAGGGCCGCCGATAGCGCCGCGCCAAGCCGCATCCCCAACTGGCTCCGTCAATTCGAGCGCCTCCTCCGCGTCATGATCCAGCTTTATCTTGGCCTCATGGTCTGCTTTCTCCCCTGGTATCGACCCGCCTGGGACAGCAATCCGCTCTTTCTTCACGCCCCCATGATCCTCCCCGTCATCACCAGCGGAGCGGTCCGCGGACTCGTCTCCGGACTCGGACTCCTCAACCTCTGGATCGCCCTCCAGGAAGCCATCCACTCCTCCAACGACTGGCAGTAACACCCGGCAAAAACGCCCTTTTGAAGGGTACAGGCTTCAGCCTGCACATCATTGCGCCAATCAACGGGGCCGCCGAGGGATGTTTTTCGATACCACCTCGGAACCGATACACTTGTCTTCTAAGCGGATGCGGTCTTGCCAGTTCGTGTGAGCGGTACGCGCCCTTACGGAGGCTCCCTCATGCCCGATCCTGCGCCAAATCCCGTTTCGGCTCAACCCGAACAGCTCGACCGCGCCCCCCTCGCCTACGAGAACCCCGACTTCCTCAACAGCCCCGACGGCCGACTCATCCGCATCCTCGCCGAATACACCGAACCGCTTGCCCGCTTTCGCCGCGAACGAATCCAGGACACCATCGTCTTCTTCGGCTCCGCCCGCTTCCACAGCAGCGACGAGGCAAACACCGCTCTCGAACTCCTCGACAACACCGGCTCCACCCAACTGGCCCCGCTCAGCGAACAGCCCGCCTCCATCCCCTCCATTGCCGACGGTACCGCCTCCGATCTACAGCGTCACCGCGCCGTCGCCGCCGTCGAAATGGCTCGCTACTACGAGGACGCCCGCCGTCTCGCCAGCATGGTTACCACCTGGGCCAGCGCGCTCCTATCCAAACCACCCGGACGCTATCGCTTCGTCATCACATCCGGCGGCGGCCCCGGCATCATGGAGGCCGCCAACCGTGGCGCTCACGAAGCTGGCGGAAAGAGCATCGGCCTCAACATCCGACTCCCCTTCGAGCAGCACCCAAACCCCTACATCACTCCCGCTCTCAACTTCGAGTTCCATTACTTCTTCATGCGCAAGCTCTGGTTCGCCTATCTCGCCAAAGCGCTTGTCGTCTTTCCCGGTGGCTTCGGTACCATCGACGAGATGTTCGAGGTGCTCACCCTCGCACAGACCAGGAAACTCGCCAAAAAGATCACCGTCGTCATCTACGGCTCCGAGTACTGGAAGCGCGTCATCAATCTCCACGCGCTGGTCGATACCGGCGCCATCTCTCCCAAAGACCTCGATCTCTTCCAGTTCGCCGACACCCCCGAACAGGCTTTTGCCCTTCTCAAGGACGGTTTGACCGCCAATTATCTCGCCTCCGAGGCCGATTCCGCGCGGCCTTCCCCCGACAACAACCTACAGAACATCAACATTGAAAATTTCCTTGGCCCCGAGTTTGCCAAAACCAACGTATAGTTATTTCAAGGAAGTATTCGCTCCTCAGCGGAGACACATATGTCCCATAAATCCCCAAAAACAGCCGCTAAGGCCGTTACTGACTCGATTCCTCCGGGTTTGGATGGGAATTTCTCCGCTTTTTCACGCTCGGTCGAGCACTTGTCCGGAATACTGAAGCCACAGATCCAGGAGCTTAGACGGACAGGAGACCGAATGCCCATGACCTCCATCTCGTATCTCTGGCGCGACCCAAGGGCGGCCCGGAACTATCGCACGGGCGTTTCTCTCCACAGCCACACCAACCAATCCCTCGAAACCCTCGATTTCGTCGCTAGCTGGTCGGCCCAGTACGTGCTCGCGCGGCCCTTCATGCGAAGCCTCGAAAAACGCTCCCTTGATCGCCACGGTATCCAGATCGACTGGAACAGAAGCTACTGGACCCCACCGCTCACACCCAAGATAGCCTTTGACCTCGAAAGCGGCCAGATCGAAAAGCTCAATCTTGCTCCGCTGGTCTCTATCACCGATCACGACAACATCCACGCTCCGCTCCTGCTGCGCTCCGTGCCCAGCGCCCGCCACATCCCCATCTCCGTCGAGTGGACCGCTCCCTACGCGGGCCGCCAGGCCTTCCATATCGGCATCCACAACATGCCCAGCGCCTCGGCTGCGGAATGGATCGAGACCCTCAACCAATACACCGCCAACCCCTCTGACGCGCGCCTCACCGAAATCCTCGCCGAGGTCAGCAGGGAACCGAACGTCCTTGTCGTCTTCAACCACCCCATGTGGGATCTCTACATGATCGGGCGCGAGAAACACAACTTTCTGGTCAACGAGTTCCTGCTCAAAAACGGAAACTGCTTTCACGCCCTCGAACTCAACGGCCTGCGCAACTGGCATGAAAATCGCGCTACCCGCAAGCTCGCCGAGCAGTGGAACATGCTTCTCATCGCCGGCGGCGACCGTCACGGCGTCGAACCAAACGCCAATATCAATCTCACCAACGCCACCTCTTTTACCGAGTTCGTCCACGAAATCCGCTACGACCGCCGCAGTGAAGTCCTCTTCCTGCCTCAGTACACCGAGCCGTGGAAGCACCGCATCCTCCAGGCCACCATTGACGCCATCCGCGACTATCCCGAGTTTCCCGAGGGGTCGCGCCACTGGGATGATCGCGCCTTCCACCCCGACGCCAACGGCGAGATTCGCCCGCTCAGCGCCATCTGGCCAAAGGGCCGCGCGCCGCGCGCCATCCAGGGCATCATCGCCATGGCTCGCGCACTCGGACGCAGGCCCATCTCCTCCAGCCTCCGCTACGCATGGAACGACTCCGACGAACTCCAGTTCGCCCTCGGAGACCAGGAAGCCGTCTAAAGAACTCAACCGTCCCCTGGGCATTGCTTCCGCCCTTGCCGATGTTCTCGCAGTTGCTTTTCTGTCTGTCATTCCAGGGAATCTGCTTCTGCCTTACAGGCCCCGACTATGCGCCAGACCCCGCCCCGTGTCGCCTACTTCCCCGATTCCTTCCATGAGGTCAACGGTGTCGCCCACACCAGCCGCCACTTCCTGGCCTTCGCCCGAAAAAACAACCTCCCGTTTCTCTGTGTTCGCGCTGGCGACCGCTCCCCAGCGCTGGAACAGGATGGCAACCTCTGGACCCTCGAACTGCCTCGCGGAATGCTCGCCTTCGCTCTCGAAAAAGATCTCAGCTTCGATCCCGCCTTCCCCCGCCACATCCCTGTCATCGGCGAAGTCCTCGACCAGTTTCAACCCACCCTCATTCACATCACCGGTCCCAGCGAACTCGGCCTCCTCGGTGCCGCCCTGGCCAGCGAACTCGACCTCCCGCTCGCCGCAAGCTGGCACACCAACGTCCACGAATACCTCGCGCGCCGTTCCCACTGGCTCTTCCGTCTGCTCCCCGACCACCACGGCATCGCCGCGGAAAAATCCCTCCAGGACCTCACCATGGCCGCCGCTGCCCGCTTTTACGCAGTCGCCCAGCTTCTCTTCGCGCCCAATCTCGAGCTATGCCATCAGTTGCGCTTGCTCACTGGCCGACCCTGCTCGCTGATGCCCCGCGGCGTCGATACCCAGCTCTTCCAGCCCGCTAAACGCGACCGCGCCAGCGCACTACCCTTCACCCTCGGCTTCGTCGGGCGTCTCTCCGTCGAGAAAAACGTCGCCCTGCTCGCCGACATCCACGACCAGCTCCTCGCTCGCGGCCTTCGTAACTTTCGCTTCCTCATCGTCGGCCACGGCACTGAAGAGGCCGCGCTTCGTCTGCGCATGCCCAACGCTGAATTTACCGGCGTTCTTCACGGCGAAGCACTCGCCCGCGCCTACGCGAACATGGACCTCTTCGTCTTTCCCTCTCACACCGACACCTTCGGCAACGTCGTTCTCGAAGCTCTGGCCTCAGCCGTTCCCGCCATCGTCACCCCGGACGGCGGCCCGCGCCACATCGTCTGCGACGCCGCCAATCACACAGCGGATCAGGCCACCGGACGCATCGTCCACGACGGCGACTTCGCCCCAGCCATCGCCGATCTCATCGCTAACCCGGCGCAGCTTGCATCCATGCGCGTCAATGCCCGCCGTTATGCCCTCAAGGCCAGTTGGGATGCCGTCTTTGAAGGAATCTACCGCGACTACGCGACCATCCTGCCCCACGAGCAGGATCGGCTGCCTGAGTCCGCCCTCGCGCCCCTGCTCGCCGCTTGTTGAAATTCGAAATCACGCAAAATCTACGCAAAAACGCGGCAGACTGAAAACAGCCTGCCGCGCTCGGAAAACTCGAGAAAACAAAAATCAGCGCATGAAATCCAGCGCCCTATCGAGATACGCCTTCGTCTCGCCGCGTTCCACCACCGCGTCCAGGAATCCATGCTCCAGCAGGAACTCCGACCGTTGAAACCCTTCCGGCAGCTTCTGCCGGATCGTCTGCTCGATCACCCGTGGCCCGGCAAAGCCAATCAGCGCGCCCGGCTCGGCCACGTTCAGGTCGCCCAGCATGGCAAAGCTCGCCGTCACCCCGCCCGTCGTCGGGTCCGTCAGAATGCAGATATACGGTATCCGCGCATCGTCCATCTGCGCCAGCCCCGTCGCAATCTTCGCCAGTTGCATCAGGCTTACCACACCTTCCATCATCCTGGCCCCGCCTGACGCGGCAATGATAATCAGTGCGCTCCGCGTCGCCAGGCACCGGTCAATTGCCCGCGCAATCGTCTCACCCACCACCGCGCCCATACTCCCGCCGATGAACGAGTACTCCATCGCGCTCACCACCACCGGATGTCGTCCCAGATGGCCCACCGCGTTCACAATCGCGTCGTTCAGCCCGGTCTGTTTCTGCGCCGCCGCCAGCCGCTGCTTGTAAGGCTTGATGTCTTCGAACTCCAGCGGATCCGTCGAGCGCAATCCCATGTCCACCAGCGTGTACCCCGGCTCCAGCAGCAGCTCGATCCGCTCCCGCGCCCCCATCTTGAAGTGCTTCCCGCACTTCGGACACACCTTCAGATTGGCCTCGATATCCGCCTTGAACAATATCTGACGACATCCGTCACACTTGCTCCACAAACCCTCCGTGCGCACGCGCGACCCTTCAGCCTCCGAGGAAACCAAAGGCTCCCCATCCAGACTCGACTCTGCTCGCTTAAACCAGGTCATAACCACCAATTGTACCGGAAGCGATCTGTACGGGAACCGATCCAACCTGCCGGAGAATTCGATATAACAGTTATGTCTCGATGTGATTTCACTTCGATCCCCGGAAAAGCCAGAGACTCGTGGCGAATCCACGGCGAGGCATCGGGTTGGACCAGGCGCAGGAAATCTTCGCCCGCCCCGGCTACCTGGATCAGCGTTCTGACCTGCCCGAGCGGTACCGCGCCACTGGCTGGGTTGCCGACCGGCGCTACACGATCATCTTCGACATAAGGCAAGACGAGCAGGGTGAGTATTACCATCTCGTCACGTTATGGAAAGCCACCCAACAGGGGCAGCAGCTTTATGAAGAACACTCGTAACCAAACGAAACCTGTCGCGACCATGCTGGCAGAGTTGGACCAAGCCGCGGCACACGCGCGCCTTTCTTCAGCAACAGCCGCGCCACCATCGTGCCCGTCCCGACCACAAACTGCCGGTCGATCAGCGGATTCAGCGCCTCCGGCTCAATATCCTCCCAGCGATAATGTTTTGCTTCCGACATATCAGACACTCCTCAGTACTCGATCCCCCGCTGCGCCAGAATCCCCTTCTGGTACGCGTGTTTCACCTCGCGCATCTCCGTCACCGTATCGGCAATCTCGACCAGCGACGGGTGCGCATTTCGCCCGGTCAGAATCACGTGCACCATCTCCGGCCGCTCCAGCAGCGTCGCCGCAACCTTCGCCGGGTCCAGCATCCCGTAGCCAATCGCGTAGTTGATCTCGTCCAGAATCACCAGGTCCCAGTCGCCCGAAAGAATTGCCGCGCGCGCCTCAGCCCACGCCTCCTCCACCATCCGAACGTCTTCTGGATCCGTCTCCGCGCCGCCTACCTTCACAAAGCCGCGACCAAGCTGCTTCAACACAAAATTCTCGCCAAACGCCTTCACTCCATCCAGCTCGCCGTAGTGCCACGAACCTTTCAGGAATTGCAGCATCAGCACCCGCATCCCCACGCCCACCGCGCGCAGTCCCGTGCCCAGCGCCGCCGTCGTCTTTCCCTTGCCCGGCCCGGTGTTGATCAGGATCAACCCTTTTCGCGATTCGCTCATGCTCTTGTCCTGCCTCGTCCTTTTTGATTGGCGACAAACCCCACATCCGCACTCACCACAAATCCGGATGGGATACAACTCACATTTCCAGACCCGAATCCAAAAACTCCCGCGACTACGCAGCCCTTCAATGCCCGCCGTGGTACGGATGTCCAGCCAGAATTGTACAAGCGCGATACACCTGTTCCGCCGCCACCAGACGCGCCAGTTCGTGAGCCATTGTGATCGCGCCAAAAGACAACACAAGCTGCGCCTGCGCGCGTGTCTTTTCAAGAAACAGATCCGACCATCCATCCGCAGGCCCCACCGCCATCACCACGTGCTGCGCGCCGCCATCCCGCTGCCCGCCTAGCCACTGCGCAAAGCCTTCCGACGTCAACTGCTTCCCACGACTATCCAGCAGCGCCAGCACCACCGGCGCGCGACCCCGCTGTTTACTCAACCAGCCCAGCAGCTCCTCCTCCGTCCGATGCATTTCTACCCGCATCGCCGCATACGCCTGCGCCCGCTCCACATACATCGCCGTCAGCGCTTCGTAGCCCGCCTTCGCGCCTGTTCGCCGCGTTCCAATGTGCGCCAACGTAATCTGCATCGCAGCCTCAGTGTATGCCGTACCGTCAGCCATCCCGCAAAGTCATAACACGACCTTCGCAATGACAGCCTAACCGACCATCCGTTAGACTTTACCCTGCGCCATCATCCCGCTCCCGCGCAACATCCCAGGAGACCCCATGCCGCTTGTCGCCGGAGTTGACTTTGGCACCCTGAGCGTCCGCGTCACGCTCGTTCATAGCCAGCGCGGACCCATCGGCACCGCCTCCGCCGAATACCCGCTCCACCGCCGCCGCGAAGACCCCGACTACGCCACCCAGTCGCATCACCACCAGATGCAGGCCCTCGTCAAAGCCATGCGCGGCGTCCTCGAACAGACCGGCGTCGCTGGCGAGGGCATCGTCGCGCTCGCGCTCGACACCACCGGCTCCAGCGTCATTCCCGTCGATCACGCGCTCCAGCCGCTCGACGAATACTACCTCTGGTGCGATCATCGCGCCAAGGCTGAAGCCGAGGAGATCACCGCCAAAGCCCACGCCCTCGGCCTGGAAGCTATCCACTGGTGTGGCGGCGTTTACTCCCACGAGTGGGGATTCGCCAAGCTCCTCCACTGGCTCCGCCACAACCCCGACCGCCGCGCTCAATTCGCCACCGCCCTCGAACACTGCGACATGGTCGCCGCCACGCTCGCCGGAGTCACCGACCCAGCCAAAGTCCGC
>CABS01000050.1_pt1 | contig 10233 bp, 14 predicted proteins | sample 344768 | NCBI WGS metagenome assembly CABS01 (sample SAMEA3138346, study PRJNA38045) | mine drainage metagenome | isolation source: Carnoules arsenic-contaminated mine drainage | place: France:Carnoules | collected 21-May-07 | reverse complement strand
TCGTCCGCCGCTGCGGCGTCGGAACGAGCCGCGCCACTCAAAGGCAAGGGCCTTTGAGTTACCTCTTAAAAACGTAACGGATACTTAGTAACGGGTTGTCCCACCAAATACACGTGAAAAACCCCCACCAAATACACGTAGCGGATCATCACGGCAAGAGACTCCTCCCGTGACTCGTCGCGAGAAGTTCCGTGCTTGCGGTGCTGTTATTAAGTATTTCTTTATTTACGTGTTTCCGTATTTCTGTAAAAGCATCTCTCGTATCTCCTCAACGATCGTATTGCCGTTGAGCGCGCACTTCGCCTTGATCCGCCGGTGCATGCTCTCGGGGATATCGAGCGTGAGGCGCTTCGTCTTCTCCTCGCTCCCCACTTTCGCACGGTCCTCGACCCAAGCATCAGCCGCTGGCGCGGCAGGCTTGGCGCTTGGCCGCGAGCCAATCGTGATCTTCTTGCTCATCGCGCGTACTCCATGAGTTCGGCGCGAACCGCTTCGATCTCGGCGTGAGCTGGCCCGGTGGCATCGATTTCGAACACCGCCTGCCCTTGGGCGGCCGCCTCTGCGAAGATCACCCGCTGGCTTATTCCGGCATCGAGCACGTGGATCGGATAAGCGGCCAGCGCCTCGCGCACGTCCCGTCCGATTGCCGTATTTGCGATTTTACGATTTATTACAAATGCTGTTTTAAGGTTTTCTTTGTACACCTGCGCCTCGCCGACGAGCTTAACCACCTCGTCGGCGGCCCAGATATCGTAGGGCGACGGCTGAACCGGAATCAGCACGACGTCGGCGGCCATGATTGCCGAGCGCGCGAGGTCGGTCACGCGCGGTGGCCCATCGATCAGAATATGGTCGTATCCCTGCCCGATCTGCTCGATCTCCTTGTGGATGCTCGCACGAGGAAAGCCGACGACGGTAAAGAGCGAGGGGGCGGTTCGGGCGGCCGCCCAATCCAAGGCGCTCCCTTGCGGGTCGGCGTCCACAAGCAACACGCGCGCGCCGGTGCGCGCAAGGCTGGCCGCCAAGTTGATGGCAATGGTCGATTTGCCGACGCCGCCTTTTTGATTCAAAGCCCCGATAATCATCATTTCCCCTTTTCCGTATTTATGTATTTGTGTAATTACGGAAAGAAGATGAAGGGCCTCCTAGCCCTGTTTCCTCTCGTCATTGGTGACCAAGTGCCCGTACCCGGCCCTCATCCCTAGTAACAGATTGTCCCACCAAATACACGTGCAACCCCTTGACACAAAATCAGGCTCCCGGCAGCGGCGTGAGCGTTCCCTGGAAGGCCCTTTTGAGCACCGGCGGCGCGCTGTGATAGAGCGTCATGCCCCGATTGTCGAGGTCGAAGGCGGCCTCAGGGTAGGCGTCCTTCACCTGCGCGAGAATCCGTCGAAAGAAAGCTTTGAAGTGGTCAAGCCGCTCGTAGCCCTGCCCGTAGTTTGCCCAGAGCCCGTTCGGCCCGCCCCACGGGATAAAGACTGGCTTGCCGATCGCAACGCGATGCAACCGCTGCGCCAGCCACGTGTAGAGGTCAAGCCCGAGCGACGTTTTGGCAAGCGCGCGCACCGCGCGCATATCGAGCGGAACCGCGTGCTGCATCAAGTCGTCGAAGTACGCGGGCGCGAGTTGCAACCGCGATTGCCAGAGTACGCGCTGCCCCGGCTCCTTCGGATACCACAATTCCACGCGGTCAACGATCTTTGAGTCTTGCTGAATCGTGTGCTCGTCGTCAATCGCCATGCTAAAACTAATCAGCGCCGACGATAAGCGAGCAACGGCGTCGCGCACCGGGTCGATGTCGCGTTTCGAGACGCGCGCGCGACCCGTCAATCGCGAAACGAACGCGGTCATGGAATCCTCGACCTCCACCACCGGCGACTGATTCTTCACCGCCTCCGAGTTGAAGTGCATGAGCATTAAACGCGCTTTCTCGCCGAACGGGAGTCCGCGCGTTTCGTACTCACCAGTGAGCGGATTGCGAACGAGGAGCGGCTGGATATACAGCACCGCCACTCCCTGCTTGCGCTCCCATACCGGCAGCGCGCCAGGATCGCGATAGGGCAACGCAATTTGGCAGAGCGTTGAATGGTGAAACCCGATCTCGTCTCCATCGGGTTTGCGCGCAGCGATTTCGTCGAACAGGCGTTGCTGAATCGGCTTGCCTTCGCTCATCGTTCCATGCCTCTATCGATCTGCTGATCGTGCGCCATCTCGCGTCCCGTTTCGCGCAGCTCGCGCGCCGCCTGCTCGCGATCGTGCTCCCACACCGCTTCGGTTTCCGCCCGGCTACCGATCACGTCGGGCTCACGTCCGCCCGAGCGGTACAGCGAAAAACGCTCGCCCTCGACGCGCCCATCGAGCGCATCGCGCGTAAACGCGATCCGCCGCTCGCCAATGCCCACGACGGCGATCTCCTGGCCCTCGATCGTCAGCTCGCCCAGATACCGCGCGCCGTGGTAGATGCCCGGCCGTAGGCGCCTGTTGGCCTCGAGTTCGCGGCCATCGAGGATGCGCGTGCGTTCCTGGCGTTGCAGATCCTCGCGGTGCGCCACCTCCGCGCGCTCCATCCGCGCGCGCTCGTGCGCTTCGGCCCGGACGCGCTCGACCTGCTCGCGCAGCTCACGCTCGGCGATTAACGTGCGCTGATACCCCTGCAACTCGCGGTTGTCGATCGTGATCCGCATCTGCGTGGCCAGCTCGGTCGCAAGGCGCTTGAACGCCTCGCTGCCCTCCAGGTGAATCGTCGTGCCCCATTTCGCTTCGCTCAGCTGCAGCACCGCACGCACCGCGTCGCGATCGGTGCCGTCGCGCAGCACGATCTTCGCGCCGATATCGGTAAACGCGGCGCGGCCGTCGCGCGTCCACGCATACGTGACATCGCCCGTGCGCCGATCTACCGTGTACGACAGATCCGCCAACGTCCGCGCCAGCGGCGCCGTACGTTCGACCTGCTCGCGCGGCTGTTCGCAGATTGCCGCGTGCTCGATCGATCGCTCATTCCCGCGATTCCAACGGGCCAGCTGCGCGATCGCGCGATTGTCGCCGGCGCCCGCCCGCTCGACCACGTACTGCGTCCAGGTGCGCGCACCAAAATCGCGCTGCAGCTCGGCCCGTTCGCCCGCCAGCGTTGCATCGAGCACCGCCCGCCGCTGCGCGTGCGCAAACGCCAACTCCGCACGCGCCGCTTTCGCCCCCGCACCGTACAGCCCGCTACCGCGTAACTGCGCCCGCTCCTTGGCGGCATGCTCGCGCAGCGCTGCGCGCCGGTCGCGATCGTGTGCCCGCTGCCGATCGAGCGCGCGCTCGCGCCCAGCCGTCCGCTCCAACCGCGCAGCCTGATACGCCCGCCACAGCGGCGACTCGACGCGAGAAGACGGCGGCGGTGTTTCCCGGTCCGCTGCGGGCCGCACACGCTCGGGCGCAGGGCTTCGGTCGGGACGCGGAGCGTCCACCCCCCGCAGCGCCTCTAAACGCGCGTGCGATGGCCCCGGTGCGAACGCGCCCAAGCGCTGCTCGAGCTTCGCCCGCCCGTACGCGCTCCCCAAAACACTCGCCCCGCACCGCTCCCCGGTGCGCAGATCCACCAGCTCCAACCCCACCCGCGCCGGGTTCTTCGGATGCACATAGGCGCGCACGCCCAGGTTGTGGACGGCGAGCCCGGCGTGTGCCTGCTCCCAATTCTGCGCGCGCTGCAACCCCGCCCGTGCAGCCTCCCCGACGCGCGCGGCCAACGCCGCCGCCTGCGCCCGCCCCGCCACCAGTCGCTCCTGGTAGCTCGCCTCCGGCGCAATCCCGCTGCGCTCGGCAATCCGCTGCTGCTGCGCCGTTACTCGCACCCGCTCGTGCGCGCGCTCGGGGCGCAAAAACTGCTCGCGCGGTACAAACCCGAGCTCGCGCTCGACCGCGTGACTGGCCGCCTCCAACCGCTCGGCACTGCGCCAGACCGCCCACGCCCGCCCGTCCGCGCCCACCCGATTGATCGCCGCATGGATGTGCAGATGCGCCTTCTCGCGATGCACCGCGTAGACCGCCTGCCGATCCTCCAGCCCCATCCGCGCTAACGTCCGATCGAGTGCTTCCACCATCTGCGCATCGCTCGGCCGCTCGCTCGGGTGCCAGGAAATCTCGAGGTGCAAAAACGGCTTGGCACAGCGCTCGGAGAGCGTTGCCGTCCGGGCCATCTCCCGCGCCGCCTCCTGCGGACCCGCGGCCAGCAGGTTCCGATACACCACCGCCCCGAGCTCGTGCTGGTCCCCCGTCACGTACTCGGCGAGCCCCCGACCATCGCGCTCCCGCGTCAGGTAGTCCACTAGCCCGCTCGCCCCGCGACCGCTCGCCATCACCTTCCCGTGCATCTCACTCCCCCGACAACGCCACGGCAATGCCGTCGGCCGTACGCCGCACCGCCGCCAGCGTCGCTTCGATTTGCGGGCGCAGCACCGCCGCACTCGTGCCAGTCTCCAGCTTTGTCAGCGCGAGTTTTAACAGTCCGCCTAAGCGCCCCAGGTGCGTCAGCCCGGCGACGAGCTGCGGATCGCGTACCTTCAAGCGCCGCCCGAGCGCCGCAGCACGCACAAAACCCGCAACGCTGCCACCAGCCTTCGCACGGAGCTCCGCAAGCTCCGCAGGCGTCAGGCGCACCCGCACGATCTCGGTGCGCTGGCGAGTCTCGCTCATACGACGGTCCTTTCTCTCCAGGTGCGAAGGCGACAGAGCGCAGGCCGTCAGGCTTGCAGCGACCGAGCCATACTCACCACGCAGTCTCCGCCGCTGCGCCTTCGGCGCGGTGGCCGGAGACTCCTTCTTGCTTCAACTACACAAGCATGCAAGGGGAGGATGGGGAGAGAGGTGAGGGACGAGAAGTGGACGAATCGAGGGCGTCGTTTACTTAAGAGTGAGGAGAAGAAGCGTGAAACGGAAAACCTATACCGTCGAGCAAGTTCAAGCGTTTGCACGGACGTTAACAGCGTTACCACAGAAGCCAAAAAGCGCAGTGATAAAACGTGATCTCGTCGCAGCAGACGTCGTGCGCATCACACGCAAAGAGATCCGTGCAGCACTCACCAAAGGCTACTCGTTCGAAGAGATCGTGAGCGCGGCCAAGACCGAAGGTTTTGACCTGGGAACGCCGACTCTCAAGAAGTACCTGCGCACGGCAACCAAGCCGCCGGTCAAGCGACCTGCAGCACCTGGAAAGACGAGCGACGGAACGGAGAAGGACGCGGCCGCGCCACCGTCGCCGACCGCTGCCAAGCGGCACGTGCTCCCCAACGCGGGAGATCTGTGAGCGTCTACCTCATCCACGGCGATAAAGGCGGCGTCGGGAAATCAACCTTTGCCGCAACCCTCACCGAATACCTCATCGCCCGAGGCAAGCACGTCGCGCTGGTCGATACCGACCTACGCAACGCCGATCTCGCGACCCTCTACGACAACGTGCCCGAGGTCGAAATGCTCATCGCCGACCCGCGCCAACACCAAGGGTGGCTCGAAGTGGCAACCGCACTCGATCGCTTCAAAGCCAACGACGTCGTGATCTCCCTCCCGGGCAACATCGGCGCCGACGTCACCGCGCAGGGAGACTACCTGAGCGACGCGCTCAAAGAGTTACAGCGCAGTCTGGTCGTCTTCTGGCTGCTCAATCGCACGCCGTACTCCGTCGCGCTCCTCCAACCCACACTCGAGACCTTTGCCCCAACGGCAAAGGCCATCGTCGCCGTCCGCAATTGCTACTTCGGCGACCCCGACCGCTTCGAACGCTGGAATACCTCGAAAACCCGCACCGCGTTCTTTGCCGCAGGCGGCAGCGAGATCGATCTGCTCGAACTGCATGCCGCCTGTTTCGATGCCACCTTCGGCGCGCACCCGGCACGCCGGTTTAGCGACGGCGACGCACTCAGCTACGGTGAGCGCCTCACGCTGCGACGCTGGTTCGGCAAGATGCTCGCCATCTTCGATACCATCGCCGAACGCATCGGGGTCGGCCAGCGATGACCTTCGCACACGCCTTCGAACGACTCAACGGGCGACCACCAACCACGGACGAGGTGAAGAAAGCCCTCGCGATCGCCGACATCACCAAGCAGTCCGATCTCGACCCGGTACTGCTGCTCTTTATCGCCGACGCCAAGGCCAACGACGAGCGCGCACAAATGGTCGCGGATCTGCGTTCCATCGCCACCGACACCGTCGAGACCATCCGCAACGGGCTCCCCACCGATCCCGAGTGGGCCAAGGCCGCCGCATGGGCCACCACGCTCACCCGCGCGACCACAACCCAAGCAACGATCATGCTCGGGGCGCTTATCCTGGTCGGCGCAATCTCTCTCTTCGCGGGATTCCAACTCGGAGCCGCCGTCGCGGGGTGGGGCAATCATCGCGTCGTCTGCGCCGATCTGCGCACCTACATCAACGGCACCGCGAACTATTACGTGCACCAGCACGAACACGGCGCCGCACAAAAAATCGCCGCCATCTATTGGAAAACTTGCCAATGACACGAATGACACGAATTCGCATTACTTCAATCTTCCGAGAGACCGCCGCTGCTCACCCCGTTCAAGTCGTGATGATAGAGTATGGCTGCAAATGAACGTCGGCACTTCTGGTATCGGCAACTAGGATTGATTTTAAAATCCGTCGAAAAATATGGACATGAATGTTAGCAACACCGGATCTGCCCTCTCTGCGCTGCTGATCGCAGGTCCGACACCAAAACCAGAACCAACTCCGCATCCGGAGCCAGGGCCATCGCCTTCTCCGCCACCGGAACAAGCGCTGATTGCAGGCCCGACACCAAAACCAGGACCCACTCCGCATCCAGAGCCAGGGCCATCGCCTTCTCCGCCACCGGAACAAGCGTTGTTTGACCGTTTCGCATAAGCGCACTTCGAAAGTGCATTCCCGTCGGCTGCTTATTCTAGCTCTACTTCTTGTAGGCATTGCACATCCACAGGCAGCCGACGGAAAGGGAATCGGTTCCAAGCAAAAAGTTCGAGCAAATGGAATCGCGATTTTTTACGCAAAAGGGCCATTTAACCGAAACTATGCTGCGTCGGCAATGATGTCGCTGCCAAGAGTTGTCGGGCAACGATCTTGGTATAGCACCTGGGTAATGCTCGTTAGTAATCGCGGACACGTTCACCGCGGATTCCTCCAAGGCGGTTTGATCCGATGGGCAGGTCATCGGTATGCGCTCAGCGCATTTGTTGCGTTCCGTAAACCTGGAGGTCATCTTGTATTCCGCGATCTCGGCTCGCTTCGCTCGGAGCCACACCGTGTACAGATTGTCGGCAATCAAGATCGCGTTCGGTTCATCGTCGACGGAAAGACGCTCTATCGCTTCCACCGATCGACTTTTTTCCCGTTGGGTACCGCTCCCTACCTCCAAATAGGTGCCGAAGTGAAAAAACCGTATGATCGTGCCGTTGGGACGATCTGGGCGCTTCAACTGAAACGTGATACCGATCAACACCTCGATCCCTGGACCCCAGCATGCGTACGATATGATCGAGGACTACATTTCTTACGGGTGCAAGAACGATACATCGCCGACGGATATTTTCTCCCGACGAGCCCAAGTGGATTCGTCGGATGTCGTGACTTCGCGAAGAAACGGTGATCCGCATTCTCTGACCCCACAATCGGGGGTTTGAGGATATTGGAAAACCTATTGGTCGGCGACAACTATCAACCAGATCGCTTAGCTTCCGCCGTGGAATCTGCAACTGCAACCTAATACGCCAACCACGGCGCTCGCCGAGAGCCACGGTGGCCGCTCTCTCAATCTACGAGATCGTCCCTCCCGTATACCACGGCCGAGGAAACGATCCGCGCATCCGAGGTGGATCCTCAAAATCCACGAAACCACGGCATCTACACAAGTAAAATCCATTCTTGCGAGGCCGGGGCACCCAAAGTGACTTACACGTTCTCCGAACTATGCACGATACTTGGCGAACCCGATTGTATCGCAAAGCGCATTGTGGGAGAGGATCGCGGAGATACCATGTTTTACGATCTGAGCCAGCGTCCGCAAGAAGATAACCCAACGATGATTTGGGGTTGCGCGGGGGAAGTAAGAAAACTTCGTACGACGCAGTTTTCATGTGTGGCCGCCGAGGTTTCGCCGGGAGTATTACGGCTACAACAAATTTGCAACCGCCACGCGCCGTTCTTTAGATCCGTTAGATCTTTTGAACTTCATGTTAGTTCGAGGCCGAACAAATACCCGTAGGCCCACCGCTTCCATTTTGAGGAGTGTAGATTGCCGTGATGAAATTCCCGATGGGAAAAGGGCTAGGAAATGCGAACGTGTCGGCTTTCCCTGGCGCGGAGATCGTCGTAAACGTAGACATCCCCACGCCATTCGAGTTGCCATATACAACCGTGACGTTTGCGCTTAGTATCGAGGAATACGACCCGCAAACCACGTGAAATTGACCGTCGCTGTAGCCAGACGAAAGAGTTAATTGTCTAGGGATAGACCCTCCCGTGCCGCCGCCACCACCGCCACCACCGCCACCACCGCCACCGCCGCAGGGGTTGGGGCCAACGCGAAACAGCGGGTTCATCTGCGTCGCTATAAAGCCGGAACCCGGACCGCATCCGCCTCCACCGCCGCCACCAGATCCGGGACCGCCACCAGTAGGCCAGGGGGGTGAGGCAGGGGGGCCGTTTTCTGAAAACTGCGGCGTAAGCGCCTGCGACTTGGGGGCTGGCAACTCAATCAGATCTGTCGCTGCATTCGATTGAAGACTCTTGGGCGTCGCCGCCCGCGACTGAAGCGCTGGCAGTTCGACCCGCTCTGTCGCCATATTATCTTGAATACTTTTTGGGGTACTGCCGAGTGACGTTACGGGCAGGACCGCCCCGCCACCACTGCATCCAACGACAAAGACTCCCAATACAGCAATGCTACACAGCAACCGAGTCTTCAAAATTTGTGCCCTCCACGATACGATAGCATCACGACGATCCGCCTTCCCTGCTTGACCAGGCCAGCGACCTCCTGCCGCCTCTTTCCAAATTGTGGCAGAATCCGCTGGGCCACCCGTAAACGCCGACGTAAAAAAACCGAGGCACCCGCCAGTCTCACCGTAGGTTTAAACAGCTGGCTTTCGACGTTGCGCACCGCCTGGCCGCGTTATCCGCCCTGGTGCTACAAACGAACGTTTGTGGCTATTGGAAAGCAAGCAAGGTCGCAAAAAGCCCGTCGCAGCGTACGCCCCGCGAAAAATCGACCCATGATTCGTTCGGTGAATCCGCCATGCGACCGAAGATCATTCAGTCAGCGAAGAGCGTATGGAGGTCGCGTCGACCATCGACGACGCGCACGATATCGACGACATCAAGCAGCTCGTCGTAGCGGTAGAACACGATGATGGGGCGGACCGGAAGCGACCGTAATCCTTGATCCACGAAAGAGAATTCAGGTCGCGCGCGGCCAGCAAGCGGGTGGGTCGTGAGCAGCATGCAGCGCGCGTATATTTTCTCCACAAACGTGCGCGCACGATCCGGGCTGTCTGCAGCGATGAACGCATAGAGCGCGCGAAGATCTTCCCGCGCCGGCGCGGTGAAGCGAAGCGTTGCCAATTTACAACTGCGCGGCTGGTGGTGGGATATCGAGTCCGAGCTCGCGCCAGACAACATCAGCGTCGACGACGTCGCCGCGATTAGCGGCCTCAATCCCCTCGCGTAGATCTGCGGCGAGCTGATCGAAGAATGGATCCGGCTGACGTTGCTGCATCGATCCAAGATAGCACGAAAAGCGGGCGTTTCCCTGGCCCGCCACGGTGCTCTCGCTCTCGAGTTGACAAAGGGTCGCCCTAGTGCCCTCCCCGCGTTCCTAGGGCCTTAAAATCGCCGCAGGCGGGCACGGGGAGGGGGCTTCGTCGTGCGCGGAGGCAAGAACGGTGCTGATCGGGAGGCAGGCGGTGTACGGAGTCGGGGGTCGCACCCGTCAAAGCGCATCCGAGGCAAGGGCGGCTTGCCGAGCGAGCGGAGCGAGCGTCCCTTGCCCGGTGCGCTAGGGTGCGCGACTCTCCGACGACGCACCGCCGCCGACCGAGTCACTGGCCGGAGCGCGTTTCCTCGCGCGCGAGCTTGGCAGCGATATAAGCGAGCGCATGGTAATCTCGGCTCGCGGGATGCCCCGCGTCGAGTGGCGCGTTCGTCCGCCGCTGCGGCGTCGGAACAAACATCGCCACTCAAAGGCAAGAGCCTTTGAGT
>CABS01000209.1_pt1 | contig 10427 bp, 11 predicted proteins | sample 344768 | NCBI WGS metagenome assembly CABS01 (sample SAMEA3138346, study PRJNA38045) | mine drainage metagenome | isolation source: Carnoules arsenic-contaminated mine drainage | place: France:Carnoules | collected 21-May-07 | reverse complement strand
TGGTGCCCGCCGGTCGCGGGCCTGCGGAAGCAGGCTTATCATTACGCACCGTCCAGCGATGGACAGAGGAGTCGGGAGTGATAAAGACAGATGCCCGCACAACGGTCGAACGACCGGCACCCAGCAACAAGCTGAGTGAAGCAGAGGTGCGGGCTGTGTTGGACGCCTGCCATCGTCCGGATACCGCACACCTGCCACCGACCCAGATTGTGCCACGGCTGGCGGATGAGGGGGTCTATCTGGCATCGGAGTCCACCTTCTACCGGATCCTCAAGGCCGAAGGTATGGACGCACGACGGGGTCGTGCACACCCGCCCCGCAAGGGGAAGTTACCCACCACCCATACGGCCACCGCAGCCAACACCGTCTGGTCTTGGGACATCACCTATTTGCCGTCGCCGGTGCGTGGGCAGTACTACTATCTCTACCTCTTTGAGGATCTTTACAGCCGCAAGGCGGTGGCCTGGGAGGTCCATACGGAGGAGAGTGGCGACCATGCCGCTGCGCTTATCCAGAGGGGTTTTATGGCGGAGCAATGCTGGCGGCAGCCACTGGTCTTGCACTCCGACAATGGCGCCCCGATGAAATCATCTACCCTGCTGGCCAAGCTCTATGATCTGGGGATCACCCCGTCCCGGGGCCGACCACGGGTCAGCAATGACAACCCGTATTCAGAGTCCCTGTTCCGAACGCTGAAATACTGTCCGCAGTGGCCGGAAAGTGGCTTTGCGGACCTCGACACCGCACGAATCTGGGTGCGTGATTTCATCGCCTGGTACAACCATGAGCACCGTCACAGCCGCATTCGCTTCGTCACTCCGGCCCAGCGTCACCGGGGCGAAGATCACGCGCTGCTGGCGAAACGTCATGCCCTCTATGAGGCGGCCAAGGCAAGAAATCCTGCGCGCTGGTCAGGCGGCACACGCAATTGGATACCGATCAGTGCGGTAGATCTGAACCCGCAACGACAGGATAAAAAGGCGGCTTAAAAAATGGGAGACGCGACAACTACCTTGACAGACGCCGCCATGCGCCGAACCAAGGCCACATTGATTTACAAGCGCACCAAGAATCTCCGCGCCGTGCAACTTCTGCTGGGGCACACCAAGCTGGAGAGCACTGTCCGTTATCTGGGCATCGAGGTCGACGATGCGCTGGATATGGCTGAACAAACCGAAGTGTAGCGGAACTGATAACAACCTTGATATGGTGCAATGATTTCCCTATCATGAAGCCATGACCAACTACTCAGTCGGGGATGACTGGCGTGTACGCATCAACGGCCGGGAGCAGCATCCGCTTCCGCACGTCCATGTGCAGTTTCGTGACGGATCCCGTGTGTCGCTGGCCATCGAGACAGGCGCGCTTCTGGTCGGCTATGTCTCGCCCCGGACGCGATTGGAACCGGTGCGGACCTGGATTGAGGCGCATCGGGATGCCCTATTGACGGAATATCGGAGGTTGAATCCATGAATCAAGCACTCAGAATTGAAACGGCGACGATTACTGGCCCGTTCCAGATAGAAATCCATTGGTCCACCGGCGAAGTGTTTACCACGGATCTCAAGGATCTTATTGGCCCGCCACGGGAGGAAGATCCATTTTGCGCGCTTCATGATCCGGCCTTCTTCGCTCAGGGGCATGCAGATGACTGGGGCGATGGCCTGAGTTGGCCCGGCGGACTGGATCTGGGCGCAGACCGTCTCTATGCCCTGGGGAGGAAACAGACAGGATTACCAACGCGTGAGGACTTCATCCAGTGGATGGAGCGGAACAATCTCAGTCTAAGCCATGCGGCAGAAGCCATCGGTATGACTCGGCGCATGATAGCCTACTACAAAAATGGCTCTCGCCCGATACCAAAGACCGTGTGGCTAGCCTGCATCGGTTATGAGGTGCTTGAACGCCACGCAGCTTGATTAAGGTGACTAATGGTCGATTTTGCGGCGGAAACAGACATTCCCCACGGGAACAGAAACGAGTAATATGGGCCATCAAGAGATACTGAGTAAGCTGGGAAAAATGTGTTTTTGGGCGTTCGGTTGCTGCAATTAGCTGCCGTTCGTGTTTTCGGCATGTTCTGCTACGGTGATGTTGGCTTTACCGAGTTCGTCGTGGCTTGCGAGAGCGAACTAAAAATCATCCGTCAGAAACTTGCAGCCAGGGATAATTGATTCGAGGGGCACGACAAATGTTGTTCGGCTACAACGTGATTGATAAAACCAGGGATGAGCATTTGTCCCAGCTCGCCGACTTTGCCAATTCGCCTGACACACTGGTGTTTCTTGATACAAACATCGTATCGTACATGTACAAACTGCATACAGCAGCGCGACAAGAGTTCTTTGCGTGGACAGATTTAGTTTCAGTCCAGAAGCGACTAAAAATACCGGCTTGGTGCGCTGGCGAGTACCTTGCACGGCTACGCGAAGGCCAGCTTCATTCCTACACCCCTAAAAGCAGGGACGTCGACCAGCCTCGCAGAGCGCTTGAGGCGATGATCGACACCGCATCTCTTTTCGTTGATGAGAACCTTCTTAATGCAATCGAGTTTCGAGGTGATAGGACTACGTACCTGAAACAGTTTCGGGAGGCGATTGATGAATTAAAGAAGTTCACTCGTGCCTTCAAACACCAGTTCGACCCTGAAACGGTTCACGAGGAGATTCAACAACACTTTGGCGGAATAATTCTTGATTCTGATCTTTCCTCACTTTGTGGTAGAGCAGCCAAAGAGGGACCTGCACGTATTGAACATAGACTACCTCCAGCCTTTCGGGACGAAAGTAAGCCAGAAAATCGGCTTGGTGACCTGATTATCTGGTTTGAGATATTAGAGTCATCGCGCGAGATGAAGGAGACCTTTAGCAGCGTTCTTTTCCTCACAAACGACGAAAAATCCGACTGGGTTTATGCGCCATCGAAGCGCATGAATATCGTTTCTGGAAACAGAAAGGCTGTCCCTAATGACGAGCCGATGCTGAAGATCATCGACCCAAGATTAGTTTCAGAGTTTGGAAGAACGGTCGGACATACGAACATCACGATCTGCAGCCTTCTATCGTTGGTCGAGGGATTGTCAAAGACTCAACCGACCGATGTCGGGCAGTTGGCCGCTGCCATTCAAATTTACCTCGACGACAATGGATCAAATCCATCTGATGTGGTGAATGTGGAAACACAGGTGATGACAACAGAAGCGAACTTTTCTGAAGATTCCGCTGCATTGACTGAACCTCCACCAGCAGCGACGCTCTCAGAGCAGGAACTGAGTTTGGAGCAGGATGATCATGGCGATGGCGATGATGAACAACGGGAACTGCAGTCTACTGTTGCAGCCATGGCCGATCATTTTGCGTTTGACGAGGACGGATACGGCGATGTAGCTTATGAGGCAGATGCACCAGGAAAAATAAACGAGATTATTCGCGCACTCAAGTCACACAATTGGTATAAACAAAACCCAGCAATAGAGGATATAAAAACGATAAGAACTGAGTCTTTCCCGCCTACTGCTTGGTTTGTGTTGGGAAGAAACATTTATCAAGCAGCTTGCGGTAATGCACGGAAAGCGATGGACTTCATGGCAAACCTTGACATACAGCTTAATAAGTTTTCTCGTGAGATCGCCCAATACATCCTCAGCGGAATTGTGTTCGAGATATATTTCGACAGGCAGGGAGTGTTTCGATCAGGAGCGAAAGACGCTTACCTTGACCAGACCCTATCCGTTATCACTAGCGCAACTTACGCGCAGGCACGCGATTTCATCCAAGAGAAGCTACGGACGTTAGGTGGCACTTTGTTATTCTTGCCGGGGGACGAGCATATCTTCACGCTCCGCATCGTTTCTCATGACTTAGAGGAAGCAACCGAATCATTGGACAAAGATAGGGATCGCTGTTTGGTGTCAGCAAAGTTGGATGGTGTTGAAATTCTGGTCGAAGGGCAATCAGAAGTCTGGAATCCCTGGAGAATCTCTCATTACGCGTACACGGTAGATGATGTCGTACAAATGATTTCGTCGGCGCTCCTGATCCCGAGGTGGGCAATCAAACGGGAATTCGCCCCAAGCGTTCGGCCAGATGCAAGGTTTCTTCTACCCCAGGGGTATGTTCTGCGACCGACAAATGGCTGATTTTGCAAGATGTCGAAGGCTAAACGGCTCTTCTGGATCGGATGATGTCATTTGTGTTTCGCTTCTGAATGTCCACATCCAGTCTCAGGACTCAACGGCGGCAGGGCAGTGGGAGCGGACCTTCCGGTATGGTCGGGTGACGAGTAATATCTACGATAGAGTTGCTGTGGGTGAGGGTGGTATAGGAATATTATGCTGCGCTTTGAAATATTATGCTGCACTCACAGTGCATTCGAATTTATTATAGATTTAGCAGAAATGAGCATGCTTGAAGAATTTAAAGGTGATTGTAAGTCGTTGTCAAGCCTGCAAATATTCAGGAAATACATCCTGAATGGGGAGTGTTATTTGCTGACCAAAACCCTCCATTTCCAAATTCGTGAAGGTTCCTCGACGTTTTAAGTGGGTAGCCTGAGATCCAGTTTCCCCAGGATCAGGTAGGCCATGTTGATGAAGTTCTTGTGGGTGCGATAGCCCCGAGCTTTCGCCTTGGCGGATTGGATGAGGCTGTTGAAGCCTTCGAGAATGCCGTTGTTGATCTGGCTCTCGAACCAGCGGAGCACGCCGTCCCAATGGTTCATGATGGTGTAGGCGACCTTGACGATAGGCGGCAGGCCGCTGCTCTTGGCGTTTTCCAGCCAGGCTTTCAAGAGGGCGGCACCCTGGTGGTGATTCTTGACCGTGAAGATGTCCTGAAAGGTCAGGCGGAACTGGTAGGCCTGCGCCGTCTTGAGGTTCTGGTCCTGGAGTAATGCCTGCAGCTTTTCTTTCTGTTTCGCCTTCAGATTGCGGTCGTTCTTGAGCCATATCCAGCGCGTCTTTTTCAGGTCAGGCTGAGTGAGGGCTTCCCCCTTGCGCACGGCGTCCACGGCCTCGTTGAGGAGCTTCATGAGGTGAAAGCGATCGAAGGTGACCTGGGCATGGGGAAGATGGTCTTCGGCCCCTTTCTGGAAAGCGGGGGACAAGTCCATACTGACGTCCGTGACGGCTTGTGCACTGCCCGCGTGGACTTCCAAGTCCGTGGCGAACCGTTCAAAGGTGGTGGCATCCTTGCCAGTGGTAGCAAACAATAGCTGTCTGGCTTCCAGATCTACGAAGAGGGTGATGTAGTCATGGCCGCGTCGGCTACTGGTCTCATCCACGCCAACGACATGGACAGAGGACATATCCACCTGGGCACGGGCTGTTTCGACATAGTGATCAATGACCCGCCACAGGCGCTTGTCGGTTTCCCGTACCAGGCGCGCCGCCGTCAACACGGGCATCTCCCGCACCAGGGTCATGATCAACGCCTCAAAGAGCAGGGTGAAATGCGAGCCCTCCCGTGCCCAGGGCACGGGTATCTGATGCACCCCATGCTCCGGACATTTCACCCGGGGCACACGAGCATGCAGATAAGCCTCATGCTGGAAGAAATCCATATGTCTCCACGTCTTTTCCTGAATATCATGCACCGGACATTCCGCGCCGCAGACCGGACAAGAGAAGCGGCTTCCCTTGGGAAAGGTGACATGCAGATCCAGCCGCTTCTCCTCGACTTTGAAGGTCACGTCATCCACCATCCATGGCGGAACCAGACCCAAAGCCAGGGTGAACAACTGGTTCTGATCCATTTCAAGCATCCTCATATTCAGGCGTCACATGCTCCAGATTCTACCCCTGAACCCACTCGAAGTGTCGAGGAGCCATACCTAGTTATTCTGAACTTGATGAAGAGAAACAAATTCAATTTCTTGAATACAGGGTTGTTGTACGAGATATGGGTAATATGCCTATCGAAGAAATTCGCGAGGTATTTAAAAGAATAAATTCTACAAGTTATGGCTTGAACGCTATGGAACTGCATAACTCAAGGTTTAATGGGGAGTTTAAGCGGCTAGGGGAGAAGGCCAGCGAGCTACCATTCTTTGAACAACACAAAGTGTTTACATCAAGCGATATAAAACGAATGAATGACGTAAAATATTGCCTTAACATTATCATAGCTATGATGAGCACCTACACCAATAGAGACAAGGAGCTAGAGGCATACCTTGAAATATATAATGAGGAGTTTCCAAAGAAAGAAATAATTATGTCAGAGTTCATCTTTGTGCTCAGATTCGTTGATAACTTAAATTTCGACAGCGCATCAAGAGTTTATAAAAAGGCTGATTTTTACACTTTATTCATTGAGTTGCATCGCGCGCTATACAAAGATAAAATAGATCTTGAAGTTTCGCGCGTCAGATCTGCATTAGACGTTTTTTACAACAATGTTGAGAAGGCTTCTATTGGTGGTGCTCCTGAGGATAGTGAGTACATGACATACTATAAGGCTGCACTTCAAGCGAGCAACGACAGAAGCAGCAGAATAGCTAGGGGTAATTTAATAAAATCCGTGCTTAATGCAGAGCAAGCTAACAAATAAATCCGCCGGCGTTAGTCTTCACAGGCATAACCTTGGCAAGTCAGTACTTCTCGCGCTGAATGACCGCTTCCAGTCTGTTCCGGCCGCTCAATGGGCAGCCTCGACCGACAGCTTCTGGCCGGGGGGCGGCGGTAGGCCATGCTTCCGTAAACCGGACACTCATTCCATTCCAAATTCCAACCTTCGTGCCAGCAGGTGCGTTGACCTCAAAAGTCACTGGTTTCCAACCAGTTTTTGCAGATAGCCGGTTTTCGTTATGCTTACGTTAGGGAACTGCCTGTGCCTGCATACTCAGGGCAGCGACGCGGGGCCATCGGGTAAGCGGCCAAATACCCGCGTTGCTCCTTTGGCGGCAATCCGTTCGTAGTCGCCAGGCAGACACCTACCCCCAGCGCCGTGAACCCCGGCTGGAAATGGACGCATTGCCCACAAGTGACGGTCGCTTGTGCTGTTTGCGGGGCCATAGCTGGCTCAGGAACGACGCTGACTGCCTGGGCGTATTGTGGACCAGTCTGCTCCTCCTTTAGCAGCGCCAGCAGCGCGGTTTTGTGTTCACGAATGGCGGGGACCAGACGGGCGGGGATATCCCGGAACTTGAGCCGTTCTCCCTCTGCCCAGATTTCGCCACCGGCCTGCTTGATCTCCGCGATGACCTCGGTGGCGTTCATACTTCACCATCCATCGGGGTGTTACCGCCTGGAATGTGGCCCCCTTGGCCTTCTTGGCAGATAGCCTGATTTTGCCGGCTTTCCGTAGGGTCGCCGTCGACAAGGGGGCCAAGTGGGCCAATTTTCCTATATATAGAATTGTGGCCTTCTTGGCCCCCTTGACCTTCTTGGTCATCATCGGCGTTTGTTCCAGTGACCCAGTTTTTAAGACGCCACTGCCAACCGTTAGCCAGTTTGGTGGATACAATCCCTTCGTCCTTTTTTGCCCGCTTCAGGGTTTTGAGCGCGATCCCATCCTGATCAGCGATCTCGACAATTTCCCTCTGCATCCGGGGGCCATCAGACAGAATATCCAGCAGGAACTCGGTTGCTTCTTCTCGCGGCGACAGCCCTTTTTCTTCGCCGGATGCTTTCTCCTCTTCGATCTGGCCGGCCAGCTCTCTGGCGCTCCCCTCCAGTGCTTCACCCCATAGGATGCAAGAGGCGTACAGGTCGCTATGCCCAGGCACGGTGGTCTGTGTCAGGTCATACTCGAAGCCGCCACCATCAGGCCCTATGTTGGACTTCGTGCGGATCAGCCGCCTTTGCCGGTCATCGGATTCCTGCGCGGGTTTGATGGTCGCCCATACCACGCGGGCAAACGCTCCGAAGGCCAGCGACCCGGTGACACGCTCCAATGGGTCTCTGCCGGCAGTGCCCTTGGTGAAATGAGTAATCCCCAAGACAGCGCATCCCAGTCTTCCCGCCAAATCGACGACCGGTTGCAAACTCCGCCGGACCTCGGTGTTTTGATGACTGTCTCCCGATACGGCGCTTGATATGGGATCAAGAATCAGCAGGCGCGGATTCACCCTGAGCAATGCCTTTTCCAGCACCGGTATATCAACAGAAGGATCAAATCCACGCCGTCTGCCATTGTCATCCACTGTGCCCGTTATCAGATGGACACGGGCCACGTCTGCGCCCATCGCCAGCAGACGCGGCACAAGGGTATCTGCGGCGTCATCTTCGCCACTCCACATAACCACATCAGCAGCCGTGTGGCAGACAGTCCTGTCCGGCCATCTGCCGCGCGACGAGAGCGTGGCAGCGACGGCCAGCGCGATGGTGGTCTTTCCGGTTCCGGCCATGCCAGCCAGAATATGCAGCTTTCCGGCGGCCAACCATTCCGGCCATATCCACGCGATCTTCTCGGGCTGGATCGACTTTGCACAAGTGAGGCTTACCCTGGGCGTTGGAGTAGCTTTTTCGTCCCATGCGGTGGTCATGGGACACCTGCCACCGAGTGGAGTGCGTCCGATATGCGCTGTTCAGCCACGGCGAGGCGATCCAGGGATTCGATGTCCATCTCGTCGCCACGATTGGCGGCTTCGATAATGAGCCGGGCAACAGTCGCCTCATGTGCGATCCCGGTTAGCGCGTCACGGCAATCGAATGTTCGCCGCATGGAGCCAGTTCCAGACTCGTGAAGACTGCGCCGGTCACCAGGGAATAAATTCGCCAAAGATAATCCCAGCACCTCTAAAATCGCTTGGACAGAACATCCACTCCAGCACTTCAACAAAACCTTGCGATCCTCCGCCTCGTGAATGGAGAGCGACGGACGTCTATCATCATGTGCCGGGCACCGCGCAACCCAACGGTCGGGGCCGGTACGTTTCACCCGCTCGAGGCGGGAGAGAACGCGGTCAATCGGGCTACCGTCATGACGCGATGTGGATGCGTAGGCCGTCCCTGCAGAACGGCTTTTTGGTGTTTGCATGGTTTTAGCCCTCTCCACCCAGGCGGCGGCTGGCGATCCATGCGGCGAGGTCTACCACGCGATAACGGACCAGGCGGCCCGACTTGATGAACGGCAAGTTGTACCTGCCAGTACAGCGCCAATTGGCCAGGGTGGATGGTTTCACTCCCAGGACAATGGCGGCGTGGCCCTCGTTGATAGCGGCTGGCACGTCGCCATCGCCGAAACCGAGTGCGCGCGCAATTTCCATGGTGATTTGGGTAACCATATCTTCCTCTGTGAACATAAAACGATCCTCATCGATATCCAACACAGAGGAACAGAGTAGCTAAACTTTGCTCACCAAAAAGCGGCAAAAAAAGCACAAAAATGGTCTTAATGGAGTAGACGAAATTTTCGTCTGTCCAGCCTGATGCCGCCGGATGGGGTTGCCCACAAAAAGTCGGTCGTCGTGCGCCACTTTCGGCATCCCGATCTGGATCCAGATAGTGCTTATTCACCAAGATCGGCGGTGAAGGGGACCGACAGAATGCTCTCACCGGGCAAAAAACCAGCGCCTGGAATTATTCAAAATCACCGATGCACAAAAAGGCTCGTGGTAATTTGGTTACGTATCCAACGACGGATACATTACAGAGGAAACACCGAATGACGCACGTAGCCATGTATGCTTGCTCCGCCAATGACTGGCAGGAGTCCCAGGACGCACATTCCCAGTCCTACCGTGAAAAACATTTTCATCAATGGGTGTTCACAGATAACTGGGGTTATTGTATGGCTCATGCCGGCTGGCCTTTTTTTGCTTTCCTGAAGACGGAGTCACAGATTCTCTGTCTCGCCTGCAGCGATGATGGAACTTTCTTGGAAAGCCGGATGGAAGCGCAGGCCCTCGAGCAGCGGCTGACGCGCCTGCTCCACCATAAGGCTCTGGCCGGGCATCCCTGTTTTTATGAAAATATCCTCATGTCCCTGCTCGATCGTGCGGCAGGGCGGCGCTTCTTCCGGTCTCTGCCCCATCAACCCATCGATCCCGATCTGGCTTTATGGGACGAATGGAAATGCCAGCCCGCTTTCTTTAAGGGACTGGTTGGGGAAAAAGCCGATCCTGTCGCCCAAGAGTGTCTGTCTCAGGCTTTCTTCCAGTGGATGGATTCGGAATTGCTGGACTTTCTGAAAAACGACCTGCGGCCTTACCGTCCGACCATCGGCCAATATGCTTTTCTCCAGGCAGCCTCAGAACCCGAGACCCGTGCGCAACGGATACAGCTTCTGCACCAGGTGCCGGAACACTTTCTGTCGGGAATGTGCCAGGTGATACCAAAAGAAGACGGCAAAGATCAGGAGAGCTATTCCCTGCATCTGGGCCGATTGATGGCCCTGGCGGTCCAACTGGGTGCTTCGGTAGATACGGTCCTGGCCGAATCCCTCGGGCTTTCCCTCGAAGAATGGCGCCAAACCCCCAGTTTACTC
>CABS01000049.1_pt1 | contig 10449 bp, 14 predicted proteins | sample 344768 | NCBI WGS metagenome assembly CABS01 (sample SAMEA3138346, study PRJNA38045) | mine drainage metagenome | isolation source: Carnoules arsenic-contaminated mine drainage | place: France:Carnoules | collected 21-May-07 | reverse complement strand
GCCGATGGGCCGGTCCAGACCACATCAACCTGCAAATCGCGAACGTTGCGCGCGGCTACGGCGAGCGCCGTGTCTACTGCTACCGCAACGGTGGGGAAGAAGAGCAGATCGACGATGGCATCCTCGCACGAACGATTCGTCGGTACATCGACCGCGCGAATGAATTCTTCGAGCGGGGGAACGGCGTCTCGCTCTTCGTCGGAGGTTGCCGCATCGGCGATGCGTCGCTCCTGCGCGTCGATCCATGCGCGATAGGGCGTAACGACTGGTTGAAGACGTTCGCGAAATTGCGTATCGGGCGTTGCCGCGAGCGCTGCCATGTCGCGTTCGAGTGTTGCGAGCAACGGTTCTCGGCGACATTTGGTTGGTCGGTACGCGCGAGCTCGTAGGTGGGAACGTTGCAGGTTTCTACGGAGACGGCGCGGCGCTCCTCGCCGGGTGCGCGTTCGGCGCGAACCGCGACGCCGTGGCCGACGGCAAACTCCAGTGCGCCGCGATAGAGCATTGCGAGCTGTGCCCGCTCCCCATCGGTTTCGCTCTGCGTACGTTCGGAATGGCTGCGCTCGAGAAAAATGGGACGCCCATCAGGGGCACGCACGGTGAGGGCGGCCTGGAAGAGCCAGCGCTCGTCGGCGTTACTTTTTACCGAGGTTTGCTTGTTGACGAGAAAGAGCGTTACCAGCCAGCTGCCGTCGTCACGTTGCCGTGCGCGCCCGCGAACCACCACTGCGGGCTGTTCTACGACCGGCACAGCCGCTTCGATATCGCCTAAAAGAAGCGCGATTTGCACGATTCCTTCGCGGGGATAGCGTTGCCAGACCGGGAGCTTCTCACGATCGGCATCGCTTTTTCGGATGTGAAAGCCCTCGACCGTACGCAGTTCGTCGGTATCACGCGGCTCTTTGAGGTAGTGCCCTCAACTCGCGCGCACCTCGATCTCCGTTGCGCTTGCATCGACGACAAAACTCAAACCGAGCGAGGACGGAAAAAACCGATGGCAGCGCTGCGATCGCTCTCCGCTCCCTCCTCGTCCTCGCCATCAACCTTGCCTGCTTCGTCGAAGCGCGCCGGATCGGTACGGACATCGCGTGGTGCGAGCATCCCGACGAGATAGCGATCGCGAACGAGTGGCTTTGCAGGCAGCGTCTCGCGCAGCCCAAAGGCCGGCCCATGGAGATCGCCGACAACGAGCCGCTCGAACTCATCGCGGACCTGCCAAGGCGATAAAGAACCGGCGGCCACTGTTAGGGCAGCCGCTTTGTGGTGCGCCCGGTTTTGGACGGCTGCGCGCCGCCTAATTCTGCGAAGGCTTTCACGAGCTGTTGCTTTCTCTTACGCGTGTCGCGCGGCAACATGAGCGGAACGACATCGCAGTCAAGTGCATCGGCGACACGAACGATCCGCTGAAATTTTGCACGGCTCAGGCCCCCGCTAAGATCGCGTGACACCACGGCTTTATCAGCACCCAAGCGTGCCGCAAGTTCGTTCGACGAGACGTTCGCCTCTTCCATCGCTCGGTGGATTTGATGTTCGAGCGAGAATACCGCCGCCATCTCCGTGATGCGCGCCGCACGTTTGGGGGAACGCTCTCGCACGCGCTCTATGAGGGTTGTCCCACCACGGCGCCGATGCGTCGGTTTATTAGTCTCGGTCATAGTAGTGCAGCCCTTTCAATGCTCGATGGTAATCTTGACGTTGCCGGAGTGCGCGCTCGATCGCTCTGTCGCCACGCTTATCGCGTTTCTGGCCCTGCTTCTCGTAGGGCGGCCCGCAGACAATCCACGCGTTTGACCCGCTGGCGTGAAAGGCCGGGTAACGTAATCTGCCGACCTTGATTGCGAGAATCAGTGGATCCTCCGACTCGACGTTGAGCTGGCTTGGCGGCAAACGATCGCCGAGCCGGAGGTCGCCCCATGCTTCGAGGCGAGCGAGTAACTCGTCTTGGTTCGCTGCCGTCATGCGTTCGAATGCATCGAGCCCAGGCATTTCTCCGTTGTCGTTCCAATACCACTCGAAGGCGCGCTTTGTTCCTTCGTGGATCACGAGGTTCTCGGCTGTTCGCCTCAAAGACACGATAGCACGCAGTTGATTCTAGTGTCAACTTGCTTGTCGATCGGTTGGTGCGGTACGGTGCCGTCGAATCGTCGCATATTCATGAATCGACCCTATCCGGCGGGACTGCCAACTGGTTGGCAGTATGCGGAGGTAATGGGGACTCTCCTGTTACGAGAACCCGGCGCCGACCAACTCGCGGCCCTCCGTCGGCGGATGCATAACGATCTCGATGCGCCCGCTGAGCGCGTCGATGATCTCCTGAGCGCGCTGTAGCGTGATTCCATAGTACTCGTGCCGTTCGTCGCGCGAGACGAGGCTTTCATGTACGTCGAGCCTCGCCGCTAAGTCGCGTTGCGAGACGCCGCGCGCGATGCGTAGGGCAATGAGAAGCCTGCCGACTTCTTGTAAATTCGTAACCGTTTGAAAATCGCCGCGTCGCACGCTGTCGTACCACTCGACTTCCTCGCGAAGCTGAAGATGGAACGAGACCTCGGCCTCGAGGACACGGTCGATCTGCTCGTCGCTGAGCCCTTCATGTACCAACGCCTCGCGCTTGGCGCTGAGGTGCGCGTCGTCGTCCTTGAGACGACGTACCGCCGTCCTGTAGGCCTTGTCGGTTTTAATCATGATGTTCGTGCTCCCGAATGATTTTCACGATGCGTTTTAGTTTGCCCGTCTCACGCTCGCGGCGGAAGGCAGCCGGGAACTGCAGCTCGTTCCCGTGTTCGTCGCGTATTCCGGAACTTATCGTGTTCGTTAAGCCGTTGCTGAAGATCGCCTGTTGCGAGATCCATGAGTTTGCATTCGAAAGAACCGTCGATGAAGATGTCCCTGACGCCGATCTGCCACAGGTGATCGACGAAAATTCGGAGGTTTCGGACGAGCTGCTCCCGGGTCTTGACGGCCCAAGGCTTGCCGGGTGTGCCCACGACGAGGTGAGAGCGTTCCAACTCACCGAGCGTCAGTTCATAGTCGCCGGACGGCAATAGTCCATCCGAATTAAACGGCGGCAGTTCCGACACAAACCCTCCTAGCGAGTCTAGTGTAAGAAAGTTTGACATAAATGTCAAAATACAGCAAGATCGAGCTGCTCTTCCGCGTGGTGCGACGCAGGACCAGCGCGTACGACTGCTCACAGAAAGGTACGATAGCGTTTCGTACCTGCGAGTCTTAGTGTAGGCCTACAGCTCGACGATGAGCTCGTCGCCCTCGCGCCGGACGGGGAAACTCGGCACCGGCATCACCGCCGGGAGCGTGAGCGCCTCGCCGGTCGTAACGTCGAAGGTCGCGCCGTGGCGCGGGCAGAGGATGCAGCGCCCGTTCAGGGTCCCCGCATCGAGCGGGGCGCCGTCGTGCGTGCAGTAATCCTCGATTGCGTAGAACTCACCGCCGACATTACAGAGCAAAATATCGACGCCGTCGAGTTTATAGGGGCGCGTGGTGCCCGTAGCGATCGAAGCGAAATCCGCGATGCGATGGCCGGCCATTACCCGACCGCACCCTCCATCTCCATCTTGACCAATCGGTTGAGCTCGACCGCGTACTCCATCGGCAGTTCCTTGATGAAGAAATCGAAGAAGCCGTTGACGATCATCGCGGTCGCGTCAGCTTCCGCGAGCCCGCGGCTCATCGCGTAGAAGAGCTGGTCTTCGCCGATTTTGCTGACGCTCGCTTCGTGTTCGACCGTTGCGAACTGTTCGTCGATCTTCATCGTCGGTTTGGTGTCGCTGCTCGAGATATCGTCCATCAACAGCGCATCGCACTTCACGCGCGTCTTGGAATGGTGGGCGTTAGGATAGACCTCGACGAGCCCGCGATAGGTGGTTTTGCCGCCATGTGCGGTGACCGATTTGTTCGTGACCACCGAGGTGGTGTGCGGGGCGCCGTGAATGATTTTCGCGCCGGCATCCTGGTGCTGCCCTTCGCCTGCGAAGGCCATCGAGAGGATTTCGCCGCGAGCGCCTTCGCCCATCAGATAGATCGCCGGGTACTTCATCGTCAGGCGAGAGCCGATATTGCCGTCGACCCACTCGACGGTCGCGTTCTTGCGCGCGACCGCGCGCTTCGTCACGAGGTTGAAGATGTTGCGATACCAGTTCTGAATCGTGGTATAGCGGATCGATGCGCCCTCGAGCGCGATCAATTCGACGACCGCTGAATGCAGCGAGCTCGTCGAGAATTTCGGTGCGGTGCAGCCCTCGATATAATGCACCTTCGCGCCTTCGTCGGCGATGATCAGCGTCCGTTCGAACTGCCCCATGTTCTCGGTATTGATACGGAAGTAGGCCTGCAGCGGCATCGCCACGGTGACGCCCTTAGGAACGTAGACGAACGAGCCGCCCGACCATACGGCGGAATTGAGCGCGGCGAATTTGTTATCGTTGATGGGAATGATCGTCGAGAGATACTTCTGCACGATCTCGGGGTAGAGTTTTACTGCGGTATCCATATCGCAGAAGAGCACGCCGTCGCGCTCTAACTCTTCCTTGACGGAATGGTAGACGACCTCCGATTCGTACTGCGCGCTGACGCCGGAGAGAAATTTGCGCTCCGCTTCGGGGATGCCGAGGCGATCGAAGGTGCGCTTGATATCGTCGGGGACATCCTCCCACGATTGTTCGGCGCGGTCGGTCGACCGCACGAAGTAATGGATGTTGGCGAAATCGATCTCGGAGAGAAGAGCGGTATCGCCCCACGTCGGCATCGGTTTACTCTCGAACACCTCGAAGGCGCGCAGACGGAACTCGCGCATCCACGCGGGCTCGTCCTTCATCGCGCTGATGCGCTCGACCATCTCGCGGGTCAGCCCCTTGCCGGACTTGAAGACGTAGTTCTCCTCGGAGTCGTGGAAGCCGTGCCGGTACTCTTCCAGCAGGCCTTGGGGGCTGTTCTCGGGCTTTAGTTCGGTCGCCATATCCCCACGATAGGCTCGGGAGTGTGGTTAGTCAAGATAGTGAAGTCGGAACTTCATAATCTACCCCTGAGCCTGCTCCCTCTTTACAGGGGGTGCTGCAGGGGGTATCATGCTGGCCGACCCTTCGAACCCGAGGGGTCACGGTTGAGGGTGGGCGCGCCCTAACGCGCCATCGCGACGAGTCGCCCGTGCACCGCATAACAGCGCCGGCAAGAGCTCGTCGAAAGGTCGGGGACGTGACTGCATTCTACAGACGCCAGCCGACGAAGTCCGGAGGTGGGATTCCCCCAGAGAAATCGTAGGAGACGCGTAGAAATTGAAGGCACTTGGGACGCACATCGTGTGCGAACTGTCTGGGTGTGATTTCGGTATATTAACCGACGTCGACGCCGTCCGCGAGATGATGATCGGTGCGGCGAACGCTTCACGAGCGACCGTCATGGAGGTCGCCTTTCATAAATTTCAGCCTCAGGGCGTCTCGGGAGTCGTCGTGCTCGCCGAGTCACACATTTCGATTCATACCTGGCCCGAACTCGGGTACGCCGCGATGGATTTTTACACGTGCGGCGACCACACCGATCCCTGGCTCGCCTGCGAACACGCAGCCCGGGTGCTCGGCGCAGGCTCCATGTTGACGACCGAGGTCAAGCGCGGCATCCTCCAATCGGGGGACGCGCAATTCACCCACGTCGTCACGCGCGATCACGAAGCGGTCTCCCTATCGGCATAGTCCGGCGGCCGAACCGATCTCGGCCGAGCATTTCTCGAACGATACCCTCGCCTCGCGGCGGGGGTATTTCGTTCCTCCGAGGGGTGGGGGCGCGCGAAGCGAACCCGCGCCGCTATGCCCAAGACCGATCGTTGGAACTGGTACGTCGAAGAGTTTGCTCCGACCGAACAACACCAGCACGCCGTTTCAAAGCTTTTTTACTCCGGGGAATCGGCGTTTCAGCAGATCGCCGTGCTCGAAACGCCGGTCTTCGGCAAGATGCTGGTGCTCGACGGCGATACGCAGAGTTCGCAGGGTGACGAGAGGATCTATCACGAGGCGCTCGTCCACCCCGCGCTCGCCGCAGCGAGCGATCGCCGCGAGGTACTCATCCTCGGCGGTGGCGAGGGAGCGACCTTGCGCGAGGTGCTGCGCTGCCCCGAGGTCGAGCGCGCCACGATGGTCGATATCGACGGCCTCGTCGTCGAACTCTCCAAAAAATATCTGCAGGAATGGGCGGATGGCGCCTTCGAGAATCCGCGCGCGCGCGTGATCGTCGGCGACGCGCTCGCGTTCATGCGCGAGAGCAGCGAGCGCTTCGGCGTGATCATCTCCGACCTTACCGAGCCGCTCGAAGATAGCCCGAGCAACATCCTCTTCAACGACGAGGTCTTCGCGCTGATCAAGGCTCGGCTCGCCGAGGGCGGCATCTACGTGCTGCAAGCGAGCACGAGTGCCTTTCATAACGCCTCGTTGCACGCGAAGATGGCGCGAACGCTGCGCCGCCGCTACCGACACGTTGCGAGTTTCTCGCATCACGTTCCGGCCTTCGATACCGAATGGGCCTTTCTCGCCTGCAGCGATCGCGTCGACCTTGCGGCGCTCGATGCGGCGCGCATCGAGACCTATTGCTCGAGCCTTCGCGGCGATAGTTTTTTCTACGACGAAGAGACGCATCGCCGTCTTTTCGCGCTTCCACTCTATCTGCGGCGCATGCTCGCCGCGCAAGGAGACCTGTTTTCGTGAGCCAGCTTCGTTACGAGGGTAAAGTGGCGGTCGTTACCGGGGGCGGCAGCGGCCTCGGGCGCGATATGGCCGAGTCCTTTGCGCGCGAGGGCGCGCAGGTCTGCGTGATCGGTCGCCGTCAGGAGAAGCTCGCTGAAGTCGTGCGTGCTATCGAAGCCGCCGGCGGGCGCGCTTTCGGGCTCTCCGCCGACGTTCGCGATGCCGCTCGCATCGAAGCGGTGATGAAGGAGATCCAGCAACGCGCCGGGCGGATCGACGTGCTGGTCAATAACGCGGCCGGGAACTTCATCGCGCCCGCCGAGCAGCTCTCGCCGAATGGTTTTAAATCGGTCGTCGATATCGTGTTGCTCGGAACGTTCAACTGCACGCGTCTGGCCTTCGATATGCTCAAAGAATCGAAGGGTGCGATCCTCAACATCATCGCCGCGTACGCCTGGAGTGGCGAGCCCGGTGCGATCCATTCGGCGAGCGCGAAGGCCGGCGTTTTGGCGATGACGCGGACGCTCGCATCGGAGTGGGGGCGTTACGGCATCCGTGCAAACTGCATCGCGCCCGGACCGATTCACACCGAGGGCACCGACAAGAACCTCTGGAGCGTCGCCGATATCGAGGAGAAAGCCCGCAAGGCCGTACCGCTCGGGCGCCTCGGCGAGCCGGCGGATATCTCGCGCGCCGCGCTCTGGCTCTGCGGAGATGAAGCGCAATGGATCAGCGGCGCGACGCTCGCCGTCGACGGGGCGCAATGGCTCCATGGAGGCGCGTTCAACTTCCGCGGTGCCTACGAAGAAGCGATGGCGGCATTGGGCGGGGCACAAAAGCCATAGCGGGGGAACCGCTCGGGGAGTACACTGCGCCGGTGTCGCGTGTACTGAGCCATAATCGGGGGAACGCGCCCAACGGGTCTTTCCCGCCGGGCCGTCGTTGCTCATCGGTCACAACGCTACGGCGTTGCTCCCTCTTCGCGCCTCGCCCCGGCAGAAAATCCCTCGTTGGTTCGTCGCACCCCGATTATGGCTCAGCACACTAGCGAATCGTCGCGCTACCACTCCCATACCTGGGAGAAGGAAAAGTCGCGCTTCGTGGCCGTTCTCGATCTCAAGCTCGACTCCGTCGAACGTGGGCGCGCGGTTCTGCGTATGCCGTTTCGCGAAGAGGTGACCAACGGCACCGGCGCGGTGCACGGCGGCGCGATCGTCTCGCTCTGCGACACCGCCTTCTACGTCGCACTCGCCTCGATCTATGGCCGCGAGCAGAACACGACGACCGTCTCGCTGCAATGCAACTTCCTCGCACCCGCGCTCGCCCCGCACGATCTCATCGCCGAAGCGAGCGTGATTCGCGCCGGTCGACGCATCTGCTACGGCGAGGTGTTCGTGCGCAGCGGTGATTCCGTCGTCGCTCACGCGACGTTGAATTTTCTCAACACCGACCCCAAGGAGAAACAAAAGGCATGACTTCGGAACGGCGGACCGCGCTCTACGACGAGCATCTGGCTCTGCACGCGCGCATGGTCCCCTTCGGCGGTTTCAGCATGCCGGTTCAATATGCGGGTATCCTCAAGGAACACGCGGCGGTGCGGCAGCGCGCCGGCCTCTTCGATCTCTCCCACATGGGGCAATTCATTCTCGAAGGCAACGACGTTGCCGGGTGGGCCGATAGCCTCGCGATCAACGACGTCGCCACGATGAAGCCGTTTCAAGCGCGATACAATATTTTCTGCAACGCCGAGGGTGGCGCGCACGACGACGTCATCTTCTATCGTCTGCCCGAGCGCTGGCTGCTCGTCGTCAATGCGAGCAACGCCGACAAAATGTGGGCGCACCTCAACGCGCATCGCAGCGGCGACGTGCGCTTGCGTAGCCTTCACGGCGACGCCGCGCTGATCGCGATCCAAGGGCCGTTAGCGGTTGCGATGCTGCAGAAGCACGTCGATATCGATCTCTCGGCGATCAAATATTATTTCTGCGCCGAGGCGCGCGTGGATGGCGTTCCCGTCACGCTCGCGCGAACGGGATATACCGGCGAAGATGGTTTCGAACTCTTCCTTCCCGGGGAGCAGGCGCCCGCGATCTGGCGCGCTCTGCTCGCCGCGCACGCGAGCGAAGGTTTGGAGCCCTGCGGGCTCGGCGCGCGCGACGTCTTGCGTCTCGAGGCCGGCATGCCGCTCTACGGCCACGAGATGACCGAGGAGATCACGCCGGTGCAAGCGGGGCTTACCTGGGCGCTGAAGCTCGCGAAGCCGACGTTCCTCGGCAAGGAGGCGCTGGCGGCGCAGGTGGAGAGCGATGCGTTCGCTCGTATCGTCGGCTTGAAGTTGGGCGGGCGCGTCGGCGCTCGCGAAGGCTATCCGGTCTTCGCGGGAGCTAGGCGCGTCGGCGAGATTCGCAGCGGCTCGATCGCTCCGGCTGTTGGGAACGCGAATATCGCTACCGCGCTCGTCGACCGTTCCGCTGCAACCCTCGGCACGAATCTCCAGGTCGAAGTGCGCGGCGAACGCCACGACGCCGTGGTGGTTGCGATGCCGTTCTACAAACGTCAAAAAGCCGAACGAAAGGGAGACCGATGAAGATTCCAAGCGAGCTGCTCTACAGCAAAGAGCACGAATGGGCGAAAATTGAAGGCGATATCGCGACGATCGGCATTACGGACTTCGCGCAGGGTTCGCTCGGAGACATCACCTTCGTCGAGTTGCCGAAGGTCGGAGCGAAGGTCGAACAATTTGCCAATGTCGGCGTTATCGAATCGGTGAAGACGGTCTCCGATCTCTACACGCCGTTAGGCGGAGAGATCGTCGAGGTCAACACCGCGATCGATGCCGATCCCGCCGCACTCAATAGCGATCCATACGGCGCGGGTTGGTTGATCAAAATGAAGCTCGCGGATCCAGGGCAGACCAAAGCGCTCCTCGACGCTGCCGCTTATACCGGTATCGCGCACGACTAATGGGCGCCTACACCCCGCACACGCCGCAAGAGATCTCGCAGATGCTCGAACGCATCGGCGTCGGATCGTTGGAAGAATTGCTTGCCGTCTCACCGGAGATCGCGCCGAAGGCTCCGCTCGAGGTCGTTCCGGCGCTCCCCGAGTACCAAATCGAGCGGCGTATGCAGGCGTTGGCGTCGCGCAATCGCGCCGACGAATACGCCTCGTTCCTCGGTGCGGGGGCCTATCGCCATTACGCACCTCCCGCAATCGCGGCACTCGCGATGCGCGGTGAGTTTTTAACGGCGTACACGCCCTATCAAGCGGAGGTATCGCAGGGCTATCTGCAAGCGATCTACGAGTGGCAGAGCTACATCTGTCTGCTCACCGGCATGGAGATCGCGAACGCCTCGGTCTACGACGGCGCGACCGCGCTCGCCGAAGGCTCGATTATGGCGATCAATGCGACGGGCCGGACGCGCTTGTTGGTGTCGCGCGCGGTCGATCCGCGCTATCGTGCGGTGCTGCATACCTATTGCGGCGGCCTCGATATCGAGATCGACGAGATCGCGGTCGGCGCCGACGGCCGCACCGACGGCGATTCGGTGCTCGCAGCGATCGAAGCGAAGAATTATGCGGCAGTCGTCGTGCAGAGCCCGAACTTTTTCGGGGTCGTCGACGAGATCGACGCACGGTTGCGGAGCGCGATCGAAACGAGCGGCACGGTTCCTATCGCGGTCGTCTCCGAGGCGATCTCGCTCGGTGCGTTGCGCTCGCCCGCGCAGTGGGGTGCGCAGATCGTCGTCGGCGAGGCACAATCGTT
>CABS01000048.1_pt1 | contig 10596 bp, 14 predicted proteins | sample 344768 | NCBI WGS metagenome assembly CABS01 (sample SAMEA3138346, study PRJNA38045) | mine drainage metagenome | isolation source: Carnoules arsenic-contaminated mine drainage | place: France:Carnoules | collected 21-May-07 | reverse complement strand
AGCCTGTCACGACCATTTTTTCAGGCGCATAGGCGTGAATGATGTGGGGCCAGTCGGTGATGATCGCTGCATGGCTGTAAATTCTGCCGAACTTCCACAACGCTATATTGCCGGTGTCATGCTGGTCTGTCTCGACCGCGTACTGGCACACGCCATTCAGATACGTCTCTTCATTACGGTGCAGCATGATGTCTTGCGGATAACGGGGGATGTGGATGGAAGCCGCATCCACCCCCATGCGCGCGAAGACGCCCGCGCGCGTATAAACTTCGACCAGCAGCATCAGGCAATCCACACCAGCGCCCTTGACTCGGGCGGCGTGGTGATAAGGCGTGCCAAGCCAGCTTTGCAGTTCTGCCATGACATCTTCCCGGGTGCCTTTCATGTCACATGCTCGCAGTAGGCGCCGGAACAAACGGCCAGCCACGGAAATTGGCGAGATTGTTGAATGTATTGGCGCAGGTCGCCATCGTCTTGTCGCAGCCGGGAAATGCAGCGAAGTTGTCCCCAATGCCAGGCACGACATTCAGCGGCACCGTCAAGGTAAATGTATTGATTCCGTTGGCCAGCGTGTGCTGTTTGACCGTGGTGGTGACACCCGTATTGGTGCCGGAAGTAAACATGATGGTTCCATTTGTGAAATAGCCGGATGGCATGTTGAGACCTGTGCTGTTGATGACACCTGTCGTTGCGGAAGAAACGGAGTCATACGCTTGATACGATGTCTGATAGAGCGTGCATCCTGCATCGAAAAGGTTATGGATGCAGCCGGGCATGAGCAGGTTGCGCGGCATGTCGAGATTCAGGAGTTCCAGTTGCGAACTCACCGTTAGCACCAACGCCGACCGGGAAGGCTTGACTTCCGACACGTTGCCGAAAAAAATGTTGACCACTCCTGCGGAGGTGTCGCCATAGGTCGGCATGAAGCAGCGGTCGATGCTGACCGTGGCACCATCGAAGCCGCCGTTGAGCGCGAATTGCGGGAATGGAACGCTGCCATTCACAAGATCTGCATCACTGCCAAAGATCGATACATCCACCGTATCGACCGACATATCCGACGAACACTTGGTGCCGGTTCGTGACACCGCCGGATGCGTGCACAGATAGGTGTTACTGTTGTAGATGAGCTTCTGGTCGGCGTCCGTGTAAAAAAGCTGAACCGGGGCTGGTGGCCCATAACCATAGCCTCCATATCCGCCAGTCGAGGCACCCGGATCTGCCACGATGAGCGTAATGGTGTAGAGATCGGCGTACAGCAACTGTTGCGATGCCAGCAGCGCAATTAGTGCAGGAGATGCGGATTTCATGATCATTCTTTCGTGGAAGATTCTGGCTATGGCAAGTGGATGGGATTGGTATCCAGCTTGCATCGGGCGTGTGCAGTCGCTATACTTGTACAACTCTATGAACAGGTGGGATGACCATGAAAGTCGTGACCTATACCCACGCGCGCAATGAGTTGAAATCCATTCTGGATGATGTAGTCCGGGATGCGGATGTTACCGTCATCAGCCGCCGTGATGCCGAAGGCGATGCGGTGATCATGTCGCTGGACAGCTACAACAGCATCATGGAAACCCTTCATTTGACCAGCAATCCCGCGAATGCGGCGGTACTTGCCAGAGCCATCGCCCAGGACAGGCAAGGATTGGCGCACGATCGTGCATTGCTCCCCGCCGATTGATCGTGCGGGCCATTCGTTTCGTGCCTGATGCCTGGGAGAACTATCTCTACTGGCAGGATCAGGACAAGAAGACTCTCAGGCGAATCAATTTACTAATCACCGCTGCGGCAAAAGAGCCGTTTGCGGGAATCGGGAAACCCGAGCCCTTGCGCGGCGATTTGTCGGGATACTGGTCGAGACGTATCGATGATACGAATCGGCTCGTCTATCGCGCTACCGATGCGGAACTGGTAGTGATTGCCTGCCGTTTTCACTATGACAACTGATCAGCGAGCAGCCCTCGAAGGCTGTATCACACCTTGTTTGCCGGGCTGCCGACAAAGGACAGTTGCTTGAGTTCGTATAGCTGATACATGAACTGGCTGAAATCCGCGTGATCATCCACAAATCGCACCCGATAAAAGAACGATCCCGTCCAGGTCAGCACAGCACCGGCGGCGGGCGCAGTTGCAAATGAAACCAGGCCATTGACGATGGAAAACGCTGTCGCCGCTTGCAGCGTGCCGCCCACAACAATCTGCGGTGTGCCGTTCACGTTCTGTGCCGGTTCGACAAAGCCGCCATAGGCGCGCGAAAGCTGGAATGAAACCGTCATGCCATCGCCTGTGCCGAAGATCTGGTTGACGACGGCATTGTCGGACGGATCCTGGTAGCAGAAGGCCGAGAAGCTGCCCATCTGCTGCAGGAAGAACCCGAGCAGGGTCTTGAGTTCGGCATAGGCGCCATCGCGCAGGAACTCGTAAGAGAGCGTGAATGTCCAGAGCGGATACTGCATGCGCGCGGCGCGAATCTCGTAACCCGATACGGCGCGGTGGGTCACCGTGTTGAACTGCGGCGACTTCTGCACGCCCCACTGGATGCCGGGTAGCGTCGGAAAGATCGCGCCACACCCTGCCGGGGGTGGTGGTGTCACGATGGCAATGCTCATGAATGGCCCGATGAGGCTGCGTTGATGACGTCGATTACTGTGGCGATGGCCGTCTTTTGACTGAATCCGGCGTATTTCGCGGCGAAGCTCACTGCCGCATCCCGGAAAGCGTCGTCGTGCAACAAACGATGCATCGCATCGGCAACCACCATTCCGGCACGAACGGCAATACCTGCTCCCATCTCTTCCACGCGGGAAGCCATCATCTCGTGCTCGGTGCACCCGGGACATAACAGCACTGGAACACCTGCCAGCAACGACAGGGTGATACTTCCCGATCCGGATGCGATGACAAGATCAGCACTGTCCAGCAAACCATCGAAGCAAACCTGCTGCCGGAACACGCGGACATCGGCATGAACGTACCGGATCGATCCTGCGTCCGGGAGCACGGCGATCACCTCGGCGCCGATTCCGTCGAGAACGCGCAGTACCTCGTCGATAAGCAAACCCATCCCGCGCAGATATACCAGCACGCGGGGCTTGTTCGTGGTTCTCCAGCTTGACGCCATGCTGCCAGGCAACTCCTGCACCGCTCCAGCATAGACAGCACCCGGCGGTCGATCGATGATGTGATCGAGTTCGGCAAAGGTGGCCAGTACGCAATGGGTGCCCTGACAGATTTGTGCCATTTGTTGCAATGGTGCATCGCCAATCTGTTTCATGACGCGGTTGACGTTGTATACGATCAGACCTTCCGAGAAACTGCGTGCCGATTCATCCTGCGCGCCACCCCCGCAAAACGAGGGCAGCAACGCCACGTCCGGCGGAATCTCGAAGCCGCTGCCGAAGGCAACCGACGGGATTTTGGCGACGCGCGCGGCCAGGAGCGCTGATGGCGCATAGTCGCTTACCACGACGTCGATCTGGTATTCGGCAAAGAGATGCCGCCATCCGGTGATGCGCTCCTGCAGAATCGTCGCATCGCCGAACCCGTCAGCAAAGAGGATTCCGGCATAGCCAGCCAGGTTGCGCGGCATCCGGGAAAGTTTCGCGCCACGGGGAGCGGCAACACACTGGATACCGACCGAGGCGGACAGGGACGACAAGATCGTCTCATCGCGCACCGCATACAGAACATTGTGTCCCCCAGACTGCAATCGGCATAGCACCGGGAGGTCGCGCGAAACGTGTCCCCAGTTGCCACCCATCTCCCATGCCAGGAGAATGTTCACAGGTCTAGCGGGCCACGGGCACGAAGTTGCGCCCCATCTGCCGCAGCATGGTCTGCAACTGGCTCATGGTGAAGGTGCTCGCCGGATTGCCGTGGATGTGGATCGGCGCACCAGATCCGGAAGCTCCATGACGAATCAGCTCGTCGAGGCCCTTGGACTTGTCCGCAGGCAGGATCGTCTCGTTCCTGTGCACGAAGTTCAACCGGTCGGACGGAATCTGCCAGTCACCCCCGGCAGAAGACGCCACACTGCTCGCAACGCCGGCCACAGTTGCCATCGCGGCGGGTGCGCTTGCTGCAGCCAATACTGGCCCCACATACGGAATCCCGGACAACGCTGCCCACACGCCGGAGAACACCTTGACGGCGTCGTTCATGATCGCCTTGATGATGGCTTCTGCCGAACTCACTAGCCCTGCCGAATTGGCAGAATCTTGAGCCGCCGAGCGCTCCTCGGTGCCGGTAATCGATGCCATCGTGCGCGTCATTTCATTTTCTGCCCAGGTCGTCACCATTTTGACGCCCATGTTGATGAACTCGCCCAGAATCGATTGCATCATGTTGCGCATGCCCTTTTGCCAAGTGGTCGTGCCCATGATCATGCCTTTGACCGTGGTGTCGAAGGCCTGGCTCATGGACTTGAACACCGGATCCCATATGGACTGTGTTTGTTTTGCCGACTGCGTCTGCATCGTTTGCAGTTGCAGCAGGTGCTGCTGCTGGATCTGTGCCAATTTGTCGAGTTGCTGCTGCAAGGCTGCCGGGTCGCTGTTCGGATCCCCCTGCATGAGTGCGATGCGTTTTTGCTGCGCATCGCGCTCGATCTGGTATTTCTGATCCTCGAACTGGTTTTTGAGTTTCAATAGTTCGTTTTGCGTAATCTCGCCGGTCTTGAGCCGTTCTTCGGCTTTCTGTTTGTCGATGGCCACCGCGTTCAACGCCGTCTGTTCGTCGGAGTTGATCTGCTCGGAGGACAGTTTTTGCTGGTCAGACGCCGACTTCCTGAGCTCGGAAAGTTTTAATTGCGCAACCTTGCGTTCGATGGCGATGCGATCGCCGGCGTAAACGTTGGCCTGGTCGAGAATCTTCTGCCAGTAGGCGATTTCATCTTCGAGTGACATCTGGCGCAGATCATTCGTCTGCTGGTAGTAAATCTGCGCGTCGGCCAGCTGCTGCTCGTAATTGCCCATTTGGGATGCCTGATGCGCGGCACGATGATGCGAAGCGCGATGATGCGCGCCGCCACCCCTGCCGATTCCCGTGTCCGAGCCGATGTGACCCGGCGCAGCATCGTCACCTGATTCGCCGCCGCCCGAGACTTCCGCTTGCGCGCCATGCAGGCTGGCGAAGAACTTGTCCTGCTTGGCCTGCAACGTATCCACATCATGCGCCCAGCCCTGCCAGATGGTCTTGGCACTCATCGGATGCGCGATGGTGGCGGCAATTGCCCCCAGCGCATCGCCAAAGGCGTGCACCGTGTTGATGGCGGTGGTGATGACCTCGGTCGCTCCCAGGATGATCGCGTCGAGTGCTTGCACCGCACCGTGCAGCGCGCCGCCATCCTTGGCCGAATCGACGAACGCGATCGAGAGGGTTTTGAGTCCAGGAATGAGATCAGATCCGAGTTTCATGCTGGCAGCATGAGTGACCGCGCCAACCTCTTTGAAAGTTGCTGCGGCTTTTTCACCTTTTTCGATGGCGTCGGCACCGAGCACCACGCCGAGTTCGCGTGCCTTGGCACTCAAGTCATCGAGGCCGGCACTGCCTTGATTCAAGGTCGGGATGAGATCAGCACCAGCGCGCCCGAACAGCATCTGCGCATTGGCCGACTTCGACGCATCATTGGCGGAATTGCGGTAAGCATCGGCAATTTTCATCAGGATTTCGTGTGGGCTGCTGTTCTTGACATCTTCCTGCGAGATGCCAACATCCTTGAAAGCGGCTACCGCCGTTCGGCTGCCGTTTTTGGCCTGTGTGATCATCATGGATAATTTACGCATGCCAGTCGTCATCGACTCCGAGCTCGCTCCCGTCGCCGTTGCCGCATAGCCCAATTCTTGCACCTGTGTCGTCGTCATGCCGGTCATCTGCGCCGTGCGGCTGATTTTTTCTGCGGCTTCTGCAAAATCGGTGCCCATCTCGACGATCTTGTCGCCGATGACACCCGCCATCGCAAATTCGCCCAGGGTGGCAAAGGCATCCTGCATCGCGGCGATCTTTTTGTTGACACCCTCCATCGACTCGAGAACACCCGCCATCGATTCCTTGACATTGTTTTTTATGCTGCTCATCGATGAACTGACTTCATTTTTTGCCTTCGCAAAATCTTCAGTCAGTCGCGCCACATTGGCCGCGATCTCGATCTCGAGTGACGCTACCTTGCTCATATTTTGCCTCCGATTCCGCCGAAGAGCGCGATCAGTTCGTCCACGTTGCTGTCCTGCCTTGCCGGTTTATCGTCATCGGCCGCGATGCCCAGATATGCCTGCACCATCTCGCGCACCGGCGGGTTTGTGCGCCAGTACCGGTTCATCTTGAGCAGTCTTGGGATGTCCATCTGGTCATCGATGTATTCCCACGACCAGCCGGTGCGGTCGATGATCAGGCAATAAATGAAATCCCAATCGACCGGTGCTGCAGGCACGCCTACTTTTTTACTTCGGCACCGGAGACGTTCATCACGATGTTGAATGCCTCTTTCATGTTGGCCACGTTCAGGTAATCATTTTCCAGTTCGTCTTGCGTCAGATCGGGATAATTGCGTGTCAGTGCCGCATGAATGATCTCGGCCATGATGAGAATGGTGATGGGTGCCGTACCCTCGAACACCTCGTGATACCGGCGCACGCAGGACAAGGGTGCGGGTGGCACGATGAACTCGCGTCCGTTGAGATTGATTGTTTTGCCGTCGATCATGTCATTACTCCGCGAAGTTGAGGCTGCCGATATTGTTCGACGCATCCGAGAACGCCTCGAAGTCGAACTCCGGAATCAGGAAGTCGTCCAGTTTGGTCGCAAAGTTGAGTTTGGAGCCGATGCACTGATTCAGCGTGATGACGAGTTGCTTGCTGGCATAGGGAACGTACAGTTCCGCCCGAAAGGTCGGCGCATAGCCCATCAACTGGTTGGTGAGCGCGATGCTGGTGGCAGTCGTTCCGGTAGAAGTCGTCTGGTAGCGGTAGCTCACCAGGATGTTGCCGGTCACAGCTCCCGAATCCGCCGTTGCAAAGGTGTACACCCCGGCAGGCGTGACACTATACTGCCCGGTGGCAGGCGTCGAGCCCACGCGGGTCAGCGGTAAGCCGCTCGACGCATAGACTGCGCCGAGGTCGTCCTCGAAGGTCGTGGAATTGGTGACCGTGCCGGTATCCGACGCAATCGTCAGCACTTCTTTGTCGGCAATGGTGGACTGGCCGGCGGCCAGCGTCTGGCCGAAGAACAGGCTATTGACCAGTGCGCCGTTGAACTGCCCGAACTTGGCCTTGCCGGTTATCTTGCCCTGACCGCGCCCGATGGCGACCGGAAACTGGTTCTGGCCGTGCAGTTCCTTGTTGGTGAAACTGAAATCGACCGACACATCCTGCAGCACGCCAAAACGCACCGGCGTGCTGCTTGCAAGGGAATTGCCTTGCGCATTGGTCAGGGGAACGGCAAACACCACCCCTGACCCGAAACCGTATTGGGCCATGAATTGCTCCTTGTGTTATGGATCGGGTTATACTGATAAAATTTGAATTAACAACCTGCCCGAATAAAAATTTAAGGTTTTATTTGGGCGCTAATTTACGTTGGACACCATAAGATGAGCCAGTCTTTTATTCTAAATCCTCCTGTGCGCGGGCAATGGGCAATAATGAATCCACCAGGTCACGCAAAACTCGCATTTGACTTTTTAGCTGTTGATGACAACAAATCACCTTATAAAGATGTGAGTCTGTTCCGCCACATTGCCACTACCATAACAGTCGAAAATACCTTGGCATGGGATCAACCCGTTTTCTCGGTTATGGATGGTACTGTGGTCGCGGCAAGCGATGGTGCGGCGGATAAAGAGCGCATCAGTATGGCTCGTGACCTTTTTCGGCTCATGCTATTTGGCCCGAAAATGGTTCCACCATTCTCGGCCTTGGGAGGAAATTACGTCATTCTGAAATGTGGCGACATATACCCGCTCTATGCACATCTGAAGAAGGGGTCCGTCTGTGTACGTCCCGGCGACATCGTGCGCAGCGGTGATCTTTTGGGCAAAGTTGGAAATTCAGGGTCTTCACTTCAACCTCATTTGCACTTTCAAGTCATGAATTCCCCTGAACCTTTCCCTCTGTTCAAGAATCTTGTGCCCTTTGTAATCTCCGCCGCAAGCAGACGGAGCGAGAAACAATGGGAGCCAGTCATCTGCGGAGCATTAAAAAATGGCGACCATCTACAGTTGTAATGTGCCTATGGTGTCCAACCCTACGCTCAAGCGGGACTGCGCGAATAAACCCTCGCGCAGCCCCTTAGCTCCACGTTGGGCGTCATGATATGAGCGCATATTTCACAATCGAAAGAGCAACTGCCAAAGACGCCAGTGAGATCGCCGTAATGGTTGGCGATCTGCTGGCCGAAATCATGAATGCTATTGGTGTTCAAGCATTCAATTTTGATCTTGCCGAAACAACATCCAGACTAAAAGATTTCCTTGATCGCGAGAAATACTTTGTATTTGTTGCTCGTAGTGAGAGTGGAAACCCAGCAGGGTTTATCGCTCTATTTGAAAGCTATGCCCTATACGCGGAAGGCGCATTCGGCATCATCCCCGAGCTTTACGTTCGGCCCGAGCACCGCATGAATGGATTGGGGCTTCACCTCGTGTCTCAAGCGAAGTCTTTTGGCGCATCGCAGGGTTGGAAGCGCTTGGAAGTCACAACGCCGCCACTTCCGCAGTTCGAGAAAACTTTGGCGTTTTACGAGCGCGAAGGCTTTTCCATCACAGGCGGCCGCAAGTTGAAGGTGGCGTTGTGAATCCGGTCATTCAGGAGGAAATGACAGGCTGCGGCATCGCGAGCGTTGCCGCACTCGCGGGCATCACCTACCAGCAGGCGAAGACCAGAGCAAATCGTCTCGGTATCTTCGCGGAGGACCAGCAACTCTGGTCAGAAACACACCACATACGCACTCTACTTCTGCACTTCGGCCTTCAGGCGTCTCCCACGGAGTTGCCCTTTCAATCTTGGGAGTCTTTGCCATCTCTCGCTCTCCTTTCCACCAAGTGGCACCTGGAACATGGTCGCCCCTTCTGGCACTGGGCAATTTTCTGGCACGGGCCTCAGGGGGCGGTCGTTCTCGATTCCAAGAAGACACTTCAGCACAACGTTCGCACGGATTTCTGGCGCATCAAGCCGAAGTGGTTTATCGAAGTTCATCGCGCCCAGCAAGGCGCTCCAACGGACGCGCCAAAAGCGGCGCGCCCCTGAGCTTCGACGTTATACGTCACAACAACCATAGGCCTTCGGAATGCTGCCAAAGTACGAAGAAAAGACGTTCGAGAGCTATTTCAACACTGAGCTTAGCCCACAATGAAAATACGTGCCATACGCTCCGATATACCACCCGGAAGTGCAATCAACGCACGACTATCCGGTGCATATTTTTACGATTGCTACGTCATATCTGTTCCCGACACTACACGCATTGCCCTCAGCTACTTCCTGACTGCTTTGGCAAACACCCCACCTTGGGTAAATTCGCTCATGGCGTTGCGGAACAAGATGGTTCGATTTGTTGGCTTAAAAGACCTTGGTGGCCTTGGAGAGTTGAGCCCGTCAAAGCTTGCGTCAGCTTATGTGCCTGGAGATCGGGTAGGTATCTTCACACTCATTTCCAATTTACCCAATGAGGCGCTACTGGGAGATCGCGACAAGCATCTGGATGTTGTGCTTTCTGTCTACAAGCATCCTTCTGACCAAGGTAGCGTTCAGTCTATTTCGGTAACAACAGTTGTCCACACTCACAACCTGTTGGGGCGAATTTACATGCTGCCGGTCACGCCACTGCATAGATTCATCGTACCAGCAGTACTTACTCGCATCATAGGTGGGCAAAATGCGGCCTAACTTTGCGTTCGAAAGGAACGCGCCAAAAGCAGCACGCCCCTCAATTTGGACGTTATGCACCCATTATCAGATAGGAGTTTTTTATGAATGCAAAATATTCTGGTCAGTGTCTTTGTGGTAAAATCAGCTATTCGGCTGATATTGAGCCAGTGTTTACCGGAAATTGTCATTGCAAAGACTGTCAAAGATCGTCCGGCAGTGCGTTCATTCCAGCGATGATTTTCCCTGAAAAAGATGTTGTTGTTTCAGGTGAAGTAAAATATTTCGAATCTCAGGCAGACAGCGGAAATATACACAAAAGAGGTTTTTGCCCAGACTGTGGTTCTCAATTATTCGCTCGGTTCAGCAATATGCCAGGAATGCTGGGTATAAAGGCTGGAACTTTAAATGACTCATCGAATTATGCTCCAAAGCTAGATTTCTATGTAGGTAGTGCTGCGCCTTGGGACTTTATGAACCCAGATCTACCTAAAAAACAAGGGGCAGCATAAAGCTAACGATAGTGTAAACCTATCTATCAACTCGGACTGGCGCGATAAAGCCGTGCAAACCGATGAATTTCAACAATAGAGGTTTTGCCTATGATTACCAAGGCGTTTGCCGAACATTTCGCAAAAGAATGGATTGAGTCGTGGAATACCCACGATCTAAATCGAATCCTTTCGCACTACACCGATGATTTTGAGATGTCCTCTCCATTTATCGCCAAAAT
>CABS01000047.1_pt1 | contig 10600 bp, 11 predicted proteins | sample 344768 | NCBI WGS metagenome assembly CABS01 (sample SAMEA3138346, study PRJNA38045) | mine drainage metagenome | isolation source: Carnoules arsenic-contaminated mine drainage | place: France:Carnoules | collected 21-May-07 | reverse complement strand
GCTACTACAGCATAAGCGCCCCGACAACGACGATGCACACCCGCCACTGCCGCGAATACATTGTCTGCGCTCAATGTCTTGGGTGCGGAAGTTTGGTGTGCAGTTGCGGCGACCAATTCATGTGCCAAAACATTTAACAACACCTCAGAGTCGGACCCGGTATTGACATGCCGCAAATCCAGTTGATAAAGATCTTCTTTCAATTGTTCCGTATTCGTCAGATTGCCGTTATGCGCCAAAACAATCCCATACGGAGAATTGACATAAAATGGTTGCGCCTCTGCACTGGAACTGGCGTTTCCCGCTGTGGGATAACGCACATGCCCAATCCCTGCATTCCCCAGCAAATTACGCATATCACGGGTACGAAACACGTCGCGCACCAAACCGTTATCTTTGTGCATGTGAAAGACATTGTTATCTGCTGTGACAATGCCTGCAGCATCCTGTCCCCGATGCTGCAACACCAACAAACCGTCATATAACAATTGGTTAACAGGCGCGTGTGATACGATACCGATAATGCCACACATTGAGAATCCTTAATCGAAATGTTTGTAATGAGTTACCCAACCAGCCGGCAACCAGGATTTTGTGGCGTTGGCCATGTGAAGCAAATATGCCCCACTTTGCGAAGCTCGCCACCATTGTGTTCGAGGTAAATCGGTCCATCCAGCCAAATCAGCCAGTAACACTAAAAACAACAGTCCCCGCATGAGACCGAATAACAAGCCCAATACACGGTTAAATCCCGACAAACCTGCCGCATTCACAGACGCAGTTAACACCATTCCCAACAATGAAAACCCCAGCAAAATGAGCACAAAGACCATTATCCAGCCAAGGCTGTGACGGATCATGGGATTACTCAGCACATGAGGAAAAAACGTTGCCGACCAATCAGAAAACCGACGAGCACCCCACCAGGCAGCCACCCAAGACAACAAAGAAAGCAGCGTTTTAATGCCACCATGCCACAGACCCAGCAACGCCGAAATAAACACGACACCTAAAACACATCCATCCAGCACGTTTAGCATACAATTAAACTCATTGGGCAATCGCCGGTTCCGTCAAAATTTACCCCTTCGACCCCACAAATAATGGTTCAATGGCTAGGAGCCTGTCGGACTTAAAGGAAATCGGCTGCAAATCCGCCTGGCCGGTGCATATTTCACCGCTTTTTTGGTCAATAGAACAACTATTGACCGGCAAAACTGGCGAAATATGTCCTCGCCCAGCCGAATTTTCGCTTCGATTCTTCAAGTCCGACAGGCTCCTAGCTCACTACAAATCGTCACGCTTTGCTCATCATCCGTTACGCGTATCATCGTCCTGTTGGGACAATGGTGGCAGTTATATCAAGCAACCGCAAACTGGCTAACCTGCTAGCCGCTTCACCCCGTGTTTTGAATGGCCCGCACCGCACTCGCCTGGCACCGGACGGCATGACATCCACATAACTCGCAATGTCGTTTTCCTGTAAACGCTGGCGTAATTCAGTCACATTTTTGATATGGCTGAACACACCCAACTGCACCACGAATTGCCCTTGGGCACCCGACACTTTTGGGGCCGCAACAACTTTTGAACTGACATCCTCACGCACGACGGGCGCTGTTTCAGTCAACGATACGCGGCCATTTTTAGCGACGGATTTTGTTGCGGCGCTGGGGTTCTCCACACCAGGCAGCTGCGCCAAAAGTGGCGCGCCGACAGGCGGCTTAACAGTAGCCTGTATTGTACTACTGCCTGGAGATTGAGTGCTGCTGCCCGGCACTTGAACAGCCTCTGCTGACATCTGTGACGCACCCGTAGAGGACGGATGAAGATCGATGGGTAATGGAAGCCCCTGGGCAGATGATCGTGCCGCACTGACTGGCATTCGGGATGTGCCGACCGATAACGCGGAATGGGCAACGGACAATTGGGCAGCCGTTAATACAGGTTTAGTCAACACCATACTGGCATCCGATGCATTCACGCGAATTTCCCCTTGCACCACAGCATCATTGTTTCGCGGTGTCGCATCGAACAGCCAGGGCAGGACCACAGCCGCCACAGCTAACAGGGCGGTCGTGCCGATCAGTCGATGCCGAACACGGTATGGAGGCAATAAAGTAGATTCAGTGGTCATGTGACGCATCCAACCCTATCGTTTTCTGTTCGCAATAATTCAGCGACGGTATGAAAGGAACCAAAGGCGACGATTCTATCATTTTCTGCGGCGAGTTCACAGGCCGCATACCAGGCATCCCAAGGCGAAAGGTAAATGCGAACATCGCCACATCCTTGTGCAATCAAAATGCTGCGCAACTGTTCGGCCATGGCGCCGCGCGGCACATCCAGGCTCGCCACCAACCAGTGGTCCACCACACCCTTCATCGCAGCAACCACCCCTGCAATATCTTTGTCTGCCAACATCGCCATAACTGCCCACGTAGCGCCCCGCACCGGCATCTGGCGCAAAGCCGCTGCCAATACTGTTGCGCCATGCGGATTGTGCGCCACATCCAATATGCGTTGCGGCAAGCCCTCCAAACGCTGGAAACGCCCTGACAATTGGGTATTCATCAGGCCTTGCCTTATCGCGGTATCATCAACAGGCAAGCGTCCTGCCACCACTTCCAAAGCCGCCAAAGCAGTCGCCGCATTATTCAGTTGATGCTCACCGATTAAAGCCGGGAACGGTAAATGGTCAATTTTCCGCGTCCCGCGATAATCCCAGTCCGTGATGTTACGCCGATAAGTAAACGCCTGCCCCAATGCCAGCCATTTTGCACCAACCTCATCGGCATAACTCCGTAAACTATGGGGTGGCTGTGGATCGCCGCACACCGCAGCGCGGTCCGAACGAAATATGCCCGCTTTCTCGCGACCGATCAACTCTCGTGAGTCACCAAGGTATTCGGTATGATCCAGATCAATACTGGTCACCACTGCACAATCGGCATCCAGTATATTCACCGCATCCAGGCGACCACCCAAACCCACTTCCAGTATCCATACATCCAAAGGTGTCGCACGAAACACTTGCATTGCCGCCAGGGTGCCAAATTCAAAATAACTGAGCGACACCTCACCGCGGGCCGCTTCAATGGCTTCAAAAGCAGCCATCAGTTGGCTATCTTCCGCCATCACACCATTCACACGCACCCGTTCGTGATAGCGCAGGAGATGCGGTGAGGTGTACAGTCCCACCTGATAACCCGCCTGTAACAAAATACTTTCCAAAAAGGCACAGGTCGAACCTTTGCCGTTGGTACCACCTACCGTTATGACACAAGCCTGCTGAGGACCCGAAAACAATTTTTTTGCGACCTGTGCGACCCGTGTCAAACCCAAATCAATGGTTTTCGGGTGCAACTGCTCCAAATAGGCCAACCATTCATCCAGGGTGGTCATGCGGCGAGCGATTGGTGCTGCATCAAAGCCAGCAAATTAGCGAGTCGTTCACGCATTTCTCGCCGGTCAACAATTAAATCCACCACACCATGTTCCAGTAAAAACTCCGAACGCTGAAATCCTTCAGGCAGAGTTTCCCGTACGGTCTGTTCAATCACCCGCGGCCCGGCAAAACCAATTAAAGCCTGGGGTTCAGCCACAATCACGTCACCCAGCATGGCAAAACTGGCCGAAACACCGCCCATCGTCGGATCGGTCAACACGGAAATAAATGGCAATTTTGCGTTAGCCAAATGAGTCAACGCGGCACTCGTTTTCGCCATCTGCATCAAGGAAAACAGGCCTTCCTGCATACGCGCACCGCCACTGGCTGCAAAACACACGAAAGCTTGTTTGTCACGCACACAGACCTCGATCGCCCGCACAAAGCGCTCACCCACTACCGCACCCATGGAGCCTCCCATGAATTTAAATTCAAAGGCAGCAGCAACCAAAGGCACGCCGCATATCTGACCTTGCATCACAATCAAAGCGTCTGTTTCGTGCGTATCGCGTTGCGCATCTGACACACGATCAATATAACGCTTGGTATCCTTAAACTTTAAAGGATCGAGAGGGGTCACTTCAGCACCAATTTCCACCCTGGCATCTTCATCCAGCAACATTTCCAGACGCTGCCGTGCGCCAATACGGTGATGGTGGTTACACTTGGGGCAAACGTGCATATTTCGGTCTAAATCAACACAATACAGGACAGCTTCACATGACTTGCATTTGCTCCACAGCCCTTCAGGCACCACCTTCTTTGGATCTTCCGGCACCCGGCGATTAATCTTTGGACGCAATAGCTTTTGAAACCAACTCATGTATTTTCCCTTTTAAAATTAGCGTGATACACTAAATTCGTGCATCCAGTGCTTTACGGACCTCTGCGACCCAACGCTGTACATTATCCAAGACCGCCTCGCGGGACGAGCGCTCAATTTCTTCCACAATGCGACTACCGATCACCACAGCATCGGCAAACTTTCCAATCGCCGCTGCCGTCTGCGCATCACGAATCCCAAAACCCACGCCCACGGGCAAATCCTTGCCCGCTGCACGAATCAAGGGAATCCGTTGCGCAACCTCATCCAGATTTAAGCTGCTGGAACCAGTCACCCCTTTGAGCGACACATAATAAATAAACCCGCTTGCCTGACTGGCAATCAATTGCATACGCGCTTCAGTGGTGGTCGGTGACACCAAAAAAATACTGTCCAGACCATAGGGCTTAAACACCTTGGCAATGTGTTCTTCCGGAGGGTTGTCCACCAGCAACACCCCATCCACACCCGCATTTTTGGCTTGCTCTGCAAATACCTGATACCCCATGTGTGCGACCGGATTAAGATACCCCATTAACACCACAGGTGTTGTGGCATTACTTGTCCGAAACTCTGCCACCAACGCCAACACCCTCTTCAAATTCACGCCATGCAGTAAGGCGCGCTCGGAAGCGCGCTGTATCGCGGGCCCATCGGCCATGGGGTCAGAAAATGGCACCCCCAGCTCAATCATGTCTGCACCTGCCGACACCAGCGTGTGCATAATCGGTACAGTCAACTGTGGGTCGGGGTCACCTGCGGTGACATATGGAATCAAGGCGACCCGTTGCTGTGTTTTAAGGCGCGAAAATGTCTGCTGAATACGGCTCATGAGGGTCCTTTAGGAGAGGCTGATGCCAGCCAACTGGGCCACAGTGTTGATGTCCTTGTCACCGCGCCCTGACAAATTCACTAACAGAATGGCATCCTTATCCATCTGCGGCGCCATTTTCGCAGCTTGTGCCAAAGCATGACTGGATTCCAGTGCAGGGATAATCCCCTCAAAACGGCACAGGTCATGAAATGCCTGCAAGGCTTCGTCATCATTGATCGCCACATACTCAGCCTGGTGGCTGTCTTTCAACCAGGCATGTTCCGGTCCCACGCCCGGATAATCCAGTCCGGCTGACACCGAATGGGTTTCAATCACCTGGCCATCCGCATCCTGCATCAAATAACTGCGAAAACCATGCAGCACCCCAGCGGAAGCACCGGATGCCAACGGCGCGGCGTGCTGTCCGGTCCCCAGCCCCTTGCCCCCTGCTTCAACGCCAATCAGTCGCACCGAGGGATGTGCAAGGTAAGAGTGAAAAATACCTATCGCATTCGACCCACCGCCCACACAGGCAATCACCGCATCCGGCTGACGCCCTGCCAGTTCCGGCATCTGCCACAGGCATTCTTCACCGATCACCGCCTGGAAATCCCGCACCAGCATCGGATAAGGATGAGGGCCGGCAGCAGTACCCAAAATATAAAAAGTGGAATTCACGTTGGTAACCCAATCCCGCATCGCCTCATTGAGTGCATCTTTCAGAGTGCGTGAACCCGAAGTCACGGCTTTCACGGTAGCGCCCAGCAACTTCATGCGAAACACATTGGGCGATTGGCGGGCGATGTCATCCGCGCCCATGTAAATGACGCATTCCATGCCAAAACGTGCCGCCACAGTGGCCGTTGCCACGCCATGTTGCCCGGCACCCGTTTCAGCAATCACCTTTTTTTTACCCATGCGACGCGCCAACAAGGCCTGCCCCATCGCACTGTTAATCTTGTGTGCGCCGGTGTGATTCAAATCCTCGCGCTTCAGGTATATTTGCGCCCCACCCAATTTTTCAGACCAGCGTTGCGCATGAAAAATGGGGCTGGGGCGTCCGACATAATGCTTCAGTTCATGACGAAATTCAGCCATAAATTGCTCATCGGCGCGTGCGCGCTGGTACTCGTTTTTCAAGTCTTCCAGTGCCGACACCAGGGTTTCAGCGACAAACGAACCACCGTAAGCACCAAAATACCCCCGACTGTCCGGAACATCATCTCTGGGCATCAGCCATCCCCTGTACACTGTTTAATTTAGTCACTTCAGCAATGAATTGCATCATTTTCTCTTTATCCTTAACACCGCGAACCGATTCAACGCCACTGGACACATCCACCGCCCAAGGGTGAACCTGGCGTATCGCATCACCCACATTACCGGACACCAAACCGCCCGACAAGATAACAGGCAACGGCATAACCGGCGGGATCAGCTGCCAATCGAAGCGGGCACCCGTACCGCCCACCTCGCCCGGAATACACGCATCCAGCAACAATCCGCGCGCATCAGGGTATTGCGATGCGTATTGTAACAAATTCAGACCCACATGAACGCGTACCGCCTTAATGTAGGGCCGATCAAATTGGCGACAGTACTCGGGCGTTTCATCTCCATGAAACTGCAACAAATCGGGTTGTACCGTATCCAGCACCTCGCGCACCTGCTCCACCGTGGCATCCACGAACAAGGCCACGCGACTGATGAACGGCGGCAGCACCCGCGCAATCACTTGCGCCCCCTTCAACCCCACATGACGCGGACTGGGTGGATAAAATACCAGACCGATGGCATCCGCACCCGCCAAAGCGGCATACAACGCCGTGTCTGGCGTAGTAAAACCACAAATTTTAATTCGCGTGCGCATCACAACTCCTTGACTGGCATGACGAAACCGCCACAAATTATGACACAACACTTCGCCATACCCGTTTCCCTCCAGCCCTTACGCTCTGCCCTCAGGAGAAAGCGTATTTAAGTCTCGCCGCGCAAGTTGCCTACTCACGATCACTTGATGGCATTCAACAACTGCTCTATTTTCTCTGCTGGCATTGCACCGGCAATCCGTTGCCCGTTAGCAAAAATCAGGGTCGGTGTACCCGTAATATGCAGACTGTTGCCTAAAGCAATGTCGGCAGCAATCGGGTTGTCGCAAGTGCCATCATTTTTGGGTAACTTGTTCTTCAGGAGCGCGTCTTGCCACGCCTGATTTTTGTCCCTGGCGCACCAAATCGATTTGCTGACTGCCGTAGTGCCGGGATGCAAGCTATCCAGCGGGAAAGGGAACACATACAGCGTCAAATTATTCACCTTGGTTAATTCCTGCTCCAACCGCTTGCAATAGGGGCATTCCGGATCAGAAAACACGATGAGTTTTCGGCTGCCATCACCTTTCACGAATTTCATCGCATGTTCCAGCGGCAAGCTGCTTAAATTGACGGTATTGAGTCTTTCTGTGCGCTCTTGCGTTAAATTTCTTTTGGTTTTCAAATCCACCACGCTGCCTAAAAACAGATAATTGGCATTGTCATCCACATAAGACACCTGACCATCTATCACCACCTCATACAAACCTGAATAAGGCGTTTTGGCGATACTGCTTACCTCAACCCCGGGAAAGCGCGTCGTCAGCACTTTTTTAATGGTACTTTCATCTGCATGGACTTGCGTCATGCCTAAAGCCAGCACCAGGGCCAGTACACTGCGTTTCAACATTGCTCACATTCCTTTTTGATAATGGGTCGATTCAAATCCAAAGCGCGAAGCCAATGGGGTTGCAAATTTAACATGTTTTCAACATGGCTACCGTCTTAAAATGTTGTCTATTTATTGCTAATCACTTTGCAAATCATCCGAAATTACTGCTTACTCAAAAACAGGCATAAGCCTGAGTACAACTTCATTGACCACAGCCATGCTCACTTTTTCCACAAATTTTGCGCCCCTTGCCTGAAGGTCAATTGACCTCAGCATGTTGACAAGTATAACCCCTTGCGTTGCAGAACCAGATCCCATCAACGTGACCGCAAACCCAGCCCATCGCGCAAGGTCAGTCCCCTGTGAAATAGGTGCTACCAGCGTCATGCCGACAGCATTAAAGGCTTTGTGAGAAATAACCAAAGCTGGTCGTGCGTCACCTTGCAGCTCTCTGCCTGCCGTTGGATTCAGACAAACCCTAACAATATCGCCGCGCTCAAAAACCCTGTTCAAAAAATTTCCTTTCCTGCCGGCGCTATGAAATCCCATGCTTTGACATCTTCTGGCACCGGTGCCGACAAGTCACATTGTGCTAATAATTCTGACAGGGTATATCGAGATTTCACTTTGGGTGTTAATACGATCTTGCCCTCGATCTGCTCGGCATGAATTGCACTGCCGATCGAAAGGTTGAGGGATCGGAGCAGCGTAGAAGGAAAAATAATTCCGGCGCTATTACCCAACTTACGAATAGATAGTTCCATCAATCTTACCTCATCAAGTTAAACAATGTTGTAACTATAGTGCCATCAATCCTTAAAGTCAAACTTTGTTATAACAACGTGTATCCTGTATAAATCGGCGCGCAATGATTGCCAGGAAACAATAGGTATTGTAACCAGCAGTATTGATACAAAAGCATATCTTATGCGGATTGTGTGGTCTTTCCAGTTCGCTGATATTCATGAAAACTGAAAAATCAAGCACACCGATCGATACACTACACCAAAGATTGCCGCACCAGCCACGATTTCAGCGGCCCGATGCGTCCTGCCGCATCCATGCCCGCATTGCGCAAATGGCGCAGCACCGGATTTTGATGATGAAATAAATGATGCAAACCATCCGTGACGGTCTGCGTGGTCACAATATCGCCACGTCTGGCTCGGGCATAGCGCTGCAACAAACCCAGATCGCCGCAATGCGCCGCACCCCGTTGTTTCAAAACCTTGACCAATTCGGCCACATCGCGCAAGCCCAAATTCACACCTTGCCCGGACAGCGGGTGCACGCCATGCGCCGCGTCACCCACCAGGGCCAGACCGGGTGCCACGATGGGTGACACGCGCAAGATACTCAAGGGGAAAGCGGCGGCCGGAGTTAACATGCGTAATTTTCCCAGACTGTTATCGCCCGCCTGTGCCACCTGCTCTGCCAACTGCTCGGGCGTTGCTGCCAGCAACACTTGTGTGTGTGCTTCATCGGTGGACCACACCATGGAAATGGCATGGTCTGGCAGGGGCAACCAAGCCAAAACACCATCCGGCCTAAACCACTGCCTTGCCCTATGTCGATGCGGGTACTCGCACGCAAAATTAGCCACCACACCGGACTGCTGATAATCTTCACGCCGCGCTTCGATGCCTGCTTGCGCGCGCACCCATGAAGCACGTCCATCGGCCGCCACCACCAAATCCGCGCTCAATTGCCGCCCGTCATCCAAAGTTAATTTCGCACGACGAGAAGAGGTGGATGGCTCAGACCAACACAAACCCTCACCTTTAGCACCGCTGATAAGGGTCAAATTGGCCTGATTTTGCATCGCCTGCCACAAGCCATATTGAATGCGATGGCCCTCAAGTACCCAGACCAGTTGCGGCACCCCGGCCTGATAGGCATCCAGCACAATTTTAGCGCCCTGGTCACCCCGCACGTCCATGGCATACACAGGGCAGATGCGTCGCTGATCCAGCATTTCCCATACCCCGATATTCGTTAGCAAGGCTGCACTGCCGGGGCTGACAGCATAAATTCTGGTATCCAGTGTCTCGCTGGGCGGCACCACCGGATGCGGCTCGACCAACGCCAGACTCAGTCCGCTGTCCCGCAAAGCACAGGCCAGGGCGGCGCCCACAATACCTGCGCCGACAATAATCACATCAAAATGGTTTTTCACCATGCGCGTGCCCCAAAAATCATGCGTCTGGCCACAAAATGTTTCAGAAGGGGCATCTGCTGCAAAGCCAACAAGCCCATGCTGCGTACATGGTCCAATAGCGGATTGGGTTGCGTGAACAACCGCACCAGACTGTCCGTGAACCACATGCTGGCCGACACATCGAATTGCCGGCTTGCCGCATAGCGTTTCAGCATGACCATATCGCCCAACGCTCCCCGTCCCGACGCTCGCACCTGTTCGGCGAGTTCCCATGCGTCACGCAAACCCAAATTAAAACCCTGCCCCGCCACTGGGTGCATCACATGCGCAGCATTGCCGATCATGACGCGATGAGGACTGACCACATCACGGGTATGGCTGGTCACCAAAGGAAAACTGCTGCGCTCACGCACTTGCACAAAGCGTCCCAACCGTTCGCCAAAATGCTGGTATAACTCAGCAAGAAAATCTGCTTCCGGCATGGCCAACAAGGCATTTACCCGTTCAGGCAGCGCAGTCAACACCAGCGCAAAGCCATCCTGATCTGGCAACAGGGCCATAGGCCCCTCATCCGTAAACCGCTCAAACGCACGGTGCCCATGGGGCAATTCGCTTTTCACCCAAGCCACCAAAGCATGCTGGGCGTACTCTCGCCGC
>CABS01000046.1_pt1 | contig 10664 bp, 6 predicted proteins | sample 344768 | NCBI WGS metagenome assembly CABS01 (sample SAMEA3138346, study PRJNA38045) | mine drainage metagenome | isolation source: Carnoules arsenic-contaminated mine drainage | place: France:Carnoules | collected 21-May-07 | reverse complement strand
TCAGTTGCTCCGCTTGTTAACGTAGCCGAGATCGGATGCAAAAATGCAGGGAAGGCGTTCACACCAAAAAAGCTGGTGTGGCGGGTGAGTTCAACCCAGAGGTGAGAAATGGTGGCTCAAAGTGATGCGAGCCGATGAAAACAACCAAAAATGACCCGAACAGCGTCAATGCATTACATTGACTTCTGTTGCACGGGGAGTTTTGCAAGAGGCTCCCAAGAGATAGGGGCGAGTAGTGGGGAGTAGCCGGGCACAACCGGAGACATGGCCTTCGTCATCCTGTGCCACGACATACACGGTATCTGGGCGGTCGAACTGATCCAGTTCCGCACCATCTTGTGTTTGAAGCTCCCAGCCGAGTTGTTCGACAAATACCTTGTGGCGATAGTTGGCGACTTTTGAATGCAAGCCCTTGGGAAGCCCCGCTGAAGCACCTGATATAACATGCATATCCACCCCCTCGTTAAAGTGGGGGCATTTAAAGGGGATATGGAAATTTACGTAACTGTCAACCTTGACAGGTTGGCAGGCTTCAGGAGTATCGGGTGACGATGTGTTTCTGAACTGCTTCCCGCCACGCAAGCGCATCAATCGCGGCCTCAAGCAACCCCAAGGTCTGGGCGGAACCCAAGTCGTGCTGCATGGCAGCGACGAGCATGACGTTGCATCGAGGCGCGCTCGACCTTACGTAGTCGAATTGCCCTTGCGACACATCCAGCCACCAGTCCCATCCTAGCGTGATGGTCGGCATTGAGGCACTGACCCATTCAGTGTAGCCGGAGATGCGGGCAAGGCTTCCTCCCTCTCGAGAGGGATTAGGGCTGTCTTCATCCAAGCCGGACACTAGATGCACAAGTGGTGTGACCGAGAAGGTTTCCAGCGTCAGGCGCACATAACCATCTTCGGATAGGGTAATTATGGGTGGCAGGTCACAGGGAGATCCCACTGCGTTGGTCTGGTAGTTCATGGTTGTTCCTCACAAAGGTAACTAAAATGTAACATGGCATACGTTACATTACGTCAGCGTGATGTGATAGTGTCAACCTTAACAGATATAGGGGCATGCTGATTCGTGCGTCACGAGTTTTAGCTCTCGAATCCAGGTTACCGAAACAGATAGATGGGGGCTGCAACGTGAGGACTTGGCAGGAAGACCAGCATATGTTGGTGCGGTGACATCACCCCCGCGATGCCAAGCAGCGAGCGGGAGGCGTTGAATGGGTAGAAGCGGCGGTTGAAGCGAAAGGTGAACTCATTGAGATACGCCTTGCAGGTGTTGCGGGCTGATGCCGTGATGGATGCCGCGCAGCCAAGTTTTGAGATTGGAAAACACGAGGTGGATGATGGGCAGGAAAGTTTCGGCGACTTGCATATCACCCCGTTCCGGGACAGCGGTGTGGAGATAGTTGCGCTTGGTAAGTCCGGCGTAGCCACTATCGCTTGTCGAGGTTACTGGTATGCTTGCGCTGTCGAAACTTCGACGGACACCTGCCACGATGACCGTATCGTGGACGCCGCGCCCCTTGCCGCGCGTACGACCACCCACGTAAGTTTTATCAGCCTCGACAACTTCTTCGGGATTACCGACGATCTGATCCTGATCTGGTCAAACCATGCCGACGCGCAACTTGTGAAGAATCTGAAAAGCAGTCTCGTAGCACGACAATCCGAGTTGCCGCTGGAACTGAACCGCCGATATGCCGGGTGTTGCGTTCCATGACGGTGTCGGCGGTGAGGCTCGTGTCGCGGTTGCAATGGCGACACCGGAGAACGCCGGGGCGATTGGCAAAGCGGTACGGTTCGCCAAGCGAGCCGCAATAGTCACAGATGAATTCATCACCCCATCTGGCGCGCTCAAGATAGGCCGCACACGCAGCTTCGTCCGGGAACAGTCGCTGAAATTCCAGAAGCGAGCGCGGAAACGGCAAGTCGTCTCGCCCAAGCACGTCGATAACCATGGTTGTCACACCTCGGAGCAGATGACCAACACTACCGGTAGCGGGTAGTGTCTCAGTTTGAAATTCATAAGGTTGACCGTCTAAGCTGTACCGGATGCGCCGCAAAATACCACGCTGGGGCCCCCAGCGTGGTAACATGATGCGCAGAAATCGCTCAAGATTGTAGATTACGTTTATTTTGTTTCGGACGGCGTGATCATCGCATGAGGATCGGTGGACGATATTCGTAGTTCCGGGGAGATACTTCGTGCTCCAGTTCGTCAATGGCGAGATGGAGGGGTCGATTCTCTTTCCTCGGTGGTGTTCAATGATTTGGGAGTGCATGTCTGATGAGTATAGTTAGCAGTTTGCAGGGCATCGGGTCGCGCGTGGTGAATGCCGTGTGGCGCATCGGTCACGTCTCGCGCTTTTTCATTATGACGCTATTTTACTCAGGCCTTAGCTTTCGCCGCTTCCGCCTGACGGTGCGGGAGATATTTTTCACAGGCGTGATGTCGCTCATAGTCATTCTGGTGGCTGGGATGTTCGTCGGCATGGTGCTGGCTTTTCAGGGCTACGAAACGCTCAGGCTCTATGGATCGGAATCAATGCTGGGTTCGCTGGTGGCACTGAGTCTGGTGCGCGAACTGGGGCCAGTGCTGGCCGCGCTGCTGTTCGCCAGTCGTGCCGGTTCGGCGATGACAGCCGAAATCGGTTTGATGAAGGCAACCGAGCAGATATCCGCAATGGAGATGATGGCAGTGAACCCGATTGCGCGTGTGGTGGCACCTCGCTTCTGGGCCGGGGTGATTTCCATGCCGCTGCTGGCCGCGATATTTTCCGCGATGGGTGTGTTCGGCGGTTATGTAGCGGGTGTGATGGTGATCGGCGTTGACGATGGTTCATTTTGGTCGCAGATGCAGTCTTCGGTGGACTTCCAGCACGACGTGCTGAACGGCGTTATCAAAAGTTTAGTGTTTGGCGTGGCGGTGACGGTCATCTCGTTATTTGAGGGCTATGATGCGCTGCCTACTGCGGAAGGTGTTGCGAGAGCTACCACGCGCGCCGTGGTGCAATCGTCGCTGGCCATTCTGATTCTGGATCTTATATTGACTGCATTCATGTTTCGAGGAGATTGATTGCGCTATTGTCGCATGTACACCAGAGAAATTGGTTAAGCTGGTGAAGTTCCGGGTGAGGAATTGGGCGGAACGATGCTGGCTCCGGTGTTGAAGTAGTAAGCTTACGTTGTGTGGGTTACGGACGAGGCTATATGCAACAGGTGTTTGCGGGTCGGCGCATTCCGGAATAGTCTTCCCAAAGCAACCATATTGTTGCTTGCGGCTTCACGACGACGAAGAGCTTGGTTCAAGGGATTGCGTGCCAATGCCGGGCATCCGCCCGTGCTGCCCGTTCAGGCGAAAATTGGCTAAGGAAATCGTCCATTCCGCCATTCGGCGCAGATTTCCTGTGCGCCACTAAACCCTCTTAATCGCAGCTTGTCCATTTTAGGATACGTTTAAGGTGAGCAAATAGCATCTCGACCTTTTTCCTTTACCTTCTTGATTGTTGAAAGGCATCCATTTTGCCTATGGCGCGCGCGACATCTCTCGCACCGTCATAAACACTACGGGCAATTGTACGGAACGAGGTATCAGGGCAGCAGCGATACTTTCTGTGCGCAATATCTACAGTCCTGTTGGCTAGAGCGATAGATGACGGTGTCGGCTTTTGTGATTCGCGTGATCGCAGATCCTTGGGACGCCAATAGTGCCGAAAGTTCACACGCTCAACGTGACGTGACCGCATTTTGAAAAATGTTGCGCGGGAGTTAAATTCTCTACCTCAATCGGTCACGATAAATTCTGCCTGTGAGGTGTCGGCGATGTTTTTTCTGCGCGATTCCCCCTTCAACGCGACACAATGTGAGGCATGCACCAAGCGGTCGAGAATGGCATCAGCCACAAGGCGGGATCATTGAACGAGGCATGCCAATGCTCAACCGACAACTGACTGGTGACGATCTCATGGCATCGGCCAAATCTGCTGCAGACGTTGGGTGAGCGAATCAATATTAGGCCTGTCTAACAACGTCATGTGATTGCCAGGCACAATCAATTGTGTTAGCTTCGGCGCGTGCAATAACCAAGCTGCAATTGAGTCAACATCGCTGTCCGCAGTTATTTCCTTCGCGCAAACCAACTCCACCTCCCCTGAAAATAGTGTTGCGGGCATGTACACAGTATTCAGATTAGCTCCAAAAACGCGCAACATGCCGCGCACCAACTGAAGCTCGCAATTTTCATGCAACAATCTTTTCGCAATCATTCGCTGCAACAGGTATTTCAGTTGTTCGTCTTCGCTCAATGCCTCCATATCAATTGCTTCGAAACAAAGACTTTGCCCGCTTGCCTGTTCAATAATGTCTACAAGTTTCACAATAGTTTCGATGCGGCTGTATTGCCATCGTTTAATTCCCTGAACTGAAGGGGGGCTCGTATCTAGCATCACTACTGGATCGACTACTTCGCCTACAGCAATCAGTTGACGAGCCATTTCGAGCACAACCCAACCTCCGAACGAATGCCCAAGCAAGCGATAAGGACCTTTCGGAGAAATTTGCCGGATTGCTTCAACATATGCCCGAGCTATCGCTAAAACAGTAGAGTGAGGCACCTGAACTCCGTCGAGTCCACGAGGTTGCAAGCCATATATTGGGAATAGTTCTCCAATAGCTTGTGCCATAGAAACGAAACAAGTTACGTTTGCACCAGCACCTGGCACGCAAAAAATGGGGGGAACACCATGCTTTCCTATTTGAATGCTGATTATTGGCGAGTAAGCTGCTTCAACTGTGGCTGGTACTCTGTGCCCAGCTTTTTCCAGTGCTTGTGAAATAGCATCTGTAACCAGTTGAAGATACGGCTGTTCCATAATTGAATGATGTGTACCACCGACTCGCTTTAAGTTCAATCCTTCACCAATTAGAGATCCCCATCCTCGAGTTTCATCTTCCCCATACAATTCATCGGCGACAAACAAATGTATCGGTATCTGAATACGTTGTGGATAGTAGTTAATAGTAGCACCCCATATGATACGAAGTGTTTTAATGCGCCTCTGCACTTCTTCCAAGCTTATCTCAGACGGCAAGTAACCAGCCTGTTTGCACTGATCAAAAACAAAGCCCAACTGTGGTACAACTATCAATTTCCTCAATTCGCTATCTTCGATCTTCCCTGCTCGTATGCGTACATAATCCAAAAGAATTGAAACGTCACTGTCCAGTCCAACGGTTTCAGTACGAACGTTGCGCTTATACGTATCTATCATCCCAAGGAATTCAACCGATTCATCGTCACCGATCAATTGATTCGCCATTTCATATGCGATCAAACCTCCGGCAGACCAACCAGCTAATCGATAAGGCCCATGTGGCTGTATGCGACGAATTGCCTCCACATACTGTGCAGCCATCGCCTCTACTGATGTTTGCGAAGAGTCCACATTGTTGAATCCAGTAGCTTGCAATCCATAAATCGGTATGCCCGCTGCCATCTGCCGGGCGAGTGGCACATAAGGCAGTACATCGCCAGTTATTTCATGGACGAGGAACAATGGTCTCTGATTTCCATTGCGGCGAAGTGGCACGGGGTTAGAGTGTGTCTGGGGGGATTCCAGCAATGATTCAGCTAATTGTTCTATCGTTGGGTGTTCAAACAGGTCGCGCAGTGCCAGATCTCGCCCCATGTTCTGGCGGATACGGGCGATAGCTTGTACCGCCAGCAACGAGTGTCCGCCCAAATCGAAGAAGTTGTCGTGACGACCTGCTCGCTCTATGTGCAGGATGTCTTGCCAGATTCCCGCCAACGCTTCTTCTATTTCTCCTTGCGGCGCTTCGTACTCTTGCGTCTGTACCGCGCTTTGATCCGGTGCCGGCAGCGCTTTGCGGTCAAGTTTGCCATTCGGGGTGAGCGGCAGAACCTCTAGAACCACGAAAGCGCTGGGGATCATGTACTCCGGCAGTGCCGCCTTCAACTGCGTGCGCAGCTCTTCTATGCTCAGCTCGGCTGCACCTGCTCCACCGCTTGCCGCCAACGTGAGATACGCGACCAGCCGCTTGTCGCCAGGGTTGTCTTCCCGGGCTAGCACGACCGCTTCCTTGATCTGCGGGTGGCGGCTCAGCTGCGCTTCGATCTCGCCCAGCTCTATCCGGAAACCGCGTATCTTGACCTGATGGTCGTTGCGTCCGAGGTATTCGATGTTGCCGTCTGCTCTCCAGCGCCCCAAGTCACCGGTCTTGTACAGTCTGGCCTCAGGATCCTCACTGAATGGGTCAGCTATGAATCGCTCGGCCGTCAGTTCCGGACGGTTCAAATATCCCCGCGCAACACCTGCTCCCCCTATATAAATCTCTCCAGATACCCCAATCGGCACCGGTCGCCCCTGACCGTCCAGAAGGTATATCTGCGTGTTCGCAATGGGGCGGCCTATGGATTCAATTGACTGAATGCTATTTTGGTCAGCGGCAACCTGCCGCAGGCATGACCAAATCGTTGTCTCTGTCGGACCATACAAATTCCACAAGACCCCAACTTTGCTTTGGATCTGACGAGCCAACTCCGTGGTTAATGCCTCGCCGCCGCACAGCGCTTTGAGTTTTGATTGACATCGCCAATCTGCACTTAACAACAGTCGCCACGTGACCGGGGTCGCTTGAAGTACCGTCACCTCAAAGTCGTCTATCGCCGCAGCTAAAAGGCTCGCATCCGCAGCTGTCTCACGACTTGCCAGTACCAGCCGCGCGCCACCAAGCAGCGGCAAATACATCTCTAGAGCGGCAATATCGAACGACATGGTCGTTACCGCCAGCATGCAGTCCGATGCACTCAGACCCAGCCTAGACTGCATGGAGTTCAAGAAATTAACAACTCCCACATGCTCGACCATGACCCCCTTAGGCTGCCCAGTCGAGCCCGAGGTATAGATCACATATGCCAGATGCTGCGGTGTCAGTCCCAGTGCCTGCGGGTCAAGGTTGGTTCCCGCCTGTTTGGCGATCTTGCCCCAATCGCTGTCCAGTGCGATCACTTTTGCGTCCGTCACCGGAAGCGATGCCTTGAGTCGCTCTTGTGTCAGCATGACCTTGGGTGCCGCATCGTTGAGCATGTATGCAATGCGATCTTCGGGATACGCCGGATCCAGCGGTACATAAGCACCACCCGCCTTCAGTATCCCCAACAGACCCACCACCATCTCCAGGCTCCGTTCTACACAGATCGCGACCAGAACGTCAGGTCCCACCCCTTGTTTGCGCAGGTAACGTGCCAACCGGTTCGACCGACGGTTCAGTTCGCCATAGCTCAGCTGTTGATCTTCATACACCACCGCCACCGCTTCCGGATTCTTCTCCGCTTGCTCTTCAAACAGTTCATGAATCAGTTTGTCTTTCGGGTATTCCGCCCGGGTCGCGTTGAACTCCTTTACTACCTGTTGATATTCCGCCACGGGCAAACTCGCCAAGTCGAGTATTTTCGTATCAGGTGCTGTCTCCAGTGCTTGCACAAGTGCTGCCAGTGCCGTGTGCATGTGTGCCGTCACCCGATGCGGGTCAACACGGCGGTCAGTTTGCGCAACTAAGCTGAATCCTTCACCCAAGTCGTCTACCGATAGCGCGAATGGGTAGTTGGTGCGTTCTTGACCCGCAATGGCATTGATTCCAAATCCATCACCAATATCTCCATTTTCCGTCGGGACACTGTGCCGATAATTCAGCACCGCGCTAAATAGTGGCACTGAGGCCGGAACAGCACTGCAACGCTGCGCTAACGCAAGCGAAGCCTGTTCGTATGGAAGCAGTTCGATCAGTTCACGCTGAGTGTCCTGCACGATTTGCCGAACCTTGACTCCCTTCAGTTGCAGTCTCACAGGCAAGGTGTTGATGAACATGCCAACAACGCGATCTGCACCCTCTACACCTTGGAGCCGCCCTGACAGCACGCTACCAAAAACCACGTCATCTCGCCCGCTGCTACGGGCCACCACCAGTGCGTAGGCCACATGAAACAGCGTTGCCGCACTTACCCCAAAATGCCGGGCACTGCTACGCACGTGCCGCGCCAGAACGGCATCAACTTCTTGCCTCGCTTCTTCCATCTGACTACCGTCTCCGTAGACATCCAGCAGTCCAAACGGAATGGTCGGCTCGTCGATATCCGCAAGTCTGGCCTTAAAAAAGGCTTCGGCATCGTTGTGTTCTGCTCGCGCCAAAGCTCGGGCAACAAATCCTCGGTAAGCAACTGGGGCAGACAGTCGATCGGCTCGACCAGCAAGGATGGCAACGACTTCGGAAACCACGATTTCTAGCGAAACATGGTCGCTGACAATGTGGTGCATCTGCAAGACGACGAACCATTGCGGCGTGTGGGTATCAGCCGCAACCTGAATACGCACCAGCGGGGCTCGTTGCAGATCCATACGCAGCCGCTCAGGTTCCATCCTCATTTTGAGCTGTCCGACCGAATCTTGGGTGGAGTCGAGTTCAATGAGTTCTACCGGTAATTCGGCACGTCGATAAACAACTTGTATGGGCTTGGGTAGACCTTCCCAGATCACCGCGCTACGCAGGATGTCGTGACGTCCAATTACCGCCTGCAAAGCACTTAGAAATTCATCTAGCTTGGCACGTGTTTCAAGTGCCAACAGCATGGGCAGAATGTAACCATCCCCTTGTTCGCTCAACAGGTGATGGAACAGAATACCTTCTTGTAGCGGAGCGAGCGGGTAAATGTCTTGGATATTGCGCACACCACCCGGTACGGTTTGAACGATGTAGTCGATCTGGTTCTGGTCAAGTTCGACCAAGGGAAGCATCTCAGGGGTAATTGCGCCACACTCGGCTGGAATCAGATTGGAAGGAACAATAAACTCAGGTGTGCTTCCTTTACCAAGGGTGGCGGCTAACATCGCTAACGTGGTGCTGTTGAAGATGTTACGGATGTCCGTCTTCAGTTCAATCTGGCGCAGGCGTTCAATCATCTGAACAATCAGCAACGAGTGTCCGCCCAAATCGAAGAAGTTGTCGTGACGACCTGCTCGCTCTATGTGCAGGATGTCTTGCCAGATTCCCGCCAACGCTTCTTCTATTTCTCCTTGCGGCGCTTCGTACTCTTGCGTCTGTACCGCGCTTTGATCCGGTGCCGGCAGCGCTTTGCGGTCAAGTTTGCCATTCGGGGTGAGCGGCAGAACCTCTAGAACCACGAAAGCGCTGGGGATCATGTACTCCGGCAGTGCCGCCTTCAACTGCGTGCGCAGCTCTTCTATGCTCAGCTCGGCTGCACCTGCTCCACCGCTTGCCGCCAACGTGAGATACGCGACCAGCCGCTTGTCGCCAGGGTTGTCTTCCCGGGCTAGCACGACCGCTTCCTTGATCTGCGGGTGGCGGCTCAGCTGCGCTTCGATCTCGCCCAGCTCTATCCGGAAACCGCGTATCTTGACCTGATGGTCGTTGCGTCCGAGGTATTCGATGTTGCCGTCTGCTCTCCAGCGCCCCAAGTCACCGGTCTTGTACAGTCTGGCCTCAGGATCCTCACTGAATGGGTCAGCTATGAATCGCTCGGCCGTCAGTTCCGGACGGTTCAAATATCCCCGCGCAACACCTGCTCCCCCTATATAAATCTCTCCAGATACCCCAATCGGCACCGGTCGCCCCTGACCGTCCAGAAGGTATATCTGCGTGTTCGCAATGGGGCGGCCTATATGTCCCTCAAATCCTGTTCCTCTCGTCATCGCCACCCACGTGGAATATGTTGTGGTTTCTGATGGACCATAAAGGTTGCATACAACATCCACTTCGGTGGTTGCAAAAATTCGCTCTACCAACATGCGTTTGAGCCGCTCCCCAGCTAAATTTACTACTCGGGTTGTTCTAGGCACCGCACCTGCACCGACTAGAGACTCCATAGCTGATGGCACTGTATTGATCAGCGAAACATCTATCGGCTTCCGTATTAATTCCAACGCATTACTTACTACTTTGACAGTTTCGCCAACAATCAACGGTACAAAGCACTCATACACGGCAAGATCAAAGTTAATCGAAGTAGAAAATAGTGTGCCCGCAGCAGCATCCGCAATAAACTCATTGCGCGCCCAGCATACAAAGTTAACTACGTTGCTTTGGACTACCATGACCCCCTTAGGCTGCCCAGTCGAGCCCGAGGTATAGATCACATATGCCAGATGCTGCGGTGTCAGTCCCAGTGCCTGCGGGTCAAGGTTGGTTCCCGCCTGTTTGGCGATCTTGCCCCAATCGCTGTCCAGTGCGATCACTTTTGCGTCCGTCACCGGAAGCGATGCCTTGAGTCGCTCTTGTGTCAGCATGACCTTGGGTGCCGCATCGTTGAGCATGTATGCAATGCGATCTTCGGGATACGCCGGATCCAGCGGTACATAAGCACCACCCGCCTTCAGTATCCCCAACAGACCCACCACCATCTCCAGGCTCCGTTCTACACAGATCGCGACCAGAACGTCAGGTCCCACCCCTTGTTTGCGCAGGTAACGTGCCAACCGGTTCGACCGACGGTTCAGTTCGCCATAGCTCAGCTGTTGATCTTCATACACCACCGCCACCGCTTCCGGATTCTTCTCCGCTTGCTCTTCAAACAGTTCATGAATCAGTTTGTCTTTCGGGTATTCCGCCCGGGTCGCGTTGAACTCCTTTAC
>CABS01000045.1_pt1 | contig 10684 bp, 8 predicted proteins | sample 344768 | NCBI WGS metagenome assembly CABS01 (sample SAMEA3138346, study PRJNA38045) | mine drainage metagenome | isolation source: Carnoules arsenic-contaminated mine drainage | place: France:Carnoules | collected 21-May-07 | reverse complement strand
TACCCAGATACCCAGATTCGACGACCTCAATCTTCCGCAGGTGTTGAAGGAAGTGACCATGAGCAAGCGGGGACTGGTGATTTTCGTGGGCGGCACGGGATCGGGGAAATCCACGTCCCTGGCCGCCATGATCGGCTATCGCAACGAAAACAGCCAGGGGCATATCATCACGATAGAGGACCCCGTCGAGTTCGTGCACGAACACAGGAAATGCATCGTGACCCAGCGCGAAGTCGGGGTGGATACCGAGTCCTGGGAGGCTGCGCTCAAGAACACCTTGCGGCAGGCGCCGGACGTCATCCTGATCGGCGAAATCAGGGACAGGGAAACGATGGATCATGCCATCGCATTCGCCGAAACGGGCCATCTCTGCATGGGAACCTTGCATGCCAACAGCTCGAATCAGGCGCTCGACCGCATCATCAACTTTTTCCCGGAGGAGCGCCGGGCACAGGTTCTCATGGATCTTTCACTGAACCTCAGGGCGCTCGTCGCCCAGAGGCTGATTCCCAAAAAGGAAGGCAAGGGACGGGTGGCCGCGATCGAGATCATGCTCAATTCGCCGCTCATCTCGGACCTGATATTCAAGGGCGATGTCCACGAGATCAAGGAGATCATGGCGAAATCAAAGGAGGCCGGCATGCAGACCTTCGACCAGGCGCTGTTCGATCTTTACGAAAACGGGAGCATCAGCTACGAGGACGCGCTCAGGAATGCCGATTCGGTCAACGATCTGCGCCTGCAGATCAAGCTCCACGGCTCTGAATCGAAGGATCGCGACCTGATGTCGGGGATCGACCACCTCAAGATTACCTAAGGAAGCCCTGAACAAGTCGCACATGAGCCGTGTTGCCGGGAAATCGAGATGATCGCGCGAAGCACGACGCAGGTTGTAGCCGGGTCTACAATGCCCAGGAGGGCGACAAAGCGAACGCTCGATTTTTCCGCAACCCTTCAGGGACGGGGCTTTGCGGGCGATCCTCCTTGTAGCTCCGGCATAACCTGCTTCGCAGATGAGCCTACGCTAGCCCGGAAATTTCATGATTGAGGTATCGGCACAAACTTAAAACCCGCATACAATCAGCTTGCGAGAAAATTATGTGAGGGGTTGTGCCGATGCCAAATTGTACCGCAAGTGAAATTGATTTTGGGCGTCTTGGGCGCCGGGTTGTGGAAGCGAATTTTCTGGGAGGTTCGATCAGTTCCGACGGGGGGCTGATGCTGCTCAAGCAAGTCGATCGCAGGATCGGTCTTTCAAAAGCAGCGTCGGCTGCGCTGCTCGATCCGCGAGATCCCGATCGAATCCGGCACAGCCTGCGAGACTTGATTGCCCAGCGCCTGTACGGAATCTGCTGTGGCTACGAGGATCTCAACGATCATGACCGACTGCGCCATGATCCCCTGATGCAGACGGCGGTCGGCAAAGCGGAGGAACTGGCGAGCAGTCCAACCTTCAGCCGATTGGAAACGCGCGCCACCCGCCGGGATGCCGTCGCCTTGAACAAGGTGCTGGTCGAACAGTTCATTGCGTCTTTCACCACGGCCCCCTCTGAACTGATTCTGGATATCGATGCATCCGATGTTCCGCTCCATGGGGAACAGGAGCAAAGCCAGTTCCACGGCTACTACGATCATTACTGCTATTTGCCGCTGTATGTCTTCTGCGGTCAGGCCATGCTGGCCTGCCTGCTGCGTCCATCGCGCATAGACGGGGCGAAACACGCGGCTGCGGTTGTCAAGCTGCTGGTCACCATGCTGCGCAAGGCATGGCCGGAAGCACACATCATCATTCGAGGGGATTCCGGATTCTGCCGCCAGCGATTGCTGTGCTGGTGCGAACGCAACCGGGTCGGCTATGTCATCGGCGTGGCGCGCAATGCCAGGTTGCAGCGACGGGTTGCAGATTGGGAGAGAGCGCTCGAACACCATTACCAGGATACGCATGTCAAGCAGCGCGCCATACACGAATTCCCCTATGCCGCCGACTCCTGGAAGGTTGAGCGGCGCCTGATCACCCGCCTGGAATTCGGCAGTCAGGGCAACAACCCGCGCTTCATCGTCACCAACCTCAAACTTCCGGCGGATGAGCTTTACGACCAGCTGTACTGCCAGCGGGGCGAGGCCGAGAATCGCATCAAGGAAGCGCAACTGGATTTGTTTGGCACGCGGGCGAGTTGCCACAAGTTCCACGCCAACTGGCTGCGGCTGATGTTCGCCGCCCTGGCCTATACCCTGATGGAGCGCCTGCGCGCCATCGCACTCGCCTATACTGAACTTGCCCGGACAACCAGCGCCACGATCCGAACAAAACTATTGAAGATCGGCGCCAGCATCCTCCGCAACACACGGCGCGTGAAAATCATGCTGGCGTCATATCACCCGTTGCGCCAGGTCTTCCTGACTGCTGCTCGCGCCCTGGCGCCGTAGACGGCACTGAGTGCTGCTCCCGGCACGATGACAAACAACGGGGTAAGGGGAAATTCTGTCCGCAACCTGAAAAATTGCCTCTTTCCTGACCCGAATTGACGCTCGTGCTTCGTGCGATCATCTCGATTTCCCGGCAACACGGCTCATGTGCGACTTGTTCAGGGCTTCCCTAGTACCATGTAACACTTACATCTTCGGATAAAGGCGCGTCAACTTGATCCGCGCCTCCGAAGTTGTAAACTGCCAGTTAATCTTTTTCAAGTTGTTATTGCGATCTTGCTCCCATGCAGCTACTTCGGCTTTCATGTTCTCCACGTTGTCCATTCGTCGGCCAAGGCATTGCCCCTTTAATACGCTGAGTTCAATCTCTGCCATGTTCAACCAACTCCCATGTTTTGGTGTGTAATGGATTTCGAGCCGTTCCGCCAGACGCCTGGCATCCTTGGGGTCGAACGCCTCATATAACGATGCAATGCTGTGAGTATTCAGATTATCCATTACCAAGCGTACCTTGACCGCATCCGGATAACGTTCATCGAGCATTTCCTTTATCTGCAATGCCCAATCTTTTCTTGTCCGGCGCTCCGTGATGGCAACATGTCTTTTGCCGGATAATGGTTCCACTTCCATGAAGATTTCCGCCACGCCATTCCTGACATATTCGTCGTCCATGCGCGCAACCCGACCAGGAGCGCACGGAACGGGTTCCCTGACTTCGCCGATCAATTGCTTGCTCGATTCATCCATGCAAATCACGGGGTAGCAGGGATCATACGGCAAGTGATAAACCTCCAGCACGTCCTCCATATTCGCTACAAATGCGGCGCTCCCTTCCGGCGGGATTTTCCAGTACTTGCTGAGGTGAGGTTTAAGTTCGTTTTTTTTAGAATCCGCTGCACGGTCATATGCGACACGGATTCTGCTATTTTAAGCTCGACAACCTTGTCAGCAAGCAACCTGACCGTCCATCTGGCACGGCCATCCGGAGCGCCAGAGCAAGCCAAGGCAATCAGTCTCGCCTCGAATGCACCATCAAACTCGATTTCGCGCGGTGGCTTTTCTAAGGGCTTGCGGTCGAGCGCCGCTTCCAAACCCTCCTCCACAAATTGCTTCTTGATGTGCTCGATAGTCCGACAGCTTATTCCGAGCGCCTCTGCCGCATCCGCAACTTTCCACGCGGGGCCGCCGGCTCCGGCGTCACATAATAATAGCGCGCGGGCGTGAACAAATTTCCTTGCGCTGATCTTTCCACGTTTCGTCAAAGCATCAAGTTCATTGCGCTCTTGTTCAGTGAGCGTTACCCGGTATCTCGGTGACATGGCGAACTCCTTTGGCTAAGATTTTCGTAAGTATGTCACATCACGCTATTATACGAAACAAATAATGTTACGTGGTACTAGCGCTTAAGCGCCGCTCGATTTGCGAAGGGAATGACCATTCGCTGCGTCTCGCTTCGCGAGTCTCATCCCGTAAAGCCGACCGTCACGGCCACGCGGGACTTGTTCAGGGCTTCCCTACCTTGCGCATTCCCCCCTCGACCATTTTGTATTCGAAGAGCCGGCATTCCAGCGCGCCGTTGTAGAGGGGGATTCTGCGCGAGACGCCGAGCCTGATCAGCTTAGGCAGGCGCATGTCTGCAGTGAAGAACCAGGCATTCCAGCCCGCGAATTTCTTCTTTAGGGTGTCTCCTATCAGGGGATAGAGCGTCGCGAGTTCTTCCTGCTCGCCTATCCTCACCCCGTAGGGAGGGTTCGTGACGATGATCCCTTTCTCCGCCGGGACGGGCAATTCGAGGAAGTTGGCCTGCTTGAGTTCGACCGCATTTTCAAGCCCCGCTTCCACCAGGTTCTTCCGGGCGGTTTCGAGCGCCCTTCCCGAAATGTCGCTGCCGTAGATCGGAAGGGGTTCCGCCGGCTTCCGTCTTTCGAGGCTTTCCCTGCAAAGCGCTCCCCATGTTTTCCCGTCGAAATTGGCCAGCTTCTCGAAAGCGAAATGCCGCTTCGATCCCGGGGAAATGTCGAGCGACATCTGGGCGGCTTCGAGAAGGAAGGTGCCGCTGCCGCACATCGGGTCCAGCAGGGGAATTCCCGGTTTCCATCCTGAAAGCCGCAATATGCCCGCTGCAAGATTTTCCTTCAGGGGCGCTTCCACCGAGAAATGCCGCAGTCCGCGCTTGAAGAGGGCTTCCCCCGAAGTGTCGATGTAGAGGGAGAACTCGTGCGAGCTCAGGTGGGCATGGATGTGCATGTCCGGGTTCACGGTGTTCACGCTGGGGCGTCGTCCTTCCTTCTGCCTGAACCTGTCGCAAAGGCCGTCCTTGATCCTGAGGGTGGCGAAATCGAGGCTTCGCAACGGGCTTTTCGTCGCAGTCAGGGCGACCTTGATGGTATGGTCGGGGGAAAACCAGCTCTCCCATGGCAGGGAAGCGGTCGCCTGGTAAATTTCGTCCTCGTTCCTGTAGCCGGCATCCAGGATTTTCCACAGGATGCGGCTCGCGATCCGGCTCTCCAGGTTGGCCTTGTAGGCGGTTTCCCAGCTTCCCTCAAAGCTCGCGCCGCCGTCCAGAGGGGTGACGCCTGAGGCGCCGATCTCAAGAAGCTCTTCGCAGAGAGCGGCTTCAAGCCCTCTCGGGCAGGGGGCGAAAAATTGCTCCAGTTTCATTTCAACATCTCCTCCAGGGCGGCAATGGCGCTCGCTGCAGGCAGGTTCTGCAGGCATGCGCTCGAACTCGAAATATTCCTGTCGCAGCCTTCTTCCAGGCAGGGAACGCAATCGCCTTCACCCTGCAGCAGAACCACGTTGTTCACCTTTTGAGTACCTTTCATCCGGTAGGGGTTTTTGTCCAGAAGATGGCCTTTCGGCCAGGGCCCCCATTTCACCGGATTCGAAGGGCCGAACAATGCCACGGTGGGAATGCCCAGGGACGCGGCCATGTGGGTGACGGCGGTATCCGGCCCGACATAGGCGCTTGCGCGGCTCAGGAGGTACGCAGCCCCGCCCAGGTTCAGCTTTCCAGACACATCCACGGCATCTTCCGGAAAGAGAGCAAGCAAATCCTGAATATAGGCCTGCTCTTCGGGACCGGCTCCGCCGGTCAGCACGATGCGCAACCCCCTTTTTTCCAGCCACCCGGCAAGTTCGGCCCATGCCTCGTGCTTCCACATCTTGTAGGCGTACATCGGGTAGACATGGAGCACGGCGTAGGGATGGGCATCCGGATCGAATGGCAGCGCGTCAAGAACCCGCTTCTCGTCTTCACGATTCCAGGCGGTTACCACCTCGAAACAGGGCGGGATGCCCAGAAGCTTGGCGAGCCCGAGATTCATCAGGACGGTGTGCGTTTCCGTGTTGTCGAAGGGAATCCACCTGGAAAGCAGCCATTTTTTCCATTGTTGTCCGCTTTCTTGCGAGATGGTGCCGACGCGATATTTTCCTGCAATGCAGGCATAAAGGGTGGGGCGGTCACCAGGGAAGGCAGACAGGGCGAGATCGTATTTGCGCCAGAGAACTGCCAGGAAACGCAGGTGTTCCCTGAAAGGAAGGCGGTGTTTGACGGAAAGGACACGGTGGATGTCGGGGTTTCCTGCAAGAACGCCTTCCGTGCCTTCGAAGACCAGAACGTCGATTTTCGCCTCTGGCCAGGCGCGATGCAGCGAGCGCATCAAAGGGGTCGCGAGCAGCACGTCGCCTATGCGCCGGGTCACCACCAGGAGAATTTTTTCAGGCGCCTTCACAGGGCTTGATCCAGTCCGAGCGAGGCGCGCACATGCGTCGACTGCAGGATCAGCTCCAACCTCTGCCGATTTTCTTCCAGGCGGCTTCTGTCGTTTTCCCTGTGCCAGAGATGAAATACCGGGCAGGAAAATCTTGCGCTCTTGTGGCGGATTCCGGAGCGGATCAGGCGGATCACGAGATCCGAATCTTCCAGTCCCCATCCCGTGTAGGACTCGTCGAATCCGTTGATTTTCAGAAGATCGTCCCGCCATGCCGAAAAATTGCAGGTCTTCACGCCTTCCCATTTTTCAGGGGAAGTCTTGCGGCAGCAGTCGGGCAAATTCAAAAGGGGGAGAAGCCTGTTCACTTTTCCTGAAAGTCTCGCCCCAGTCCACTCAAGCAAGCCCCATTCGTGGACAGGAATTTTTTCTTCGAGGATTTGCCGGGTGAACGCTCCAGAAAGAAGCATCCTGTTGCCGGAAAGAAAATAGCCCGGTTCGAGGAGCGTCCGATGGTTCGCCACGAAGTTTGCGGAAGGAATGCAGTCACCGTCGGTGAATATCAGGTAGGGCGCACTGGCTTCGGCGATGGCCCTGTTCCTGATTCCGGAAGCCCTGAACCCCATGTCTTCCTGCCAGACATGCCTTATGGAAAATGGCGATCTTGCCCGGTAGGTTTCGACGAGTCGCCCCGTGTCTGAAGTCGATCCATCGTCGGCGACGAATAGTTCGAAATTTGCGTCGCTCTGGGCGAGATAGCCATCGAGAACGGCTGAGAGGGCATCCGGCCTGTTGTAGGTGGTGATTATCACCGCGATCTTCATCATTTGCGGTTCAGCAGCATGAGCTTGAGATAGCGGTAATAGGCGCCTTCGGCGTTGGATACCGCGAGCATGAACCCTTCACCGCCGTCTAGAAATCCCGCCTTGAGGAAATAAGTCCTGAAAAAGGACCAGAAGCCGTGCAGGATCGCCGCCCCAAGCGAAGCCTTTTTGCCTCTTTTCGCCATCATCATGGCCCCTGCAGTCGAATAGCGGTCGATCTTCTGCAGCACCTCTTCCAGATCGGAGAATGCGATGTGGGTGAGCGGAGCACCGAGTTCTGCCGTTCTGCCGTCCACGACCAGCCTTTCGTGGACGAGGTCTTCGCTGAAGCGCGCCCTGCCTCGCCTGAAAAGGCGGGTGACGCGGTCCGGCCACCAGCCGCCGTGCCGCATGAATCTTCCGCAGTAGCTGGAAGAGCGCGGGAAACTGTAGGCGTCGGCATCTCCCTTCGAGACGGCTTCCAGGATTTCAGCCTTCAATTCGGCGGTCACCGCTTCGTCCGCATCCAGCGACAGCACCCATTCGCCCGTGGCCAGGTCGAGCGCGCGGTTCTTCTGCGGGCCGAAGCCGAGCCAGTCCGTCACATGGACTTTTGCGCCCAGGGATTCGCAAATTTTCACTGTTCCGTCCGTGCTTCCCGAGTCGAGGACGATTATCTCGTCTGCCCATGAGACGGATTCCAGGCATTTTCCTATGGCATGCGCTTCGTTTTTCGTGATGACGATGACGGAGAGGCTCAAGCTTGCTCCTTTCCTGAAAAAAGCACGCCGGTCATGAAGGCGAAGAACAGCCCTTCGGCATGGTCGAGCAGAAAGGAATTGAACAGGCAGCCCGACATCATGGCCAGTACCAGCCCGTGGGCCAGGTACTGTTCACGAACCGGGAGCGTGCCTGCTTCCCGCCACTGGATGTAAAAAAGCGACAGCAGCAGCATGAGGCCCGGCAGTCCCAGCTGGGATGCGATCAGCAGGTATTCGTTGTGCGGATTGTGGGTCGCGAGCATCGAAGTATTGGCAACCCGGGAGGCATAGGCTTTATCGAATCCGCCGGTACCCACCCCGAAGAAAGGATGTTCGCGGATGATTTTCAGCGTGTTGGTGTAGTATTCCATCCGATCCCCTATGGAGCTGGATTGCTGCGATGCCTGTCCGGGATGCCAGCGGGAGAATTCGGAAACCGCGATGTCGATCCGCTGGTGGAATTCTTTCGAGCCCAAATAGGCCGCGGCGCCCAGCAGGATCACCGCGAGCATGCCGATGACAACTCCCTTCGCTCCGAATTTTCGGATGAAGAGATAAGGGAGCAGGAGGGCCAGGACGACGTAGCCTATCCTGCCCTGCACCATGAAGAGCACGTCGAATGATGCGAAGATGGCGAGGATTCCGGAAAGGATGCGTGTCTTCGGGTCTTTTTCGTTAAAAGCCCATGTCGCCAGGATCAGGGCGGCGTAGGACATGAAGAAATTCTGGGTGATGTGCAGCTTGAATACGTAGGGGTTGTCGGCAACTCCGCGCAGTATGGAATTCTGGCGCACTATCCCGAATTTCAGCAGATAGGAGAGGATTAGAGTCAGCAGCATGGAGAAAACGAATGCGGAGAGGGCATGATTTCTTGCTTTTTGATCCCTGAACAGCGTGATGAAGACGGGCACGAACAGAAGGTCGATGTATTTCCCGAAGGTGTTCAGCGCGTCGCGAAAGGAGGCGTTGCCGTAAAGCATGCCGACAGCCAGTAGCCCGATCAGGGCAAGCGCTGCGAGGGCGGTTTTGCTGTTTCGGATGATTGCGTATTTTTCCCTGAAATGGCCGCTCATCAGCCAGAGAACGGGAACGAGAAGCATCAGGGCATTGTCGAGCGCGACCGATATCGGGACGGAAAAGCCGATTGCGATAGCCGTCCATTTTGCTGCAGTGTCGGCCGATTTCGAAATGGGAAACATGGTTCAGTGCCTGGACGGTTTGTATTCGGGCACCCGGCGGACGAGTTCCCGTCTGACTTCGTCGTCGCTCATTGTTTCGGATGCCGAGAGCCATGCGAGAAGGTTCGATAGCCATGCCTCGTTCTTCGGCCTCGCCCTGGCGATGCGCAGCTTGGGATGGGGCGTTTGAAGGGTCTGCTCGTCGTCGGCGAGGAGTTCCTCGTAGAGTTTTTCTCCGGGGCGCAGTCCGGTATAGACGATGTCGATGTCCCCATCGTTGAACCCGGAAAGCCGGATCAGGTCGCGCGCCAACTCCGCGATTTTGACGGGCTCTCCCATGTCCAGCACGAATATTTCCCCGCCTTGCCCCATGAGCCCGGCCTGCAGCACGAGTTGGGCCGCCTCGGGTATGGACATGAAATAGCGGGTGATTTCCGGATGGGTCACGGTGACAGGACCGCCCTTTTCGATCTGCGCCTTGAATTTGGGAATCACGCTTCCCGTGCTGCCCAGCACGTTGCCGAAACGCACCATGACGAAGCGCGTACCGCCTTCCTTCTGCAGGCTCTGGCAAACGAGCTCGGCGAGGCGCTTCGATGCGCCCATGACATTGGTCGGGTTGACCGCCTTGTCGGTCGATACCAGGACGAATTTATTCACGCCGGATTCCTGCGCGGCCCGTGCGACGACATGGGTGCCGTAAACATTGTTCCTGACGGCTTCCCAGGCATTTTCGTCCTCCATCAGAGGGACGTGCTTGTAGGCGGCGGCATGAAAGACGACTTCGGGATGGTGGAATTCGAAGATCTGGCGGATTCTGGCTGCATTCTTCACGTCGCCCACCGCGCAGACGATGGGGGTTTCAGGAAAGCTGTTCGAAAATTCCTGTTCGATGCTGTACAGAAAATATTCGGAGATGTCGAAAAGGACCAGTTTTTTCGGTCCGAATTTGGCGATCTGCCGACACAGCTCGGAGCCGATCGACCCCCCCGCCCCCGTAACCATTACCGTACGGCCGGAAAGCAGTTCGCTGATTCCGCCCTCGTCCAGCTGGACAGGGTCGCGCCCCAGAAGGTCGTCGAGCTCGACGCGCCTGATCTGGGAGACGGTCAACTTTCCTCCGATCAGGTCGTCGAAAGAGGGCACGGTCAGCGCTTTGACGCCTGCGTCCGAGCACAGCTCCAGCGCTTTTCTTCTTTCGCTATGGGAGGCGGAAGGCATGGCGATGATCGCATTTTCCACTTCCGTCCTCTTCGAGATTGTACCGAGATCGGAAAGGGGGCCGAGAACCCGAATGCCGTGGATCATCCTGGCGTGTTTCCTGGGGTCGTCGTCGAGAAGGCCGATGACGCGCCATTCAGCGCTTCTCTCCAGGCTCTTGACCAGGCTTGCCGCAGCATCTCCCGCGCCCAGCACCAGCACGGGTTTTCCGCCTTTCGATAAGCCATGAAGGTGTTTTTCCTTCCATGCGCGATACAAAAGGCGGTCCCCCCCCATGATCAGCAGCAGCAGGATCGGATAGAGGATGAAAACCGATCGGGGAATACCGAGGGAATAGCGCAACATGATCATCATGGCGGGGATGGTGACTGTTCCGGCGCCCACTGCGAACACGATCTTTTTCAGATCGGGGATGCTGGCGTATTTCCACATCCCCTTGTAAAGCCCGAAACTCCAGAAGATCAGGGTTTGAATCGGCACGGCGATGGCGAGCGAATCGGTCATCTGCGTGAAATAGAAATCGGGCACGTCCAGGTTGAAGCGCAGAGAATAGGCGGCATACCAGGCGACCAGTATGGCGG
>CABS01000044.1_pt1 | contig 10724 bp, 9 predicted proteins | sample 344768 | NCBI WGS metagenome assembly CABS01 (sample SAMEA3138346, study PRJNA38045) | mine drainage metagenome | isolation source: Carnoules arsenic-contaminated mine drainage | place: France:Carnoules | collected 21-May-07 | reverse complement strand
AATCGCATGCGCTATCTCCTGCGCTTGATCGCAACCGCAATTTTTCCCGGTGCCGATCGCCCAGATCGGTTCGTAGGCGATAACGATCCGCGCGGCCCGATCCTCGCTCAGCTCGCGGAGGGCGCCCTCGAGCTGCGCGAGGACGTGCGCGACGGCGTTGCCTTCTTCACGCACCGCCAAACTCTCGCCGACGGCAAGAATCGGCGTCATGCCGGCCTCCGATGCCGCGCGCACCTTCGCTCCGATCGCGGCATCGCTCTCGTGCTGATAGAGCCGACGTTCGGAGTGGCCGAGAATAACGTAGCTCACCTGAAATTCCGCGAGCATCGATGCGGCGATCTCGCCGGTATAGGCGCCCTCTCCGTACTCGCTCATCGTTTGTGCGGCGAGCGCCACGCGGCCGCTCGTAGCGAGCGCGGCAGCGGCGGCAGCGAGCGCGGTAAACGGGGGCGCGATCGCGATACCTACCCGCGGCGATATCTTTTCCGCGAGCGGCAGGAAGGCTTCAATGAAGGAACGCGTTTGTGACGCGTTCTTATTCATTTTCCAATTGCCAACGAAGAGCGGCGCGCGTCGATTCATGCGCGCTCTAAAGCGGCGATCCCGGGAAGCGTTCGCCCTTCGAGGAACTCCAACGTCGCGCCGCCGCCGGTGCTCACGTGTGAAACGCGATTCGCAAAACCGAGCAGCGTCGCCGCAGCGGCCGCATCGCCGCCGCCAACCACCGTGAAGCCGGCGTGTTTGGTCGCACGCGCGATCGCATCGCCGACCGCGCGAGTTCCGGCGCGATAGCTCTCTTTTTCGTAGACGCCCATCGGCCCGTTGAAGACGATCGTCTTCGCACGCGAGAGTGCGTCGGCGTACACTTTCGCCGTTGCCGGACCGATATCGAGAATCATTTCATCGCCGACGTCGTCGATCGCGACGACGTGCGAGCGATCGTCTGCATCGAACGAGGGAGCGACGACGGCGTCAGTGGGAAGGTGAATTTGCACCTTGTTCCCGTCGGCGCGAACGAGAATTTCGCGCGCCGGGTCGAGATCGTCGTCGCGCAACGAGCGCCCGACGTGCACGCCCTTAGCGGCGAGAAACGTGTTCGCCATTCCACCACCAACGCAGAAGGCATCGACGCGATCCATGAGATGGGTGAAAAGCGCGACCTTATCTCGTACCTTCGCACCGCCGATCGCACAGACAAAGGGTCGGTCCGGCGAGCCGAGCAACCGCGAGAGCGTTCGAATCTCCAATTCCAGCAACGGCCCGGCGGCACAGGGCAGGAGATGCGCGAGTGCTTCGGTCGAGGCGTGCGCGCGATGCGCGGCGCCGAAAGCATCGTTGACGAAGAAGTCGCCGTTTTCGGCGAGGGCGCGAGCGAACGTCGCATCGTTCGTTTCTTCACCGGCATGGAAACGGACGTTTTCGAGCAGGGCGATGCCCGCGGGCTCGAGCGCGGCGACGGTCGCGCGTGCGGGCTCGCCGATGCAATCGGCGGCAAAGGCTACCGGGGCTCCTAAACGCTTCGCAAGCGCCTCGGCGACGATGCGAAGCGAGTAGCGATCATCGATGACGCCCTTCGGGCGCCCGAGATGAGAGAGCACGATCGTGCGCGCGCCCTTCGCCTGCAGGCGCCGCAGCGTCGGCAACGCCGCGTCGATGCGCGTGTAATCGAGTATCGCCCCATCCTTGAGCGGAACGTTGAAATCCTCGCGGAGGAGGACGCGCTTCCCGGCGCAGTCGAGGTCGTCGAGCGTCGCATAGGACATCGCGCTAGCCTTTGAGACTGTGCAGCACCAGCGACGTCAAGTCGGCGAGCCGGCACGAATAGCCCCATTCGTTATCGTACCATGCAGCGAGTTGGATGAGGTCGCCGTTGGCGTTGTTGAGCGATGAATCGATAATCGAACTATACGGCGATTTTTTGAAGTCGCTCGAGACGAGCTCTTCCTCGCAGTACTGCACGTACTCTTTGAGCTCGCCCTGCGCGGCCTTGCGAAGAATGGCGTTGAGCTCGTCCTTCGTGGTCGCTTTTTTCACCTGAGCGACGAGGTAAATCATCGAGACCGTCGGGGTGGGAACGCGCAGAGCAAACCCGTCGAACGTCCCCTGGATTTCGGGGATCGTGAGGTAGAGCGCCTTCGCCGCGCCGGTGCTCGTCGGAACGATATTCGTTGCCGCATTACGCGCGCGCCGAAGATCCTTATGCGGCGCGTCGAGAATGTTTTGATCGTTGGTGTAGGAGTGAACGGTCGTCATAAAGCCCTTCACCCAGCCGAGCCCATCGACGATCGGTTTGACCGCGGTCGCAAGGCAATTCGTGGTGCACGAGGCGTTGGAGATAATATGGTGTTTCGCGGGATCGTACGATTTTTCGTTGACCCCGAGGACGACCGTGAGATCCTCTCCCTTGGCTGGAGCGGAGATGATGACTTTCTTTGCCCCGCCGCCGTCGATGTGGGCGCGCGCTTTTGAAGCGTCCGTAAAGAGGCCGGTCGATTCGATGACGACGTCGACGCCGTGCTGCTTCCAGGGCAACTTCGCCGGATCGCGCTCGGCGATCACCGCTATCCGCCGTCCGTCGATCGTCATTTCGTTCGCAGAGGCAGAGACGTCGCCCGGAAAGGTGCCGTAGTTGCTGTCGTGTTTGAACAGGTGCGCGCATTCGGCGGCGCTGGTGAGATCGTTGACGGCGACGATTTCGATCTCGGGGTGGCGCTCGATCAGCGCTTTTGTAAAATTGCGTCCGATGCGGCCGAAGCCATTAATGCCGATGCGCATGCGTTACTCCGTTGTAAAAGAAAGCACGTCCAGAGCGCCCGCTGCGAAGGCGGCGAGCCGCTGACCCGTACTTTTACCGGGTCGCGAGCGGCCGCCCCTTCCTTTCGCGCCGGCCTTCATGAAAGGGGGCTCCTCACTCGGCCGGGGCTTCGCCGCGAAGGCGCCCCAGATGGCGCGCCAGTGCCGTGAACCGGCTTTGGACCGTTGGTTTCGAGATCGGGGGCTCGCAGCGGGCCCCCAGTTCGGCGAGCGCCGCTTCGGGATATTTGAGCCGTAGCTCGGCAATTTCGCGCAGCGCCGGCGAGAGCGCCTTGAGCCCGTGTTCGCGCGAGATTTCGAGAACGAGTTGACGTTGGATCGCAGCTGCTCCGGCACTGCGATCGAGGTTTGCGGCTTCCGTGTTCACCAGGCGATGGATACGATTCTTGGTTTCGCGCATCGCGCGAATATCTTCGAGCGCGAGGACGGTACGGTGCGCACCCAAGAGCGTCAGCAGCTCGACGATCGTATCGGAGTGTTTGTAGTAGAGCACGTCGCGCGATTTCCGATTCATGTGCTTCGGAGGATAGCCGAGGCCGCGCAGCAACGATGCGAGCCGCGTCGCGAGCGCCGAATCGTGCGGCGTCAATTCGAGATGGTAGCCGGAGCTCTCGGCTGCGAGCGAGCCGATCGCGAGAAATGCCGCTCGCGCTTCCATAATGCGATCGCAACGCCGCGACGGCTTGCGCATCGGCGCGAGCAGCTCCGCGGGAATACGAATGCTGTAATCGACGCCGCCGCGCAGTCGCTTCACCGGTTGCGACTCGATGACGAAGGCCTTGCGATCGGGAAGTAAGGACCAAAAAAGGCGCGCGACGGCGTTGCGTTGGGTGTGAAAGCGCCCTTTGACCGCTCCGTAGGTGACGAGCGCCGCGAGTAACGTGTTGCGGCAGTGATCGGCACTCGGCATCTCGCGGGCGAGCGCGTCTTTCGCGTCGGTGGAGAGCGATGCGTTCACGCAGTTCGGCTCATATCCACTCCTCGGGTTGCTCGCGCCGCGTTTCGAGCACTTCGTAGAGCGAGGCGGGAAGGAGCGAGGGCGTAACGCGGAGCGGAACGTCGAGAACGCGAACCGTGACGACGCGATTGACGTAGTGGATCTCGAGAACGTCGCCGGCGACGACGCGATGGCCGGGCTTTAACGCTTTCCCGTCGCGCAGAATACGGCCGTGTTCGAGTGCTTCGTGAGCTTCGCTGCGTCGTTTTGCAAGCCGGGCGACTTTCAGGAACTTATCGAGCCGCATGGAGCGGTAATGCGCGCCCGCTCGCGGATCACCTTCGGCAAAGGGGGTTCGACGACGAGCGCACGAACGCAGGGCGCATGGTTACGAGCGCGCCGAAACGGCGAGCTGGATTCGATCCGCTCGACGAGAGCAAACCGATGTGGAGGAGCCTCGCGCTTTTTCTCGTTCCGTTGATGCTGAGCAATATCATGCAATCGGCGTCGGGCACCTTCGGCAGCATCTTTCTCGGACGACTGATCGGCGTCGAAGCGCTCGCCGCCGTCTCGGCGGTCTTCCCGGTCATCTTCGCGCTTTTTTCGTTTCTTATCGGCATCGGTAGCGGAAGCACCGTCCTGATCGGACAGGCCTATGGGGCCAACGATCTTCACAAGGTGAAGAAAATCGCGGGGACGGTTTTGGGCGCGACCTTGGCGCTGGGAATCGTCGTCGCCATTCTCGGCGAGCTCTTCGCTCCGAGCATGCTCGCCGCGCTCGGAACCCCCGCGAGCATCCTGCACGATTCCGATCGCTACGCACGCGTCCTCTTTCTGTTCTCGCCGGTGCTCTTTCCGTATATCACCTACACGACGGTCATGCGCGGGGTCGGCGATGCCCAGACGCCGTTCTACGCGTTAACCTTTTCGACGATTTTAAGCATCGCTCTCGCCCCGGCGTTTATTCTCGGTTGGTTCGGGCTGCCGCACCTCGGCGTCGTCAGCGTCGCGGTCGCCTCGATTATCGCCCAGAGCCTCGCGTTGATCGGCCTCTTGTTGGTCCTTCGCTTTCGGAACGACCCGTTACAACTCGACCGCGAGATGCTGCGCGACTTCATCGTCGATTGGAAGATTTTCTGGACGGTATTGCGCATCGGTATTCCGACCGGCATTCAGGTCGTGCTCTTCGCACTCGCCGAGATCGCCGTTATTAGCTTCGTCAATCGTTTCGGTGCTTCGGCAACGGCGGCGTACGGAGCGGTCAATCAAGTCGCGAGCTACGTTCAGTTTCCTGCGGTCTCGCTTGGAATCGCCGCTTCGATTTTCGGCGCGCAGTGTATCGGCGCCCGCCGTGAAGACCGTCTTCGCAGCGTCGTGCGGGCGGCGGTAACGCTGAACTATATTATCGTCGGCTTTCTCGTCGTCGTGTGCTACATCTTCGCGCACGATATTTTGGGGTGGTTCATCACTGATATTCCCACACTGAAAATCGCTGCGGGGCTCCTCGCAATCACGCTCTGGAGTTACGTGCTCTTCGGTAATTCCAGCGTGATTTCGGGCGTCGTGCGTTCGTCGGGGGACGTCATCGTGCCGATGTTTAACGGCATCGCATCGATCTGGCTCGTCGAGGTTCCGGCGGCATATTTTCTCATGCAACGCTATGGTATCGACGGCATCTGGATGGGCTACGCGCTCTCGTTCTGCGTCGTCCTCGCGTTGCAATTCGTCTACTACGAGTTTTTCTGGAAGCGCCGCACCCACGAACGCTTGGTGTGATCGGCACTTCGACGTAGGGGTCGTCATCCCGAGTAGATCGCGCAGCGATCGTATCGAGGGAAGTTCTGTCATCCCGAGTAGATCGCGCAGCGATCGTATCGAGGGAAGTTCTGTCATCCCGAGTAGATCGCGCAGCGATCGTATCGAGGGAAGTTCTGTCATCCCGAGTAGATCGCGCAGCGATCGTATCGAGGGAAGTTCTGTCATCCCGAGTAGATCGCGCAGCGATCGTATCGAGGGAAGTTCTGTCATCCCGAGTAGATCGCGCAGCGATCGTATCGAGGGAGGTTCTGTCATCCCGAGTAGATCGCGCAGCGATCGTATCGAGGGAAGTTCTGTCATCCCGAGTAGATCGCGCAGCGATCGTATCGAGGGAAGTTCTGTCATCCCGAGTAGATCGCGCAGCGATCGTATCGAGGGAAGTTCTGTCATCCCGAGTAGATCGCGCAGCGATCGTATCGAGGGATGCGCTTGTCATCCCGAGTAGATCGCGCAGCGATCGTATCGAGGGATGCGCTTGTCATCCCGAGTAGATCGCGCAGCGATCGTATCGAGGGATGCGTTCGCGCGGCGCCTCGATACGCGCTTCGCGCTACTCGGCGTGACAACTCCTACTCGGCGTGACAACGAGCGCGGCGCCTCGATACGCACTTCGCGCTACTCGGCGTGACAACTCCTACTCGGCGTGACAACGAGCGCGGCGCCTCGATACGCGCTTCGCGCTTCCATGAGAAGGCCGGTGTTGTCAAGCGGTTTCTTCGTCGTGTTCTCTACATATTTTGCGTTCTAGGTCTCCGCTGGTGAGCTTCCGAGGTGACGTCGTTGAAGAATTCGGTCCGCCCCGCTTCCATCCGCACTCGTGGTGAGCCCTGAGGGCTCGGTGCATGTTGGGGTTCATCGTGAAAGTGGGCGCTGCTATCTACTCGACGATCTCGAAGGATCGTAGCGCGTGCCGCAGTCGCCCGAACGCGGCGAAAAAATCAATCGATGTCGTTTCGGAAGAAGTTCGGTTGGGGATGTTCCTGAAGGTTATGCTGCCGTTTCCACGGCGGTCGTTTCGGTGGTTGTTGTCGCTGCGGCCGCTTGAGCGAGTCGCTCGTTGCGTAAGGGTTCGTAGCACTCGGCGGTCACCCACAGTCGGTGCAGTAGCACCGCGAGTTTACGGGCAACGGCAACCACCGCACGTTTCTTGGCATTCTTCCCGCCGCGGGCGGCGATCCGTAAACCGAAGCGCCGCAGATCGGTATCGGGCCCAAAGCGCCCCAAGATATACTGCGCGCTCCCAACGAGCAATCGACGCATGGAGGAGTTGCCGGCTTTGGTGATGCTCAACTGCGGCGAACACGCACCGGAATCTGCCTGGCGCGGCACCAAGCCGAGATACGGCCCAACGTCGCGACTGCGCCCGAACCGATTGCAATCGCCCAGCGTCAGGATGAACGCGACCGCCGTGAGCGTGCCGACGCCGGCGATCTGTTCGAGGACCGCCGATGCGGGATAGCGCTCCTGCGCCATTGCCGCAATCTGCTCGTCGCAAGAACGGATCTGCACGTCGAGTGCATCGAGCATCGCCAGCAACGGATCGAGCGCGCCCCGCAACTCGGCGGGAATATGGGCGCGCACTTTGCGGGGAAAACTCTCCGTGCTGCAGCCGGGCAGCCGTTTCCCGGCGGCTTTGACCAACCCGCGCGCGGCGGTGGTAAACCGCGCGCGGGTTCGCACCAGGACATCGCGCGCGCGTAAGAGCGCCATATCGTTCTGCATCGCTGCAGAACGGTGGGTGACCGGCGAAAGTAAGCGCAGGTCGGAGCGCACCAGACGCGCCAAAATCTCCGCATCGGCGCGGTCGTTTTTGTGATTGCTTTGGTGGACTTTGCGCACCTCGCGCGCGTTGGCTACGACAACCTGGTGGCCGTATTCGGCGATGAGCCGGCTCACCCAGCCCGAATGCGTTCCGGTCTCTAAGGCCACCCGTGCGGGTGCGAGCTCTGCGAAGTAGGCGCGCATGCCAGCCTCGGTCGTGCGGATGCGCCCTTCGCTCTCGATCTCACCGGCTGCGTCCACGACGCAAATATTGCTGAATCTATCGCCGAGGTCGACGCCGATCGCCACGGCGTCGCCGGGGAGGGTGCTGCCGAGCGCTCCCGGCATATTGCGTTTGGCTGAGTTCTTGCTATGCTTGTTCATGAAGGTCGGTCTCCCTTGCACCTCTGAGTGCGCAACGCGGGTGTTCTTTCGAAAACCGCTTCGGCGACCGGCCTTCTCATCCCATCTACTCGGCGTGACAACTCCACTTGGCGTGACAACGAGCGCGGCGCCTCGATACGCGCTTCGCGCTACTCGGCGTGACAACTCCACTTGGCGTGACAACGAGCGCGGCGCCTCGATACGCGCTTCGCGCTACTCGGCGTGACAACTCCTACTTGGCGTGACAACGAGCGCGGCGCCTCGATACGCGCTTCGCGCTACTCGGCGTGACAACTCCTACTCGGCGTGACAACGAGCGCGGCGCCTCGATACGCGCTTCGCGCTACTCGGCGTGACAACTCCTACTTGGCGTGACAACGAGCGCGGCGCCTCGATACGCGCTTCGCGCTACTCGGCGTGACAACTTCTACTCGGCGTGACAACGAGCGCGGCGCCTCGATACGCGCTTCGCGCTACTCGGCGTGACAACTCCTACTTGGCGTGACAACGAGCGCGGCGCCTCGATACGCGCTTCGCGCTACTCGGCGTGACAACTTCTACTCGGCGTGACAACGAGCGCGGCGCCTCGATACGCGCTTCGCGCTACTCGGCGTGACAACTCCTACTTGGCGTGACAACGAGCGCGGCGCCTCGATACGCGCTTCGCGCTACTCGGCGTGACAGATGCTTGTCACGCCGAGTAGCCGTTACGGCGAAGCTGTGGAGGATGCCGAGGGTGCAGGCGACGGTGAGGGAGCGGGCGTCGGAGGCGTCACGAGAGCGAGTGGGATCGATGGGGGAAATTTCATCGCCGAATAGGCAATCGTCGCGCTCCCATGTTTGATCTGGAGGCCGAAGGTGTGTATCGCAATAACGATTCTACTATTGCGTACCATCCAATACGGGCCTTCCTGCCCGAAGTTCATCTGTACGTATCCACCGAGCGAGACGGCGACGATCGTTTCAAAGATATTAAAGCGTAGCGAGCAGATGCGCATGCTGCTCGGATCGATCACCACTCGACTGAGCGTGTGAACCGTGGGATCGAAACGCGCGGTGAGTCGGAGTGCGTGGCCGGGAGATCCGTCGGGGCAGAGCGCGGCTCCGCCGTCGGCGATATGATACGCACCCGGACTGATCGCCGAGACGACGGCGATCGTTTTGAGCCCCGGAGGCGGAGTCGCCAAGGGATGCAGCGCCTTCGCCACCGGCTTTTTCCCGTCCCAACCATAGCGTAAAAAATCGTACGCGCCGGGCCACGTCGGCACGAAAATCGGCGACGCACTGTAGTAGCGTTTTCCCTTCGCACCGACGTTGAGCGTGAGGTCGCCGTTCGCTCGCATCCAAGTGCGATAGCTTTGCCGCCCGAGCGAGGCCGTATTGCCTCCCCACATCACGTAGATGGCGGTCCGTCCGTCACTTAACGGCCCGAGCGAGAATGCGAGCCCCTGCGAATCGAACTTCGTCGTGAAGATCGCAGCGGGCGGTTCGGGAAGACGCTTCATCGCCGCGATCGCCGCCTCATAGTACGCCGTCGCCGAGGGAACGGCGGCCCTCACCGGCGAGGAATCGAGAATCGAGAGCAATGCGACGAGCAAAAGAATAGCAGAGCGTTTTAAAAAAGGTTCGATCATATCGCCCTGCTACGGGCCCCGGCTCAATTTGTTTCACCCCAGGCTCGCGAAGGTTAGCGGCGTTCAAAACGTAAAGATATCGTAACGTTCATGAAGGATTCTGCGGAACGTCGTAGCCGTGCGGGGCTCCGAAGAGGATCATCGGAGGCATCCCCTCCATCTTTTACAAGGAACCCCTATGTTCGCTTCAATCGCGCGCCTTTCGCTCGGCGCTCTTTTACTCGCCGCAACGCTCGCCCCCGGCCTTGCATCGGCCGCGACGGTCAGCGCATCGCTCGTCCCCGACGGCACCTACGTCGTCCAAGTCGAAGCCGTCAAGGATGCCCAGCACGCCCTCGTCCTCCTGCCCAACGGCATGGAGACCACGCTGACCGCAACCGGTAGCGCGAGCTTCGCCAAGGTGAAGCCGCACCAGCAGCTCCGCGTCTCGATTATCGCCGGCAAGACGCCGGTGCTCGCGATCAACCGCCGCTAGAGGCCGTTCCGTGCCGGGCTCGGTGACGGGCTCGGCTTCGGCTTCGCTTTTCCGGAGATCGGGATCGCGAACTCCGCTGCCGGAATAGATTCGGGCGCGATGACATCCCGAAACCCAACCCCGAGGGTGAGCTGCGAGACCTGCATTCCAAAGGTTCGAAAGCCGATCACGAAACGCGCGTCATGCACCAACCAATAGTTGGCGCTCTCGCCGAAATGCAGGGCGAGATAGCCCGAGACGCCGACCGCGACGAGCGAATCAGCGACCGAAAAGCGCATCTCGCAGAAGCGACCGGTCGCGCTCTCGATGACGACGTGCGTCAGCAGTCGTCGTTGTTTGTTGCGTAATGCCTCGAGGTGCAGTGCGTGCCCCGGCGCACCGTTCGGGCAGAGCGCGGCACCGCGGTCGCTAATACGGTAATCGTCGGGCGCGATGGCGGTGACGATCGCGATGGTTTTTAAACCGTGCGGCATCGCCTTCGCGGGCGTCGTCGGCTTTTTCGCGTTCGAACTCTGTGCCTGCGCCATGTCGAGCCCATACTGCACGAGCTTGCTCACACCGAGCCAGGTGGGATCGAGGCCGCCTTGCTCGCGCTCCCACTTCCCATGCGGCAGATCCCGAGAGATCTCGCTCCCATCTTTCGTCCGTAACCGAAATTCCGTGAGCTGCGGCGGATGTCCATGCAGTGAAAGAACCGTCTGAAAGCTTAAGTACGGCGGCACGGGTTGCCGCTGCATGATCGCGAGTGCGTCGCGATAGTACTGCGCCGCCGATGGCGGCGCGTCGGCGCGCGCATAGGGAACGATACCGGCGCAGAGGATTGCCACGCCGAGAGAGAGCGAGCGAACGATCGTCGTCGAGCGATTCATAACGCTCGCTATACGGCGCGAGCGCGTTCGAG
>CABS01000008.1_pt1 | contig 10801 bp, 13 predicted proteins | sample 344768 | NCBI WGS metagenome assembly CABS01 (sample SAMEA3138346, study PRJNA38045) | mine drainage metagenome | isolation source: Carnoules arsenic-contaminated mine drainage | place: France:Carnoules | collected 21-May-07 | reverse complement strand
CAGTTTAGTGCCGGGATCACGAAGTTGGTGGTCATTAAATTCGCAGTTTTCCGGCTTGCCGGTAGCCCTTCCCCGATCCCCAACATGCAAAGATACACGGCATGACGTATTGGATAGGATGCGTTCCGCTTCCTCTGGCGATGCGGCAACAAAATGGCTCTGGTCGCTTTTGAAAGAATCCTTTAGCGCGCGGCAAGCCGTTAAATCATCCCCAAGCAAGACCCTGATCAGAAATACTTCCGGCTGACCGGCAATAGAAACTACAGGTAGATCGCTTGGGCTATGAGTAACGGTTACAACATGCGTACCATTAGCCAGCAATCTCTGGATCAGTGGTTCGAGTGTTGCATTCATTCGTTCTGCGTCATCAAATATCGCCAACTTAAGATTGACGTCAAAATCATGCTCATCATCATCTACCCCGGCATCAGTTAATGTTGGGTATGGAAAAGCTTTTCTGAAAGACTCATTGCCAGCAACCATCCAACCATTCAGAATGGCGTTTTTGGCCATGGTGACTGCCAATGCGGTCTTCCCTGAATTTGTTCTGCCACCGATGTTGATTAACGAACCGCTCATCTGATACCTCCTTGATTATGTTCCGCACATTTGCAAGGCCGTGCGGCAAAGCCTTAATGACTAACTCCGCGTTACCTTCACCTGATAAGCGCCCATCGGAATCACCGTTGATTGGCCAGGCGTCAATACCACCGTCTGGCTTGCTTGGATTTCCTTGACCGTGGGTGTTTGAATGGTCACACCCGGGGCATGGTGGGCCTTGAGAGATATCAGTTTCGAGATGCTGCCAACGAACTGCACGACATTGTTCTTGCCGGCAATCAGGATGAACGTTTTTCCATAGGTGAGTGTTGCCGAATGCAATTTGACCGTGCGGCTGGTGTCCTTACTACTGGCACCACTCACATAGCTAATATGCGTCACATCGCTGTTACTCATCGGGGTGTCTGGGAGCGTAACACCACTAAACCCACCGCCCACGACCTTGCCCGCCTTAGTTACCGTAACCGTGAAATGCTCCGGAGTTTTTGCAGAAGCCAAATTGACCTTGCCGGAATAAACGACTTTGCCGTGCAAGGAAACGGTATACTTAGCGTACATGGCGGATGATTTTGCAGAAACAGTTTTAGCGGCGGTTGAGTCATGGGTTGCAATGCTGGTGCTCGCCATAGCCATAACCGGGAACAGAAACAGGGCAAATACACAGATTAATTTGTTCACAAAAACTCCTCTGTTGAGATATGCCGCCCTGTGCTGTTTAGGCCGGGCGACATAGCCTATAACAAATGAACAGCTATTTGCTCGCCTTGAACACAAGCACGTCTTTTGCCGGCACATTGACTTCGGCACCGGTCATCGGATTACGCGCTATGCGGGCTTCTTTGTGCTTGACTTGAAACGTGCCAAACCCGTGAATACGCACTTTCTTTCCACCTGCAGCCTCCCGGCTGATATGACCGAACACCGCGTTAATTACTTCCGTAGCGTCCTTCTTTGTTACCCCCAGCGTATCCACTAAAGCCACTGCCAGTTCAGTCTTGCCAACAACCTCTTTTGCTTCGCTCATCAGTACGTCTCCCCTGAAAATATGAATGTAAACCACTCAACCACAATACCACTCAGCACCATCAGTAAACCCATTTTTGCAAGCGACCGGAATTCTACAAATTACTATCAATGTTGTGCCGACTTCTTTGCACTCAGTGCAATAGCTGAATTAATGATGCATATGGCAATCTTGTCACCTTTCTCCGCCCGTTCTGTGGTCACATCTCGGAACGATGGGGAACGATTGAAATCTCGTCCTGCCTGCTGGAAAAAATCCGGCCTAGACTCCTCCAGTTTAATCTGCCTAGCCGTAGAAATAATCGCCAGCGCCGCCTTTCCATCCCGCGCTTTGCGGTCTATTTCATCGCGATACTTTTGATCGCTCAGATATCGTTTTGCCGCTTCCTGTATTGGGGTCAATTCGCGCCTCCAATATGGGCGTAATAGTTTGCGGATTGAGTTACCGAAGCCTTTGCCAACCGGTCGTAAAGCACCAGATGCACCGCCTGGGCAAGATTCAGACATATCCGCGTTGGTATCTGCACGCGGCAATGCGCCTTCCGTAATGTCTCAAGCGCCAAACTGCCGTCTTCCGGCCCAAACATGTAGAAAGCCTGTTGCGGATGAGCAAAATGAACCAACGATTCGGCGTCTTCGCACAACTCCACGGCAACCATCGTGGCGCCAACCGGGCAACTGGCGGCTATGGACATCTCCTGGGTGAGCATCACCGGCAATTGCCGTTCCGCCTTGGACGTGTTCGTCTTATGCCGCACCATTGTCCTTGTGCCACGCTCACCGGAAATAGCCACCATCGCCGCGCCAAAAGCTGCGGCCGACCGTAGAGCCATGCCTACATTTGAAGGGTCTTTTGGGCGCTCCAGGCCAACGGCGCAAAACCCACGCGTGCGAATATCAGCCGTCATTCGCAACACTTTCCTGCCTGCGTTGGCCGGCCTCAGCGAACAATGCGTCAATCTGCTCGGGGACGCCGCGCCAGAAACCCTGCGCGTCCTCGATCTCGACGCCACGTAACGAATTGCCTCCTGCACGGGACCACACGATCCTAGCGGTTCGTCGACCTTTCTCCGCCTGCAGTTCAATGATGCCGTTTAGCGACCTGGCCAATTTCTGACGCTCGACATCCGAGATCGTCTGGTTGACCACCTCTTTCCCATTCCCGTCACGCCCGACTTCGTAGTGCCAGATCATGGCCACGTCCGTCCCCAGGGAAACCGCAGCATCCTGAAACAGGCGAATGGCGTTAGCCTTGTCCACATACGCAATGGACATATTCTTGTTCGTCTTGCGCTCGTTCTTAGCAACCGCTTCGGCGGACATGCGCTTGTAGATGGGCGTTAGTGAGTCGATGGCGATAAGCTGAATACCGGCATCCCGGATATCCTGCGCATCGCGGCGCAATACCTGCGACATGGCCAGAGGATCCTGGCGATCCGGCACGTCCGGAAAAAACACTTCGCAATTGTTGACGCCCTCGATTTCCCGCCCGCGGCCTTCGGTATCCACCACCAGAATGGTCTTGGACATGGCCGTTAAAAATGTGCTCTTGCCGGCGAGCCGGCTGCCTACCAGCGCCCAATGCCTGGGTGCTCTTTCTATGTCCCGTGCTCTGATCAGTGCCATACAATCCCCCACGCGATGAATTCGATAACAGCCATCATCTAACCACGCCGCCGGTCAAATCCGCGATTTTTGAGCAATGCCAGGAAGTTTGGGCTACGGCATCCGCAAAACTACGGATTGCATCGTCGTCCAGCACGTTGGTCTTGTGCAGCCCGGACAGTGCATCGCTGACGTAACCAGACAATATTTTGGCGGCCGCCACTTCGCTGCATGCCTGCACACGCTGAAAAGCCGTGGCGAACTCGGTGGCGCGCTGAATGGATGCAGGCGGCATCTTCAATTCCCGTGCAACAGACTCTTTCAGCCGGCCCGTGTAACCAGTTTTTTGAAGGCGCTTGCCAACCTGGTGTTGCTGCGTGAACAGCAGAAGGGTTCGCTCAACAGGGGTGGGCAATAATGGTCGCACCCCGCCATAAAAGAGTGCGGCATCCAGCCGCGGCGTGCTGTCCTTCAACTGGCTATTGATCAGCGCGATTCGGTCAAGGCATTGGTGGACTAGTTGGGCGATGTGTTGTGGGTCATCCCAATCTATGGACAGAACTGGCAAATGCGGGTCTGCGTTCTGAACCGGATGTGGCTTTGCTTTCGGCACGGTATAAGTCCCGGTATCCCGCAGTTTCGGAAGCACATCGTGGGTCAGCCAATGCACGAATTTACGCGCCTCCGGCTTGCGGCTTTCGAGAATCAGACCGTATAAGCCGGGCTCGTTGACCAGCAATGCCAAGTTGTTGTTTTTGTTCTGCCCGGTGCTTGCATAGGGTTTGTCTGCTTCAATGAAATCAGCAACATGGCAATAATCGCTCTTGTCCAGGCGGCGCATCGCCTGGGTTACGTTGACGAGACCGAGCGCAGCGCACACATCTGCGGCAACCCACCAGGGTTCGCCCTTCCCGTCCCGCAACACCCGAGTACGCCTTTTGCCAAACATCAGCGTCAACGCTTTCAATCCGGGGTCCAGAGGAACCTCAACCAAGGACGATAGTGAAATGTCGTCGATCAAAAACCCGGCACGGACAAGATCTGGAAGATGGGATGCCTTGACCCAAGTGAAAAGCGCCTTGCCGATCGGCCCGTCTTCGATCTTCCGGATCGCCATCAGGCCCTGGTAATTGACGGTGTTCACATGGAACTGACCATATTTCGCGCCAATCACCTGTTCCGGTATTTTCCTCTTGCCATGTTCTGGCAGCCGGGCCATAAGATCTGAGGATCGAGGCCGTCCAAGAATCTTGCACAGATCAACCATTATCCAAAGTGGTGCGCCGTTTTCATCCATCACCACACGAAACGCCTGCCCGGTGGCTGGATAGGTGAAGTTGCCCGCGTAACGCATCAACTGGTGACCTCTTGGCGGCTGTCTGCGACAGCATCCAGAATGCTCCCAAACAACGATCCTTGACGGTGCCAGTCCACCACGGAAGGAGATAACCAGACACACTCCACCCGCTCACGGTCTTTCTTGGTGCCTGCTATGTCGTGCCCCCGTACGCGGGCCACCGAATCCGCCCGTGCGGCGAATTCGAGACGTTCCCAGCCATGCTCATCGAGCGGCTTATAGTGATCAGATCGGTAACCAGATAGCACGGCACCGCCTTGCAGATTCAGGAGTGCTTCCACCAGCGATTGGTGCCCGCCGTCGCCCATTTCATCCCGGTACCGCCCGCGCCCGCTTTTGTCGGAACGGGTTTCGTCAACGTAAGGGGGATCGATATAAAAAAGCGCGTCGGGAGAGTCCCATCGCTGAATAACGGATACCCCGTCGTCATGCTCGACCTGCACTTGCCGAAACCGGTGGGCAATAGCATGCAGTTTCTCCACGTGATCGGCGAAAATACGCGGGCGGTCGGACACCCGGGAATACCCCCAATTTGTGGCGGTGTTCCCTTCCATGGATCCAGCGCCACTAATGCCCTGGCACTGCGCCACGAAAAAGGCCCAGGCACGCGTAACGTGGTCCTCATCCTCCAATAGTCCCAGAGCCAGCGCATACTCTTCACGTGCATAAAGCGTGCATTCGAGTTTTCGTATGAGCGCCGCTTTCCGGTCATCATCGCGCAATACCCGGAAGAAATTGACCAGCATGCCGTTTGCGTCGTTGTAGACCTCGACCTTTGATGGCTTTTTATTCAGCAGGACGTTCGCTGCCCCGCCGAACGGCTCGACATACAGCGTGTGCGGCGGGAAGTACGGAATGATGCGCGGCGCCAGCGCGGTCTTGCCGCCCAACCAGGGGAACGGGGTGGCGTTAAAAAAGGAGCCTAGAGAAATAGTCACGGATTTTGCTTGCCAGCGGCGCGGGATGAAATTTTGCGATGATGCGGGAATTCCTTAAGGAACACGGAGAACTCCCCGTTTGGCCTCTTATACACCCACTCGGCTTTTTCTAGTTCTTCAAGAAACATAGGGCGCGTCGTGTGCCAAATCTTCTTGCGCCCTGCCCGCCGGACTTCCTCTGTGGCTCTTTCTGCCAACGAGTAATACAGGCCGTTTTCATGCGTGTACGGCATCACATACAAGCCGTGCAGCTTGGCCGCGTCCTTAGACAGGGTGATAATGCAGAATCCCGTAACAGACTCACCGTATTTCGCTATGAGCCAGATATCCCCGGGCTTGGTACTGATCGGGTGACCCAAATGTTTGGTGACGACAGGATCTGCGAGATACTGACCGACCAGCCTGATCACTTCGTGGTAACCCGGCCCGTCGTCGTGGATGAATGGTTGGATTTCTGTTCTCATCCAGCATTCTCCGGCACCAGCACAACCGCCGTACCGTAAGCACAAATGGATTCCATCATGGTACCCTGGCCGGAATCGAACTCGCCGCTGTCGAAACGCATGGCGAGCACTGCGTTTGCGCCCAAGTCTTGCGCATTGCTTCGCAACTCGGTGAGCGCGTCGTCGCGGGTCTGGTTGACCATATTGCGATCGCCGTGCTGCTTGCCGCCAAAAAAACTCGCTATACCGCCCAGGCTGGTCCCAACCACGTTACGGGAACGCACCATCGTGCCATACACCGGACCCAGCACTTCGCGGACGCGATAACCAGGTACCGATTCAGTTGTCACAACCAGCAATTCCATGACGACCCCTTTGCTTTCCTAAGCTATCAAGACACGTTACCAGACGCCTCCGCTTATTTTTGATTTTTCGCGCATGGATGAGGCAGATAAAAAAGATGGTTATTTGCCTGATTTGATCAAAAAAAGTCCGGGATCAATTTGATCCCGGACCTTGGTTTTCCCATGAACTTTAATCCCCGCATACACAGGGAGACTACTACCAGCCTGGGCGGCATCGCCGCTTTTTTTCTTTCATCCCCGCATACACGGGGCACCACCCACTCTTGGTTAATACACCTATCTGCAAGCCCGTTCATCCCCGTAGACACGGGGCCACCCCCCAGTCTTTGTTCCTGACGTTCCACAAGGCCTATCATCCCCGCCTTCACGGGGCGACCGAGACTGACATGAACGATAGAAAGCTGACGTATCTTTCATCCCCGCATACACAGGGCGGACTCACTGCAAGCGTCAACATTAGCAGAGGTACGTCCGACTTCCATTAAACACCTTTTCTTTCATCCCCGCATACACGGGGCAACTGCAAATCAGGGGTATGTAGGGCAAACCCGCTTCACTTTCATCCCCGCATACACGGGGCAACTGACTGGACGCGCTCAGTGGAAGACGACCTGTACCTTTCATCCCCGCATACACGGGGCAACTTCAAAATCAGCGCGGTTATCCGCATCTGACCACCTTTCATCCCCGCATACACGGGGCAACTGTGCTGACCAACGCTGGCATTGGCTACCGGGGCCTTTCATCCCCGCATACACGGGGGGAACCTACTCACCGCCGCCGATCTTGCCGATGTTCTGCTTTCATCCCCGCATACACGGGGGGAACGAACTGGACCTGCGCCGGATCCGCGATCTGGACCTTTCATCCCCGCATACACGGGGGGAACGAGGGAAGGTATGCCCCGATGCGCTCGGGGTGGCTTTCATCCCCGCATACACGGGGGGAACACCCACGGTCCTTGCCCAGACAACGGAGACCCCCTTTCATCCCCGCATACACGGGGGGAACCATTCTTTGATGAGTCAGGGCATAAAACCGAACCTTTCATCCCCGCATACACGGGGGGAACAGCGTACCGCAGCGGCGTGAAAGCGTTCCGCACCTTTCATCCCCGCATACACGGGGGGAACATAGTGCTTGCGGAGGATTTCCTTCACGGTCTCCTTTCATCCCCGCATACACGGGGGGAACGTGGTCATTAAGGCCTTTGCCGTCCGGATCCACCTTTCATCCCCGCATACACGGGGGGAACGGCAGATGCTCATATCTCCAGGATTGCTCGCGCCTTTCATCCCCGCATACACGGGGGGAACTTCAACAGGGGGTTGCCCATCAACTCTTCTTCCCTTTCATCCCCGCATACACGGGGGGAACCCTTCTTACAACATGCCGTTTCACAACGGGTTTTCTGGTGACTTCAAATCTACCGATTTTTTAATACGCCGCCGTTTAATTGCCACCAGCATTAAACCATCAAAATCAACCACAGTATAATTATCATGGTTTACAAGCTCAATGTCAAACCCGCTATCATTGTTTCGTGCGGTTATGACAGCAGCCTTGCCCTTTGTCGCACGCACTTTATCCAATAATAACTCCGCATGACGACGATCTATTTTCCCAGCAAACGTATGCACCGGGATCTCCACGAAGTACCGCGCCAACATGCCACGCAACGCCGCTTCCGGTTTAATGAGCGATATGACCATCCATGGCATCCCCTATTACCTCCTGAATGATCTTCACCAATAATTCCAGCAACTTTTCCTTAACGATTAAATCTCGACAGGAACGACGAACCAGCCCTGATAAATCTTTGTCCCCACCGTATTTTGCCGCTATCTCAAAAGCCAACGGCACCACTGTTCGGAATTTGACTGTGTCGGCCATATCGAACACCAATGAACGCGCATCTCCACTATGCACGATGCCCAGTGCCGGACTATATCCCAGCGCCAATATGGTGGCCTCCGTAACACCATATAACGTTGACGTCGCCATGCTGATGGCGCGGTTTGCCGGATCGGACGATTTCTGATTCCGTCCGCCCCATGGCACGTCATGCAGCTTCGCCAGTTCCGCGTATCGGTTGCGCACCCAGACACCTTCAAGTCCGCGCAATTGCTCGATGGAGCGATGCTCTGGTGGTGCTTCGCCCATCATACGCAAATATAACCGCCGAGCCGCAAGCAAGTGGTTTTGTGGGTTCATGATTATTTGCGCCTGCCGCAAAATATGTGCTCCAGATGCACCTCCAGGTTGTCCCGCCGAGTACACCCGGACACCTGATTCTCCGGTCCACAAAACGAGACACCCAGCATCCGCACAAGCCCTAATAGCTTCCTGGCTGATCGACGTGCCCGGCCCCAACATCAAACAGGCCAAGCGTTCAGCCTGAATGGGTGTTTCCCGCACCACATCACCATCCTTATCGATCCGCACGGGAACCGACCCGCCCATACGGATTTTGCAGTGCTCAACCATCAGAAAGGCAATGCGTGATGAAATGGGGATCACCTGAATTCCTACGACCTCGTTAACACATCAAGGACGTCCATAAACACACTGGTTATCCGTTCGGCGATCTCTGGCGACAATGAAATAGTTAATCCGCCAGCGATATTTTTATCCACAGTAAAACCAGTTCTCCAAGAATCGCTTGTTGCGACAGTATTGACACCGTGTTCATTGTCACCACAAGAAGGACCAGACACAGGAGACGCAGGTGGATCAACAGGAGTGATGCATGGAAGAGACTGGCAAACTTCCACCGCATTGCGACCGTCAATCTGATATGCGTTTCGAGCATAGTCAAGAAAACTGGCAATGGATGGAATAGACATCTCCACATCGGTTATGCGCGCGGCAAGGAACCAGACGATAGCCGTGTGACCAATCATGGTCATGGTAAGGCGATCGGCAGATGACAGCCGACAGTTATCCATGGCTATCCCTTGTTTGGCCAAATTAAGGTTCCTTGTAAGGTGCGTTATCCGATCATGAATAACTGCAGTGGACCCTGGTAAAGAAAAAGAAAGCGTAACAGACTGCGATAGCCAGCATTTTACCCAGAAAAACCGGGCATCCCGGTACGGTGTGGCGTCAAAAAACGCACGCAACATCATACTGCGCACTATATCCGCGACAGCCCTTTTGCTCGGCGTGCCACCGCGACGATATTGACAAAGAGCGGTAATCGCGTCCAACAAGCCAGGAGAAACAGAAATAGAAAGTTGCCGATCCGCAGATTGGAGATCAGAACCGCCTGTGACACCCTTCGGAGCGGGAGTCGAGTCTGATATCGTCTTAGTGATGTCCTCAATCTCCATGGATACCTGTCTTCCTATGGATTTGTCACCCGACAAAACGATTTTTGCAGGCATTGTGTATCTTGTACGCTGCCCATCGGTGGCTTTCAAGGCAACCAACCTGCCATCTTTTACCATACTCGAAAGGCGTGACTGGACAGAACTGAAACTGTACTTCAGATCAGGATACATCCGCTTCATGGCATTAAACGTCTCCCGAGCATCCAGCGGCTTGTTGAGAGATTCCAAGACCTTGCAAATAGAATCATCCAAAGTTGGCCTGGGAGTTAGGTGATGAACGTGACTTTGAGCATTTGACTGTATACTAGGCATGATCTCCCCTTTGCCATTATGGGCAAGCTGTACATCCATTAAACGACCGTCTTCATTAATTGGTTTGTCTGATTCAAATTTTGCAGTCGCTCCAGAAAAAACCTCTGGAGAATCAACATCTGCAAGTGAAGTTGCAATGGAATATTTGACGCGTGAGTCACCTGCATGAAGTGTTCCAGTGATAACTCCATTGCGACACATTGTGGAAAGTATGGATCCAACTGACCCGCGATTTATGGATAAGTCAGGGTAGGCACGCTTAAGCTCAGAGCAAGCTTCCAGATAATCCAAAGGCACAGGCACTGACGCTAAAAGATGTCTGATCAGATCTCCCAGCTTGGGTTTAGAAGGTGCGCTAACAGACAAATAATTACAATCAGCATTGGCGATTTCCTTGGTGTCTGGATGGTTATCCATCCGCACCGATACATCCACTGGCGTGAAACTCATGGCCACCACGCGTGGCATGACCGGAAAATGGAAGGCGGTTAGCACGGTCCATGTTTCTCGCCGATAACTTTCTGTGACCATGGAAATGAATCTTGCTACACCCACAAGTTCACGCTCCGCAGAAGTCGTGCAGATGAAACTGAACCAGGCTATCGCCGTAAACCAGATATCCTCTAATTTTAGCAAACTCGACCGTCTCAATATTCCAGCACCATTCATAATCGGTCGTTGTCTGTTGGTGTGATCCTGCATGATTTCTGAGACAGTATCCTGCCCACAAATGGTAAGTAGGAGTTTGCTGCGCGCATGCCGCCAATGTTTGGTCTTGTTGATCTGTGGTGCGCGAAGCCAAAAAAAAGGTTTGTGCTTATAGGGTTTGGCATCCACAAACTCCGGCAAAATCCCCCTGATGAGT
>CABS01000043.1_pt1 | contig 10823 bp, 9 predicted proteins | sample 344768 | NCBI WGS metagenome assembly CABS01 (sample SAMEA3138346, study PRJNA38045) | mine drainage metagenome | isolation source: Carnoules arsenic-contaminated mine drainage | place: France:Carnoules | collected 21-May-07 | reverse complement strand
TTGATGAAACTACTCTTGCCGCAGCCGGTTGGTCCAAACAAGAATAACGGCGCTGAATTGAGCCTTTTCCATGCGAAGAAATCGCGCACCATTTCCTTGCGGAAACGATACGAATCGTCAATGCTCGGAATAAGTTTTTGCAACTCGGTATCGTCGCTAGGCTCCCATATGGCTTTCCCAACCATGATGTCTGGATTGATGCCAGACAATGGGGTTCCGTTGATGCCAAATGCCTCTGCGAGGCGGGTTTGTGTGATTTGCATTTGATGCCTTTCTGCCTTGCGGCAATTTGTTTAATAAGTGGCTCTTTGGTGGATTTGCAGATATTTTTGCAACTGAGGACGGAATTCGTCACTCATTTGCTCTACCAGCATTTCTCGGAAAGATTCAGGATCTGACATGCCAAAGGCACGACAGCAGTTCATAAAACTAAATGGGATGTCAGACGCATGCCGACGAATGATGCATGTACGTCCATCGTGAGTTTTGCCTAATCTCTCGATGTACGACGGCGAAAATATCCATTCGAGAATATCCATCTTCTCTTCTGGATTTTCTGCTGCGGCCAACGCTTCGATGGATTCAGAAAGAACCCAGCAATGCATGTCCACAACACTTTCTTGCATCCACTTCTCAGTTAAAACCTGAGAAGTAACCGTTGTGTCATTTCTGAACCAATCTTTCAGTTCCGATTTATGCGCTTGTATCCACTCTGAAGTGAATACATATGACGTGTTGCAACTAGACTTATCGCTTGAGAATAAAACCTCTTCACTTTCGTCAAATCTGCGATTTTCGGCCTTTCGCCTTCTCCCCTTTAGGACTGGTTTGTTGAGCAGCAAATCAAGATTCAGTTGCATCTTTGCCCTTAACTCTGCCACTACTTTTCTTGATTGCTTCACTACATTGCTGACCCAACTAGACTTTACCGACGGGATCGGGTCAGGGATGGGAAGCTGATCAGGCGTGAACAGCAATAATTCTTCCATGCTGAACACCTATACGGCATCGACAAGTGATAGCTGTTGCTTGGGCTCTGGTTGGTAAACTACCCAACCTTTAGCTTTTTGCTTTGCAACCACATATTCGATAACGCCTTTGATTGCAGTCCAATCAGTCCAGATAGATTTCCCTGGTTTGAGTATTCTGCTGGTGTGTAATTCAAGATCAGCCGAAGGCTGTGATTTGTCCATTGAAGAAAGCACGCATTCAGTGCCGTACTGCTCGATAAAACAAAACTCTTTGTTGTTTTCTGGCTTATGCAGCCAAATTGAACCAAGACACTCACCTCGCCCTCTTTTCCAGCTAGCAACTGCAAGCAAAATCTGCGTGTAGTTGCTAAATGGTTTGCGAGGTGCTTCGGTATAGACAGCGTATCGGCGAGCAACCACTGCTGGCTCGATGACAGGCTTTACCAGTCCTGGCAATTCTGCCCGAACGATATCGCCAACTTCTGTGAGTGCTACCGAGATCGCGTTATTCACTGCAATTTCTGATAAGCGCTTAATTTGTTGCTGGTTTAAGTTTTTCACGATTGCCTCCTGTAAAAGAGGCGCGACAGCCCTTACGGGATGTCTTGCCCCGTAAAGGTTAATGATTGACCTGAAAAAGGTCGGTTTGAAATGCCGCTACGTGCGACGCCGATTTTCAGCTAGGCTGAAAAACTTGTACCGGCTTGAGCCGGGTATCATGTGAAACGATGAGCATCAAATAGGAACGCTTCTGATTTGCACTTTTCAATAGTACAAATGAGAAGCGCCCCATACTTTTCAATATGAGGCGCATTTTTCAACTAACAGAAGTTAGGCGACCACCAGAATTGGATAAAGTGGCAACTAGGTCTATGAATGACTTCACTGCCGCTTCTTCGTAGATATTTACCGGCGTACCTTTGGTCAGTCTTTCGACCAACTGGTTCGCCACATCTTCATCCCCTCCGCATTTAACTAAACGTGAGACCTGTTGGATCTTCATTTCAGTTAAACGCCTTGATTTTCGCCTCACATCAGAAGGCTGGACTGTAGTTGATTTGAGCATCATCATGCTTTTCTCCTTTCAAAAATAATAAAGTTGTCCCGATTTTTTGAGAAACCCATATTTCTTCAAGGAGAATTCGCTTGTGCGTGGCCAATGGTCAAGTGAATGGCTTGCTGTGCAATACCAATCCCAGAAACCAGCGTTATTACCACTATTCCGGTGAAAACAAGTGCGCGAACTTTCAGCATGATATTTCCTTTCAGGTTGACGGGGATTCCACTGCAACACACTCGGCCGAATGTACTGAAGAGGAATCCCCGATCAACAGATCGGAGATTCTTTTGGAAGTGGCTATCGTGAAGCTAACCACAGCAAATGGTATGGCTTGTACGCTGAATAAACATCTTGTGCGTACTCAACACCAACTGCATCTGCTAATTCCAAAAATTGCTGCTTTTTTGATGCGCTCATGATCACCTCAAATAAAGTCCCTCCGCCCGAACAGCACGCTGCACTGCCAGGAATACGAGACAATTTAAAATCCAGCCGGGGCTGGTGTTACAGCCACGCTGACCGATTACTCAGTCAACGCAGCAATTCTTGTCGAACTGCTACGCAAAAAACTGCGGAGTTCGACTCACTGACTCAGGTGGAGTCAGAAAGGTTGCCATTAGCCCAGGCTCAGGACGAAAGAAGGCGATCCGTGATTGCTCAACGAAGCTCTTAATCTTTCGATAGGGATTTGCCATTTACATGGCAGAGATAGCTCGACTTCGTTCAAGAAGGAGCAACAGCAGCACGAGGGCTGCAGAGCGCAAATAAATGCGCTAAGGAGGCACATCGAATCAAGAAAATCAATCGTCGCAAGACGAGAGATGCGCTTAACAGATGAGTGACTGCAACAAGTGCAGAGCGCGAAATGCGCTTAGTAGAAACTGCGAGACACGAAGGTCACGCGATCTAAGTCGTCACGAAGGACAACAAGAAATCGGAATTCCGATACGTACTCTTGCGAAAGCGCATGAGAACACGACTCTTTAATTAGATGATTGTCCAGACGGACTGATTCTGAATGGTGCTGCAGAAGCCTTGAGGCTGTTTGAAATGCTGTGTGTCTTTTAAGCCCTCAGCGGTAGGCTTACGCGAATAATACACGACTGTTATTAGCTGTCAACCCCATCTAAATTATTCTGACTGAGCCGAGCTATAAACTGTAACCAGGGCTAATTCACCATTATTATTCTTAGCTACCACAAAGACTACATCCCGAATAGGATGTAGGAAGTATCTACCCTCTTCGCGGCCTTTAATTGCGTACTTTAATTTTGTGTCTGGATTGTTTTTTTCGATCTCGCGTACCTTATCACTGGCTGCAATCTTCGTAAGTTTCCGCCACGCATCGCCTAGTTTCACAATTGAATTTCTTTCCGCATACCTTTCAACAACGTGTGAAGTCAACAAAACCTCTCCAACTCCATTCACAATTATCTTTTCATCTATCGGTTTTGAAGCATCAAGTTCGTCTAGCGGAACATATTCACTTGAGAGCCATTTTTCGTCTTTTCCCACTTCGATAGGGCAACCCTTAAACCGGGTAGTAAGAAACTTTGCATAAGGTGCGATGTTTTCTTTATCTGAATCTTTCCTGGACAATTTTCTAATCGCACCAAGCGATACAACCAGTTTTGTGTTTTCGTGCCCAGCCGAGTTATTCCCTACAACCTCTTTCACCTCAAGCAAATATTGGAGTGCATACAATTCGGCAATGATCTTTGCATCTTGCATGTTTTGCTGAACGGTCATGCGTAAAATCCCTCGTTGTGCAACATCAGTGTTTGTCCAGTGCACATCAAACACATTGGATGCGACTGGCGATTGTTTGGTTAAAACTTTCAGAAAATTCAATTTTATTTCTCCATTTCCCGCAGTATACAAACATGTACTTGTTTCACAAACGCAAAAAAAGAGAGTGATGCCGTTAGGCAGTCACTCTCGATGTTAAATAACAGCCAATCAGGCCGCTTTTTTCAGCATGATGTTATCCAGCATGCCAATCATTGCGGTTGGTAAATTGTTGATGTCATCAATTTGACCAGACCATAAATGGCCGAATACTTTCGATGTATCGCACAAAATACCTAACCCTAAGACCTCCATCCCAGACCTGCGCGCTAGACTGATCACCCATTGCGCTTGCCCAGGATTGTCAGGCTGTCCGTCCGTTGCCACCAACAATATCTTCCGTTTTTCAGGACGCTGCATCAATGCGATGCCGGCCCCCATCATTGCTTCAGCCATTGGCGTTGACCCTTCCACCCCAAGGTATTGATACGAGGAGATAGCCGCTGTTGGTTGCTCATCCCAGCTCTTCAAGACTCCGTTGCCTTCTTGCCCCCTTGTATAAGGGAACGTAAATACCGAAGTCTTGACGTCATGGCGTTGGAACGCCATCGTTGTAGCAAGAGCAGCATCGGTTGCCAGTCCAATTTGGTTAGCCATCGATCCTGATCTGTCGACCAAAATGAGAATCGCGGTATCGACTGCAATACCCTTTTTCTCCTTCTGGAACACAGGACCACCCAACTTCGCTTGATGCAGATTTTTGACATTCAGCTTAGTACCCATGAGGACACTGCGCTTAGTTGACATCGTCTGCGCCTGTAACAACGACTGCGCCCTAACTTTCAAAGCATTACTCGCGGCATTGACTCGATTCCTTTCGGCATCTATGTCAACGACGTTTGTAGTTGCCTTATGGTCGAACATCATGTTTACAAATGGAACAGTACTCGAGCTTGATGAAGGCGGTGTCTCAACTTGACCGAGAGCTTCCTTCAGTGCATCCCCTGTGTCCTTAATGGCATGCTGGCCGACGCGCATTTCCAGGCCGCACCGCCGAAAAGCACCGGGCGCGACCATTTCCAGTTGCAATGGCTTGACAGGATGAAGCATCTTGCGGAGATGCATCGGCCTGCCCGTCATCTTCACCATGATCCGATTGACCATCTTGTTGCTGATGACCACTTGGTTCTTGGTTTTTTTGGCTATTTTTATCTTGGCTTTGTTGGCTTTGATCAGAATCACCAGGCTTCTTTTGGTTTTCCTTTTCCTCTTCCTTCTTAGCCTCCTCCTCCATCATTTTGATAATGGAGCGGGACAAATCCAATACTTCCTGTGTGTTCTGGCAATCCTCGACTTGATACATCAAAGCTTCCAAACGCACACGCATGCCTGCAGGTATCTTTTCAATGAGAAGATCCTCGGCTTGCTTGGCAATATCGGCAATCCCTTCTTGCCCGAGCACGTTCAAACGTAACTGATGCAGCATGTACTGCTGCATCATTACCGTTGGAGTTTCATCTCCTTTTAGTGGGGCAAAGAAAGCGGTTTTAACAAGCGCTTCTACCGTCTCCTCCAGATACAACTTGCAACCCGGATACATACGCGCTATGAGTTTTTCAATGCGGATATCTTCAAGGATGTTCGTTATTTTCTTTTCGAGCGGTGTGTTCGGCGTCAACGTAAAATCAGTGAACCGTACATGTGCTGCTTCATGGGTAATAAACCCAAGACCCAAGGCGCGACTTTCTGGTTTGTCAGCATCCAGACTTGGCAGGAAGATTGACTTACCATCGGTACACGCACTGTTTGCCCCCATTACCACCTTCACTCCCAGTGAATCACCGAGTGCGTTGGCAATAACAGGGAGAGCATTCAAAAAAGCATTTCTCATAACTCTCCCCTTCGTTAAAAAAAGAACGCTTCGTCGGCAACAGTCGATACCACTGGCTGCTGTACTGGCGATTTCGTTTGAATTTGCATTACTGCGTTGACTGACCTGGATACTTCGTCTGCATTGGCAGCAATCGACGCTACCGCTTTCGCTAGTTCATCGTTTGCGGCAACTTCCTCAGCCGGTTGCCACAAGCTCTTAATGCCGCAGAAGATTTCAATATCATCCTCTGGCGTTGAGCTGGAGACAATCTTCCCGGCAGCCGCAGCAAAATTTCCTGCATCCTTCATTAACTCAACCAAACCCAGCAAACGTTTCGCTGCCGGATTGGACGGTTCGTCCAATATCCACCCAGTTTGCTGAGTAGTTGCAAGAACTCGGTCGATGATTTCAACCGCACCTATGATTTCAGGATGCAAAAAAGCCAACTTCGACAGCTTTTCACGGCAAGCGTTGATCTTGCTTTTTGCACGTTGGCCAACGGTCCTCAAATAACGAGCCCCTTGGCTATCCGATGGGTAGAATGTTTGTTCATACGCATCGGCAGCTGTCTGCGCGACTTCGGCATACAACTGCAAAGTGAGCTTACTCGCCATGCTTTCAACCGACCCGTTTTTGCCAACCGGAGTAGGCATAAACGTATCGAAAGAAAAGCCGAAACGACTACACGCATCATCACGCGTCAGTGCAGAGCAACGTATGATGTCAGCGGCGGCAGCATTAGGCTGAGCATTGATGTAGCTGTTCAACCACATATCGTAGTTGAGCCGCAGATCCGACAGTGCGGCATTGAAATCAGCTTGCGCCTTATCCAAAAGTTTTTCTGCTGCATCCAGTTCGTCAGCGCAAATTGCAATGACAGATCCACTGCCAAAAGCCTTTACGCCGAATTTCCACAATTGACGGAACAGGTCTTTCTTGATGGTACCGAAGATTGCCAGTTTTTCAGTCGGAAAAATGTGCTTGCCGCCTTTGGTGAGAATGTCCGTTTCAGGCAGCTTCCCTCCAGCGGAAGTTATATCTGATTCGGTGGTTCTTTTGTACCCTCCAAACATGCTGGCGGTTACGGTCACCAAAACGACTGGCTTTGTTTGTGTTGTTTGATTCATTTTTTATCCTTTTTCAAAAAAGCAGTCACATGGCTTGCACCATGAATAACTGGGGTTTAGGGGCGTCCCCCGTTGGAATGCTGATGACAGAATGTCAAAAGCTGTTTGAAATGCCCAATGCGCAGGACGGCGAATTTCAGCGGAGTGCTGAAAAAGTGATGACCAAAGACGAACGTGGTCGCATGTACGCTCGATAAGCGCAAACACTACCTGCTCGGTTTCTATGGATGGACTGGTTTTGAGGATGTTGCAGATGCCTTGCGGCGGATTGATATGCTGTGTGTCTTTTATGCCCTCAGCGGGAGGCGTTCTGATTATACCCGAAATAAATAAAGTGAAACAGCAACCCGGAAACGGGTTGCTGTTTCAATGTTAAAGCACCAACTTTTTGGTTGAATTCATCATGGATTCAACAAACATAACACGTGGGCGCACAAACAAAAATGGCCCTATCTTTTCCTCGATTTCACGAACAAGCGGTACATTCATCGAACCCGGCATCGCCGTGTTTTAATGTACATGCCACGCCAACAATTTCTTGTTCCGGCATGGAAGACTGAACCGAATTCAGCGAACCAGCACGAGAGGTGGACTTCTCGGCTGACGTTGCCCCAAGTGAGCGCAAGTAGTACGTGGTTTTAAGGCCCCGTAACCATGCATGCTTGTAGGTTTCATCGAGTTTTTTACCAGATGGCTGTGCCATGTAGATATTCAAGCTTTGTGCTTGATCAATCCACACTTGACGTGCCGCCGCCGCGTCTATTAGCCACTTTGGTTCAACTTCAAACGCTGTAGCGTAGCGAGCTTTTATTTCGTCCGAGATACGGTCTATTTTAAGCAAGCTGCCATCGAAATACTTCAGGTCAGCAATCATCGCTTCATCCCACATGCCTAGTTTTTTCAGGTCTTCGACCAAGTAATGGTTGATGACCGTAAACTCACCAGACAGGTTAGATTTCACGAACAGGTTTTGGTAAGTTGGCTCGATACTTTGAGATACACCAACAATGTTACTGATGGTTGCTGTCGGCGCGATTGCTAGGCAATTGCTATTGCGCATGCCTTGGTTTGCGATTTTGTTACGCAACAGTGACCAGTTCATGGTTTCTTGGAATGTGTTTCCAAGCTGCAAATACCCTTTTCTGGCATCCGCAAGCATTTGAACCGAATCTTGTGGCAAAACACCCTTCGACCACAACGAACCTTCGTATGAGGAATAAACCCCACGTTCGGCTGCCAGATCGCTGGAGGCTTCATAAGCAAAGTATGCCACTGCTTCCATGATGACATCTGCCAACAACACTGCACGCTCACTTGCGTAAGAGTTGCCTGTTATGTACAGCACATCCTGAAAGCCCATGATTCCCAAACCCACGGGACGATGTCGCAAGTTTGCGTTGCGAGCTTTATCAACAGCGTAGAAGTTGATGTCGATTACGTTGTCCAGCATGCGCATCGCGGTCTTAACCGTATTGCCTAGCTTACTCAGATTGAGTCCGTCAGCATTAACATGGTTTGCCAAGTTTATCGACCCCAAATTGCATACAGCAATTTCATCAGCGGACGTGTTGAGAGTGATCTCCGTGCATAGGTTTGAACTATGCACCACGCCAACATGCTGCTGCGGACTTCTGATGTTGCATGGGTCTTTGAAAGTCAGCCAAGGATGGCCAGTCTCAAATAGCATAGTCAACATTTTGCGCCACAACGCTGTTGCCTTAACGCGCTTAAATTGCATTCCTCCTTTATCTGCCCGGTTTTCATATGCAACGTAGGCAGTCTCGAATGCTTCACCAAACAATTCATGCAAGTCTGGCACTTCGTTCGGAGAAAAAAGAGTCCACTCAGCATCTTCCATCACCCGTTTCATGAACAGATCTGGAACCCAGTTTGCCGTATTCATGTCATGTGTGCGGCGGCGGTCATCTCCCGTATTTTTACGGAGATCCAAGAACTCCTCAATATCGAGGTGCCAAGTCTCCAAATACGCGCATACAGCCCCCTTACGCTTGCCGCCTTGATTCACGGCTACCGCAGTATCATTTACGACCTTGAGGAACGGTACGACCCCTTGTGACTGTCCATTGGTGCCCTTGATACGAGCACCCATCGCACGCACAGGAGTCCAATCATTGCCCAGACCACCGGCAAACTTAGACAACAACGCGTTGTCCTTCAGCCCATCGTAGATGGCACCGAGGTCATCACTAATGGTCGTCAGATAACAGCTCGACATCTGGCTATGACACGTTCCACTGTTAAACAGGGTTGGCGTGCTAGACATGAAATCGAAACTTGACAGCACTTCATAAAATTCAATAGCCCGTAAATTGCGGTCATCTTCTTTCAGTGCCAAACCCATTGCTACGCGCATAAAAAACGTTTGTGGCATTTCGATACGACGATCTTCAATGTGTACGAAGTATCGGTCATATAGTGTCTGCAACCCCAAGTATCGAAATTGAAAATCACGCTCAGGCCGCAATGCTTTTTGTAGCCGCTGAATATCAAAATCCAACAACGCTGGATCAATGATTTCAGCCTCAACACCCTGCCTCAATGATGCGTCCAGAACAGTACCACCCACTTCTTCGCTAATCTGCGCCAGCAAAAGGCGCGCAGTAACAAAGTCATAAGCAGGCTCTTTTTCTATCAAAGTGCGTGCTGACATGAGGATTGCCTTCTCTACTTCAGCTTTTTTAACGCCGTCGTATAAAGTGCGCTCGACTTCAAAAATGATTTTTTCTGGCTCCACACTTTCAAGCCCTGCGCATGCAGATTTGACTATGTTTTCCAGCCAGGCGTGGTCAAAGTTAGTTGTTTTGTCCCCGTCTACAACGCGGATGACAGGCTTTGCCTTGAACATTGCTTCTTGAGCTAATTTTTTAGCCCGTTGTGCTGCTTTGCGTTCACGATATAGCACGTATGAACGCGCTACAGCGTGTTCACCAGCTCGCATCAGAGCCAGCTCTACTTGGTCCTGAATATCCTCGATCCCTACCGATGCCGCGTTATTACGGCGAACCGCAATGGTAACGGCATCTGTGAAACGAACAACTTTGTCTCTGGTTGAAGCAGAAGCAATTGATGCTTCTCCCTCCACTTCGAGGAAAGCCATTGTTATTGCGTGACTGATCTTAGAACCGTCATATCCCTTAACGTTGCCGTCACGGGAAATAACATTTGGATTGGCTTGTTGTTGCATTTGAGTCTCCTTTTCTGTTGTATGTTGCGGATCGGAATAGAGTCCGCGAAGATCCTTTGTGGAGAATCTTGGCGGACCCCACGCCGGACCCCAGAGAGGAGCGCACACCCTGTCGGGTATGCATCTCCCGACCGGGTTGGTTAAATTGCTGCGGCGCGCAGCTACGAATTTCAGCGCAGAGGCCGAAAAAAAATGACCGAAATGCGGTCGGCAATATCCTCGGCTACAAGGACAGTATCGATGCTCTCAGGTTCTTTTTCTATTTTCTGGAAATGCCAATAGCCCGGAACGGGCTTTAGATATTCTTGATAGTCTTGCGACTCGGTTCGGAAGTCTGCGTTACTTTTGTGCCCACGCAGCGCTGGCAGCAGCGCATTCTCTTCATAAATTATTGTTTAGTCAAGTGAGACCATCGCAGTGAGACCATCGCGGTGTGGCGTCTCAGGTTTTATTTTTAGCTAAGTGGTCTTAAATTTGCCTGCGTTTGACTGGGCGGTACGCCCCAATGAGCATTACCTTTGACTGGGCGGTACGCCCCAATGAGCATTACCTTTGACTGGGCGGTACGCCCCAATGAGCATTACCTTTGACTGGGCGGTACGCCCCAATGAGCATTACCTTTGACTGGGCGGTACGCCCCAATGAGCATTACCTTTGACTGGGCGGTACACCCCAATGGGCATTACCTTTGACTGGGCGGTACGCCCCAATGGGCATTACCTTTCGTAAACCTGCACAAAATAATGTGGTGGATAGGTCGTTTCACGAATAGTGAGTAATAACAGAAGAGGTATTATCC
>CABS01000042.1_pt1 | contig 10857 bp, 14 predicted proteins | sample 344768 | NCBI WGS metagenome assembly CABS01 (sample SAMEA3138346, study PRJNA38045) | mine drainage metagenome | isolation source: Carnoules arsenic-contaminated mine drainage | place: France:Carnoules | collected 21-May-07 | reverse complement strand
GGTCTCCAAAACCAGATATCGGGGTTCAAATCCCTGTGCCGGCGCCACAGCGGGAAGGTAGATTGGTCTACGTTCGGTCTCATAAGCCGAAAGATTGTCGTTCGAGTCGGCATCCCGCTTCCAATTACGCCAAAGTAGCTCAGTGGCCTGCTGGCTACGACCGTAGAGCGCCCAGGAGCATATCCCGGGAGGTCGGTGGTTCGAGTCCACTCTGCGGCACCTATTCGGGGTGTTATCCCGAAATCCTCGTCATACTGCGCCAGTGCGGCAACGAGGGAAGTTCGCTGGCTGGTTGTGTGCTGCGGCGGGGCGCATCAACGAGAGTAAACCGCACGCCCTTATTGCGTGCTGTTAGCCGTCGCCAAATTCTCCCGTCCTGCCGGGTAATGCAGGCGCCCTTCCTGTCGGGTAATAATCGCTCTCTGCAATGTTTGCGAATCTGGCCGGCGGTTGCCGCTGACGATAGCGGGCCATGCCCCACGGCATTGATGCGGATGATACCCGCTTTGGGATGGGACGAAAGCCATCCCTGATAGCTGTTCGTGGCACCTGCGGCATGGGATGTATGGCAGGGAGCATCGTGGAGTCCAAAGGGAACCATTCCTGCAAGCCGTGGCGTTTGGAATGCGCCGCGCATCTATTTGCACCCGCGCAAACGGACCATATTGCCGGAGCGGGGTGCGGAAGTGGCGGCCCGTCGCGCCAGATTTGTCTGGCTACAGGGCATCTTGGGGTGTAGCTCAGCGGTAGAGCGACCGGCTGTTAACCGGTAAGCCGCAGGTTCGATCCCTGCCGCCCCAGCCAAACATTAAGGTTGCCGACAGGTAACGGCGTAACGAGGGCCAGTCCTGCCCGGACCTTAATCAAACCATGCCAGCGGGAGGGAGGGCATGGGGGAGCACTGCCCGCACCTAAAACTTGCGTTTTGCCGGTTTCGCCCGAAAAACCGGCACTTCGGGATGTAGCCCAATCTGGTAGGGCGTGTGGTTTGGGACCACAAGGTTGCAGGTTCGATTCCTGTCATCCCGACCAATTCGTTTCATCACGGAAAGCTGGCTCAATGGTACAGCAGCGGGTTGCTAACCCGCCGTCATCGAAAGGTGGCTTACAGGTTCGAATCCTGTGCTTTCCGCCAATGTTGTTGTGGACCGCCAGACAATCCCACGGGATACGCAAAATGCCCGGAACCTGGTTTTTTATTTTGGAGCGTTGCCAGAGAGGCCTATTGGCGCTGCTTGGAAAGCAGATGGTCGGGAAACCGGCACGGGGGTTCAAATCCCTCACGCTCCGCCAATTTGTGTGGTCTGCAGATAGGAAACGGTACGGCCGTCCCTTCGTCGCAGTTCCACACACGAACCGCCAGCAGCGGGAGGGAGGCTGGCGGGGTTGCGCCTGGCAATGGATGACCTGCAGAGGAGCCACTACCCGCACCTGGGCCTTTAGCTCATTTGGTAGAGCGCCTGCCCTGCAAGCAGGAGGCAGCCGGTTCGAAGCCGGCAAGGTCCACCAATGTTGTAGTCGTTACAGGCAGGTCTTGTGAAAGGTCGGCTTAGAAGCAGCCATCCTATAATGAGTGACCCGCCATCATCGCATGGGTTGCCCCCTGCAAGGGGCTTAAGCCTGCGGCAGTGTCGCAAGACAACCTGCAGGCAGGCGTATGTACACCGCTTCAGGATGTCATCTTGGACCCGGAAGTCTGTGTCGCCAGCGTTATTCACGTTACAAAAGGCGGCATTTGGGGGTGATAACGTGAAGGTAGAAGACAGGTCTTTGGCGTAAAAGCACATCACAAGGCCTGCCTGTAACGATTTTCGGAGAGTGAGGGATGCGGCAAACCCATCCGGCTGTAAACCGGACGCCCCAGGCAACGCGCGGTTCGATTCCGTGGCTCTCCACCAATTTGATGCTGTACACGCTGTACACGCGGATTTGGCCCATAGGTTGGGCACCTGCCTTCCAAGCAGACCAAGCGAGTTCGAGTCTCGCAATCCGCTCCAATTCCTAAATCAGCAACGGAAGCGTGGCAGAGTCCGGTTGATTGCGCCGTCCTCGAAAGACGGAAGCCAGCAATGGTTCGCGGGTTCGAATCCCGCCGCTTCCTCCAATTTGCAGAACACTTCGGTGTGGCAGCGGCTTATCTGGTAGAAGCCCAACATGGTGCGTTATTTGATTTCTGACCTGCAACGGGGATACCTTTACAGCCAGTGATAATTGCGGAGAATCAAAATATGAATGATGACTATGATAAGGGTTTTAACGGCGATTACATGATGAACAGCTCTGGGAGCCAGTCCTATGAAGAAGGTGCTGCCGCTCGGCGCATGGCTGATTTGCGACAGCAGTGGCGCACAGAAGACGACGAACGATTACAAGCCACTATGAATCAGCAGGCCCAGAATGGCGGAGGGGGCTACACGCCTCCTAGTACAGGGCACGGAAAGCCCATGTCGAAAAAAACTGCAACACTCATTCTGATGTTATTCGTATCCCCACTCGCGATCTTCATGTTTGATGCCTTGGGAGCCCGGCCGTTGATGGCGGAGATGCTAAAGCCTACACGGTACAGCATAGATAAGCCGATTCAGTATAAGGGGTATGATGTTGCTTTCTTAGGCGGTGACCAGGGGCGATTTCACAATAAATATGGGCTGAATTTACAAGTGATACAGAACGGCCATTTGCTCTGGAGACAGCCTTCGGATTGGAGTTATATTTCAACCCTGACCAGGCACCCGACGCTTGCAACCAAAGATGGCATGGTCATGATGAAGATATATGGCTTCACCAAAGGCCATAATATCGTGCATGTATGCCTCCACATGAAAGATGGTGTCGCGATTGGAGGGTTGCCCATGACTCAGCAATTCCATTGTGATTCGAGCATGATCCATTGGTATCCTCACGGTACCCCTTCCGTGGAAGATGCACAAAGACAGATCGAACATTGATCTTGAATGTACAAACGATCCATTAGCTCAGTGGTAGAGCGTTCGCCCTTATCCGCTTCGTCCTGCGGACTGCGCTAGTGCTACGCACTTTGTCACGGCGGAGGTCGCCGGTTCAAATCCGGCATGGATCGCCAATTCGCCGGTTTAGCTCAGATGGTAGAGCGCCTGCCCTGTAAGCAGGATGTCGTCGGTTCGATTCCGGCAACCGGCTCCAATTTCAGTGTCACCGCAGAACAAAGGAGAAGTTTCATGAATCACAGCAAGACGCCTGCAACAAACTTTCTTTATCATATCACCAATCCTGAAAACGCTCGATTTATTGTAAAAGAAGGGCTTACGATGCGCCCACTGAGCGAGCGCCGTGCAAATGAAAAGGAAGGCTATTCGCAAATGTTTCACGGAGAAAGCCTTGAAAAAATAAATGCGGCGTTCTTTTGGGATACCGAAAATACGGCTATAGATCAAATTTCATTATTCCTTCCGCAGGCTTTGCTAAGTGTGGAGAAGATTCGTTTGATTGATCTTGGTGTTGAATTTTCGTACGATTTTTGCTGGACATTAGAAAATCCGGTAGACAATGTAACGATGGTTCACTCTAAAAATCTAAATGTTCTGCCAGGCAAGCTCTTTAATATTGTAAACCACCGTATTGATAAAAGTACATCCTGGTCACAGGTTGTATCCCCGTAGAGCACCTTTTACGTTTTTAGGAGATCACCATGAAACGGGAAACGCTGGTCATTCGACCGGAGAAGCATAAGCGGCGTATCGGCATATTGCCGACCTACGCGCAGCGGGATCGCACGAAGTACAGCCGCAAGGCCAAACATCGCGGCCAGGATGGCCAACAGGGCGGTTCGGAAGATGCTCTTGTCATGCAGAGCATCTTTCCAAACGTCTTTCAACAAATTTGCTGGATTAGCTCAGATGGCAGAGCAATCGCCTCGTAAGCGATAGGTCCGCGGTTCGATTCCGCGATCCAGCACCAAATATGCGTCGGTAGCTCAATGGCAGAGCAGGAGCGTTCCGAAAAAATCCGGAACACTGTTAACTCATGAGATGGTAGTTCGATTCTACCCCGTGCGCACCAAAATACGAAAAAGGAGCCAATCATGAGTGATTACTGGACTGCATACCTCATTGTGATGGGTGTTTTTAACCTGATGGGTGGCTGCTTGATCTGGTATCTCAAACGGGACCAAAAGAGACGACAGCGCCCGCATGGGCAGGAGTGAGTCAATGAGCATGGCTACAGCAGCATTTATCGGTATGGGAGCGGTGGTTCTGTGGGGATTGGCGGCCTTGGGTATCGCCACGCTGCACGGACGCAAGAGCAATGCGCATAAGGAGTAATGACCATGACACGGCAATGCATGAGTTGTGGGCGTTATGGAATGGTGCGCAACGAAGATTATCAAGAAAAATTGAGTTTTGACGACGAGTCAGTGACCATTACGGGCCTCAAGGGCTGGTTTTGCCCAGATTGCGGGGAAGGCGAACTGGACCAGGAAAGTAGCAAGCGGTATGCCATAGCGCATGACGATCTTGTTCATCGTGCTCGATCCGGCAACAAATTGATTTAATGATGAGGGCTTGTCGCATGGTGTGACGCAGGGCCTTGGACCCTGTACCAGTAGGTTCGATTCCTACGCCCTCAGCTAATTTCACGGAAGCGTGGCAGAGCACGGTTTAATGCACCGGTCTTGAAAACCGGAGGCCAGCAATGGTCCATGGGTTCAAATCCCATCGCTTCCTCCAATCACGCACGGTTAGCCAAACGGTCAGGCGACAGGTTGCAACCCTGTTGAAATCGGTTCGACTCCGGTACCGTGCTCCAATCGTGGACCTGTAGCTCAGAGGCCCTGCTGGCTGCAACAGAAGAGCGGGCGGCTCATAACTGCCGGGTCGGGATTTCGAAATTCCCCGGGTCCACCATATCCATAAAGGAGATTCCCGTCATGACAGTAAAGCAAACAGGCAGAAGGCACACGCCATAGGCCGTCCCGCCATGGGAAAACCGTCAGACGGCGGTTGCGGGACGGCCGGGAGTGCAATCATGTCGGATCGTAATGCGAAATTGAGCCATGCTGTGCGCAGGCATCATCGGTACCGGCTCCAGTGGAACAGGCGTTACTATTGGGACAAGGACGGTCTTGCCGATAATCCAAGATGGTTTGGCAAGGTGGTGGATACTCCGACCCCGTGTTCTTGCTGGATGTGCGGGAATCCGCGCCGTCATTTTGGCGAGAAAACCCTGCAGGAGCTTCGCCAGGATGAAGCGGACGGCTTGCGCAGGATCAAGAAACCATATTTTGGTGGTTAAGGAGGCGTCATGAACGAGGAAATCACCGTTTTTCATTAGGTTCTTTACCCTAATGGAGAAGCAGCATGAGCAGAAAATCCACACCTGTTCCACGTCCGGCCCCGTGCTGGTATTTCAGGGATCGTAGCGGTCATCGGTTCGGACCGTACACGGACGCAAAAGAAATCCGCGCCATTCTGACCAACCATTGCGTCGGCAGGTCCTTTGAACCAGCCATAGAGGGCTTTGCGGGCATTGTTCGCCAGGGCACCGAGTTCGTCATGGAGGACGCCGAGTATAACCCCGTATGTCCCGGTGACTGGCTGGACACTGAGAAAACAAAGCGCCGCAAGGTCATCACCGCAGCCTACGAAAAACGCCGCGGCCATCACGTCCACCGTTCCGGGCCGGTGGCCGGCATCCATAAGTCGCGCTACTGGAAAATGTGGCGCACCCCGGACTTCGGCCGCAAGGTGCGCGACACCGGCCATGGCTGCCCGGAAGACGGGGAACCGCAAATTCGGGTGAAGCTCCGGGTGTGCGATTACGCCTGGGACGATTTTGCGCCTTGTCGCACTTGCAAAAGTTGGAAGCATTACCGCGATCATCAATGGCGGGAGTGATCTCCGAGGTTGCAAATTGCGGACTCAGACACGGACAATTAGCTAAGTTGGCATAGATCAGCGGAAAGAGCACATGGCTACGAACCAGGAGGCTGCGGGTTCAAGGTGCGTAGCACTAGCGTAGCAAAATGCTTCCTGTTGGAAGCACCATTTTCACTGAACGGAGGTGTCATGCGTATCCAGGCAAAAAACGTTATTGCTCAGCAATTGATGGACAGGCTTCATGAGGTAGAATTTCCGTTTGAAGCCAGGAATTTCGGCGAAATCCTGTGCATTGGTGTCTCTGTGCAAGATTTCGCACAGGCGTTCCACTTGGGAACACTGTTAGGCTTGAGTTATGGCCAGGTTGCCCACGACAAGATAGGTTCTCAGCGCATCTTGATATTCCAGGATGCCCTGGTGGACATCACCAGCGATTAAACATGAGCACCCTGCTTCACAACGCTCTTATCCAGCTAGCGGTCCAGGCGACTGGCCTTTCAAGCCGGGGACACGGGTTCGAATCCCGTTGGGAGCACCAATTATTGCCCTGATGGTGGAATGGCAGACACACCGGTCTCAGAAGCCGGAGCCGCAAGGCATGCAAGTTCGACTCTTGCTCGGGGCACCAATTTTGGGGAATCGTTTAACGGAAGGACGCCTGGCTCTGACCCAGGTAATCGTGGTTCGAGTCCACGTTCCCCAGCCAAACGACAACATTTGGGCGTGTAACTCAGCCGGTAGAGTATCTGACTTTTAATCAGAGAGTCGCGGGTTCGAACCCCGCCCCGCCCACCATTTTGATGTAAAAACACCCTGGTGGTGGAATGGCAGACACGCTGGCCTCAAAAGTCAGTGCGGAAACGTATGCCGGTTCAAGTCCGGCCCAGGGTACCAATCATCAACGCAGCGATAGCTCAGTTGGTAGAGCACCGGTTTGAAGATCCGGGTGTCGCCGGTTCGACTCCGGCTCGCTGCACCATTTCGTAACAAGAATGCCCGCATGGTGGAATTGGTAGACACTATGGCTTTAAGCCCCATCGCGCAAGCACTTGCCGGTTCGAATCCGGCTGCGGATACCAATATTTTCAGCATGGACGTGTAGCTCAGTTGGCCAGAGCAGCCGGCTCTTAACCGGCGGGTCCAGGGTTCGAATCCCTGCGCGTCCACCAATTCGCCCCTTTAGCTCAGAGGGCCTGCCGGCTGCGACAACAGAGCGTCCGGCTTCGAACCGGAAAGTCGGGAGTTCGACTCTCTCAAGGGGCACCAACAAAGCGGCTGTAGTTCAGCGGACAGAACATCGGTCTTCTACACCGAGTGTCGGGGGTTCAAAGTGCGCAGCACTAGCGTAGCGGATAGAATTCCTCCAGCCGCGCCAAGCTATTTGTTTATCATGTTTCGCCATTGCGTTGCGCCGCATGTTTGTCCACGTCCGCAATCGGAATATTTTTCTGTTGCAGGACGTTGTTTCTTAAAAGCACACCAAATATTGACATGATGTCTTCAACAAGAAGCCCTTTTGCGAATGCCTCATCTTTGATAATGTTTAACTCACCCTCATTCAACAGAGATAAAATCTTTTCCTTGGCGACATTCATCGACACCATCTGAATGTCGTATGCATTCCGCGGTGCCTCCTTTTCAACTTCTTTAATTAAAGTGTGAAGATGTGACTTTAATATTACGTCGGCGTTAATTTTTTTTGAAACAACCTCACCGATTGGGGTAAGGCTTATTGGGCTATGGGCTGCAACCAGTTTATTTGGGTTTGTGTTTTGGTAGATTAGGTCAACTTTTGTTTTTAGTTCAATGATTTTTTCAGAGAACCCTTCGACATTGTTTAATTTTTTCTCATGATGAACGAATTTCTCTTTGAATTTTCCAGCCATGTATACCAAGTAAAAAGCAACGCACAGAATTATCAACAACACAAAAACGCTGCTGTTGATGTTGGCAATTAGCTTGGAAATGATGGCATCCATGTTTCGCCTAAAAACTCCTTATAAATCAGCAATAAAACAGGCGTGTCCTTTATACAGAGTATATGACAGCAACTGCCCTTGCGCAAGACGAATAATGGCGGTATACGTTCCTGAAGGTTCACGGCGCAGATCACTGAAAAGACCATCATAACATTATTATATTCAATAGCTTGTAATCGCTGAAACCAGCAAATCATCATGGAGTCCCTCATGAGTCGTTCACCACTGTCACCCGTACACCCCACCACGACGATCACCCAACAGGCACCAGCCGCCGTCGTGCGCCCGGCGACATCCGAACAGGCGCTGGAGATACTGAACCTCATGATGGCAGACGTGATCGCCCAGGCCGAAACCACGATGGCGGGATGGGCGGAGCGGATGCCACTGGACGACCAGGATGCTTCCAGTGGGAAGGCGCGTGAGATCGCGGCGAAAGATCGCCTCAGTCGTATGACCCAGGACTACGCCCGTAGGCACGGGAAATTGGACGTACCACTGCTCTCGCTGGGAAGCGACTATGACGCTATGCACGCAGCATTGAGGCCGGTCTTCGATAAGGTTACGGAGGGCCGGGAAAAGTAACAAAACCACCCTGTTGTAAGTCAATGTTAAGGAGATAGACGATGTATTTCACCGAAAAGAAGGGCCAGCGTTTAGCTGTTTTCAACCACCTGATCAGCACAGAGACCGGCCAGCATATCGAGATCCCGGTCACCTCACCAGAACAGGAAGCGTCCATGATCCGCGCGGCAGAAATGGGTCGGCGTGGCCTAAAAGGAATTCTGGACCGACGCGACCCTGAAGCAGAGTTGTTGCTAAAAAATTCACAAACGGGATGACCTGCAAGTCACGGCGGCATCCCTTTAAACAAAGGAGGTGCGCCGTGACTTTTGTTTTCCGTACATCATCGTTTTTCGTGATTTTCGTCATCACTCTCAAAGCCGCCACCTTCGTCGTGGGCAATACAACCAACGGCCCTGCTGGCGGCAACGGCAACAACGCGGCCGACCGGCTGAATGACCATGTCGAGCGCCTAGTCGATGAGGCTGTGCGCTTTCGTGGCGAGGCCCGTGAGGTTGCTGAGAAATCGGCCGATATGGCTTTTGCCCTGCATACCCTGGGGGATCGCATCATCGAATGCGCGGGAACCGTTTGCGCGGCAGTTGAGCGCGCTCACGCCGCCTTGCTAGGGATCGCACGTTCCGCACGATCCGCTACGCTGGTTCTACGAACTTTCACAAATGTCGGCACTGCAACATCCGTGTTGCATAATCTCAGAAGTGCCATGCCCAAAAAGCCAGAAAAGGAGGTGAACCATGGCGGCTATATTGCGGCTGGACAGCACGGGTAATCCCCTGCACTGGATCGGCCAGGAAGAAGCAGCGGCTTACTACGCCAAGAACATGGTCACCTGGACCATGGGCGAGCCGTTCCGTGTGCTCCACGGCGGTCGCAACAGGATGACCGGGCTGCAGTCCTACATGGACATCCACCCGGTCATCGCAGTTCGCGGTACGCCGTGGACTAAGTGGCGGGTACCGGCTTTGATGAATGCGTCCCTATTCAGGCGCGACGGCCACCTGTGCATGTACTGTGGGCGGGAGCTCGGTGACCATCTCTTGACCCGTGATCATGTCATTCCCACGAGCAAGGGCGGTAAAGACACCTGGACCAACGTAGCGGCAGCTTGCAAGCGATGCAACAATCACAAAGACGCACGAACACCGGAGCAGGCCGGCATGAAGCTGTTGGCCGTGCCGTACACACCGAATCAGTACGAGTTCATGTATCTGACCGGGCGGAAGATCCTGGCTGACCAGATGGAGTTCTTGCGGGCCGGGTTTAACCGGCTGCAGGCGTAAGAAAAACCGCCTTTCCCGTTACCGCCAGCATGGCTTTGGGATCGGCGGTTTTTTTGTGCTACACCACACTTTCGCAATGATTCTGGTTTGGATGTTCATCCAGTTGCGCGAAACCCCGGGGTTTAGCCCGGGGAGGCTCAGGGCTTACTGCACCCGCTGATCAATGCTTGCGGCTCAGATCGTCGGACAAGGTCTGCAGCGCCATGACAAATGCGGCTTGCTGCCGCCGCAGGTCATCTCTCAAACGCTCGACGCCATCCGCGTCTCCACGACGGGCGGCTTCCAGTATCTGTGCGCTCAAAAGGTGTATTTGGGCATGTGGGGACTCCAGCGCCACGAATCCGGGCATTTCTCCGAATCGGTCGCGCCCGGATCCGGCATACCATTTTCCCAGACGACAGTCGTGATGATTTACGGGCAACGGCAAAGCGTCCGGCGCTATGGAATTGGTGCCGTTCTGTTCCGCCTCCGAGATGGCGGTACGCACGAAATTGTCATGGGTTTCCCGTGTGGCGCTGATCTGAAGAAGGGCGGTTATCACGGACATTTCGTGGGCTTTTTTCTGGAGATCGCCAACAACTTTGCGCATGTCGTCGGTTTGTTTTCGAATCTGATCGTTCCCGACTTCAATGGACTTTCCATGTCGCCCGATAGACTGGATGCTTTCACTTACGCTCACGGTGGCGGATTGTACTTTCGTCGAAAGGTTGCGGACCTCGTCGGCGACGACGGCGAAGCCGCGTCCATGTTCACCGGCGCGTGCCGCCTCGATGGCGGCGTTAAGTGCCAGCAGGTTGGTCTGGTAGGCAATTTCCCGAATGGTTTGGGCGATGCCGCGAATGTCCGCGACCTGCCGCCCCAGGTCATCCACCTCCTCGCGGTTTTTCTGGATGGCGTTACCCAGAAAGTCCATGCCCTTGTCCACACCATCGAGCCGGTCCCGCATGCGGGTGCGCAGGGTGGTCATGTCGCCCGCCAACCGCGCGGTATTTTCGCTGGTCTGCGTGGCGATCTGATCCGCCATGTACCGCGCGGAGATCTCGCGCCAGGAAGCATGGAAAGCCACCAGTCGGCCATCTCCGTCCGTTACGCTGGAAAAGGACAACTGAAACACCACATCGCCCAGTTTCAGAGTGGATACATGCACCATGGTCGGAT
>CABS01000040.1_pt1 | contig 10927 bp, 11 predicted proteins | sample 344768 | NCBI WGS metagenome assembly CABS01 (sample SAMEA3138346, study PRJNA38045) | mine drainage metagenome | isolation source: Carnoules arsenic-contaminated mine drainage | place: France:Carnoules | collected 21-May-07 | reverse complement strand
TCCCCCCATCGCATTCCACTGAGGTACAGGAATATTAACACCTTGACATGCAAGATTTCCACGAGTGGCAGAGCGACCGATCGAAAAACTCCGGGTCGACGCGGAAAGTGAGCGCCATCACGGAATCGCTCTGCGGAACCTCTATCTCGAAATCGGCCGTAAGCCGACTGATCGCGCAGCTCGACCTCCGGGTCGCTGCGTTCAACGAACGGCGCTTTGACGAGGCGGAATATCCGTTCATCTACGTTGATGCGATGTTCATCAAATGCCGGCATAGCGATCGTATTGCCAGCAAGGCGGCATTGATCGTCAGCGGCGTGAACGCGACGGGGATCCGCGAGCCGTTGGGCGTGGCCATCGGCGATTCCGAGAGTTACACGACCTGGGAAGCGCTCTTTGCGCGGCTGCAGAAGCGTGGCCTCAAGGGCGTCGTTTTCGTGGTATCTGATGAGCATTCGGGGCTCGTGGAAGCACTGCGTAAACACTTCGCTGGTGCCACATGGCAACGCTGCCAAGTGCATCTCCAGCGCAACCTGCTCGGGCATAGTCCGATGCGCGAACGCAAAGCGGTTGCGGAAGCCGCAAAGCGCGTGTTTCACGCGCCTGACATGAACGAAGCGCGACGGGAACGCGATCGCTTCGTAGAGTTGTTTGCAAAGACAGCTCCGAAGGCAGCGGCATGTCTTGAGGATGCCTTCGACGATGCGACGGCGGTGCTATGCCTCCCGGAGAAGTACCGCAAGCGCTTACGCTCGACGAATATGCAGGAACGACTCAACGAGGAGATACGACGACGAGAACGCGTCGTACGCGTATTCCCGAACGAGGAATCAGCCCTACGATTGATCGGTGCGCTTCTCGCGGAAACCGCTGAGACCTGGCAAGAACGCCTCTACCTCGACATGCAAGATTTCCACGAGTGGCAGAGCGACCGATCGAAAAACTCCGGGTCGAACGCGCTGCTGTCGGCAGCGAGCTAGCCAATGACTTCAGCCGAAAATCAAATTACAGCAGACCCGGGACTTGACTGCGTACCCCGCGATGCCGAGGAATCCGATGACAGCGATCGTGATCCCGGTGAGACGTGAAAGCATATAGTTTTCCTTCGATTACTGGGCTTCGCCGACGCCTCACAAATATGGCGTCGCACCGATATGGAATAGCGGCGCTAGGCCATATGCTTGGCACATTGGTATTCGCGACCACCGATAAAACGAGCGCGTGAATAGACTTGACTTATATGTCATACATTGTTATTCTGGCCTCACGAGGAGGGCTCGTGCCGAAACTGCCGCCGTTTAATTCGGATGGGCTATTGCCGCCCGGCGAGTATGAACTGACGCTCGATGAGTTGGAGGCCTCCCATCTCGTCGTGGGCGTTCCCGACGAGCCCTGGGCGATCAAGACCCGCCGGCAACTCGTGCAAAACCTTCGCGTCCTTGTCGCCCAGCTCTGGCAGGTAGGCGTCACGAATATCTTCATCGACGGCTCCTTCGTCGAATACAAGCCCAAGCCAAACGACATCGACGGTTATTTTGAATGCAAACTCATGGATCTCGCAACAGGCGATCTTCAGCAACGGCTTAACGAACTCGATCCACATCGCTGCTGGACGTGGGCCTCATCCGCGAGACGGCCCGACCATTCCTCAACCAAGCTCCAACTGCCGATGTGGCATATTTATCGCGTGGAACTCTATCCGCATGCCAACGCTCGCACGACAAGTTCCGGAATACGTGACGAACATGGGAATGAGTTGCAGTTCCCAGCCGCCTTCCGCCGCGAGCGTGAGACGGGCAACCAAAAAGGCATCGTGAAAATTATTCGGGAGCACGAACATCATGATTAAAACCGACAAGGCCTACAACACGGCAGTACGTCGTCTCAAGGACGACGATGCGCATCTCAGCGCCAAGCGAGAGGCGTTGGTTCATGAAGGGCTCACCGACGAGCAGATCGACCGTGTCCTCGAGGCCGAGGTCTCGTTCCATCTTCAGCTTCGCGAGGAGGTCGAGTGGTACGACAGCGTTCGGCGCGGAGATTTCCAGGCGGTCACGAATTTACAGGAAGTCGGTCGGCTTCTCATTGCCCTACGCATCGCGAGCGGCGTCTCGCAACGCGACTTAGCGGCGATGCTAAACGTGCATGAAAGCCTCGTCTCGCGCGACGAACGGCACGAATACTATGGAATCACGCTGCAGCGCGCGCAGGAGATCATCGACGCGCTCAGCGGGCGCATCGAGATAGTTCTGCGTCCACCGACGGAGGGCCGCGAGTTGGTCGGCGCCGGGCTCTCGTAGGCCGGTGCAGGAACGCGCCGCATCCTAGCGCAGAAGCAGCGAAGGCTGCATGAAAGGGCGAAAACCAATGAACGAGACCAATAGGCGCACTCACCGGCGCCGGGGCGGGACGACCCTCATGGAGCGCGTGAAAAAATCATCGCCGGAACACGCAGCTCGCATCAGCAAGCTTGCAGCGACGTTTACCCTCGAATGCCCGATTCGGCCGGCAACAGATGCAGAGCCCACCACAAAGCGGCTGCCCTAACAGTGGCCGCCGGTGCTGTATCGCCTTGGCTGGTCCGCGATGAGTTCGAACGGCTCGTTATCGGCGATCTCCACGGGCCGGCCTTTGGGCCGCGCGAGACGCTGCCTGCGAGGCCCCTCGTTCGGGATCGCTACCTCGTCGGGATGCTCGCACCACGCGACGTCCGCACCGACCCGGCGCGTTTCGACGAAGCAGGCAAGGTTGATAGCGAGGACGAGGAGGGAGCGGAGAGCGATCGCAGCGCTGCAGTAGGCTTCTTTCCGTCATCGCTCGGATTGAGTTTTGTCGTCGATGCAAACGCGAGGGAGATCGAGGTGCGCGCGAGTTGGGGACACTACCATAAAGAGCCGCGTGATATCGACGAACTGCGTAAGCTCGAAGGCTTCCACATCCGAAAAAGCGATGCCGATCGTGAGCAGCTCCCGGTGTGGCAACGCTATCCCCGCGAAGGGGTCGTGCAAATCGCGCTTCTTTCAGGCGATATCGAAGCGGCTGTGCCGGTCTTAGAACAGCCCGCAGTGGTGGTTCGCGGGCGCGCACGGCAACGTGACGACGGCAGCTGGCTGGTAACGCTCTTTCTCGTGAACGAACAAACCTCGGTAAAAAGTAACACTGACGAGCGCTGGCTCTTCCAGGCCGCCCTCACCGTGCGCGCGCCCGACGGGCGCCCCATTTTTCTCGAGCGCAGCCATTCCGAACATACGCAGAGCGAAAGCGATGGGGAGCGGGCACAGCTCGCAATGCTCTATCGCGACGCACTAGAGTTTGCCGTCGGCCACGGCGTCGCGGTTCGCGCCAAGCGCGCCCCCGGCGAAGAGCGCCGCGCCGTCTCCGTAGAAACCTGCAACGTTCCCACCTACGAGCTCACGCGCACCGACCAACCGAATGTCGCCGAGAACCCCTTGCTCGCGCCGTTCGAACGCGACATGGCAGTGCTCGCGGCAGCGGCTGATACGCAATTTCGCGAACGTCTTCAACCAATTGTTACGGCCTATCGCGCGTGGATCGACGCGCAGGAGCGATGCATCGCCGATCCCGCACATCGGCTCGCCGAGCACACTGAAGCGGCGCGCGATGCAATCGCCCAAGCGCGCACCATTGCGACGCGCATCGAAGCAGGCATCGCTATTCTGGCAAGCGATCCCAATGCCGCCGAGGCCTTTCGCTTCGCGAACGAAGCCATGTGGCAGCAGCGCATCCGGCAGCTTGCGATCGCGCAGCGTCGCAGCATCGCCGATGCGGCAACCTCCGACGCAGAGCGAGACGCCGTTCCCCCGCTCGAAGAATTCATTCGCGCGGCCGACGTACCGACGAACCGTTCGTGGCGGCTCTTTCAGCTCGCATTCATGTGCCTGAACCTGCCATCGCTCGTCGACCCACGCCACAGCGAACGCTCGGGCGAAGATGCCATCGTCGATCTGCTCTTCTTCCCCACCGGCGGCGGAAAGACGGAGGCCTATCTCGGCCTCGTTGCCTTCACGCTTGCGATCCGGCGCTTGCAGGGCACGATCGAAAGCGAGGACGGCCCGCTCGATGGTTCGGAGGGCGTCGCGGTGTTCATGCGCTACACGTTGCGCCTGCTCACCTCGCAGCAATTCGCCCGCGCGTCGGCACTCATCTGTGCCTGCGAAGTGCTGCGCCGCGATAAAGCCGCCGCAGACGCGCGCTGGGGTGCGACGCCGTTTCGGCTCGGCCTCTGGATCGGGCAGAACACAACGCCAAATTATTTTAAAGCCTCGCTCGATGCGGTCGAGGCCGCGCGCCAACGCAGCGGGTACACCGGCGGCTACGCCAACCCGCTCCAACTCGCCGCCTGCCCGTGGTGCGGCGCATCGCTGCAAATCGGCCACGATATCAAGCCCGACAAACAGCGCTGGCGCACGCTTCTCTACTGCTCCGATCCCTTCGGTACGTGTGCCTTCACGCAGCGGCGCGCGCCAGGCGAAGGGATTCCCGTCGTCACAACCGACGAAGAGGTCTACCGCCTACTGCCCGCATTCCTGATCGCAACGATCGATAAGTTCGCGCGGCTGCCCTGGCTTGGACCGATGCACCTCCTCTTCGGGCGTACCTACCAACGCTGCGAACGGCACGGTTTTCGCTCGCGCGATCTCGACCGTTCTTCCGGATATGAAGAAAATGACCGCCACAACGCCGCGGGCTCATTACCGCCGCACAAAACCGTCGCCTGCGATCGGCTGCGGCCGCCGGATCTCATCATTCAAGACGAGTTGCATCTCATCTCCGGTCCGCTCGGAACGCTCGCCGGGCTCTACGAGACCGCGATCGATCATCTCGCGTCGGTTCGAATCGGCGGCATCACGGTGCGGCCGAAGGTCGTTGCCTCCACTGCCACGATTCGCCGCGCATCGACGCAGGTCAACGCACTCTTCGCGCGCCGCTTAAGCCTCTTTCCACCGCCGGTGCTCGACGCGGGCGAAACGTTCTTTGCGCGCGAGACGCCGCCGTCGCAAGCGACGCCAGGCCGGCTGTACGTTGGCATCTGTGCACGCGGGCAGCGCCTGAAGGCCGCCGAAGCGCGCATGTCGATCTCGATTCTCGCCGCAGCGCAAAAGGTTTTCGACCGGTACGGCGAGGCCGCCGACCCGTATATGACGATGCTCGACTACTTTAGTTCGCTTCGCGAACTCGCCGGTATGCGCAGGCTCGTCGACGACGACGTGCGGCAGCGCCTTCCGATGGCGGCAACGCGCGGATTAGGAAGGCGTTCTACATCGTTGACCGTCAAGGAGCTGACGAGCCGCATGAATTCGAGCGAGATTCCGAAAACGCTCGACGGGCTCACCGTTGGCTTTACGCCCGGCACGCGCAGCAGCTATAACGGCCCCTTCGATGTCGTGCTCGCGACGAACATGGTATCTGTCGGCGTCGACGTACCGCGCCTTGGCCTGATGATGGTGGTGGGGCAACCGAAATCGACCGCCGAGTACATTCAAGCAACGAGCCGTATCGGCCGCGAGGAAAGTAAACCGGGCATCGTCTTTACGCTCTACAACTGGGCGCGGCCGCGCGATCTCTCGCACTACGAGCGCTTCGAATTCGACCACGCGACGTATTATCGCCAGGTCGAACCGCTCTCGCTGACGCCGTTCTCGAGCCGCGCTCTCGACCGCGCGTTGACCGCGGTTATCGTTGGGATCGTCCGTCACGAAAACGCACACCTACCGCTCGGAATGTCGCTCAATCCCGACGAAGCCGCGCAGAAGGCGCCGCTCGTCGAACGCAGCGTGCGCGCGGTCGTCGATGTTATCGAACGCCGCGCGGCGCACGTACACTCCGATCCCCGCGTCGCAGCGGAGGTTCACCGCCGCGCCGACGAGCTGCTCGACATCTGGCTCGACCGCCAACGCAGCGCGCTGCGCCATCAGGCACCGCTCTCATACGGGGGCGGGGCAAAACGAAAGGCGTTGCTCGAACGCCCGGGGCGACGCCGCTGGGACCGTTGGTCGGCACCGAACTCTCTGCGCGAAACCGAGCACAACGTGAACCTCTTGCTCGCAAGCGACGATACGAGCGTCGACGACGCACCGCTCTATCATCTTACGACTGCGGCCCTCTCCACGACCGCTGCCCCGAACGTCGAGGATGAAGATGCAGAGGAGCGCGACGATGAGCAGTAGCAGCGCGTTGCATCCGCGCGTCGGCGCGATTCGCCCCAGCCAAATGCTCTACGCCTATGGTGTCGGCGCGCTCGTCGACCTGCCGAACTTTGCCGTCGTCGTTGCCGGGCTCAATGCATGGGATCGCCCCAAGGAAACGCTGAGCGAGCCGCGATTGCTCGCTGCCGTCCAGGCGGCGCTGGGGCCGCAAGTCGCGCAACTGGTAGCGATGCCGTGGAAAGAAGAGACGCGAACCGCAACCGACGATTGGGCAAAAATCGGGATTCCGGTCATCCCGTTCCCACGCTGGATGCGCTGCACGCGCTGCAACATACTCTCAACGATCGACGGTGGGCTCTTCACCTTCGAAGACAACACGTTTCACCCCGAACGTGCGCGCTACGAGCATCGCGGCTGCGGGAAAGGGAAAGCGCCCTCGGCGGTCCCCGCGCGCTTCGTCATGGCCTGCGTTAACGGTCACCTCGACGAGTTTCCCTGGCAAGAGTTTGCGCACAACTATAAGCCGTGCGCCGCCGGCGGCGGAACGCTGGAACTCTCCGAACCCGGCAGCGGCACGCGCTCGACGGAAGTGCTCGTGCGCTGCCACGGCTGCGGTGCCTCCGCAATGGTATTGAAAGCCTTTGACCGTGAGGCGAAAGAGCGGCCGGCCTGCCGCGGGCGACACCCGCATTTGCGCACGTTTGGTGCATGCTCCGAAGCCGCGCAGCCACTCTTACTCGGCGCCTCGAATACCTGGTTCGGTATCACGCTGAGCGCGCTCTTCATTCCGGTGAGGGCTGCCGGAGCGATTGACGATGATGTCGACGCGCTCTGGGTTCACCTCGATATCCCGCCGATTCGAGATGAAGCGACGCTCGAACAGGCCCTCGCCTTCAACCTCACGCTTGAAATGCTGCGCGCTTATTCCGTCGCAGACTTGTGGCAGGCGATCGAACGGCGTCGCAACGGGGAACGCGCACAGGCGGAGCTCGCAGACTTGAAACGCCCTGAGTGGCTGCAGTTTACCAACCCATCGGGATCAACGGAGAGCGCCGACTTCACCATCGCCGAAAGCGCGGTCCCGGTGCGCCACCGCGCGTCGATCGCGCAAATCGTTGCGGCGACACGCCTGCGCGAAACAACCGCGTCGATCGCCTTCGCTCGCATCGACGCACCCGATCCATCCGCCGCCGATGTACCCGGAGCCGTTCATCGCGTTCCGCTAACCGTGGGGCCGACCTACTGGGTGCCTGCGGTCGAATCGCGCGGTGAGGGGCTGTTTTTTCGGCTACCCGAAGAGCGCGTGCGCGCATGGGAAGATCTGGCGCAGAAGACGCCGCGTATGATGCGCCTCCGCGACGCCGTGCTGCACCGGTTTGGCCCGCGCGGCTGGCCGGCGATGCGCTACGTGTTGCTTCACTCGCTCTCGCACGCGCTCATCAACGAACTGGCGCTGGAGTGCGGATATAACGCCGCCTCGTTGCGCGAGCGTATCTATGCGTCGGAAGAGGGCGCGGAAGAGCCGATGGCGGGCATCCTCATTTATACTGCGGCGCCGGATTCTGAAGGGACGCTCGGCGGATTAGTCGCGATGGCCGAGAGCGCAACCTTCGAGCGCATTCTCACCGAAGCACTACACCGCGCGACGTTCTGCAGTTCGGATCCGCTCTGTGCCGAGCACGAGCCAAGCGATGACGACGGCACGCAGCACGGTGCGGCCTGCCACAGCTGCCTCTTCGTACCGGAGACGAGTTGCGAACGCAACAATCGGCTTCTCGAGCGCGCGACGCTCGTGGAGACGATGGCCTGCAGCGATCTTGCGTTCTTCACTGACTTGCCGTGAGCATCGGGAGTATCGTTGCCGACCTGGTCTCCGAGCTATCGCCGGAATATTGTCGGCGCCTCGTGCAGGTTCTAAGCGACGAGCCAAATTTGAACGGGATAACGCGCGCGAACCTTACGCGGGCGATGGCCAACGATAGCGCTGCGCTGCAAGCGCTAACGGCGCTAAAGCAAATTCATGAAATCGACGCGGCGGTTTCAGCCGCAAGCGTTGCGGTAGCAGTAGACACGGCGCTCGCCGTAGCCGCGCGCAACGTTCGCGATTTGCAGGTTGATGTGGTCTGGACCGGCCCATCGGCGACGGCAACGCCCTCGCGTAGAAGCGCCGCTGCGCTGTTAGAATTGATTTCATCGGCGAACGAAGAACTTTTGGTTCTTTCGTTCGCATCGTTTCATATTCCCGATGCAATGCTCGCTTTTAGAGCAGCGGCCTCGCGTGGAGTTCGGCTCCATTTTGTGCTGGAGTCGGCCGAAGAGAGCTCCGGCAGATTTCGCGGCAACGACGACGGCTTGTTGGATTTCCGAACGATGCCGAACGCGCACGCTTACGTTTGGCCGAAGGAATTGCGACCGCCCGGCGGCCTCTTGCACGCAAAGGCCGTTGTTGCGGATCGATGCCGCGCGCTGGTAACGAGCGCCAACCTAACCGCAAACGCCATCGACGTGAACCTCGAGCTCGGCCTGCTCATTCAAAGCGAGCCGGTCGCCCAGCGCATCGCTGAACACGTTTTCGGGCTCATCGACGGCGGGGTGTTGATGCCTGTTTAGCGAGGCGCTTACGCTCCCGGCGGTGATGCCGGTGCCGAGTTTCCCGGTCCGGCGCGAAGGCGACGAGCTCATCGTTGAGGTGTAGGCCTACAGCAGCACCTTCAGGTACGAAACCTGCTCGGCAATCGGTGAGTGCTCTGCATCGTAGAGATCGACGGCGCTCTGCAGGTTGATCCAGTACTGCGGTGTGGTGCTGAATGCGTGAGCGAGACGCAACGCCATTTCCGGAGTCACCGAGCGCCGTCCGTTCACGATTTCGTTGACGGTGGTTCGATCGACATCGAGCGCATCGGCCAGGGCACCTTGCGTCATGCCCAGCGGCTCGATATAGTCTTCGCGCAGCACCTCACCCGGCGTGATCGGTCGGCGACTTTGCGGCGTCATCACAACACGTTCGATCCTTTCGTTCGATCCATCAGTGGTAGTCCGTTATGACGATCTCTATCGCTTCATGGTTTTCCCAAACAATGCAGATTCGGTATCGGTCATTGATGCGAATGCTGTACTGCTCGGTTCGGTCGCCCAGAAGCTTCTCGAGTCGGTTGCCGCGAGGCGTCCGAAGATCGCTCGGTGCGCCCGCAGCCTTCAGGCGGTCGAGCAGTCGAGCCGCTTTCTCATGATGCTCGGTCGGAAGCGCTCGCCGGGCCTCGGCGCGCGTTCTTCCAAGGAAAATATCGAGCGTGCCCCGGTCGCCGATCTTCATGCGCTGGGGTTCTCTATACGGCTATTGTTGCACGTTGCGCGACAGACGTCACGTTCGCCGGGGGATGGCTTTAGATAAACCAGTCTGTTAAACTAGTCTCGTCATGAAAACCGTCGGCGCCTTCGAGGGCAAAACGCACTTTTCGGCACTCATCAACGAAGCCGAACGCGGCGAAACGATCGTCATCACGAAGAACGGTCGCCCCGTAGCGCAACTCGGTCCCGTGCAGGCCGCCACCCAGGCCGATGATCTCGACGCGGTCGTCGAGCGCATCCTCGCGCGCAAAATTCGCGTCGGGATTCCGTCCAAGGAGCTCATTGAAGAAGGCCGCCGGTACTAGTTGTGCCGCTCGTCCTGGACGCCTCGGCCACGATTCCGTGGCTCCTCGACGATGAGCGCGACGCCATCGCTATCGCGACGCTGCACGCGATCCGGAAATTCAAAGCGATCGTTCCCAGCCTGTGGCGCTGGGAGATTCAGAACGCGCTCCTCGTCGCCGAGCGGCGCGGCCGGGTCGAGATCGAAATCGTGAATACCCTGCTCGCCGATCTGGATCGCCTTCCTATCACCGTCACCGACGCGCCGCGCACCGCGCTGGCAGCGGCCGAATTGACGCTTGCGCGACGATACGATGTGAGTGCCTACGATGCAGCCTATCTCGAGCTGAGTCTCCGAACCGGCCTGCCGCTGATAACGCGTGACCGCAAGCTCGCCGTCGCCGCCGGCGATCTCGGCCTCCTCTGGAGCCCGTAGCGATCGAGCTCGGGGCGATCTTCTCGTAGAGTGATTCGCTCCGAGCGTCGAATGGAGCGCGCCATGCTGCTCCTCCGACGAACTGCTCTCACGCTCGCCGCACTTCTCGGCGTCCTTCTTCTCGCCGTCGCGCTCTATGCCGGAAACGTCCTTCTCGGCATGCACGCACGTGCGCGCTACTCCGGCGAGATTCACGGGCTCGCGCTGAAGGCACCGGTGCGGATCCTGCGCGACGCACGTGGCGTGCCGCACATTATCGCCGCGCATCAAAGCGATCTGTTCTTCGCCGAGGGCTACGCCGAGGGCGAGGATCGGCTCTTCCAGCTCGATCTCATCCGCCGTTTCGTACTGGGAAAACTCGCCGCGCTGCTCGGGCCGAGCTTGGTACCGGTCGACGAAAACTCGCGCGCGATTCCCGTCGCCGCAATCGTCGCCAAACAGTGGGCCGCGCTCTCGCCGCGCGAAAAGCTGCTGCTGCAGCGCTTCGCCGACGGCGTCAACGCCGCCGCCGCGCGCAACCCGATGCCGGTGGAGTTTCGGCTCTTGCTCGCACGCCCGCCGAAATGGACGGCGCAGGATTCGCTCGCCGTCGGCATGGCGACGGTGATCGAACTCACCGATACGTGGAACGACATCGCGAAGCGCGGGCCGCACGCACCGCTGAGCGACCCGTGTTACAACGCTCCGGTCACCG
>CABS01000039.1_pt1 | contig 11349 bp, 10 predicted proteins | sample 344768 | NCBI WGS metagenome assembly CABS01 (sample SAMEA3138346, study PRJNA38045) | mine drainage metagenome | isolation source: Carnoules arsenic-contaminated mine drainage | place: France:Carnoules | collected 21-May-07 | reverse complement strand
CGAATTCGGGTCGGCAGCTACCGGAGTGGGCGATAGTGACGATCGAGCTTCAGATCCTGATCGGATTGCATCTTGTTTTCGCCGGCGTGTTCGTCGGTTCGAACATATTTCTGGATTTTTTGCTGGCGCCCCGACTCGATCTGATCCCGCCAGGCCAGGCGGCGCGCCTCGGCGACAAGCTTGGAACAGACTTCGCGATTCTGAACTGGGTTGCGCTTGGCGGTCTCCCGCTAACTGGCATTTTGTACCTTTGGATTTTCGGGTCCCTTGGTCAATTTCTCGACGGCGCGTTCTACACGGGCGGGTACGGCATTGCACTGGTGCTAATGATCGCCATATGGGCCAGCCTCGTGGGAACGGCCACGGTTCTTACATTCTACCTGCGTCCGCGAGTTGTGGTTAAGCTGCCATATGACGCGTCGCGCCAACAGGTCGAAGGCTCGCGCGCCGATGCAATGGTTTACGCGAACTGGATGCGGTATTTGGCTCGGTACAACGCAACGATCTCGGTAGTGGCGGTCCTGATTGGTGGATTTCTTCGCTTCGGAGGTTTTCCGTTTTGAAAATGAAGGATCGGAAGACGGTATTGGGGCGGTGCAAATCGATAGCGCGTGCGTTTGAACAGCGGAATGGACAAATTGGGGAGTAGGCGGCAATGGCAATGTATGCGGAAAACAAAGTTAAGAGTAACCTGCTTGAGCGCGTAGATAGGACTACGCGTATTTCCGAAGAGGAGATCGTCGGGCTGTATCATCTGTCCGCTGAACAGGTGTGTGCTGCCGGACACGAGCTGCGCTTGCAACTGACGGATCCAAAGATCGCGACCTACGGAATCGGTGGCAATATCGATTACACGAACGTCTGTACGGTTGGGTGCAAGTTCTGTGCTTTTTACCGCGGGAAGAAGCAAGAGGGCGCATTCACGCTCACCTACGACGACATCGCCTGCCAAATGAGAGAAATCGTGCGAATTGGTGGTCAGGACGTGCTCATCCAGGGCGGGGTCAATCCGGAACTCCCAATGAGCTGGTATCTCGACATGCTGCGTAATTTGAAACGGGACTTTCCGCAGATCCACGTCGATGCGTTCAGTCCCGAAGAGATTCTCGGATTGGAGAAGCTGACCGGCAAGGACGCCTACGCAATCCTGGCTGAGATGAAGGAAGCGGGACTGGAAGGAATTCCCGGAGCCGCGGCGGAAATCCTCGTCGATAGCGTCCGTGAACGTATTGCTGAGAGCCGCATTCGAACGGGAGACTGGTTCCGGATCATGGATGCGGCGCTCCGGCTGCAACTTCACATTCCATGGATTAGCATGGTAACCGGGTTCGGCGAGAGTCTGGAGGATCGCGCCGCGCATCTTGTAGCGCTTCGTGACCAGCAGGATCGTTCCCTCGATCGCTACGGCCACGGATTTGTTGCGTTTAAGGTGTGGCCGGCCCGGTTGGCGCATACTTTACTGAACGGCCGCGTAGTCACGCCGACGCCGGAACAGATTGTTGACACTTACTTGCGCGAAATCGCGATTTGTCGCTTGGCGCTACCCAACGTTGTCAACCATCGGGCCGTGTGGCGCACGATGGGATTCGGTGTCGCCGCGCAGGCGTTGCGCTCCGGCGCGAACGATCTTTGTGGCACGGGTTCGATCAACGCGATCGACGCGGCGATGGTCAAGGCGGGCAAGGAACTCCCGGATCCCGGCATCGCCCTGCTCGGTGATGTAAAAAAGTGTATCTCGAGCGCAGGTTTCAAGCCCGCGATGCGTGATCCCTTCTATCGCGTCATACCGGAGCAATAGCGTTGGGTCGATCCCAGTGAGCGTGATCGCGCAATTTGATGGGTTGGAAAACAATCTTTTTGATAGGCTTCTGGCTTCGGCTTCCCGAGGGCTGCAGGGATTTGGGGAAGCGGAAGTAAGATCAACTGACGAGTTGGTATCCGGCAGCGGATTTGATAATGCGGCCAGTGCTGGGCATTTGTAGCGGTTACAACCTCGAAGGTCAGCTCCTTTTGTGCGGCTCGAGATGCGGGGCAGGTGTTGCGCACGGTGCTCGCCAGGTCCTGGAGCAAGGTCTGGAAGCTGTGCACGGCCGTACCGTCCTCGAGCGTGCAGCTCGCGACCTTGGTCAGCGCCTTGGCGGAACGCCTGGCAGGAGCGACCGGATCACGCGTGGCTTTTTCCGGCGACGGTGCCGCCAGACCTGGAAACTGTCCTGCAGGGAAGGCTGTGTGGTGCCGCCTGGGTGACTCGAACACCCGACCCACGCATTACGAATGCGTTGCTCTACCGACTGAGCTAAGGCGGCACACAGGCAAGCACGTCGCGCTTGCAGCAGGCGGCGGAAAATAGTCGAGCCTTGATCCCGCCGCAACCAGGTGGGACGGATTTCGCGGGGTTATGGCCTTGCTTGCCCGCCCTGCATTGCAGGGTGGGTCAAGAGTGCCTATCTCTGCTCGCGCCCGGGTTTTCGGCTTGAGGAGGGTGTTTCGGTTGCGCGTTCCAATTCATCCCCAAGGCTGGCCCTTTATCGCCGCTGCTGCCCTGGCCAATGGGCTACTGGTCTGGGGCCTGGGCTGGTGGGGACTGATATTTCTTCCCGTAACCCTGTGGGTCATCGCCTTTTTCCGCGATCCTGAACGTATTGCACCCGCAGGCGAGCATCGCATGGTCAGCCCCGCAGATGGTCGGCTCTTGCCCATCACCGAGGCCGAGCCACCTCCAGAGCTGGGACTGGCCCCGGGCCCGAGGCCCCGACTGTCCATTTTCATGAACGTGTTCAACGTCCACGTAAACCGCAGTCCAGCCAGTGGGCGGGTGGTGAAACTGGCCTATCGGCCGGGAAAATTCTTCAATGCGGCTTTTGACAAGGCCTCCGTCCACAACGAACGGATGGCCATCCTTCTCGAGCTGGGGGCCACGACCGGAGCTGGGGGCAAGGAGCTCGTTGTGGTGCAGATTGCTGGCCTTGTGGCCCGGAGGATCCATTGCCCCCTGACGCAGGGGCAAGCCTTGAGCCGGGCGGAACGTTTTGGAATGATCCGTTTTGGCAGCCGTCTTGATATATACTTGCCCGCGGAAGCGCGTATCGTCGCGAAGCCTGGGAGTTTCGTCCGGGCCGGCAAGACCGTTCTGGCGGAATTTCCAGTTTCGGGCTAAGGATGACGGTTATGCGAAGAATGAAATACAGTCGTATTACCGCCAAGACCCGCGACGAAGGCTTTGAGCCCTCGGCGCTCAGTCGTTTTCTCCCCAGTGGTCTGACCATTCTGGCCCTGTGCTCAGGGGCGACAGCGATCCGCTTCGCCTTGGACGGCAATTTCCGGGCAGCTGTCATTGCCATCATCGTTGCAGCGGTACTCGACACCATGGATGGCAAGATCGCCCGGCTGCTTGGTTCAGATTCTAAATTCGGGGCCCAGCTCGACTCTCTGGCCGACCTTGTCAGCTTCGGTATCGCTCCGGCACTGCTGACCTATCGCTGGACCCTCCACCAGGCTGGCGGAGCCGGCTGGACGATCGCGCTCATCTATTGCGTTTGCTGCGCGATCCGGCTGGCCCGATTCAATATCGAGACAGTGGAAGCGGAGGATCAGCATGCGGCTAATGCACGCTTTTCCGGCGTACCCACTCCAGCTGCCGCATGCATGGTGCTCCTGACCATGCTGGTGAGCTTCCAGTGGCACGATACCGCTGCAGGTGCCTGGCTCGCTGATCCCATCCTCAACGGTGCGGTGGTCTCAATTGTCTCACTGCTGATGGTGAGCCGCATACCCACCCTGTCGCTGAAGAATCTGCATCTGGAACGCCGCTTTTTGTGGCTGGCAGGCCTTGTTGGCGCAGCGATCGTGACTTTGGCTGTGCTGTGGCCCTGGGCAACATTGTCGGGCGGCCTTGCACTTTACATTCTGACCCTGCCTCTCGGTGCGCGCCCACGTAGCGAGCAGCGCCAACTCTTTCGCGAGTTCGGCGAGTAAGCCGCCATTGCGTCACAGCCCCGGCTCCGTCACAGTGATAAAAAATCACTGATGGAAATGCCATGCTCACCAAAGCCGATGATTATCCCGTGCATCAGCGCCCGGAACCTATTGCGGTTTCCGGGACAGACCGCAATTTTTACGATCGCTATTTCTTCAATGGCTATACGCTCGACGGCCACCTGTTCTTTGCCTGTGCGCTGGGTGTCTATCCTCATCTCAACGTACTGGACGCAGCGTTCAGCGTCGTTTTGGACGGCGTGCAGCATAATTTGCGCGCCTCACGCCTCCTAAACAGCGAACGTCTCGATACCCGCGTCGGTCCGATCGAGATCAACGTGATCGAGCCTCTCAAGCGGCTCAGGATTCAGATCGACGACCCGACGCACGACATTTACGCCGAACTGGAGTTTGAAGCTCGCGCCCGTGCGGTCGAAGAGCCCCGTTTTACGTGGCGTCAAGGTCCACGTACGGTGATGGATTACACCCGCATGACGCAGAATGGCAGCTATGAGGGCTTTATACTGGTCAAGGGCCGTCGTATTGACCTTGACCCTGGAATGATGCTGGGCACACGCGACCGCTCCTGGGGTATCCGTCCGATCGGGCTGGCAGATCCGCAGCCGGCCGCTCCGCCTTCGGCGCCACAATTCTACTGGTTATGGTCGCCCCTGAACTTCCCGGACCGTTTCATGCTTTTCCATATAAATGCAGATGCGAGCGGGCGGCCCTGGAACACAGCTGCTGTTCTGGGCGAGCTTGGTGATGCAGATCCCAAGGTCATGTCCAAGAGCCACTGCGAGGTCACATACAAGTCCGGCACCAGACATGCATCAAAAGCCCTGATCCATCTTTGCGATGAGGCGGGAGGACACTGGGATGCCGAGCTGACGCCGCGCTTCAACTTCTACATGTCTGGCATCGGCTATACCCATCCGGAATGGGGGCATGGCCACTACAAGGGTGAGCTCGCCGTGCATTATGATGTTTATGACACAGCCACGATCAACGAAACCCTGCCGCTGTTCCTGCATGTACAGGCTTTTGTCACAGCGCGCCTCAAGGGACCGGACGGCGAGCGCGTGGGGGCAGGTGTGCTGGAACAACTGGTGCTGGGGCCCCACACGCCATCTGGACTAACCGGACTTCTGGATCCTCTGCCATGAATGAAGAAAAGACACTCACCGAAAACCTAGCGCTCTATCTCAGCCGGCACTTTGGCCATGATGTCCTGGTCAAGGAGCTGTCACGCATTCCTGGCGGCGCGAGCCGTCAGACCTATCGTTTTGTGGCGTCGTACGCTCGTGGCCGGGAGCAGGTCGAACGCGCCCTGATCTTGCGCCGGGATCCGGCCTTCAGCCTGATCGAGACCGAGCGCATGACGGAATTTGCCGCCTATCGTGCCTTTCACAAGGTCGGGCTTCCCGTACCTGAGCCAATCGTCCTCGAGCTTGACAGCGAGGCACTAGAACGGCCGTTTTTTATCATGGAAGCGATCGAGGGCTGCAGTGCAGGTTCGCTACTTGCCGCTGACCCTTATGGCAGCCACCGTGAGACGATCGGCGAGCAGTTCTGGAGTGTCCTTGGGCGCATTGCTGGCAGCGATCCTGCCGCGCTCGGTCTGCTTGAGCTTGAGAGCCCCAAGGACAGCACACAGAGTGCGCCCCATGAACTTGCCCGCTGGGAGCAGGTGATCGGCGAAGACAGTCTCGAGCCACAGCCGATCGCGCTTGGGGCCATCCGTTGGCTAAGACGCCATCCACCGCCGCCAGCCGCCAAATTCTGCGTCGTGCACGGTGACTATCGCAGCGGTAATTTTCTGCATGATGGTGAGGGGCGCATCCGGGCTATCCTCGACTGGGAAATGGCCCATCTGGGTGACCCTCTTGAGGACCTCGCCTGGGCCCTTGATCCGCTCTGGAGCCATGGCAATCCGCAGCGTCCAGGAGGCATGATCGGTCGCGACGCCGCACTGAGTATCTGGCAGGAGGCAAGCGGACTTGTAGTGGATCCGCAGGCTCTGGTCTGGTGGGAAATTTTCGCCCAGGTGAAAGGGCTGGCGATCTGGATCTCTGCAGCTCGCGAATTTTCCGAAGGACGCAACACCGAAGCCGTTAACGCCTTCTCCGGAATTTATTGCACGGCCTTCCACAACCGCACGCTCTCCGAGCGGCTCCTGGCAACAGGTGACCTATGAAACCGTCCACTTCCGAACTCCTCATGGTGCTCGTACAGGACCTCAGCCTGCGCATCGCGCCAGCGCTAGAGGACACCTATCTGCAAAGCAGCGCGCAGCTTTGGGCAGTGCTCTCCCTTTTGACCAACCAGGAACAGGCACGTGCCGCCGACGCCCGGATGAAGGACATCCGCAGCATGCAGGCGATGTTCGGTACCCTTTCAGATCTGGCCGGACCCGAGCTCAAGATCCGTCTGCGCACGGCACATGCTGCCGAGGATCATCGCCTCGACATCGCAAGCCTTGATGCGATCCATGCCGAACTCAGCACGCTGTTGATTGCACTACAGGAAGAGCTTGAAATGAGAGAGAGCCCGGACGCACGCGAGGCCTGTAAAATGATCTGGCGCCATCTGCATGCCTCCGCTGAGCGACACGCACTCTCGCTTCCATTCAGCTAATCTCCGCGCGGATGTGCCCGGGCATAGACCTCAAGCAGCTGATCGGTTTCAAGCTTGGTGTAGGTCTGGGTGGTCGACAGCGAAGCATGCCCCAAAAGCTCCTGAACCGCGCGCAAATCCCCGCCACCGGCCAGAACATGCGTCGCGAAGGAGTGGCGCAATGCATGTGGCGTGGCCCGGGCGGACAGCCCCAGGGCGCCTCGAAGGCGCTGCATCAACGATTGCGCCTCTCGGGCGGACATCGCCTTGCCGGTTCGCGATACAAACAGCGGCGCCTCACGGGTCTGGGTAAAGGGCAGAAGCGCAACATAGTGCGCGATTGCCTCGCGCACGATCGGCAGGAGCGGAACAACGCGTTCCTTTCGGCCCTTGCCGACGATACTGAGCGTCTCGCCCAAGGGCACATCGCCACGCCGCAACGACAATGCTTCGGAGATTCGCAGTCCAGTTCCATAGAGCAGGGTCAGCAACGCGACGTCGCGGGCAGCGAGCCATTGGACCGGATGCTCCGCTGCCGCGGCCAGCGTGCGTTCGGCATCACGCTCACTGAGGGGGCGTGGCAGAGGCCGCACGATGCGAGGCGTCCTGACGGCACGGGCGGCGGGATTGTCGAGTACATTTTCGCGGGCCAGATGCTTGAAGAAGCTGCGGATCGCGGCAAGCATCCGTTGTATGCCACGCGGCCCCAGACCATCGCGGCGGCGGGCAGCGATAAAGGCGCGGATGTCACTCACTGAAAGTGCCGCCAACTCGTGCTCCTCTATCACCGCGCCCAGATGGGTAGAGAGAAAATCGAGGAAGCAGTCGAGATCATAGCCATAGGCGGTAAGCGTGTGGGGACTGGCCCTGCGCTCATGAGCCAGAAATGAGAGCCAGTCCCGTTTTAGCGTTTCGGCAGATCGAGCCATGCCCTGATCGCTCGCTCCAGCGCCCGCGTGAAATATCCTATTTCCTCGGAGCTTGCCTCTCCCTCAAAGCAGTATGGCGCCCGCGCTCCCAGGACAAAAACTGCAGGAGGCGCGTCTGCTCCAAGCCTTAGGCGAAACACCGCAACGCTCCTGCAATCACGCCCGGCTGGTCCCAAAAGCACGTCCCCACCGTTCGACAGGATTACGCCGGTTCCTTCATGCCCTAGCATGCGCAAGGCCATGCCAGGCGCCATAAGGCGGACCCGCTGTGCTCGCGGTACGCCACGGCAGGTCTCGCCTTCGATGCAAATGCCGGCAAGATCGGCCCCAAAAGCGGAGGGTGAACCAACGGCAAGGCCCACCGCTTCCTCAAAGCTGCGCGCGTCAAGGAGCTCCAGAAGAAGCCGTCTTACGGCCTCGCCAATACCCTGGCGCGATCGGAGCCCGTCGCATGCGGCTTTCAAGGCGGCATTCTCACGCACCAGCTGGTCAATAACATGACGTTGCAGATCCCTGATCTCGCAATCGCGAAAGCGTTCGGGCAGCAGCATGGCCAATAGCTCGCCATCCGCAGCCAATCGCGTCCGGTTCAGGCGCACAAAGGCCTTGAGCGCCTCGGCAGCGGCTGCAGCGGGATCTATAAGGGCTGCGCTTTCCATCAATGATAAGACCCGCCGGGATTGACCACAGAGAATCACTCTTCGAAAGTGTACCCATGAATTCAGTCCGCTTGAAGCCCGCGCCCGCCGAGACCGGAATCGCCCGCGTATCGGTCTTGCTGCCGTTGCCGCTGCCAGGTCCCTATGACTACCGACTTCCCGAAGGCGCGCCCCCCCAGCGCGGCCTTCTCGTTGATGCACCTTTAGGAGCGCGCACTCAGCTCGGGGTCGTCTGGGGCGTCGGCGATGCGAAGATTGCTGCGCACAAGTTGAAGACCGCAATTCCCCTCAGCAGCCATACCTGTCTGCCGGCCGCCTTGTGCGACTTTGTCGACTGGGTTGCACGCTACACCCTGAGCCCGCAGGGCTCGGTCCTTGCCCTGGCATTGAGAGCCCGAGGCGCCTTCGACGCGGAGGTTCCCCGTCTTGCCTATCGATGCTCTCAGCTTATGCCCGGGCGTCTCACCGACAAGCGTCAGCGCGTGCTGGAGGTGATGGCAGATGGGCTCGCGCGCAGCATCGCTGCAATTGCAGAGGAAGCCAATGTCACCCCTGCCATTGTACGTGCTCTTGTTGCGGCAGGCGCACTGACGGCTGAGGCGCTGCCGGAGTTTGCGCCGCTGCCCATCCCGCAACCGGACTATGCCGTGCCACATTTGCGCAGCGAGCAGAGCAGCGCCGCCGAGGTCCTGCGCCAGGCGGTTGTGACGCAGAGCTTTTCGGTTTCACTGCTCGATGGCGTGACGGGCTCTGGCAAGACCGAGACCTATTTCGAAGCGGTGGCACAAGCTCTGCGGCAGGGCCGGCAGGTGTTGATCCTGCTTCCCGAAATCGCCCTCAGCGTCCAGTTTCTGGAACGTTTTGCTGCGCGCTTTGGCACGTCCCCGGCAGAATGGCATTCCGATCTGGGTCACAGGCAGCGCAAGCACGTCTACCGCGCCGTACTCGAGGGGGAGGCCCGCGTCGTCGTTGGGGCGCGCTCGGCACTGTTTCTGCCATTTCAGGATCTTGGCCTCATCATCGTCGATGAAGAGCACGAACAGGCGTTCAAGCAGGAAGAAGGCGTCATCTACCACGCTCGGGACATGGCCGTGGTGCGCGGGCGCATCTCGTCATCGGCCGTTGTCCTTGTCAGCGCTACCCCCTCGCTTGAAAGCTATGTCAATGCCCAGGCTGGTCGTTATCGCTGGCTGAAGCTGGCGGCACGCCACGGCGTAGCGAAACTGCCGCAGATCGACCTCGTCGACCTGCGGCAGCATCGCCCGGAACCTGGCCAGTGGATGTCTCCTGTTCTGATCGAGGCGCTGCGCGCAACCCTGGCCGAGGGCGAGCAGTCCCTGCTGTTTCTCAACCGGCGGGGCTACGCACCCCTGACGCTGTGCGCGCAGTGCGGCCACAAACTGACCTGCCACCAGTGTTCGGCCTGGCTCGTCGAACATCGCTATCACCGCCGCCTTGTCTGTCACCACTGTGGCATGGATGTGCCGATGCCCAATATCTGCCCCCAGTGCAGCGCACAGGACAGCCTGATCGCCTGCGGGCCGGGGGTAGAACGTCTGGCAGAAGAATTTGTCCAGCACTTTCCCGCAGCACGCATGGCCATCGCATCTTCCGACACCATGCATGGACCGGCAGAGATGCAGGCCGCTATCAGCGCCATGTCCCGCGGCGAAATCGAGGTTTTGATCGGAACGCAGATGATCGCCAAAGGCCATCATTTTCCCAATCTTACCCTCGTAGGCGTGATTGACGCAGATCTTGGCTCCGCGGACGGTGACATCCGCGTGCGCGAGCGTACCTTTCAGCTTCTGCACCAGGTCGCGGGACGGGCGGGGCGAGCGGCCAAGCCCGGCAAGGTCCTAGTGCAAACCCACAGTCCTGACGATGTGGTGCTGCGCGCCGTGGCGGCAGCGGATCGCGATGTCTTTTACGAGCAGGAGCGACGCTTGCGGCAGCGCACCCATGCCCCGCCCTTTGGCCGACTTGCCGCGATCATCCTGTCCGGAGTTAATGGTGACGCCGTCCGCGCCGCCAGCACGCGTTTGGCGCAGCACGCACCCGCAGCTCGCGGCGTAAGGATCTGGGGACCAACTCCGGCCTTCTATCAGCTATTGCGCGGGCGCACGCGCGAACGCCTTCTGGTGCAGGCTGAACGCTCGGTCGATGTGCAGGCCTATCTGCGCCAATGGCTGGCGCCCATCAAGCTGCCTGCGAGCGTCCGTCTGGTGATCGACATCGATCCGGTAAGCTTCTTCTAGGCAGTTTATTTCTCACCAACCTCGCGTACATCGACGAGATGGCCGGCTACCGCAGCTGCCGCAGCCATTGCCGGGCTCATCAAATGCGTCCGCCCATCCCGGCCCTGCCGGCCTTCGAAATTGCGGTTTGACGTCGAGGCACAGCGCTCGCCGGGAGCAAGTCGATCGGCGTTCATGGCCAGACACATGGAGCAGCCAGGTTCACGCCACTCAAATCCGGATTCTATGAAGATGCGGTCAAGACCTTCGGCTTCAGCCTGTTCTTTCACCAGACCGGAACCAGGCACCACCATGGCCCCGACGTGGGGGGCGACCTTTTTTCCGCGCACGATCGCAGCCGCCGCGCGCAGATCCTCGATGCGGCCATTGGTGCAGGAGCCGATGAAAACGCGGTCAATGCGGAGCGTGTTCAGTGCGGTTCCCGGTGTCAGATTCATATAGGCGAGGGCCCGTTCGATGCCACTGCGCCGGTTGGCGTCCACTTCCTTGAGGGGATCAGGGACGACGGCATCAATCGTAAGCCCCTGTTCGGGCGATGTGCCCCAGGTCACCATCGGGGCCACGGTGGCGGCATCGACGACAAGCTCCTGATCGAACCGGGCTTGCGGATCAGATTTCAGCGTACGCCAATATTTCAGGGCCGCCTCATAGGCTGCACCCTTGGGTGCGCGGGGGCGACCAGCGACATAGGCAAAAGTGATCTCGTCAGGCGCCACCAGGCCCGCGCGCGCGCCGGCCTCGATGGTCATGTTGCACAAACTCATGCGCCCTTCCATCGAAAGCGCCCGCACGGCCTCGCCAGCATATTCGATGACATGGCCGGTACCACCAGCCGTACCAATGCGGGCGATGATGGCAAGTGCGAGATCCTTCGCCGACACGCCCTGCGCCAGCCGGCCATTGACCGTCACC
>CABS01000038.1_pt1 | contig 11699 bp, 9 predicted proteins | sample 344768 | NCBI WGS metagenome assembly CABS01 (sample SAMEA3138346, study PRJNA38045) | mine drainage metagenome | isolation source: Carnoules arsenic-contaminated mine drainage | place: France:Carnoules | collected 21-May-07 | reverse complement strand
CGCGTCGCGCTGGAGCGTGGCGCGATTCAAAGTGCGGCGTCGAGTGCCGAGGATGCGCTGCAACAGGCGGGAAGCTGCCAGTTGATCGTGCTGGGTGGCCCGGTCTACGCAATCATCGACTGGATGGAGCGCCTTGCGGGCGTGCTCCAGGCGCATCAACTGGTCACGGACGTTGGCAGCACCAAAGCCAGAATCACGGCAGCCGGAGAACGGCTCTTTAACCAGCCTGGCAAGCAATCGGGCCATGCCGGATTTCTTCCTGGACATCCCATGGCGGGCAAGGAAGTGAGAGCCGTATCGCGAACAGATTGATGCTGCAGCCCAGCGCATCTGCGTTGCTGGGGTTGCGCTCGGCGATCAGCGCTTGCGTGTCTATAGCACCGACGCGATTATCGCCGAGGAGTGCGAGTTTTTTGCGCTCGCGAAGCATCTTCGCGAGCGCGTGGGCGGCGCGACCTTCCGGCCGCCGAGCGATGACCTCGATACGCAGCAGCGGGCAGCGTATGTCTATCTCGCCGACGACAAGGGATTGTCGCTCGTGAGTGGGATCGCCGGGGCGGGAAAGTCTCGGCTGCTGCGCGACTACGCCGACGCAGCGCGCACGTGCGGGATGCGCGTGCGCGGCGTCGCCGTAGCGGGCGCGGCCGCGCGCGTGCTCGGCGAAGAAGCGGAGATTGCGACGACGACGGCGGCGCAACTGCTCGCCGATCTGCGGCGTGGGCACGATCCTATCACCGCACGCGATCTCATTATCGTCGATGAGGCGGGCGCGATGGGTACGCGCACCGCACGCGATCTGTTGCGCGCGGCCGTCGATGCAGACGCGCGCGTGGTCATAGTCGGCGATCCGGTGCAGCATGGAGCTGTCGAGCGCGGCGCACCGATGCGCGCCCTGATCGAGCGATACGGAGCCCACGGTATGAGCGAAACGCGGCGCGCGCAAGATCCATGGATGCGCGACGTTGCGTGCGATCTGCGCGCGGGGCTCGTATCGCAGGCGTGCGATACGCTGCGCCAGCATGGATGCGTCGCCGAGTACGCGACGCAAGAGCAGGCGCTCGCTGCGCTCGCCGACGAGTACGCAGTCGCACATCGGCACGGTGAAAGCGCGCTGCTGATCGCGACCCGCAATGCCGACGTGCGCGCGCTCAACGCGCGCGTGCGCGAAGCGATCCGCGCCGATCTGCTCGGCGAGGAGCGCACCTACGACCGGGATAGCGGCCCGATCGCGCTCGCTGTCGGCGACTGCGTGGTGGCACGCGCGCGCGCCGACCTCGTGCAACTCGCGCGCGTGGACAGCCGGAATACGCGCGCGCTGCCCCGCGTGCGCGTTGTGAACGGCGACCTATTGCGCGTGATCGCGCACGTCGGGTCGAGTACCGTCGTGCTTGAGCGCGCAGACGACGGCGCGCGCGTCATCTGGCCGCTCCACGAGCATCCAGAGATCGAGCATGGATACGCCGTCACGTCCTATCGCAGTCAGGGACGTACTGTCGACCACGTGTTCGCACTCGCTGCTAACGATCTCGCGGGTGCGTATGTCGATGCGACGCGAGCGCGCAAATCGGTGCGGATCGTGTACTCGCGAGAGGAGGTCGGCGAGTTCGGGGCGTGGATGGCACGCGTGCAGCGCGACGCGCGCAAAACAATGGTGGTCGACTATGAGCCAGGGATCACGGAGCCAGAGATCGATTCGCCGGCGGCCGCGCCGCCGACGCAAACCCCACCGACGATGCGGCCGCGGGGCCCGTCGCTCGGGCTGTAGTGTATTCTATGTACCGCCTATCCAAAGGAGAACTCTGATGAAATCACCGACGATGCTTGCCGTTGCGATCGGCACTATTGCGCTGGGCCTCGCTGCCTGCGGTGGCGGAGGCGGCACAAGCCCGACCCCACCGAGCGGCGGTTCGACCCCGACCCCGGTATCGAGCCCCATCACCACCTCGGGGCCGCAAACCACGAACGCCTCGGGTGTGGTCGTCAACGACGCCAACGGCCAGCCGCTCGCGAGCGTGCCGGTCAAACTGATGCCCTGGGCTCCCTGCGGAGCGACCCCGGCACCCGCCTCGATCACCCCGGAGAACGACGGGTGCCCAACCCCGCTCCCGAGCCCGCAGGCGACCACCAACCCGCAAGGGCAATTCACGCTCAACGGTGCGCCCAACGGCCACTACCTACTCGTCATCGGCACCGATAGCACGAATACGACCGACCCGGTGCAGGCGACGGTTCACGATAACGTCACGCTGACCGGTGGGAATCAGATCCTCCTCGCGCCGACGTTGCCGCCTGTGCCGACGATTACCCCGCAGCCCTGGGAGACCAATGGCGAGTATCGCCTTGCAACGCTCGACGCCACCACCGAGACGCCGTGCTTCGTCGATTGGCAGCAAGAGCGGGCGGCAAACGGACTTGCTGCGGGTACCGTCGATGAGTGGCTGTTGGAGAATATCCGTTCGACGAATAAATTCCACCAAAGTCCGAGCTACTATAACGCTCCGTGGCCGGGAAATGCGTTCGGCAACATCACGACCGGAAACGACGGCGGTGGCGGAACGAATTGCCAGCAAGATATCGTCGCGTCTTTCGCCCCAGGTGCAAATACCTATTCCGTCGATCCTCGGGCGGAATGGTTCGCGGGGCAGTTCGTGATCTTCAGCGCCTACGGCGGAACGAATAACGAATCAATGGAGAGTGCCGAGTTCCCCATCGACCCGCGCTCGTTCACCGATCCGAACGTTCCCAACTGGCCCTAAAATAACGGCGCGAGGGAGCACACAACCCCCCCCCCCCCCCGGAGCAGAACGCTCCGGGAGTTCTTCTGCTCATTCGATCGCGTTAGGGAACGGTGACGTACAGCGACCAGGAGTTCGCGCCATTGGTGAAGCGACACGGCCATCCGGCCATATTGCGCGTCATAATTACCATGATCCCGTAAACGGTTCCGGGGCCTGTGCGCGTAAACGTCGATGGATTTAACCCGCTCACGGTTCCAACGGTCGCAGGCACGGGCCCAGGTGCGCTAGGTGACTGAGGAGGCGTTCCGTACCAATAATATCGGTACGACGTTATGGAACCGCTGCCGATATGCGTCGTCGGATCGCACGCCGTCGTATTTTGGCCGAGCCCCCCCGCAGGTAACGTACACGACCCACCGATGAATTGGCATGGATATTGCGCGACCTGCACGGGAACGAGCCCGCTTCCCGGCCCCGGCGTTCCCGACGGCGCGGGAGACGCAGTAATCGTGACCGTGCAACTGCCTGGAGTCGAACCCGGAATCACCGGGAAAGCCACCTGCGCGCCGGTGTTCCCAGGCTTTGGAAGCCCGAGCGAAGCGATGTAGGTGCAATTCTGCGCCAGCGGATTATACGTCGCGCTCGTACCGCCCGGTTCGTAGGCGACGATCGGCGCTTGTGTAGCGGGCGCGCCGTTCTGCCAGACGCAGCCACTACCATCGACGGTGTAGCCCTGCCCGCTGAACAGCGTTTGCGCGGCGGTCGGCAACTGCGAGAGCGACGCGGGAACATACGACGTTGGAAACGTGCCGCTCGCAATGACGACGGCTTTGCATCCGGTCGTGAGCGCATCGGCCATCTCCGCGCCGAACAACTTCGCAATCAAGGGTTCGTGCATCGGCAGCATTGCTAACGTGGAGCCCGAGGTCGCTTCCACGATTCCGCCTGCGGGCCAGGTGAGCATCGCCGTCGCCCCCGCCGCGTACACGAGGGAAAACTTCGCGGTTGGAGCAACCGCACCACCGGGCCAACCGCCCGCAGGCATTATTAACTGCACGGTTCCATTGCACGTGACGGTACTCGCCGGTGGCGACGGCGGTTGCGGCAATGCAACGTACCCAACGCTATACCCGATGCCCGACCCGTCCGCAGCAAACAACGAGGACGGCCCGACTTGATTCGAGCGGTACGCTTGCGCTGGAGCAACATTCGCCGACCACGACCCGCCGCTTAATACTGAACAGGACGGGAGCGACACGAGCCAATGATAGCCTTGTGCCCACGCCTCACCAATCGAGAGATCGCCGAGGCTCGTATCACCGGGCATGGCGCTAATCGCGGCGACTTGTGCTGGATTCGGCGTTGGTTGCGCGGCTGTGTACGACCACGTTCCCGAGGTGTCCGTTTGCGACTGCGCCCATACTTGCATGGCCGTTGCGCTCGTTGGCATCACCGAGGAATGAACGCCATAATAGACATTCACAACGCGCGGCATTGGCGGATGCATCCCACCAATAAGCACCGCACGATGCAGCGGCACGAAATAGTGATCGCTCTTAATCGGCCCCGCCGTGTAGGGCAACGGCGCGCTATCGTCGGCTGGCACGCCTTGCACTTCTAAAAACAGATTGAGGTTGCCAGCGAGATCGTCGGGCGGCCCGCCCATTTTCGTAATCACATCGAACGGGAAGCACGCGGGATGCGCGAGCGCCGCCGTGCCGGGATATTGCGCTTGAAATCCTCGACTTAAAAACGCCTGCATATACAGTTCGACTTGCCCTGGGGGATTCGCGCACGACGGCGTACCGTAGATCGGCAGCGGTGTCGTGCCGGAATACGCTGCGAGCGCCGCGTCTTGTTGCACGAGGTCGGTGTAGACCGGCGACGGGGACGCGTATCCAACTGCTCCGGTGCTCGCCAAGAGCATCCCTGCGCCCATCCACGCAATATGCGGCCACGTTGTCACCGGCGCGCTCAACCCTGTTACGACGTCGGTCGTGCTGCGATTCGCATAGTGGTATTCCACGATCCGCTGGTTTTTTGCGTCGAAATAGTACGCCGTCCAAATCACGCGCCCGTTAATCTGCGATTGTTCGCTATCAAACTCGTGCGGCGCATTGGTATAAGACGGCAGCGCAAACGGGACAGGTTGACCCGGCACCGGCTTGACGGCGACACGCAATAAGTCTCCGCAGTTTCCGAGATACGGAAGCGTGCATGGAGTCCCGCTTGCCGCGTATCCGTTCGTCGCACCGAACACATCATGCTCGGGCACGAAAAATGTCGCGTTCGTTTCGCGGCGGAGTGCGGCGAAGAACGATTCTTCTTCTGCTTGCGTTTGCGCGATCCCAGATTGCGTATGTGCGACGATTAAAAAATGGCCTAGCAGCGTTGCCAAGACAACGAAGGCGAACGCTCCTAATATGGACACAATCATGCGGTTGGTAATCATTGGTAGCCTCCTCGTTCTGTCACACTTGCGGTAGAACGACAGGAGAACGACCTCAGAACGAGGATACTCCTGCCGGTTTTTTTTCGTTGTTTTTGGGAGGCGTCCTCTATTTCGGGGTCGTTGGGCGCGCAGCATCAACAGGTAGTGCCTTCTTGAGCTGTGAATGATCTATTGGCTGCAAACGCGTCTCCTACGCGCTGGCGTGGAACGTGCAATGCGTTCCCATGCGGCGCGTGGAACCAACCTCGGCGAGTATCGACAGCGTGCAACTTGGCGCACTGCGAGCACAGATCGCGCGCCTCGTTGATGATTGACATACTCCCCGGCCTAAAGGCCGAGGAGTATGTCAATCACCGGCGGCCCTTGGCGGGCCTTTAGGGGCGCAGAAACGCGAAATATCCGGCGCGCCGTAGCGGCCCGCACCAATTTTCCAGGGGGCGCCCTTAGTCCACGGGCGGCCACGAGGGCGTTTCGGGTCTAGGGGTGCCGTTGCCACAGACAAACAAGCGTGCCGCCGCCGATCCCGTCCACTAAGGACGCTTTCCCGCAAACCGAAGAGAATATGGCCCCGAACGCGTTCGACCCCCGATTTGTTCGGCACCGAAAGCAAGGCTGCTAACGCTACGACGGGCTTTTCGCGGCCTTGCTTGCTTTCTAATAGCCTCAAATATTTTATTTGGTGATGTTAACTTGCTAGCATTACTGCTTGCATGAAACATAGATAGCTGTTATGATAGCAATATGATCTATCGACTTCTCGGTGCGCGGGCATTCGTCCGCGCCCTCACAGGGAAACCGGCAACGCTTCTTTTTCGCGCGATCCGCGCGTTGGCGCGTCGATGACGACGATCCAGCTTTTAGCCCGCAAGGGCGGCGCGGGTAAGACGACGCTAGCGCTGCACCTCGCGGTCGCTGCGGCAGCCGCAGGACGCTCGGTGGCAATAATCGACGCAGACGAGCAGGCGAGCGCCCTGGCGTGGGCCTCCCGGCGCGATCCCGATGCGATCCCGATTCTCGTTGTCGCCGGTGGCCGCGACCTCGCGCAAACGGTGGGGCGTATCGATGCCGACCTCGTGATCGTTGACTCGCCACCGAGCGCGCAGACGCGCGGGGCATGGCAGCCCGACCGGATCATCGTCCCGGTGCAGCCGTCCGCGCTCGACCTTGGGGCGCTCGGAGCGACGCTCGACCTGCTTGGAGGCCGCGACCTCGATGCGATGGCCGTCCTCATGCGCTGCCCGCCGCGCAGCGTGGAGACAGACGAGGCCCGCGCCTACATTCGGGACCTCGGGCTGCACGTAGCCCGGACGACCATCGGAGAGCGGCGGGACTTTGCTCGCGCGCTAGCGGCTGGCGCAGCCGCAACCGAGTACGCCCCGCGCTCACGCGCAGCGCACGAAATCACCGATTTAATCCAGGAGGTGCTAGCATGACAATAAACCAGCAAGACAACAAGCCAGCAAAGCAGCAAGCGCGCAAGCCGACGTTTGCGGCGGTTGCGCCCCGGCCGCCGATAGCCCCGATAGCCCCGGTGGCCGCGACGATTCGCCCGGGCGATGATCGGCTCGTGGCGGTGATGATCCGCGTGACGCGCGAGGCGAGAGATCGCCTCAAGCGCATCGCGATCGACCGGGGAACGACGGTGCAGCAGCTCGTGATCGACGGGCTAAACCGCGAGCTGGCCGTTGACGGGCTGCGTCCGATCGACCAAACCCTCGGACTTGCCCGACGAGCGCCGTAAACAACGAAAGGAGCCAACTATGGCCACTAAGGCGGGCACGATCGGAACGCATCCCCGCGAGCGTGATCAGCGCATTGACGCCATGCAGCGCGACGCCGAGCAGCGCGCCGTCAACAAGCGCGCACAGCAGATGAGTCTGCCGTTTCCGGAGTGGCCAGAGCGTTTTCGCGCCGCGCCTAATATCATGCTGCGCTCGGCGCTCTTCGGCGTCGTGAGAAGTGGCCGCCGGAAATACGTCGAGGAAATGCCGCTGCCAATGGTGGGGAAATACTCCCTCGCCTACACGGGGAAACGGCTCGATCAGGTCGACCTCGACATCTATCTGCAAATCGTGCATTACGCGCGCGAGCAAACGGTCGACGATTGGATCCGGTTTCCTGTGTCGCGCCTATTGAGCGAGATAGGTCGAGACACCGGCGGCGGTAATTACAAGTGGCTGCATATGCGCGTCACGGTCATGAGCGCCAACGCAATAACGATTCGCGACGGCGAGGGGAAGGTGCTGATCACCGGCGGGCTGATTCGCGATTTCGGCTACGATGAAACGACCGGGGAGGCGAAGTGCCGCCTGAATGAATACCTGCGCGGGCTCTTTGAGGGCGACGCCTATACGCGTCTCGATTGGGCCGGCCGCCTCACGCTGAAAAAAAATCAACTCGGAAAATGGCTGCACGCCTACTATGCCACGCACGCAGCGCCCCACCCCATGAAGGTCGCGACGCTTAAGGATCTTTGTGGATCGGAGATCGGCGAGCTCAAGCACTTTCGCGCTGAGTTAAGGGGCGCGCTCGCCGACCTCAAGGGGCGCGGGATGCTCCGCTCCTGGCGGATCGACGCGCACGACCTACTCCACGTCGTACCGATGCCGTCGCCAACCCAGGCCCGCCACCTGGAGGGGCTAAGATAGGCTCGACCAGGGTATCGGCTTTGCACCGACCAAAAATCGATGGTACGACTCGAAGACCATTGGAAAATAAAGCGTTTCCCGTTCTATGGGGGGTGTGCTTTCGCACCCCGAGGCAGAGTGTTCGGCGGCAACGGGCGACCGCAACTAGTAGTCCCTTATGCGTTCTCTCGTCGTTTTATGGTCGTTCTATCGGTTCTGCACCGACCGGGCACGGTTCTGCACCGACCGGGCACGGTTCTGCACCGACCGGGCACGGTTCTGCACCGACCAAGGTATCGGCTTTGCACCGACCAAGGTATCGGCTTTGCACCGACCAAAAAGGACTACCCTTGCGAGCGTTTTTTCTGATAAGGACGGGCTTTTCGCAACGTTGCCCGCAACATGCTAATCGTCTCTATTTGAATCCGTATTTGAATCCATCTCTTGGCAGTGTCTTTAGCTAGCGATACCGCGCGCGAGGGATCGCGCTCCGGCCGGTAGCTCGGTCGGCGTCGGTGCGTCGTCGGAGGGTCGTGCACCCTAGCGCACCGGGCAAGGGACGCTCGCTGCGCTCGCTCGGGCAAGCCCGCCCTTGCCTCGGATGCGCTTTGACGGGTGCGACCCCCGACTCCGTACACCGCCTGCCTCCCGATCGGCACCCCTCTCGGCCTCCGCGCACGACGAAGCCCCCCTCCCCCATGCCCGCCTGCTGCGTTTTAAGGCCCTAGGAGCGCGGTTAGGCCCTAGGGGCGACCAAATACTCGTCGGCAAGCCCAGGCGGGCCTTAACGGGCGGGGAAAACGTCGAACGCTGCTGTGTTAGGATACCGGCATGAGGACGCTCACCCAACACGCACCGCAGTTCGATCTTGCCCTTCCGCCCACAGGACGCCAGCGCATGTATGCGATCGCCTTCGACCTCGATACCGAACTACTCAAAACCACCTACCCGAACGATTCGTGGAATAACGCCTACGCCGACATTCGCCGCGTACTTGAAGAACGGGGCTTTGCGTGGCGACAGGGCTCAGTGTACTTCGGTACCGAGGACGTCACGCCGATCACCTGCGTGCTCGTCGTGCAAGAGCTCACCCGGCGCTTCGCCTGGTTTGAGCCTTGCGTGCGCGATATTCGGATGCTGCGGATCGAGGAAAACAACGATCTGCGGCCCGCCATCGAAGACGCCGCCAGGCACGCATAGCCGAATTCGGCGCCCCTAAAACCATCGTTTGTGGGCGATAGATCAGGCTCCCAAAGCCTCGTCTTTCGCGGACAAATTTTAGCGGTTTTGGGCCCCTCGTATCAAAGAATCTTAGATTCTTAGCCTCTTAGCACGACGGCAGATCGCGTCGCAGCAGGGCTGCGCGACTCTTCCTTGGCCGCCGTCGCGGCCGTCTATAGCATGATCGCCGCCGCCATCGGCGAGGAGAACTAGCCATGAGTTAGGGTCACTAGCTCTGCGGCGGCGTCGCGAAACGCGCGTACTGCTGGGTCGTTCTCGGGGTTGTTGTTTTCCGTCGGGACGCGCTTCGCCAATGCGTCGGCAGCGGCGGATAGCTCCTTGCTGATTTTGAGCAGCTCGACGCGCCATCCGCGCGGCTTGGCCGCGCGCTGGTGGCGTGTTGGGAGCGCGATTCCGGCCGCACGCGCGGCTCGCGTGATTGCCGCGACGAGTGCAGGGACGCCGGGTGCGCCGGGCACGCGTGAGAGATCGCGCGCGAGCGCGGTCGGTGTGCCGCCGCGCGAAATGTAGCTGGCGAGATCAAGCGTTGGGATTCGCGCGATGATCGCGGCCGAGGCGCTCTGCCGCCGTCGCGGCGGCGGCGGTGTAGGCTCGGCGAGGACGCGCGCGATCACCGCGCTCGCCGCTTGCGCAATGCGTTCGACGCGCTCTTTGGATGATAGGTACGTATTTTTTTTTCTTCGTTCTCTCATTTTCCGTTGTTCTGTCCGCGTGTTCTTCGTTTCCTTTTTTTGTGTGATGATACTTGTTTTTTTGCCTTGTCAACGATAAAATCAGATAAGGACAGGATATGCGTCGGGTACCCGACACGAAAGGCAACATCATTGTGCGACAAAAACACAACTCTCGCTGCGGCTTTTGGCGCATGATGCCGAGCGGTTGCGGCGACTCGCCGAGGCGAGCGGTCAGGGAATTGCCGAGGTTGTCGTCGCGATGATGGACGGCCGGGATATTGAGATCGTTCCTGAGGCGGTGCTGGCAGACAACGCGGCGATCCGCGAGATAGCGGCGGCGCGGCTCGCGCTCGATAATGCGCGAGCCGAACTCGGGGCCGCACGCAGCCGATACGCGAGTGGATTTGGACTGCTGAAGCATTTGTTTGAGGCGCCCAGCAGCGCGCTGGCCGCTGAGCAGCACTATGCCGAGTTAAGCAACGCGGTGCGCGACGCGCGGGCGCTAATCAAGCGTGCGGAGATGGCTCTCGACCAATGGACGGTGATTTCGGAGGCGGCCATCATTGAGTTGCGCGCAGCGGTGCGAGCGGCGCTCGCGCAACGCGCGCGATGAAGCGCGGATGGCGCGCGCGCAACGCGCGCGACGAAGTGCGGATGGCGCGCGCGCAACGCGCGCGACGAAGTGCGGATGATCAATAAGCGCGCGCCGAAACGGAAGGTTGGGCGAGGGTCTTTCGCTGATCTGCTCGCGTATCTACAGGTACACGAAGGAGGGCCGCGCGAGGACTGCGTGCGGGCGTGGGCGGTCGGTTGCGACATTGACACCGCGGCAGCGGAAATGGAGGCTGTCGCGGCATCGTATCGCGGCGACCCGGTGTACCACGTGATCGCGTCGTGGCGACCTGGCGAAGAAGTCGGCGAGGAGGTTTGGCGAGGCGCGGCGGGTGCGATCATCGAGGCGCTGGGCGCGCAGCAACACCAATACGTTGCGGCCGTCCACTACGACGAGAGTTTAGGCCGATACCACCTCCACCTGGCGCTCAATCGAGTCAGCGTGGAGGGGCGAGTGTTGCGCGCGCGGTGGGACTTCGCTCGGCTCGCGGCGGCAGCGGAATGGTGCGAGATCGAGTATGGGACGCAGGTGGATCACCATGCGCGATGGAGGCACGTCGTCGGTGAGCGCGATCTCGGCGAGCGCATTGGCAAGGTTGCGCGGGGGGACGCGCCCGAACCCACGGGGAGATCGCGTGGCGTCTACCCCGGACGCAGCGAGCAGCGCGACGCGGCGCGTCGGATGCACTATTCTTGGCTCGCGCTGCTGCGCGCCAAAGTCATCCCGGCACTCCTCGCGGCGGTGCAGCACGCTACGGTGCAGCAGGAAGACGTGACGTGGGCGACGTTGCAGGCGGCGATAGCGCCGTTCGGCGTGCGTATCCAGCGTGACCGGGCGAAGCGGGGTCTAATCATTGTCGGGCCGGAGATCGGCCAGCGCGCGCGCATGAGCGACCTCGTGCCGTCGTTTTCGGCCGTAGCTGAGGCTTTAGGGGAGCCGCCCGCTCCTCCAGCGTCGCTGGAGGAGCGGATACGCGCGTGCGACACGCGCGCGGCCTGCGCGGCGGCGACGACCTGGGCGGCGGTGCATGCGGCAATGCGCGCGGCGGGCGCGGTGATCGAGCGCACGCCGGGGGGGCATGGGCGCATTCGCGATGCGACCGACGGCAGCACGGCCTCGCTCCGCGACCTCCTTGGCGAAACCATGCCCGCGATGGAAGCGCGGGTGGGCGCGTACGTCGTGCCTCCAGAGGTCACTGAGCGGGAGGGGCACGAGGAGCGCACGCGCGCCGAGGCGATCAGTCAAACACTCGCCGTGTACGCCGGGAATCCGCGCGCGCTACTCGACGAGATCGCCGAAACGATGAGTACCTGGATGCCCGACGACGTGGCGCGCGTGTTGCGAGAGCGGCTC
>CABS01000037.1_pt1 | contig 11723 bp, 12 predicted proteins | sample 344768 | NCBI WGS metagenome assembly CABS01 (sample SAMEA3138346, study PRJNA38045) | mine drainage metagenome | isolation source: Carnoules arsenic-contaminated mine drainage | place: France:Carnoules | collected 21-May-07 | reverse complement strand
CTGCCGGCGGCGACGAGCGAACCGTGCCCGATGGTGCAGCCGTTGAGCAGCACGGCGTTGCTCCCAATGAGCGCTTTCGATTCGATGGTGCAATCTTCCATCACCGCGGCATGGCCGATCGTCACGTCGTCGCCGATAATCGTAGCGATCGTCACGTGAATCACCGCGTTATCCTGCACCGAGGTGCGCGCTCCGACGCGGATCGGCCCGTTGTCGCCGCGCAGGACGGTGCCGAACCAGATACTCGATTCGGGGCCGACTTCGACATCGCCGATCAGGACGGCGGTCGGGGCGACGAAGGCCGACGGATCGACCCGCGGCGTCTTGCCGCGAAAGGTTACCAGCATGCCGACGAGGCTTCGTTTTGAAGCGGGGAGAACCCCGCAACCATGCCGATGATGACACCGCCGCCCATCGTTGCGGCCTCCGCAAAAGTGCTGGTGCCCGGGAAGGGCTATTACGACTATTTCACCGCCGACGGCACGCGCCGACGCATCTATGCCGCGCACTCCGGAGCGCACGATTTGGTCGTCATCGACGCCGATAGCAAGCGCGTGTTGCGCACGGTGCGCGTCGGTCCCTTGCACGGTGTGGCGGTCAACCCAAGCAACGGGCACGTGTACACCGGCAACGGCACCGATACAAGCGTGAGCGAGGTCGACCCGGTCGCCGGGCGCGTTCTGCGCACGGTGAAGGTCGGCGGACCGGTCGATGCGATCGCGTACGACCCGGCAACGAAGCATATTTATGCAGATGAAGACGACGGCTCGCACGTGTACGTCATCGATGCATCTTCGATGAGGTTGCTCAAAACGTTGACGCTCCCGGCGAAGAAGCTCGAGTATCTTGCGGTGAATCCGCGCACCCATACGCTCTATCAGAATCTCACCGATCGCCGAGCGATTGCGGCGATCGATCCGACGACGTTGAAGGTGAAGCGCATCATGCCGACGCCGTTGCTGAAAGGCAACCATCCGTTGATTTTCGATGCTGCGGACAACGCGATCATCGACGTCGGCGAGAATGGCAAGCTCGGCGTCTATTCGACGCGCGGAACCTTGCTGCACGAGGCAAACTTCCCCGGCGGTGTCGACCAGTGCAGCTATAGTGCGCGCCGTCGCCTGCTCGCCTGTTTCGGAACCTCGCTGACGCTCTTCTCGATTCGTGCCGGCGGTACGCCCGAGCTGATCGGGCAGAGGAAGATCGCGCGCGGCATGCACACTGGCACGATCGATCCCAAGAGCGGCGATATCTGGGTCGGCTGGCCCGAAGGCGATCGCTCCTACGTCGAGGCCTTCACGCTCGCGCCGCAGCGGCGATAGGCGTGGCCGCTCATCGCCACCAGACTTCGCTGCGGGGCGTCCGGGCGACCCCGAAGCCCAAGCCCGAGGGTTACCCGAGCTACGGGCCGATGAACCGCCGCTACGTGGGTATGCCCGGGCACATCCACGAGGTCGTCGAGATCGAGGGCAAGCGGCTGGCAAAGGTCGGCTTCGACGACCGCAAGATCGTCTATTATTTGCTGGACGACCTGGAGCTTGACGAGAGCGCGCAGCGCGGAACCTTCCACGACCGGGAGGGCTAAGGCGCCGCTCGCGCAGAATAGCCGGGCTCGGCCTTCACGTGCCGACGTAGCTCAGTTGGTAGAGCAGCTGTTTCGTAAACAGCAGGTCAGCGGTTCGAGTCCGCTCGTCGGCTCCAGAAAAGCCCGCAGCCTTGAACGTGTGGCGTTGACGTATGCCCAGCGTTACCGGTCGTCGTCGATGGTTCGCCCGCTGCTGCCCATCGTTCGGATCGCGATGGTGCCGATGCCGGCGATCGCGATCGCGAGGGCGACCCAGAGCAGCCACGGGTTGCGTTCGCTCCACGGCTGCGTGTGCAGGGGCACGAAGCCCCGGTTGCGCTCCGGCGAGCTCAGCGTCGCGTCGGCAGGGACGTAGGGTGCGTTTGCGTGCGTCGCTGCATAGTCGAACTGCGGCGCGCTTGCCGTTACATTTCCGTAGATCAATCGATAATGCATCGCCGGTAGGGCATCGAAAACGAGCCGTCTCGGCACGCCGTACGCCGTTACTTCCACCGAACGCAGCGGCGTATTGCTTCCATTATGAATGCGAATACGCCAGTCCGGCGCCTGCGTTTCATCGAAATCGATGAAGGCGCGGTAGGTATCGTGCGTTCGCGCGATCGTTCCGGAACTCACCGTTTGCCAGGTGCTTCCATCATCGCTGCTCTCGATATCGACGGCGCGAGCGTAGGGGAGGGTCGCCGCATCGATGCGCAAGCGATCGACCGGCACCGAATCGATGCCGAACAAACGGTACGTCGTCGTTCCTTCCGCATTGCGGAAGCGCGCCCCGAGCCGCACTTGGTAGCGTGCTTGCGCGGGTGCGGCCGACGGCGCCGAAAAACGTAACCCGAGAATCGGGAAGAGGTGCGTTTTCTGCAGCACGCGCACGCGCACGTAGCGCGCCGTACTTGCTGGGAAGCTCACCTGGGTGTTCGTTGCCAGGCCGTCGCGTTCGTAGTCGTAGATCGGCGCGTTCGTGCGAATGGTGCGCCAGGTGAGGCCGTCGTCGCTCGCGTCCACATCGACGCGTGTAGCAAAGGCATTGAGCGACGTGACGATGTCGAGCACACCGTACGGAGCGGGATGGATTCCCAAGTCCGCGACCGCCTGCGAATACCGCGAGGGAACGAAACCGCGATCGGTCACCGTCGCATCGATCCACGTCGAGCTCTGTGAGTCCGGAGAGGTAACAATTGCAAAAGGAACCGCACTTCCACGTGCGTTCACGACGCGCAGATCGCTCAGGTTCGGCTGCGCATTTGCATAGATCGTCGATGGAACTTCGAAGGCAACGCTTCCGCTCCGCCGCACCTGGATCGTCCGTACGTATTTCCAATGCTTCCACGTCGCCGGGAGCGAACCGGGGGCGAGGACGGCGGCGGCAAGAACGGCGGCAATCATGTGCGCTCCTTTGCTGTGCCTGCGAGGCGCTGGTAGGCATAGGCAATGGCGAGCAGCACGATGCCGAGCGCCAGAAACGAGACGATGCGAATGCCCGGGTTAACGGCCTCCATATCGACCGCGAACGCCTTGACGATCGCACCCAAAAGCAGTGCTAAGCCTTCCCATCGCGCCAGCGCGAGACCGCGTCGTAATCCATATGCGAATAGGGCGATGGCATAGAACGTCCAGAGCAACGTGATGGCGAGTTGGCTATGGCCGACCGCCGCATACAGATCGTTCGAAAGCGCGTATAGGAGTGCAAGGTGGCCGAGCGGTTGGAATGCCGTGAAAATGCCGCGCTCCAACGCACCGAGGGTTGCAGGGCGCTTCCTCGCAAATCCCACATGCGCTGCAAAAAACGAGAGGGCGATAATCGCAAAGACCGTGAAGCGGTCGTTGAGGAACGGGTGCCCGCCGCTCGGCGGAAAGGTGCCGACGGCGAGCAGCGCACATGCAAAGGCGAGATAGCCGAAGAGGCGCACCGCCCATAGATCGAATTGCAGGCCGATCCAGCAGAGCAGTGCGCCCTCAATGGCCCATATTGCGACGACGACCGCGCCGCTGAAGGTGATGGCAACGCCGCCGGTGATCAGCGCGAGGGCAATGGCGGCAAGAAGGTTGCGATCGTTCGAGCGCGTTCTCTGAGCCAGCATGACAAACGCCGCCGCGAGCAGGACGACCGCCGCTGTCAGCAGGTGGCGATGCGCCTTGTAGAGTTCGAGGTGGAGGCAGATGTAATAGGCGCTCGTCGTCGATACGAGCAGCACCGATTCGTACGCCGATAGTGCAATCGATGCGAACGCTTTGCGTATCGGCTGCCACACGAAGAGCGTCAAAAAGAGCGTGGCAAAGAGAAGAATCGTGGTAAGCGAGAAGGTGGGCACGCTCGCTGCGGCTGTGAGATAGAATTGGGTAAAAAGAAAAGCAACGCTTTGGATACGTGGCCAGCGACGGTTGATCGGCAAGAATACGAGCGCACCGTCGAGGAGCGCGATATAGGTGAGGAGAGTGAGCGGAGCCGGGTTCTGCGTGACGTTGAGCAGCGGCGTGATGAAGCCGCCCAACATTGCGAACGTAGCGGTCACCTCGGAGTTGCGGTAGAGTGCGAGCACCGTCAACCCGGCGGTAACGAGCGACATCGCGACAAAACTCACGGATATCGGAATCAAATGAAATGCGTTGCCCGCGCCCCAAAGCGAGAGATAGAGAACGCCGCCGCCGAGCCCCGTGAGCACGCCGGCGTAATGCTGTTGCCCCTTGATCTGCAACCGGTCGCCGAGCGCGACGAGCCCAATTCCCGCCAACAGCCCGATCGCAACCCGACCGCTCGGCCCCACCCAGCCGTTGCTAAAAGCATAGTCAATGAAGAACGCAACACCCAGCAATAACGTAATCGCACCGATCGCAAGCAAGACGCGCCCACCGAGGAACGCTTCGGCGTCGGTGCGAGCCGGGGAAGGCGGAGGGAGCGAAGAGAGCGGCACGTCGGCGGCCGGTGCCGCGAGTACGGGTGGTGGTGCGGTCGCTCGCCGCGTTTGTATGCTCGCCGCAAGCTCTTCGACCGTTCTTTCTAAACGCGAGAGGCGCGTCTCTATATCATCCGAGGGGTTATCGGTCACAGGAAGTCCTCCGATAGCCTATTCAGGGGCGAGTGTTTGGCGTCATTGCGTCGTGATGCTCCCGATCTCAGCGACGCCCTGCAACGTGAACCACATGTTTCCATCGGGGCCGGGTGCGATCCCGAGTGGGCGCGCCCCATCCGGGAGCGTGTACGAAAATTCGCTGACGACGCCGCTCGGTGTAATGCGGCCGATTTTATCGGCGTACACTTCCGTGAACCAAAGATTACCATCGGGGCCGGAGGCGATTTCACCGAGCCCCGCCTGTGGGGTGATGCCGGTAGAGAACTCGGTGACCACGCCGCTCGGCGTGATGCGTCCAATGCTATCGGCGCCAGGCTCGGTGAACCAGAGGTTGCCGTCGGGGCCCGCCGCGATAGCGAGGGGGGAGTTCGTAAGGCTGAGAGCGGTCTTGAATTCGGTCACCACACCGCTCGGCGTGATGCGCCCGACGCTATTGCTGCTGATCTCGGTGAACCAGAGGTTGCCGTCCGGCCCTGCCGTGATGCTGTAGGGGTGTGCGCCCGCGCTGATACCGGCTGTGAATTCGGTCACCACACCGCTCGGCGTGATGCGCCCGATGCCGTTGCTGCCGGGGTCGGCGAACCAGAGGTTGCCGTCGGGGCCCGTAACGATGCCGAATGGCTGCGCATTCGTGCTGATACCGGTAGTAAACTCAGTCACCACGCCGCTCGGCGTGATTCGTCCGATGCTGTTATTGCCGGGTTCGGTGAACCAGAGGTTGCCGTCGGGGCCCGCCGTTACGTCGAAGGGGGATGCATTCGGCGCGATGCCGCTTCCGAACTCGGTGACGGCTCCGCTCGGTGTAATGCGCCCGATGCGATCGGCGCCGGGTTCGGTAAACCAGAGGTTCCCGTCGGGGCCCTTTGCGATGTAAAACGGCGCGGCATGGGCGCTGATGCCACCTGCGAATTCCGTAATGAGACCGGCGGGTATCGGGCCGATATTCGTACGCGGGGGGATGTTCGCCGAGCCGCCGCACCCGGCTAGAAAGAGTGCCAGCCCCGCAGCGGCAATAGAAACGGAGCGAAATAGGGAAGCGATATCCGATTTCATCGAGCGGGGATTATCGATTCGTTACGGCAAGCCCTTGCGTTGGTGGGGTTTTCGAGCAGGTGGCATCTGCAGCGGCGCCGGAGAGAACGTCGCATGAGGACAACGGATGCGCTCGATGAGGGGAGCGGCTCGCCGGTCCTCGGTGGTCGATCCGCGAACGGGTGCGATACTTTTTATCGGCGCGACCTAAAATTGTGCCATCCCTAAGCGAACGATCGTGCGGGGCGCTCGCCAGGCCTTGCTCCAGCGCTTTGCGTGCGTCGGCGCAGCCTCAGTCCAAACTCCGTAGACGCGGCCGGCATACGCCGCAATACCGTTGTAGTCGCCCATGAACTGAAAGGACGGGTCGAAGGGCTTCGTCGTCCATTCATAATTGCGGTAGGTACGCCCGCCATCGGCCGAACGCGCGAGCGTTATGGTGGCGAGTTCGTTCTTCGGGTCGGCGCGACGGTCGTCGAAGATGACGTACGCATCGCCGGTGGTGGGGTCGACGGAGAGCCATTGGAAGAGGTGGTCGCGCCCGTCGTGCGCTCGATCGTCGTTCACCTTCACCGGCGCGCTCCACGTTACGCCGCCGTCGGTTGAGGTCGCGCTGAAAATATCGACTTCGCCATTGCGATAATCCGACCAGGTGATGAAGAGACGATGCGGTTTCGGTGCGATGGCGATCTGGGGGAATCCGTTGACCTCGCGATCTTGGTAGCCTTGAACGTAATAATTCATCGAGGGCACATCGATAATTGCATGCGAAGGCGCGAAACTTTTCCCACCGTCGCGTGAGACTGCGAGCACGATATGCGTGCCGTCCTGCCAGACCGTGTAAAGCGTTCCGCGTGAACCGACGGCGCCGTCGAAGCCTTCGGTCGCCCCGTTGTCGTCGCGTGGCAATCCGTTGACGGTGCTGATTCGAATCGGAGGCGTCCACGATGCACCACCATCGGTCGAGCGGGAGAACAACATCTCGGAGTACGAGCGGTGGAACTCGGTCCATCCGATGTAGAGATTTCCGCGGTAGGGCCCATGCGTATCGTCGGCGACGATGTAGGGCTTATCTTCGAAGACGCTCGGGCGACCGACGGGAGCTTTCACCGCGACGGCGCGGCGCTGCCAGTGCACGCCGCCGTCGTTCGAGCGTTCGACGAAGATGCCGTTCCGGGTTGCGTGGTGCGCCCAATAGCTCTCGGTGCCGAGTTTATCGAACGCGATGTAACAGAGAATCGCGTGGCCGCGTGCGTCGTAGGCGAGCGAGACATCGCCGTCGACCAAGCGATGATCGTGGGGAACCGCCGCGACGCTCTTCCACGTGCGCCCTGCGTCGCGCGAGTAATCGACGAGTCCGCCGACCTGATACGCGGCGACGACATTGCGAGGATCGGCGGGATCGACCGCTACCGCGGGTTCCGACCAGAAACCGGGCTTCGGCGTCAAGGTGATGACGGCTTTCCCAGGTGCGGGCGGGAGTGCTGCCGATGATGCGGCGAGCAAGACGAGTGCGAGCAGTAGAAGCGAGCGTCTCATCATTGGTGCAGGCCGCATTCGGTTTTTGGGTGGCCGGGCCATCTCCCGCTGCGAAGTTCCGTCCCCGTGCTCGGGGCCGTGCAGGGAGCGCAACCGATACTTCCATAGCCGCGGTCGTGAAGCGGGTTGTACGGAACGTCGTGCGCTTGGATGTAGCTCCAAATCTCGCGTTCGCTCCACCGAGCAAGCGGATTGATTTTTGCCAATCCGAAACGACGATCCCATTCCACCACCGGCGTCTGCGCGCGCGTCGGCGTCTGATCGCGCCGGATGCCGGAGATCCATGCGCGGTACCCGCCGAGAAAACGACGTTGTGCATCGATTTTGCGAATCTCACAGCAGCGGTCAGGCTCGCTCTCCCAGAGCCGTTCGCCGTAGGTCTCGGATTGCTGTAGGAGGTCGATTTGCGAGCGCACGACGATGGGCGTGATATCGTACTTCGCCGCGACGGCACGGATGTGTGCGTAGGTCTCCTCGTGCAAGAGCCCCGTATCGAGATAGAAAATCGGCACCGTGCGATCCAACTCCAGGAGTTGGTCGAGGAGTACCATACCGCTCGGACCACCGAACGAACATGCCGCTACGATCGACCCTGAATAGCGCGCGAGCGCCCAACGTAAGATCTCGGTCGGGCTCGCCGCCTCGAGTTCTGCCGCTGCCGCAGAAAGTTCGTCGATCAACGCTTTCCGCCGATTCCGCGAAAAATACCACGCCCTACTCTCCCGAAGGCGCGCCAGAAAACGTGCTGCTCGGCGCGACGAACCATGCGCTGCGGATCGCCGGAGGCGACCGCTTCGACGTCGCCGAGAACCGAGCCACCGCGATAGAGCGCGTGGCGTACGCGGCCGATGCTCGTCGCCGCGCTCGCCGCTGCGACGCCCGCTCCAATCGCTGCCGCCGTCGCCGCGGCGTGCGGGCTTTGCTGCGATGCCATCGCGGTGCGTCCGGCGGTAAATGCGTCGGCAGCCGCATCCATCGAGGTATTCACGATCGCTTCGAGATGCTCGTTGACGGCTGCGGCCAAACTGCTTTGCACGTCGGGCGCTCGGCCGTTCATCGCAACCAGCAGCGTCATCTTGAGCGCGGTATGCATTGCGTTCTCGGCGATCTGAGCCGCCATCTCGCCCTCCGCGCCCGAACCGGTAAAAAGGCGTTTCGCCTTCGTTCCATCGGTAATCGGAATATTCATAGATCCGCTCTGCGCGTCATCGCCCTACTGACCCTTCTTTACGGGCAATCCACGCTGCACCCAGCGCAACATCCCGCCGGCCATATTATAACTCGCTCCGAATCGCCCCGAGGCTTCGAGCGCTGCCTGCGCTCGCCCGCTCCGAGCGCCGGAGCGACAGATACAGACGATCTCGCGATCGGTTGGTATCTCTGAGACGCGTGCGGCGAGATGGCCGAGGGGGATGAGGGCCGCTCCTTCGATGTGTCCCTCGGCCCACTCCGATGGCTCGCGAACGTCGAGGAGAAAGGCGCCCGCTTGCGCCTTCTCCGGTACCTGCTGTGGTTCGATCTCTCCGGGCACTCTTGAGTCCTTTCCTCGTCGCTTGCTGCTGCGGGGAGTGATTCGCGTGTCATTGACCCCCGTCATTCCCTCGCCTCGGGAAGGGTGTAGAATGCTCGCAGGAGGGTCGTATATGGGCGATGGACCGTTGGTTTTGAAGGTCTTTCTCGTCGTTGCGGTTATCGCGATTGGAGCGATGCTCTTCGTCGCGCTCTACGGCGCGCGGACGCCTTTACCGCAAAGCGTCGTGAACGATGCGGGGTATCGAATTCGGAGGCTCTGGCTGGGGCTCGTCCTCGTCGTAGCGGTGGTGGCCTTTGCGCTCACGCTGCCGTTCTTTCCGTATCCGTGGGCGACCGCTTCGCCGGGAGCGAAGCATTTCCAGGTGACCGCGGCGCAATACGCATTCGTTATGCCCGCCGTCGTGCCGGTGAACGTGCCGATGGTCTTCGACGTTACCTCCGACGATGTCAATCATGGCTTCGGCATTTACGCTCCAAACGGCAGGCTTTTCGCGCAAGTCCAAGCGATGCCGGATTACGTCAATCATCTCCCGATTGAATTTCACGTAAGAGGCCATTACGTGGTGAGGTGCCTCGAATTTTGCGGGATCGGCCACGCCTACATGCACGGAGGCTTCGACGTACGATGAAAATTATGTGGACCTATATCGTGGCAGGGCTCACGATTTTTGCACTGATGTTGCTCGTCGGCATCGGCTTGCGTGCGTCCCAGGCCGGCTGGATTCCCATCGATACGGGGACGTTCTACTCGCTCCTGAGCCTTCACGGCGTCGGTATGATTACGGCGATGGCGATCGCCGGGCTGGGGCTTCTTTGGTATCTCGTCGATCGGGATATACATCTCGACGAACGCATCGCGATGCTTGCGTTCGCATTTTTTGCCGTCGGCGTTCTCACCGTGATCGTCAGCGTGGTTTTCGGGCACTACGGCGCGCTCTGGACGATGCTCTATCCACTTCCCTTCGTGGGAACGACGTGGCCCTCGTGGGCGACCGGCGCGTGGTTGCTCGGCGTTGCATCGGTCATGCTCGGGTTCATGTTGATCTGCGCGCAGATCCTCGGTGCCATTTTGCGCAGCTCCGGTGGATTGGGAGCGGCGCTCGGGCTCGACTACGTCTTCGGGCGCAAAGCATTCGAAGCCGCCGGGAAGCACCCGCCGAGCCCACAGATGCTCGCTGCAACCGTCGTTTCGATCGACGGACTCATCGGCGGCGCGTCGGGGCTTTTGGTGGGAATCGCCATGATCGCCCATTGGCTCGATCCGCACGTCGTCATCGATCCGTTGTGGGCGAAAAATCTCACCTATCAGTTCGGCCACACGTTCGCCAACCTCACCATGTATATGGCGGTCGCAGGCATCTACGTTGCGTTGCCGATCTGCACGAAGCGGGCGTACCACTCATCGATTCCACTCGTGGTTGCCTGGTGGGGCACGCTCGTCTTTGTCATCATTGCCTACTTCCATCACCTCTACATGGATTTCGTGCAATGGCCGGCCGTGCAGTATATCGGCGAGATCAGTTCGTATCTCGCTGCCGTTCCGGTAGTCGTCGTGACGGTATTCGGAGGGCTCATGCTCATCCATCGCTCGGGAATGAAATGGACGCTGGGATCGATGTTCTTTTTTGCCGGTATGGTCGGCTGGATCGTCGGCGGAAGTGCGGCGATTCTCGATGCGACGATTCCCTTTAACGTCGATTTGCACAACACGTTATGGGTGCCCGCGCACTTCCACACCTATCTCCTCGAAGGCGTCTTCCTGTTCATCCTTGGATGGGTCTTCGTCTCGTTAGAGCAGCGTGCCGAAGCCGCTTCGAATGCGCTCGTACGCTGGATCGTCGGCCTCGGCATCTTCGGCGGCGGCGCGCTCTTCTTGCTCTCGTTTTACGTCGCCGGTGCGGCGGGCGTCCCGCGCCGCTATGCAGTCGAACCCTCGCCGGGCCCGTTCTGGGCGGGGATTGCCACCGTCGGCGCACTGCTGGTTCTCGTCGGCGTTCTCGCGGCGCTCGTCGAAGGCATTCGTCTCGCGCGTATGCGAGCGGTGGGGAGCGCGGTGTGAAGTCGCGAGCGTTCGGCATCCTCGTTCTCGCGGTAACGCTTGCCGCCGCGTTGGTGCCGTTCCTCGACCGTCACGCCGAACTCCCGATCTGGCAACACCATCTCTTGCATGCGGGTCTGCTTGCCGGTGGCGCGCTCGCCGGCGTTTTTATCACCGCGCGTGCACGTGGTTCGCAAGGGGGGAGTGCGTTTTGGCTGGTGCCGGCGCTGCTCGCACCGATGGTGGCGATGTTCGCGATGTGGCCGTCGGCCTATAGCTATTTCGAAGTGCATCCCTACGGCCACGTCCTCGAACATCTCGTGCTAATCGCGCTCGCTTATCTCGCAACCGCATCCGCCGAGAGTTATGCAGCGGGGCTCGGGTGGATCGTCGGTGGCGCGATGCTCTTCATGGCCGTTGCGGCAGCGCGCGGCTTCGGTGTGATCTTCGGAAACGGCGGCTAACCGGCGGCTTCACCCGGGAATGCGTTGGCAACGATCTGCGTGAGCGATTCGCGATTGAGGCGAACGATGCGGCCGGCGATGCGTTCGATCGCGCCGCCCGCTTCGAGCTCGGCGAGCGAACGATTGACGACCTCCTTCACCGTGCCCGCTGCAACTGCGAGATCGCCCTGGGTCACGCCGTCGAGGCTCGGCAATGCTTTCGAGAGCCCCGCTGCAGGAGAAGCGTGGGGAAGGAGCGCGGTCGCCACGCGCCCGATGGTCGGCAACGAGGTCTGTGCGGTAAAGCGATCGATGACCATGCGTAGGCGCTGCGCGAGTTGCGCGTTGACGGCGCGCGCGACGCGGAGGTCGTCTTGCAAAATCGTGCGCACGACCGAGCGGGGGAAAATCGCGACGTGCGTGCTCTCGGTTATGCCGATGAGCCGTGCCGATGCGACGCCCCCGTCGATCGTATCGAGAATGCC
>CABS01000006.1_pt1 | contig 11836 bp, 11 predicted proteins | sample 344768 | NCBI WGS metagenome assembly CABS01 (sample SAMEA3138346, study PRJNA38045) | mine drainage metagenome | isolation source: Carnoules arsenic-contaminated mine drainage | place: France:Carnoules | collected 21-May-07 | reverse complement strand
CGCATATTGTGGAACAGGCAGGGCACGAGGGCGACAGGGTTAAAAGTTTATTTGGTTTGCCAATGAATGAAAAGCCTATGCCAGGACGGGACGTTGTTGTTACGGATCGCCTGTACGGCTGTTGCATGCTGTTGAGCCCCGATGTTTTTCGGAAAGTTGGGTTAATCGACGAGCAATATTTTCTTTACTGGGAAGAACTGGATTTCGGTATTCAGCTGATGGCTTCCGGGTTTAAGTTATTGCTGTGTTATGACGTTCCTGTTTATCACAGATATGGCAGTCAGGAGAGGCAGCACCGAATTTACTATATGTGGCGCAATCAGTTTCGGTTTGCGAGGAGAAATTACGCACCGGTTGTCAGGCTGTTTTTTTTCTCGAGAAGAGCGCTGGCATCGTTTAACGAGCTGGTGAGTTTTATTCAAATCAAGCGGCTTGATCTTGTCGGTGCTGCAAAGGCCGGATTGGTGGCTGGATTGCGTGGCGAAACCGGCAAGAGTCCAAATCCCTATGCAACTCCATCCAAGCCGGATAGGGCTAACCGTGAGCAGGGCCACCGATGTCAGTCGCTATGAAACAGTCTGCCGCGAAGCCCTATGCCGCTACCAGTTCAGCGGCAATATTAACGATACTGTCTTTGCTTGGGTCAATATCTGGACTGGCGATGGAGATGGTGCTGGCTTGGCGATATGGGGCGTCCGGCACAGTGGATGCGTTCAGAATCGCATCGCTGTTGCTGGTGATTGGTAATCAGATTTTTTTAGGCTACCTGCTGCCACATGTCGTTGTGCCCCTGTTTTCAGAATTTCGCGCACAAGGACGCGAACCTGATGGTTGGCGGTTGGCTTTTTCCATAGCATCGATATTGAGCCTGCTCTCGCTGTTTTTCGTTTCATGGGTATGGGTAGATCGGGGCGCGTTGGTTGGGTTACTCGGGCCGGGTTTTAAGGCATCAAGCCGGGAGGATGCTTCAATGCTTATTCGTTGCTTCAGCCTGGCATTTCCGCTGATGGTTTGGTCTGGCGTGGCAAGCGGAATTCTCTATGTGTATCGCGTGTTTTGGCTTTCGGCGATCGCCCAATTACTGCCTAATTCGTTTGTCATCCTGACTGTCTTTGTTGCAGGAAGGGAACTGGGTGTCGGCGCACTTGCTCTTGGCATCTTGCTGGGATATGTAGCGATGCTTGGCTTGTTCAGTCTTGTATTGATCCGCATCAGCAGAGATTCAAGTATCAAGTTGTCATCTTGGTTTAAGTTGTACTCGCGCGAGGGCTTGATGAAGGCCCTGCATCTGTCTGTGCCTTTGATTGCGACCATTTTTATCGGGCAGTGGGGCATAGTAATAATCAATCGTGCGCTGAGTGAAATGCCGCCAGGAACTCTGGCCGAATTTGGCTATGCGTGGAAATTGTTGGCGCTGATAGGTCTTCTTCCTGCTGGACTCGCTACCGTGATCTTCCCCGCATTTTCCGATGCGCATGCACGCGACAATTTGGCCGAATTCTCAAGATTGGTGACACGGGCCTATCGCATGACGCTGTTACTGACGCTCCCCCTCGTGGCGGTATTGTTGGTTGAGCGCATCCCCTTGGTCAGCCTGATGTTTGGAAGAGGGGGAATGACCACGAGGGCAGTGGCTGAAACCGGCCAATTATTCGGTATTCTGCTTGTCGGAGCCCCGGCAGGTGCATTGAATGCAGCTTTGTGCAAGGTGGCGTTTTCCATGCAGGACACCAAGTCCCCAATGGTCGTTGCACTGATTTCGGCATTGGCGATCACTGCTCTGGTACCTCATGTCGCTGTGTCGGGCGGGGCGAATGGGGTGGCATGGGTCTTTAGTGTGATTAGCTGGGGAGGCGTATTACTGATGATGGGGTATCAGATTTTTCGCTATAAGATCATGCTTGTTTTTGAGGTTGTACGTTTTTTCGGCACGTTGACAGCATTATGTGCCGGGCTGGCACTTCCCGTTGCGGCGATACGAGACTTGTTTGAATTGAATAAGCTGATCACCCCCGGCTTTGCTTTAGTCGAAATCGCTCTGGAAGGCATAATTTTTATTATTGTCGGGTATGGTCTGTCCCGAATGCTCGGGATTCATGAGGCATCTGAAATGGTACGTTACATCAATTGGCAATTTCAGCAGATGCTTCCTGACACTAAATGTCATCAACAAATCAAATGATATGAGAAGACAATCGCGCATCACAACGATCAGAGGCCATAGTTTTTATACCGGGTTGATCAATCGAGAATCTATTGTAGTGGATTTTGGGGCGCATAAGGGAGAATTTGCGTCCAGGATCCGTAGCGACTTCGGGTGCAAATGCATTTTGGTCGAGGCATTGCCAAGTTTGTATTCTCAGATCGTCGATGGGCCATTGGTACAGAAACATCATTTTGCAATGGCCAGTCGTGATGCACCAGTGGAGCTATTCATTTCAAAGAATATCGAGGGTAACACGATCACTGGTTCCTCTACTGCCGGGAGTGATGGAAGCGTAACCGTGGAAGGCGTTACTCTGGGGACGTTCATGACGAGAGCAGGGATCGACACTATAGACCTGCTTAAGATGGATATCGAGGGGGCGGAGATCGGGTTGATTCAAACGGCCAGCGATGAAATTTTCTCTAAAATTACGCAAATTACAGTGGAATTCCATGATTTTGTTCCGGGGGGGGGCGTCAGTGCGCACCAAGTGGCCCAAATCAATAAGAGATTGCAGGATCTTGGTTTCTACGTCATCAAATTTTCGAGATCGCTGAATACGGACGTTCTGTTTATCAACAGGAAACTCAGTGGCATCTCAACGGCAGAATACTGGTACATAAAATATATCAACAAGTATTTTCACGGTATTTCCAGGTTGTTGAGATCATCGTTAAATCTTATACACGGATGCGGGCAATGAACAATGATGTGACTGATGATATTGAATTGCAGAGGCGTTACTACGCTGAAACAGCCCATCGCTATGATGCGATGCATGTAACTGAGCAGGATGAGCATTTCTTCGCCCTGTCATTCATGGTCGCTGCTTTGGATTATTTGCATGTTCGATCTATTCTGGATATTGGTTCAGGAACAGGCAGGGCAATCCGTTATATCAAGAGGCACCGTCCAGAGATACGGATAGTCGGAGTCGAACCAGTAAGAGAGCTTAGAGAAGTTGGATACTCTCATGGATTATCGGAAGAAGAACTTGTCGATGGCGATGCAACTCGATTGCAGTTTGGGGTTAAGGAGTTTGATTTGGTGTGCGAATTCGGGGCTCTACACCACATAAGAAGACCAAGCCATGCTGTGTCTGAAATGCTCAGGGTGGCTAATAAAGCCATATTTATTTCTGATTCGAATAACTTCGGGCATGGTTCGCGTGAAATGCGTTTGATAAAGCAGATGATCAACTTCCTCGGACTCTGGAAAATGGCGGATAGGATAAAAACAAAAGGGAAGGGTTTCACGGTGTCAGAAGGGGACGGAATAGCTTATTCCTATTCAGTATTCAATAACTATAATCAGATTAAAGCTGGCTGCAGCAGGGTCCATATCCTTAATACGAGTGAAGGAAACATCAATCCGTACAAAACAGCAAGTGTTGTTGCACTGCTGGGCATCAAGAAGTAAGTACACATCACCCCGGGGTCGAATGGGGTGTTTGGAATGATTGGTGCAATCTCGTTGAATTAACTGAATTATCTGCGCGGTAACATGGAGATGAGAGTTAAATAATGGTCGAATCGTTCAAGACTTTGGCGAGTTTTCCGAACACATTGTCTGCCAAATGCAAGGTTCTGGTTGCTCATCCCGGTACCCAGCATTCTTATCAAACGGCATTTGCCTTCCAAAAAATGGGCATGCTTAAACACTATTTGACGGGTTTTTACTTCAAATCATCAGGGACGTTGGCCAATCTTATTCAGTGGTTGCCATCGGCATATGTAACAAGGCTCGAACGGCAGCTGTTACGCCGAAGAAAAGATGATCTCGATCAAAATATGGTCCGCACTTTTCCCATTCCGGAATTGATTTATGTTTTTTCCGCCCGGTTGAAATTTACTCAAATGTGGTCGCGGCAGATTCTGCGATGGAGAAATAACCGGTTTGACGAGCGCGTTGCCAGGGCCGTGAGAACGACTCGGCCGGATGCTGTGATTTGCTACGACAGTTGCGCGCTAAATACATTCCAGGCGTGCAAGAAGATAGGGGGGGTCGCAATTCTCGATCAGAGTGTCGGGCACCTCAAATCCGGCATTCGGATTCTTCGTGAAGAGGCCGAATTGCATCCGGAGTTTGCGGATACTATGTCGATCGATGTTCCGGAATGGCTTGTGGAGCAGTGCACGGCAGAGGCTTTGGCTGCCGACAGAGTCCTGGCGGCATCCGAGTATGTCAGGCGCACATTGATAGAGAACGGTGTTTCCCCTTCTCGAATAGTCGTCGTTCCCTATGGAGTGGACGTCAACCGGTTTTATCCGGCAGCTAGGCGAGGTGATGGCATATTCCGCGTGCTTTTCGTCGGAGGGATCAGCCAGAGAAAGGGGATCAAGTACCTTCTCGAAGCATTCAGGCAGCTCGACTTGCCTCGTGCCGAACTCGTTTTGGTGGGAGGGCGCGCAGGGGAGGTGCAAGCCCTAAAGCAATACCATGGTATTTTTCGGCATGTCCCTAATGTGCCGCATCGGGAGGTGCAAACCCTGTTTCAGAATGCGGATATATTTGTTTATCCATCTCTTCACGAAGGCTCTGCTCTTGCAATTTATGAAGCATTGGCTAGCGGTCTTCCCGTGATCACGACGCTCAACTCGGGTTCGGTCGTGAGGGATGGTATTGAGGGATTCATCGTTCCGATACGTGATATAGAAGCGTTGAAGGAGAAAATGCTGCTTCTGTATCAAAACAGGGGGCTCAGGGATCACATGAGTCGGCAGGCCAGAAAACGTGCGGAATCTTTCACTTGGCAGAACTACCACGAAAGGTTGGGTTCGGTCGTTCAAAATTTTATCCACGAACGCAAATTTTGATGTCATGGAAATTTTGGTGACAGGTGGCGCAGGGTATATCGGTTCGCATATGGTGAGACTGTTGGCGGAGGGCGGCCATATGGTGGTTACGGTTGATGACTTATCTGCCGGCTTTTGCGATGCGGTATTGGGTGGCGAATTCGTTAGAGCTAGTTTGCTCGATAAAGCTGCTTTAGCCGGATTGTTTGGTACGCACCGTTTCGGCGCAGTTATGCATTTCGCAGGTTCCATCGCTGTCGGGGAGTCGATGTGCGATCCGGCCAAGTATTATCAAAACAACCTCACCGGCACCTTGAATCTGCTGGATGTGATGCTTGAGCATGGTGTAAACAAGCTCGTGTTTTCTTCCTCGGCGGCAATCTTTGGGGTGCCGCAATATGTGCCGATCGATGAGCAGCATCAGAAAAGCCCCATCAACCCCTATGGCATGACCAAATGGGTGACTGAGCGGGTTTTATGCGACTACGATTCGGCTTACGGAATGCGTTCGGTTTCGCTGCGCTATTTCAATGCGGCTGGCGCGTCACCCGATGCAGTGTTGGGTGAGCGGCACGAACCCGAAACGCATTTGATTCCGCTGGCATTGCGTGCTGCGAATGGAGGGTTGTCTAAGTTGACGGTATTCGGCACGGATTACGATACGCCGGATGGTACATGCATCCGTGATTACATCCATATTATGGATTTATGTGATGCGCATCTTTTAGCATTGCAGCATTTGAACTCGGGTTGCGATAGTTGTGCCTACAACTTGGGCAATGGACGGGGTTATTCGGTGAATGAAGTGATTAGAGTTGTTGAGCGCATATCCGGCAAAAAAGTTCCCGTTCAATACGTCCCGCGCCGTGCAGGCGACCCTCCGCGTTTGGTGGCTGATGCCGGAAAAATTTTCAAGGAATGGGGTTGGTCGCCGCGCTTCAGCGCGCTGGAGCAAATTGTCGCACATGCCTGGCAATGGGAAATAAAGAGGAATGGTTGACATTTGATTGTAGATGGCTTTGTCCGTTGGAGGATAAACCTTGATTCTGACTGTGATGGGTGTTGCTTTTATTTTGGCACTATGGGTGATTGTTTTCCGATGCTGGCAGCGCGGAATTATTATGCTGCTTGTCTACATGCCTTTTGCCGGTGCAGTGACGCTTTCATTGTACCCTTCCCCCCTGCCGGTATTGTTCAAAGACTTTTTTTTCGTAATTCCGGCCTACTTGGCTTTTTTGCTGTCCAGGAAAAGACGGGTATCGCAAGTGCCTGTTCCTCGCTCCATCGTCCTTGCAATGCTGGCGCTGGCTGCTTTGGTGTTTATACAATCATTCAACCCGGGCGTTGCCAATTGGATGGTAGCTGCCATCGGAGCGAAAGTCTGGCTGTTTTATCTACCGCTGCCTTTCCTGACGTTCGCAATGGTCAAATCGCGTGAGGATTTGGTCAGCTTGCTGAGGCTGATGATCGCGATTGCCTGGGTTCCTTGCTGCATTGGCATTGTGCAGTGGATTGCCAGCATGATTTTCGGCTACCAGGCCACCATGACGGCATTCTACGGCGCTGCTGCCGAGGGTGCCACCCAGGATTTTGCCGCATTCGATGTGGGTGGCACTTTTTTCCGCATTCCTTCCACCTTCACATTTGCTGCGCAGTATTTCGGTTATGCGCTGGCCATGATTGTTCCCGCGTATGCGCTGATGAAGATGGATCCTTCCATAAGATGGCACAGATTTGCCGCCGTTACATTCTGGCTGGTCATTCTCGCATCTTTCATGAGCGGAGCAAGAGCTGCCTATTTATTCGTTCCCATCCTGCTGGGTTTGATCTATTTGTTGGAGGGTAAGTTCATAGGAGTGGTAAAAATCGCATTTATGCTACCGGCGGCTTTGATTGCGGCCATGTACATTGCTGGGATCGACCCGATTCGGATGTTCGACATGATGGTTGAATTGTTTCTGAATTATTCTGATCAAATCGCCAGGAAAGGCTTGCTGGATGCCATGATGGACGCGCCATTGGGCATGGGGACGGGGATGAATACGGGGGCGGCTCGTTATGCGTTTGACAACCCCAACAGTTTCATCGGGATAGAGAACTATTATGCCAAAGCGGCGTATGAATTGGGGATTTTCGGCCTCGTAATTGTCGCGGCCCTATTTCTGATTCTCATGGTCCATGGGTACGGAATTCACCGGAGAATTCAGAATCCCGGATTGAGGAGCTGCTCCGCAGCGATCCTGGCATTTATCGTTACCATGGCGCTGAATAGTTTCAAGGGTTGGCAGATTGACCTTGATCCGATCAACGTCTATTTCTGGGTGTTTGCGGGTTTTCTGCTCAAACTGGGTTATCTGGACAGACTTAATCGGAAGTCTGCCAAGGGCTTTCAGTTAGTGGCGAAGGTTCGGCAGCGATCCTTTGTTGGAATACCGATCCGCGCATGAAAATCCTTCACATCACGCCCGCTTACTATCCTGCCACATATTGGGGGGGGCCGATTTTCTCTGTTTATGCGCTGAATAACGCGCTTGCACGCCTGTCTGATGTCTCGCTCAGGGTGCTGGCCACGGATTCGTCAGGGCCGCTGTTGAAAGATCGATTGGATACAGCCAGTCTGGTCGGTCTGTATCCGAATCAGAAGGTGATCATGACTCGCCGCGTGGCTGGTGCGTGCGTGTCGCTGGAGCTGCTACAGAAACTTCCGGGGCTCGTGCGATGGGCTGACGTGGTGCATCTTACGGGAACCTATTCCTTCCCCACCATTCCCACATTGGTGGTTTGCCGTGTCTTCGATAAGCCGGTGGTCTGGTCGCCCAGAGGAGCCGTTCAGGATGCGCATGAATGGGAAGGCTCCAGACGCAGGCGATTGAAGCGGGTATGGGAATGGATTTGCAATGCCCTCATTGTTCGCGGCAAGGTGGTTACCCACACAACGTCTGAACGGGAGCGGATCGCAACGCAGGAAAGATTGCCCCGACCAACTGCGATGATCGTACCCAATGGCGTATATGTCCCGGATATTTTACCGGGGAGGGATTGGCTGCCCGGTGGCCGATTGCGCTTGATGTATCTCGGTCGCCTTTCGCCGAAGAAAGGGATTGAAAATCTGCTTCACGCCATAAAACGCATGAATGACTCAAGTGTTTTGCTTACGATCTATGGTACCGGCGATGTCGTCTACACAGAAAGTCTGAAGAAACTGACGGGGGCTCTGGGTCTTCTTGGAAAGTCGGCCATTTTCGCAGGGCACGTCGATGGTGAAGCAAAAAGTGCAGCTTTTCATGCTGCGGATTTGTGCGTGGTTCCTTCATTTACTGAAAATTTCTGCGGTGTCGTTGCGGAATCACTAGCCCATGGGGTGCCGGTGATTGCCAGTCGCGGTACGCCATGGGAAGGGGTCGAAGAGAAGGGCTGCGGGCTTTGGGTGGGCAACAGCCCTGAATCGCTGTTTAAGGCGATTACCAAAATCCGTGTCATGGATTTGCCAGGAATGGGTGCACGGGGCAGGGATTGGATGCGGGCTGAATACGACTGGAGCGCAATTGCGGCGTCTATGCAAAGGATTTATCGGGGTTTTTATGCAGATGCGTGAATGTTGTCCGGCATGTGGCGGAATTGGTGGCCAGTGCTTTATGGTAAATGGCTATAATGTAAAGTGCTGTGCTACTTGCGACTCATTGTTTGTTGAGAATTTGCCTTCGCCTGAAACCCTGGCTGCCATTTATACATCGGATAACTACTATGAGTTGCCTCCTGATTCAATGCGGCGGATCGTGGTGGAAAATCAACGTCGATTGAAGCTGATTCGAGGTATCAAGCCCAATGGAAAATTCCTCGATATCGGTTGTGCGCACGGCTTGCTCCTCGATCAGGCGGCACAAGAGGGATATGAGACGTTTGGGATTGAGCCTTCATCGAAGAATGCGGAGGAGGCAGTTCGGAAGGGCCACGCTGTGTTCAATGGGTGGCTGGAGGAGTTTTCCGCCCAAAATCTTGATAAACGATTCGACATCGTTGTTTGTCTCGATGTCATTGAACATATCAACGATCCCAAACTATTTTTGTCGCAGGCGACCGCTCATTTGGCTGATGGGGGTGTCATGGTGATCTCTACGCCTAATTATTCTGGTGTCATCGCCAAACTTCTTGGCGCGCGCGATCCGTACATGACGCCCCCTGAACATATAACATTTTTGACCATGGCTGGAATGAGGTACCTTGCTTCCGGTTGCGGCCTCAACGTTCAGCAATATAAGACTTTTGGCAGGTTGATTCCATCGGAAATGGATCGCGCGGTACAGCGATATTTTCCTAGGCAGCTTTATACTCTGGGGACGGCAATCCGGCCGGCAATCCGCCTGTTGTTTTGGGCGCTGAATCTGATGAGACTGGGATTGGAGCAGGAAGTTTATCTCACTCGAGCAAGTGAGTCATGAAGGTTCCTGATCCTTCCCGATTTGATGGGGCGGAAAGTGTACAGACCGGTAAAAATATTACCGTTCTAATCCTCACCCTTGATGAAGAAAAACACATCGAGCGCTGTCTCCGCTGTGCTTTTCAAATCGCCAGTCAGATTTTCGTAGTGGATTCGTTTTCGACGGATAAGACTGTCGAAATTGCCGAGTCGCTTGGTGCAGGCGTGTATCAACATGAATTTAGAAATCATGCAGATCAGCTTGCCTGGGCGCTGGAGAATCTCCCGATCGACACTGAATGGGTGATGCGCATGGACGCTGACGAGGTCATTTCGCTTACTCTTGCCGAGGAAATCCAAAATAAATTGCCGGTTGCCGAACTTGAAATCAATGGTTTTATGGTTCCGCTTTACGTCCGCTTCCAGGGTGCACTTATTCGCCATGGGGGATACCCGCAATGGCAGCTCAGGATGTGGCGAAGAGGGAAAGCGGAAATCGAGCAGCGCTGGATGGACGAGAAAATCGTCGTGCAAGGTAAGGTTGGGCGGCTGCGAAATGAATACATCGACGACAACCTGAACAATATTGCCTGGTGGACGAACAAGCATAACGGTTATTCTACACGCGAGGCGATCGACCTCGTGAGCAGGAAATATGGATTCCTCCCTGCCACTGTCTGTAGCAGTGCCCTGACTCGTCAGGCGAGATACACGCGCTGGCTGAAGATAAATCTCTATTTACGTCTTCCGCTGGGGGCGCGGGCGTTCCTGTTTTTTGCTTACCGCATGATTTTCCGCCTCGGCATCCTGGATGGACGAGCCGGTTTCGTTTTTCATTTTCTGCAGGGATTCTGGTACCGCTTTCTGGTCGACGTGAAGGTATGGGAAGTGGAACGCAGGATGCGCGCAGAAGGGATCGATTGTGCCGAGGCGATTCGATGTGAATTCGGCGTCAGCCCGCTGCCATGAGACTCCAAGCATTCCTGAACAGGCTGGACAAGCTGAGCCAAGCAATGCTCTCCAGGCGCTTGCTGTATGCTTTGTTTCGCTATCGCGTGCTTGCCGGTTCGGAGCATAGGCCCGTTCTGTCGCGTGACCTGCGAACGGTGGTGGACATCGGCGCCAACCGGGGGCAGTTCGCCCTTGCGGTTCGCGAGTGGGCGCCGAAGGCCCGCGTCATTTCGTTCGAACCCTTGCCGGGTCCTGCAAATCTGTTTCGCGAGGTGTTTTCAGGGGATGGTGCCGTGACGTTGCACGAGGCTGCGATCGGTCCGGCTGCAGAAACAAGGGCGATGCATGTCTCGGCGCGCGACGATTCATCGTCCCTGCTGCCTATATCTTCTCAGCAGGAAAACCTGTTTCCGGGTACTCATGAGACGGGAACGACGGAGGTTCGTGCGGCTCCCCTGGAAGAATTCCTGAAGGCCGAAGAGATACCTTCTCCTGCCATGTTGAAGCTGGACGTTCAGGGTTTCGAGTATGAGGCGCTGGTCGGGTGCGAATCGATGCTGCCGCATTTCGATCGGGTGTATTGCGAGTGTTCTTTCGTCGAGCTTTATTCCGGGCAGAAACTGGCATATGAGGTGATCGATTGGCTTTCAGACAGGGATTTCTGCCTCATTGGGGTATTCAATCCTGCCTATGATCGCCATGGGCAGGCAATCCAGGCAGATTTTCTGTTCAGTCGAAAAATTTAGGAGGGATTTATCCTAATATGGAATAACCGATCATTTTTCTGAGGGCTGCGTTATGGCGACTAGCAGTATTGATATTTATGACGGGTCCTTATCTGTCATGCTGGCGGCTGGTGGAAACTGTATTGGTTCGGTTTTGTCGGACTCCATCATTGCCACTGCAGGAGGTGACACCGAGGCCAAAGGTATAGGAACTACAAGTGTGCAATCTTCTGCCATCACAACTGGCAGCGCATTGGTAACTCCAACTGTCGACTGTTTCTTCCGGCAAGGTATAACCCCGGCTGCGGTTGCGCCAGTAGCTGATGGGGCTAATGGAGATGCGCCATTATTTGGCGGTAACATTTATAGGGTATCGAGCATATCCATAGGTAACAAACTTGCCTTCATTACAACTGGCGACACCGGTGTGGTCTACATTACACCGGGAGGTTAGTTAGTTGCCCCTGAAAAAGGCAATTATTTGTTGTAAATCTGTTGGTTAAGTGTGTATTGTGGATGGTGAATTTGCTTGAATATTGATTTCAACCCCTTGATTTCTTGCAAATTCATGAAGCCAAAGAAGCCCGAGAAGACACCGCAGGATGATCTGTTCCGGATGAGGCTGGACAACCTTCTGGACCAGCGGCACGAGTTGTACCGATTGGCGAGCAAGCTGGACTGGAAGGCTGCCGAGGAACGGTTCGGAGCGCTGTATTCGGAAGAAGGCCGGCCAGGGATTCCG
>CABS01000036.1_pt1 | contig 11858 bp, 9 predicted proteins | sample 344768 | NCBI WGS metagenome assembly CABS01 (sample SAMEA3138346, study PRJNA38045) | mine drainage metagenome | isolation source: Carnoules arsenic-contaminated mine drainage | place: France:Carnoules | collected 21-May-07 | reverse complement strand
ACGCCCTTGCCCGCCAACGGCGCGGAGCCGGTTTGTGCTTATTGCGAGATGCGCGGCTTGTGCCGCCAAGGTTCGTGGGGGACGTTAGAGGGGGAGCCGCATGGATGACGCCGCCGCACTCGACCCGCAAAACTCCGTCGTCGTCGAAGCCTGCGCCGGCAGCGGCAAGACCTGGCTGCTGGTGTCGCGCATCGTGCGACTGCTGCTGGATGACGTGCGGCCCGGCGAGATATTGGCGATCACTTTCACCCGCAAGGCGGCACAGGAGATGCAGGCGCGATTGCGCGACTGGCTTTGCGACCTGGCGACTAAGGACGACGATTTCGTGCGCGAATTTTTGCGCGAGCGCGCCATAGACGAGGCCGATCTGGATGCGGTGTTGCCCAAGGCGCGCGGCCTCTACCAGCAGTTCCTGCTGGCGCAACCCGCGCTCACCATCAACACTTTTCACGGCTGGTTCATGCAGATCGTGCAGCGTGCGCCGCTGGATGCGGGCATGGCGGGCGGGGTGCAGCTGGTCGAGCAGACCGGCGCGTTGTGGGATGAGGCGAGCACCTTGTTCTTTGCCGGTCTGCAGCAGCGGCCGGAGAGCGAGATCGCGCAGTCCATGCGCGTGTTGTTCGCCGAGCTGGGGCTGTTCGGCACGCAAAATATACTGCGCGCCTTCGCCGGAAAACGCAGCGAATGGTGGGCTTACACGGCGGGACAAGCGGACTCGCTGGGCTACGCGCTGGAGAATCTGCGCGCGGAATTGCAAGTCGATTTGGATGCCGACCCGGTAATAGATGCCTGCGCGGACGCGACGCTGCAAGCCGCCGTACAGGCTTTTACGCAAGCGTTGGCGACGGGCACGGAAACGCAAGGCAACAAGGCAAACGACATACTGCTCGCATGGGAAGTCGCTGATGCCCACCCGCGTTTCGCGGCACTGTCGCGGGAGTTGTATACGCAGGCCGGTGAACCGCGTAGTTTCAAGCCCACCAAGAAGCAGGATGCAGAAACTTTCCTGCTCGCGCGCGAAGTATTGTTCGGCAAGCTGCAAGCCGTGCGCGCGCAAGTGCAGGCGCAAAGCATCTATCGTTTCAATCAGCATGCGCTGCGCTGCGGCGTGGCGCTGCTGGATTGCTACCAGCAATTGAAACAGCAGCAACAGTCCCTGGATTTCGCCGATCTGGAATGGCGCGTGTGCCAGTTGCTCAATCACAGCCCGCACGCCGAATACCTGCAATACAAGCTGGACAGCCGTTACCGCCATGTGTTGCTGGATGAGTTCCAGGACACCAACCCGCTGCAATGGCAGATATTGCAAGCGTGGTTCTCGGCCAGTGCGGCGGTGCAGAGCGAGCCGAAGATTTTCGTGGTGGGCGACCCCAAGCAATCCATCTACCGCTTCCGCCGCGCCGATGCGCGCTTGTTCGGTGTGGTGTGCGAATTTCTGATGGGCAGCTATCAGGCTAAGTATTTGCAAAAAAATGTGACGCGCCGCAATGCGCCAGCGATCTTGCAAGCGGTGAATGCCGTGTTCGATGGCCTGTCCGACGGAAAGCCGAAGTTTCCGGGCTTCGAGACGCATGGCGCTTATCAGACCGGCTTGCCCGGACATGTGGAAATCTTGCCGTTGGCGCAACCTGAACCCGCCGAAAAAACCGGGGCGAGCGGTGACAGTCTGACGCTGCGTAATCCGCTTCTTGAAGCCTATCCGGACCGCGAGGAAGGCGCGCGCGAACTCGAAGCGCAGGCGTTCGCGGGAAAATTATCCGGCATCGTCGGGCAGTGGAACATCCATGCCGACGGCGGTGTGCGGGCCGTGCAGTGGAGCGACATCATGGTGCTGGTGCGCCGCCGCACGCATCTGAAAATCTACGAGCAAGCCTTGCGCGCGCGGCACATCCCCTATCTCACCTCGCGGCGCGGCGGTTTGCTCGACACCCTGGAAACGCGCGATTGCCAGGCGTTGCTGACTTTCCTGATGACGCCCTTCGCGGATTTGCAGCTTGCGCACGTGCTGCGCTCGCCGATGTTCTCGTGCAGCGATGCGGAGCTTATGTGTATCGCAGAATCGGGGCCAGAGAATGGAAGAGCGCGTAATGCAGCGGGGGCGGGCGGGCGGGCGGATCTAGTGGCGGGTAGCGAGCAGCAGAGCGGGGCGGACAATGGTGTGCCGCGCGCTGTTCCCCTCGAGTCCAGCTGGTGGTCGCGTTTGCAACATCTTGCGGTCGCAGGTGATGCCTCCCCGCATTTGCAGCGCGCGCACGACTTGTTGCAACGCTGGCTGGCGCTGGCGGAAAGATTGCCTGTGCATGACCTGCTCGACCGGATCTATTTCGATGCGGACGTGCAGTACCGTTATGCCGCCGCCGTGCCGCTGGCGATGCGCGCCAAGGTGCTGGCGAACCTGCAGGCCTTCATGGAGATCGCGCTGAATGTCGATGCCGGGCGTTATCCCAGCCTGTCGCGTTTTTTGCGCACCCTGGCCGAGCTCAAACAGGCCGAAGACAACGAATCACCCGACGAAGGTGCGGTAGATCAGACCGGTGATGCGTTGCGCATCTATACCGTGCATGAGGCCAAAGGCTTGGAAGCCCCGCTGGTTTGGCTGCTGGATAGCAACGCCAAAGCCCCCGCCGATAGAGGCTACGACGTGCTGCTGGATTGGCCAACCAATGCCCAGCGTCCCGCGCATCTTTCGCTGTACACCGACAAGGCCAGTCACGGTGCGGCGCGCGAGAAGTATTTCGCGGCGGATAAAGAATTGAGCGAGCGCGAAGACTTGAACCTGCTCTACGTCGCGATGACCCGCGCCAAGCAAGTGTTGCTGGTGAGCGGCAGCGGCGCGCCGATCCCCGACACCTGGTATGACCGTATCGCCCATGCGCACACGGGGCAAGCCGCTAACCCTTTGTTGTCCGAACACGCCAACACACAAGGTCGCGCGGAAATCCCTGCCTCGTTAGCGGCGGATCCGCGCCTCAACCAGCCTTTGCCCACCGGTACACGCAAGGCCGTGATGACCGACGCGCAGCGCCGGGGAATATGGCTGCACGCGCTGCTGCAATACCTCACAGCCTCATCGACTTCTGAAGCGGAAAGCGAGCGAGAGGTCTTGCAGCAACGCTGTGGTATTCCCACCAGTGAGATGGAAGTCCTCTGGCAACAAGCGCAACACTTGCTCGCTGCACCGCAACTCCGGCGTTTTTTCGATGCGCGGCAATACCGTAGCGCCAGTAACGAGATGCCCTACGTCAACGCGGCGGGTGAACTGAAACGCATAGACCGGCTGGTGGAATTCGACGACGAAGTGTGGGTGCTGGATTACAAACTGGGTAGCAGTGAAGAGCCGTCGCGCCACCGCGTACAGCTGCGCGAATACCAAGCGGCGATGCAGTCGGTGTATGCGGGCAAGACGGTGCGCTGCGCGTTGCTGTTTGCGGATGGGGTGTTGAACGAGATGTAGGGCGCGCAATTCATTGCGCCTTTTTACGTGCCGGGGGTAGAGATGTAGTGTGGGCAAGTCTGATCTGCCCAGCAATCTCCGCGTGGGCAGATGGGGCTTGCCCATCCTGCTGATTCTTTACACCGGAACAAGCACCGTGACTTGTGTGCGCCCCAGCAACTTTTTGAAATCGGCATCGAAGGTCACGAGGTGTTCACCCAGTTGCACGACTGCCGCCGCGAGCCATGCATCGGGAATGTCGTTTGCCGCCAGTTTCTTCGTGATGCACAGCTGGCGCAACATCGGCCACTCGACACCCAGCTCAGGCATCTCTACGCCCGGCACGGACAACAGCGCGTCCACAAAGCCCACCGCATCTTCCACGGGAGTCGGATGAACGAATATCTTCGCGTTGGTCACCAGCCGCAAAAAACTCGCGACGACCATGGGCATGAGCTTCAGGCTTGCGCCCTCGGCACAAGCCGCAACGGCTTCATCAATACAGGCATAGGCGATCTTGTGGTGGGGATGGTCGCCGCGCGAGGCGGCAACCAGGATATTGACATCAGGCGTCATCGTCGGCGGCATCCAGCATGGCTTTGTTGCTGAGCGGATTCAGTCCCGCAACCAGCCCGCCGCGCCCTTTAAAAACGGGAATTTTGCGTTTGCTCGCCTTGGATGCGGCACGGGAAGAACGCAGGCGCAGTTGCAGCCCTTCCTCAATCAGCCGCGTGAGCGTGGTCTGCTGCTTGGCCGCCAGCGATTTTGCAGTTGCCAGTAGAGTGTCGTTAATATCTAGGGTGGTTTTCATGGGTGGTGATAGTACAGATTTCTGTACGCATAGTCAATCTGGTATCTGTAACAGGTAAATTGCCGCAAACCCGACAAAATGCCTGTGGTATATTCCCGTTCCGAATTCGTACTACAGAATCTTGACCGTTTTAATTCATTAGGAGAACTATCATGGAACACAAACTGCCCACACTGCCTTACGCGACCGACGCGTTGCAACCGCACATGTCCAAAGAGACGTTCGAATATCACTACGCCAAGCATCACCAGGCGTATGTGACTAACTTGAACAACCTGATCAAAGGCACGGAATACGAGGCTTTGGAGCTGGAAGCCATCATCAAGAAAGCCCCGGCTGGCGGCATCTACAACAACTCCGCGCAAGTGTGGAATCACACGTTTTTCTGGAACTGCATGAGGCCGAATGGCGGCGGCGCACCGACAGGCGCGTTGGCGGATGCGATCAACAAGAAGTGGGGCAGCTTCGACGAATTCAAAAAGGCTTTCCAGGCTTCCGCCGTGGGCAACTTCGGTTCGGGCTGGACATGGCTGGTGAAAAAAGCCGACGGTTCTGTGGACATCGTCAACATGGGCGCTGCCGGTACGCCGTTGACTACTGGCGACCGCGCCTTGTTGTGCGTGGACGTGTGGGAACACGCTTACTATATCGACTATCGCAACATGCGCCCCAAGTTCGTCGAAACGTATCTGAACAACCTGGTGAACTGGGAGTTCGTCGCGAAGAACTTCGCTTAAAGGCATATGGGTGCTGCGTCAGCACTCAAGCCGTGAAGAATAATGAGTGGGATAGCGGTGTTTCTTGGGCAAGAGGAACACCGTTTTTTCGCGGCTGAGATCTGCGCCGGGTCATCACAACCAACACCGCCTTGATCCAAGGGATTTACCATGCCAGCCAGATTGAACGAAAAATCCCCGCCTCCTTTTGCCGGGGTCATGATTCTTGCCCTCGTGGCCATTGCCGGGTTCGCCTACGTCAAATGGATGCCCTACTATGCCAAGGCATTCGTCGCCCAGAGCCATCATTTCATCGGCGATTCGATACTCTCCGGTAAGGCCGCTGCCCCGCCGCCCGCATCATGGGGCGCGGCAACGGACTACGCGATCGCCTATGGCAAGGCGATCTGGCAGGCACTGGTACTCGGCCTGATTCTGGGTTCCGGCATCAAGGTGCTGCTTCCGGCCCAGTGGGTGGGCGCGGTGCTGGGTCGCATAGGCCTCAGGAGCATCGCCCTGGCCGGCCTTTTCGCCACGCCCTGCATGATGTGCACCTGTTGTGCCGCGCCCGTGGCCGCCGGCATGCGGCAAAACCGCGCGTCGGTCGGCAGCGTGGTGTCCTGGTGGATCTCGAACCCGGTGCTGAATCCGGCGACCCTGGTGTTCATGGGCTTCGTGCTGGGATGGGATTGGGCGCTCTTCAGGGTGGTGCTCGGCATCGCGATGGTGCTGGTGGTTGCCCGTCTGGCAGAGCGTTATGCCGGCCCGCATGCGGCTGCTTTTCCCGAGCAGTATTCGATCCCCGAGGCCGTGCCCCAAGGCAACCTTATGCTGCGCTGGGTTCGGGAATTCATGACCCTCGCGATCAGGCTCGTGCCCGAATATCTGGTTCTCGTGCTTTTGCTTGGTGCGGCCAGGGTCTGGCTGTTCCCGGTGCTGGGTGCGCATGACGGCATAGGCTGGATCGTTGCGATGGCGCTCGCCGGCACATTGTTCGTCATCCCCACTGCGGGAGAAGTGCCCATCGTGCAGGCGATGTTCGCACTGGGCATGGGCGCGGGTCCCGCCGGGGCGCTGATCATGACGCTGCCTGCGGTCAGCCTGCCTTCGCTGGTCATGCTCCGCCGCGTTTTCAGCCTGCGCACCCGTCTCGTGATCGCCGCCGGGGTGGCACTGTCAGGCATGGTTGCCGGCCTTGTCGCGATGATCGTTTTTTAAGGCAACGCGCCTTAATTTCGCGCCGCATCATGCGGCGGTTTGGTAATATCCGCGCCTGCTCATTTACGGTGTTGTTGTGATGAATACCACTCTCGTCTTCGATATTGAAACGGTACCTGATATTGCCGGGCTGCGTCTGCTGTACGGGCTGGATGAGCGCGTCAGCGATACGGAAGTGGCCGAGATGGCGTTCCAGCAGCGCCGCCAGAAGACCGGCAGCGATTTTATCCAGCACCATCTGCAGCGCGTGGTGGCGATCTCCTGCGTATTGCGCGAGGGCAAGAATTTCAAGGTCTGGTCGCTGGGCGGTTTGGATGAAGACGAAGGCGGCATTATCCAGCGCTTCTTCGACGGCATCGACAAATACACGCCGCAGATCGTGTCGTGGAACGGCAGCGGTTTCGACCTGCCGGTGCTGCACTATCGCGGCCTGATCAACGGCGTGCAGTGTCCGCGCTATTGGGACATGGGCGAGGACGACAAAGAGTTCAAATGGAACAATTACATCAGCCGCTATCACATGCGCCATCTGGATTTGATGGACCTGTTGGCGATGTACGGCGGGCGCGCCAACGCGCCGCTGGACGATCTCGCCAAGCTGATCGGCTTCCCCGGCAAGCTGGGTATGGACGGCAGTAAAGTGTGGGAGGCTTATCAAAATGGCCAGCTGGCCGAGATACGCAACTATTGCGAGACCGACGTGGTGAACACCTATCTGGTGTTCGCGCGTTTCCAGATGATGCGGGGCGTGTTGAGCCGCGACGCGTTCAAGCAAGAGTGCGACTTGGTGCGCGGCGAATTGGCGAAACTCGATCAACCGCATTGGCAGGAGTTTTTGGCTGCATGGCCCGAGATTAAATAATCGCAGGAACGGAACTGAATAAATGGCAACAGAAAACAAAGTCACCATCGAGTCGCTAGACCAGGAAGGGCGCGGGGTTGCGCACTTCGACGGCAAGGTGATCTTCATCGAGGGCGCGCTACCCGGCGAGATCGTCAGCTATTCTTCATATCGCAAGAAGCCCGCGTTCGAGCAGGCGCAAGTCGCGACGATCTTCAGGTCCGCGCCCATGCGCGCCACGCCCAAGTGCAAATATTTCGGCGTGTGCGGCGGCTGCTCGATGCAGCATCTGGACGCGCGCGCGCAAGTCGCGGTCAAGCAGCGCATCCTCGAAGACGCGCTGTATCACATCGGCAAAGTGAAAGCGGAGACCATCCTGCCCGCGATCTACGGCCAGGCCTGGGGCTATCGCGAACGCGCGCGCATCTCGGTCAAACACGTCATCAAGAAGGGCAAGACGCTGGTCGGCTTTCACGAGAAGCGCAGCAGCTTCGTCGCGGACATGCAGAGTTGCGAGATACTCGCACCCAAGATCGCCAGGCTGTTGCCGCTGCTGGCCGAACTGGTGAGCAGTTTGTCGATACGCGACAAGTTGCCGCAGATCGAAGTGGCGGTGGGCGAGCACGTCGACGCGCTGGTGCTGCGCGTGATGGACACGCCTAACCATGCCGATGAAGCGTTGTTGCGCGCCTTTGCCGATGCGCATGAGATCCAGTTCTGGCTGCAAACCAAAGGACCGGAAACTATCACTCCCTTCCATCCGCTGAACGCGCCCGCACTCTCCTACAGCCTGCCGGAATTCGACATCACCATGCCGTTCGCGCCCAGCGAATTTACTCAGGTGAACAGCGCGTTGAACCGCGTGATGATCAGCCGCGCGATGCGCCTGCTAGCCCCGCAACCCGGCGAGCGCATCGCCGATCTGTTCTGCGGCTTGGGCAACTTCACACTGCCTATCGCGCGCAGCGGCGCGCAGGTGCTGGGCATAGAAGGCAGCGATGCGCTGGTGAAACGCGCCCGGCAAAACGCCGCCAGCAATGGCTTGCAGGACAACACCGAATTCATCGCGATGAACCTGTTCGAGATGACGGAAGAAGAGTTTGCGAAACTGGGGAGACTCGATAAATTATTGATCGACCCGCCCCGAGATGGCGCGTTCGAACTGGTGAAATCGCTAGGGGGCGACAACGCGCCCAAGCGTATCGTTTACGTGAGCTGCAACCCCGCCACGCTGGCGCGCGATGCCGCCGAACTGGTCAAGCGCGGCTACGTGCTCAAAGCGGCGGGGGTGATGAATATGTTTCCGCACACCTCGCACGTGGAATCCATCGCGGTGTTTGACTACGAGCACGCGTAGCGCGTTCGTAGCGGCGCAGGCTAACTTGCGTGGCAAGTTAAGCGCAGCGGCCGTAGCCACAAGACGCACGCGTAGCGAGCTTGCCTCAGTTGCTTTTTCCCGGCGAAAAGATCGGGTTCTTCATCACCAGATTCAGGCGCTCGCCAAACTCTTGCGCGAAGTTGCGCAGGGCTTTGGCGGCATCTTTTTCTCCGGTGGCGCGTTCCAGCGTGTCCGCCATAGACAATAGATTCTGGTGGTAGAACTGCTTCATCTCATCGACCAGCATCTCTTTGGTCCACAGGTCGATACGCAGCGTGTTCCTGGCTTCGGCATCCCACACCGACAGCATGATGGCTTTGCTGTTGCTTTCCACGCCGCCGTCCGACGCGCTCCAGTCGATGTTGACGGGCAGGTTTTTGTCGTCCAGCGTGACGGTGAATTTGATCTCGGATTTTTTCATGTGTGCTCCCTTGGTTGGATGATTTTAGCCTTTTAGTTTGGCGAACGCCGATGCCATCGCGCTGTTCACCGCAGGCTGCGGCGCCGTGCGCGCTTTGTTCATCGCCGGGCTGCGGGTCTCGCGCGTCGCGTCGCGGCGGCTGTCAGCGGCGGTGTCGGTCAGGCGCATGGTCAGCGCGATGCGTTTGCGTTTGGCATCCACTTCCAGCACTTTCACTTTGACGATCTGCCCCGCCTTGACCACGCTGTGCGGGTCTTTGACGTAGGTGTTGGACAGTGCGGAGATATGCACCAGCCCGTCCTGATGCACACCGATGTCGACGAACGCGCCGAACGCCGCGACGTTGGTGACCACGCCTTCCAGGATCATGTCCGGTTTCAAATCGGAAATCTCTTCCACGCCGACACGGAACGTCGCGGTGGTGAATTCCGGGCGCGGGTCGTGTCCCGGTTTCTCCAGTTCCTTGAGGATGTCGGTGATGGTAGGTATCCCATGTTTCGCATCGCTGTATTTCGCCGGATCGAGCGACTTCAACAGCGCGCTGTTGCCGATCACCGTTTTGATGTCATGCTTGATGTCCGCCAGGATGCGCTGCACCAGCGGATAGGATTCGGGATGCACGGTCGAGCCGTCGAGCGGGTTGTCGCCGCCCATGATGCGCAAGAACCCGGCGGCCTGCTCAAACGTCTTGTCGCCCAGGCGCGGCACGTTGCGCAACTGCTCGCGGCTGGCGAACTTGCCCTTGCTGTCGCGATAGCTGACGATGCCCGCCGCCACTGTGCTGCTCAAGCCCGAGACCCGCGCCAGCAGCGGTGCCGAAGCGGTGTTCACATCCACGCCCACGCCGTTCACGCAATCTTCCACCACCGCATCCAGCGAGCGCGCCAATTGCGTCTGGCTCACGTCGTGCTGGTATTGGCCCACGCCTATGGACTTGGGGTCGATCTTCACCAGTTCCGCCAGCGGGTCTTGCAAACGGCGCGCGATGGACACCGCACCGCGAAGTGAAACATCCATATTGGGCAATTCTTTGGAGGCGAATTCCGAAGCCGAATACACCGACGCGCCCGCTTCGGAAACCACGACGCTGGTGAGTTTCAAATCGGGACGCAGCTTGATGAGGTCGTGCGCCAGTTTGTCGGTCTCGCGCGAGGCCGTGCCGTTGCCGATGGAGATCACCGCGACGCGATGTTTCTCGGCCAGCTTCGCCAGCGTATGCAGCGAGCCGCCCCAATCGTTGCGAGGTTGGTGCGGATAAATCACGGCGGTGTCCACCACCTTGCCGGTCTCGTCAACCACCGCGACCTTCACGCCGGTGCGGATGCCGGGATCGAGTCCCATCGTCGCGCGCGGGCCGGCAGGGGCGGCGAGCAGCAAGTCTTTCAGGTTGCGCGCGAACACGTTGATCGCTTCGGTCTCGGCGCGGCTGCGCAGCGCGCCCATCAGCTCGGATTCCAGATGCAAGAAGCTCTTCACGCGCCAGGTCCAGCGTACCGTGTCGGCCAGCCAGACATCGGCGGGACGGCCTTGGTTCTTGATGCCGAAATGATTGGCGATGCGCATCTCGCATGGGTTGTGCGGCGCACTCCAGGCGGGTTTCTCGGCTTCGCTGTCGAGACGCAGCTGCACATTGAGCAGTTCCTCGCGGCGACCGCGAAACAGGGCTAAAGCGCGATGCGAGGGAATGGTGCCGAGTTTTTCCGAGTAGTCGAAATAGTCGGCATATTTTTCCGCCGCGTCGCTCTTACCTTCGATGACTTTGGATTCCACCACACCGTGTTCCAGAAGATATTCGCGCAACTTTTGCAGCAGCGTCGCGTCCTCGGCAAAGCGTTCCAGCAAGATCTGCCGCGCGCCGTCCAGTGCGGCCTTGGTGTCCGTCACGCCCGCGTTGTCGCCGTTGTCGGTGGTGAACGCGGGGCGCAAGAATTTCGCCGCTTCCGCTTCCGGCGACAACATAGGGTCTGCCATCAGTGCATCGGCCAGCGGAATCAGCCCGGCTTCGATGGCGATCTGCGCCTTGGTGCGGCGTTTCAGTTTGTAAGGCAGATACAAGTCTTCCAGATGCGTCTTGTCGGTCGCGTGACTGATGGCATCGAGCAGCGTCGGGGTCATCTTGTTCTGCTCGGCGATGGCCGCGATGATGGTCGCGCGGCGGTCTTCCAGTTCGCGCAGATAGCGCAAGCGCTCTTCCAGCAGGCGCAACTGGATGTCGTCCAGGCCGCCGGTCGCTTCTTTGCGATAGCGCGAAATAAAAGGCACGGTCGCCCCCTCGTCTAGGAGTGCTACGGCGGCAGCGATCTGGGCGGGTTTGGCGGCGAGTTCTAAGGCGAGGCGTTGTTCTATGGATGGCAGCATGGGTCGATTTTCTGAATTTGATCAGCCTCTGCAATGCGAGGCCGAAGGGTAGTTTTGTGGAGTGAAGAATTATGCCAAGACTGGTAAGAAGCTCATGGTCTGATTACCTAATTTAATTAGTCACGCGTTCAGTTAAGTGTCATCAAATCCAGTTGGGCATGACGCGTTTCATATATTCATCAAACAAAGGAACGGTAAAACTATTGTCACCATGCGACGGGCTGTAAACCATGCCTTTTTTGATGAGGGTTGCTCTGGTGGGGGCGACGGTTTGTACCTCTTTATTTAATAGGTGCGCTATATCACCTGAGCGATGTGGCCCCGCTCCTAGCTGTGCCATGGCGCGGAGATATTTTTTTTCAGACGGTGTCAATCTGTCGAAGCGCACACGAAAAAAGCTGGCATCTAATTCAGATATAGCGAGGTCGTTAGCAGAGATAGTATCGTCAAGTGTAATGGGGGACGTCGTCGCGCACTGCCAACTATGTTTTCCCCACTCTTGGAGAAAATAAGGATATGACTGTGTTTGATGTAATATTTGCTCCAGTGCTTGAGGTTCGAATGTCACCCCCAATTTTTCAGCTGGTACTACAAGTGCCTTTTTTGCTTCTTCTGCGCTGAGCGGTCCAATCTCTGGGTATTCAAATAGTCTCTCGGCATACGACTTCGCGCGCCCCGCCTG
>CABS01000035.1_pt1 | contig 12284 bp, 7 predicted proteins | sample 344768 | NCBI WGS metagenome assembly CABS01 (sample SAMEA3138346, study PRJNA38045) | mine drainage metagenome | isolation source: Carnoules arsenic-contaminated mine drainage | place: France:Carnoules | collected 21-May-07 | reverse complement strand
CACAGTTTTACTTCCGTACGACGGATGTGACCGGTGCGGTTGATCTGGGCGAGGGCGTTGAGATGGTGATGCCTGGTGATAACGTGTCTGTGACGGTGACTTTGATTGCGCCTGTGGCAATGGAAGATGGTCTGCGTTTTGCGATTCGCGAAGGTGGTCGTACAGTCGGCGCCGGTGTCGTGGCAAAAATCATTGCATAACACCAAGAAATCACATCCAGGTGCTTAATCCGCATCTGCGTGATGCCAGTTTAGGCCAGTAGCTCAATTGGCAGAGTATCGGTCTCCAAAACCGAGGGTTGGGGGTTCGAGGCCCTCCTGGCCTGCCAAATTTACCGGAGTGCGTTCACCCTGCTTATGATAGGTGGGGTGTTTGAATTAAAATGACCGATCATATTAGATTATTTGCTGCGGCGGTGCTGCTCATCGCAGGTATTGTCGGGTTTTATATGTTGTCAGATTTCGCGACCGCATTACGTGTGTCGATGGTGCTGGTGGGAGCTGGACTTGCTGTTGCAGTGGTGTGGCGTGGTGAACAAGGACAGCGTTTACTGACTTTTTTTGGCGAATCGATTAAAGAAGCGCGTAAAGTGGTTTGGCCGACGCGTAAAGAGACTTTGCAAACGACCGCAATTGTTTTTTTGTTTGTGGTTGTGATGGCCTTTTTATTATGGCTGGTGGATGCTGGATTAATGTCAATAATTAAATGGATGATGGGGCGGAGCGATTCATGAGCAAACGCTGGTATGTCGTGCACGCCTATTCGGGCTACGAAAAATCGGTTGCTCGAGCGCTGCAAGAGCGCATAGATCGCACCGGTGCTCAAGAAAAATTTGGTCAAATTTTGGTCCCAATAGAAGAGGTCGTCGAAATGAAAGGCGGCCAAAAATCTATTTCAGAACGCAAGTTTTTTCCTGGTTACGTGCTGGTCGAAATGGAAATGGACGAGCAAACCTGGCATTTGATTAAAAGCACACCAAAAGTCAGTGGTTTCGTGGGTGGATCACCTACCAAGCCTACCCCGATCACCGACAAAGAGGTCGATGTGATCTTGCAGCAAATTCAGGATGGGGTGCAGAAACCTCGTCCCAAAGTGTTGTTCGAAGTGGGTGAGTCAGTGCGGGTAATTGATGGTCCGTTTAATGATTTTAACGGTGTTGTCGAAGATGTCAACTACGACAAGAGCAGACTGCATGTCTCTGTTCTGATTTTCGGACGTGCCACCCCGGTTGAGCTTGAGTTTAACCAGGTTGAGAAGATTTAAATTTAAAGCAAAGTTTGCGTGGCATCGGCTTGATCAATTGTTTTCTTCAGGTCAATGTTACTTGGTTGGAAGAGCAGGGTAATTCGGTTTGATAACAGGGCAGGAACTGAGTTTGATTGTACAGTTCCGTGATGACCCACTTTAAGGAGCATAGACGTGGCAAAAAAAGTTGTTGGTTATGTGAAATTGCAGGTACCTGCAGGCAAGGCAAATCCAAGCCCCCCCATCGGCCCGGCACTGGGTCAACGCGGACTGAATATCATGGAGTTCTGCAAGGCATTTAATGCTCAGACTCAGGGTATGGAAGTGGGCTTGCCTATTCCGGTCGTCATCACTGCTTATGCCGATAAAAGCTTTACCTTTGTTCTGAAAACGCCTCCTGCAACAATTCTGATCAAGAAGGCTGCTGGCATCCAAAAAGGAAGCCCGCGCCCCCATACAGACAAAGTCGGTAAAATTACCCGTTCGCAGGCCGAAGAGATTGCGAAAACGAAAATGCCTGATTTAACTGCGGCGAACATGGATTCAGCTGTTCAAACCATAGCAGGTAGTGCGCGCAGCATGGGTATTGAAGTGGAGGGTGTGTAATGGCTAAGATTTCAAAGCGTTTGCAAGCGATGCGTGCCAAAGTTGACCGGTTAAAGTTATATGCCGTGAACGATGCGCTGGCGCTAATTAAAGATACCGCTGGTGCAAAATTCAATGAGTCGGTCGATGTGGCTGTGAACCTGGGTATTGATGCACGCAAATCTGATCAATTGGTTCGAGGGTCTGTCGTACTGCCTAGAGGTACAGGTAAGACAGTCCGTGTGGCCGTATTTGCGCAAGGTGATGCAGCAAATGCCGCGCGTGAAGCGGGTGCCGATATTGTTGGTTTTGATGATTTGGCAACAGAAATCAAAGCAGGGCGTATGGATTTTGACGTGGTCATTGCAAGTCCGGATGCGATGCGAGTTGTGGGTCAATTGGGTCAGATTCTTGGTCCTCGTGGCTTAATGCCTAACCCAAAAGTAGGTACAGTGACTATGGATGTGGCCGGTGCTGTGCGTAATGCGCGAGCTGGTCAGGTTCAGTACCGAACAGACAAGGGCGGCATTGTGCAATGCAGCATAGGTAGGGCTTCATTTGAAGTTGAAGCGCTCCGTGAGAATCTTGCTACCTTGATCGATGCGCTGAATAAAGCGCGCCCTTCATCGGCCAAGGGTGTGTACATGAAGAAAATTTCGTTGTCGAGCACCATGGGTATCGGTATTCGTGTTGATGCAGGCAGCTTGGTTTAGATAACAATTTGCCCTGACTTTACTCGTGCATGATGGGTAAAGCGGGGAGCAGTGTACTTTGGGCAATCAAAATTTATATTTTGGTTGGTTATCAAAGACCGTTGGGGTTCATGACTTGTTGTGAACTTAATCAGTGAATGCCATTTATGGCGTCATGCCCAACGCAGATGGCGTGCCCTGAAGCAGGACAGATATTTCTTCACTTGAGTGTCTCCTGATGATAGGTCGTCGATTCTCGTTCTAAATCGATTATTTCGATGTGGTGCGATGTAATGGAAAGGGGGTTAAGGCCTTGAGTCTAAATCTAAAGGAAAAACAGGCGGTTGTTTCATCGTTAAGTGAGAAGCTGGTTGATGCGCAAGCCATCGTTGTTGCAGAGTATCGTGGAATGTCAGTTGTTGACATCACCATTTTACGTGCAAAGGCAAGGGATCAGGGCGTGTATTTGCGTGTTTTAAAAAATACGTTAGTGCGTCGTGCGCTTGCGGGTACATCTTTTGTGGGTTTGGTTGATCAGTTGGTTGGTCCGTTGGTGTACGGTTTGTCCAGCGACCCTGTCGCTGTGGCAAAAGTATTGTCTGACTTTGCCAAAACCAATGACAAACTCGTCATCAAGGCAGGTGCAATGCCGAACTTCGTGATGAGCGCAAAAGACGTTGCGAACTTGGCAAGTATGCCTAGCCGTGATGAATTGCTGGCTAAACTGATGGGTACGATGCAAGCACCCGTCACACAGTTTGTGCGCACACTGAACGAAGTACCAACACGTTTTGTTCGCGGTCTTGCTGCAGTACGGGATAAACAGGCCGCTTAACTATCTGTGGGGAATAAGTGCTGTGAAAGCACACCCATACGATGACTTATTATTTATTTTATCAGGAGAACGACTATGGCTTTAAAAAAAGCTGAAATTTTGGATGCTATTGCTGGCATGACTGTGCTTGAATTGTCTGAGCTTATCAAAGAAATGGAAGAAAAATTTGGTGTTTCTGCTGCTGCCGCTGTCGGCGTTGCGGCTGCACCTGCTGCCGCTGCTGCTGCTGCAGTGGAAGAAAAAACAGAATTTGATGTCATTTTGACTAAAGCTGGTGAGAACAAAGTCAACACGATTAAAGTGGTTCGTACGATTACCGGTCTTGGTTTGAAAGAAGCCAAGGATTTGGTCGATGGCGCACCCAAAGCAGTGAAAGAAGGCGTCGCTAAAGCTGAGGCAGATTCTATTGCCAAGCAGTTGATCGAAGCTGGCGCAACTTGCGAAATTAAATAATTGGCTTAGCCAATTTACCCGATTTGACGGCATTGTTGAATGTCTTTGTAAACCTTTTTTTGAATACATATACAAGTTCATGACTGATTTTGTTGTGAAAAAAGATATGCATACTTGTTTATGTGTTCGGTTTCCATGCTTCGACATGCCGTCGGGTAGCTTTGAATAGAATACAGAAAACAGCGGCAGTGAATCGTCTGACGTTGCTTTCTGTTTTTTGCGTAAGATCCTCCAGGAGATTTCATGACCTATTCATTCACCGAGAAAAAACGCATTCGAAAAAGTTTTGCCAAACGTGCGAATGTGCTGCAGGTGCCTTTCTTGCTGGCGACGCAACTTGATTCCTATCGTGCATTCTTGCAACAGGAAGTTCCAGTTGATCGACGTGCGAATGCGGGGTTGCAATCCGCATTCACTTCAATTTTTCCCATTGCGAGCCATTCTGGTAATGCCAAACTGGATTTTGTCAGTTATACCCTGGGTGAGCCTGCATTTGATATGGTTGAATGTAAGCAGCGGGGTTTAACTTATGCCGCCCCAATGCGTGCAAGAGTACGGCTGACTATCATGGACAAGGAATCGTCCAAACCGGTAGTGAAGGAAATGAAAGAGCAAGAGGTTTATATGGGTGAAATGCCACTCATGACGCCAACGGGTTCTTTTATTATCAATGGCACAGAGCGGGTCATCGTTTCCCAGTTACACCGGTCACCAGGCGTCTTTTTTGAGCATGATCGCGGTAAAACGCACAGCTCGGGCAAGTTACTGTTTTCTGCACGCATTATCCCTTATCGCGGTTCATGGTTGGATTTTGAATTCGATGCGAAAGATTTGCTGTACTTCAGAATAGATCGTCGTCGTAAAATGCCAGTGACGACCTTACTTAAGTCTCTCGGCTATGATAATGAACGGATTCTTTCCGAATTTTTTAGTACCGATTTGTTTCGCATCAGTGAATCCGGTATTCGTTTCGAATTGGTTCCAGACCGTTTAAGAGGTGAAATTACACGTTTTGATGTGGTGGGATCTGATGGCGAAGTGATTGTTCAAAAAGACAAACGGATCACTGTTAAGCACATTCGTATGATGCAAGACGCCAAGCTGAAAGAAATTGCTGTACCACGTGATTATATTTTAGGTCGTATTCTGGCCAAAAATGTCATTGATGTTGAAACGGGTGAAATCATCGCGTTAGCGAATGAAGAAATTACAGACCCGTTGCTGGATAAGTTAATTGAATCGAATGTTAAGTCGGTAAACACACTTTATGTCAATGATTTGGATCAAGGGGCATTCATTTCCTCCACATTGCGTACAGATGAAACGCCCGATCAATATGCGGCGCGGGTAGCCATTTACAGGATGATGCGTCCTGGCGAACCTCCAGCAGAAGATGCGGTTGAAGCGCTGTTTGGCGGCCTGTTCTTCAGTGAAGAACGCTATGATTTGTCAGCGGTCGGTCGCATGAAGTTTAACCGCAGAATTGGTATCGATTCATTGGTTGGTGCCAGTGTGTTGTCCACAGAAGACATCGTTGCAGTGATACGCATTTTGGTTGATTTGCGCAATGGCCGGGGTGAAATTGACGATATTGATCATCTGGGTAATCGTCGTGTGCGGAGCGTTGGAGAATTGGCTGAGAATCAATTCCGTGCAGGTTTGGTTCGGGTTGAGCGTGCAGTGAAAGAACGGCTTTCCCAAGCCGAATCAGACAACTTGATGCCGCATGACCTGATCAATGCGAAACCGGTTTCGGCTGCGATAAAGGAATTTTTCGGCTCCAGTCAATTGTCGCAATTTATGGATCAAACCAATCCATTGTCGGAAATCACCCATAAGCGTCGGGTTTCTGCCTTGGGACCTGGCGGTTTGACACGGGAACGCGCCGGGTTCGAAGTGCGTGACGTGCATCCCACCCATTATGGGCGTGTGTGTCCTATTGAGACACCTGAAGGGCCGAATATCGGTCTGATCAATTCACTGGCTTTGTATGCGCGCACCAATGAGTATGGCTTTCTTGAGACGCCTTATCGTAAGGTGGTGAATGCGCACGTCACCGATGAAATTGAATATTTGTCAGCGATTGAAGAAAGTAAGTATGTCATTGCGCAAGCCAACGCCGAGTTGGATGCAAAGGGTGCATTTACCAGTGAAATTGTCTCGTGCCGGTTTAAAAATGAATTTGAACTCAGTACGCCAAGCCGTATTCAATATATTGATGTGGCGCCTTCACAAATTGTTTCCGTTGCGGCTTCATTGATTCCGTTTTTAGAACATGACGATGCCAACCGTGCATTGATGGGTTCTAACATGCAACGTCAAGCCGTTCCGTGCTTGCGTGCTGAAAAATCTTTGGTTGGCACGGGCATTGAGCGTACCGCTGCAGTTGATTCCGGGACCACGGTACAGGCGCGTCGCGGCGGTATTGTGGATTATGTTGACGCGGGACGTATTGTTGTTCGTGTGAATGATGAAGAAACGATGGCTGGTGAGGTCGGTGTTGACATCTATACCTTGATTAAATATACGCGTTCAAATCAGAACACCAATATTAATCAACGTACCTTGGTGAAGGTGGGCGACAAACTTGAGCGCGGTGATGTGATTGCGGATGGTGCTTCAACCGATATGGGCGAATTGGCTTTGGGCCAAAATCTGCTGGTCGCTTTCATGCCGTGGAACGGTTTCAATTTTGAAGACTCTATCTTAATCTCCGAACGCGTCGTTGCAGATGACCGGTTCACATCGATACATATTGAAGAACTGACTGTGGTTGCGCGTGATACGAAACTCGGCGCTGAAGAAGTGACTCGTGATATTCCTAACTTGTCTGAACACATGTTGGGACGTCTGGATGAGTCAGGTATTTGCTATATCGGGGCTGAAGTTGAGGCGGGTGATGTTCTGGTCGGTAAGGTGACGCCAAAAGGTGAAACCCAATTGACTCCGGAAGAGAAATTGCTGCGTGCGATTTTTGGTGAAAAAGCTTCCGATGTGAAAGATACTTCCTTGCGTGTTCCTTCGGGCATGGCAGGTACCGTGATCAACGTTCAGGTATTCACCCGTGAAGGGATGGAGCGTGATGCGCGTGCGGTACAAATTATAGGCGAACATCTGTCTGCCTACAAAAAGGACATGTCTGACCGTATGCGGATTGTTGAAAATGACAGTTTCGACCGTTTGAAGCGTCTGGTATTGGGTAAACAGGCGAAAGGCGGTCCCGGCCGTTTGGCGAAGGACAGTGTGATTACCCAAGTCTACCTGGATGCGCATAACCGCTATGACTGGTTCGACATTCGTCTTTCTGATGAAGATGCGAGTCGCCAGATGGAAATGCTCAAAGAGGGCATCGATCAAAAGCGGGTTGAATTCGAGCAAATGTTTGAAGAGAAAAAGAAAAAATTAACTGCCGGGGACGAACTTCAACCTGGCGTACAAAAGATGGTTAAGGTGTATGTTGCGGTGAAACGTCGTCTGCAACCCGGCGACAAGATGGCTGGACGTCATGGTAATAAAGGCGTTGTTTCAAAAATTGTTCCCGTTGAAGATATGCCATTTATGGCGGATGGAACACCGATGGATATTGTGCTGAATCCTTTGGGTGTGCCGTCACGGATGAACGTCGGTCAGATTCTGGAGACCCATCTTGGGTGGGCTGCAAAGGGTCTGGGGAAAAAGATTGACAGCATGTTGCAGGCGCAGCGCAAGGTCGGTGAAATCCGTGGATTTATAGAGAAGATCTACAACAGTACGGGTAAGCCGGAAACCATTGATGACCTGGATGATGCGTCTGTGCTTGAATTGGCGCGTAATTTGACGAAAGGTGTCCCTTTTGCAACCCCCGTTTTTGACGGCGCGTCAGAAGAAGAAATCAAATCCATGCTGGAATTGGCTGACTTGCCTAGCTCGGGGCAAATTCATTTGCATGACGGGCGTACAGGTGAGGCCTTTGATAGAAAGGTGACTGTGGGTTATATGCATGTGCTGAAATTGCACCACCTTGTCGATGACAAAATGCACGCGCGTTCAACCGGACCATACAGTTTGGTTACGCAGCAACCTCTGGGGGGTAAGGCGCAGTTTGGCGGTCAACGCTTCGGTGAGATGGAGGTGTGGGCTTTGGAAGCTTATGGCGCTGCTTATATCTTGCAGGAAATGCTGACTGTTAAATCGGATGACGTTAATGGACGAACCAAGGTTTATGAAAATATCGTAAAAGGCGAGCACAAGATTGAAGCGGGTATGCCGGAATCATTCAATGTGCTGGTGAAAGAAATTCGTTCACTCGCTATTGATATTGATTTAGAACGTTATTGATGATGAACCCGGGGTGAAGTCATTCACCCCGCACCTGTAGGTGCTTCACGGGAGGACTATATGAAAGCTTTACTGGATCTGTTTAAACAAGTCACACAAGAAGAAGAATTTGATGCGATTAAAATCGGTCTTGCATCGCCGGAAAAAATTCGTTCTTGGTCATATGGTGAAGTCAAAAAACCTGAAACCATTAACTATCGAACTTTTAAGCCGGAACGCGATGGTTTGTTTTGCGCCAAAATTTTTGGTCCGGTGAAAGACTATGAGTGTTTGTGCGGAAAATATAAGCGTCTCAAACACCGGGGTGTCATTTGTGAAAAGTGTGGCGTTGAAGTCACCTTGTCAAAGGTGCGCCGTGACCGTATGGGCCACATTGAACTTGCTAGCCCGGTTGCGCATATTTGGTTTCTGAAGTCATTGCCTTCGCGTCTGGGTATGGTTCTGGACATGACCTTGCGGGACATTGAGCGGGTGCTTTACTTTGAAGCCTATGTCGTGACTGATCCTGGTATGACACCCTTGCTTCGTGGCCAATTACTTCTTGAAGAAGATTTTTTGGCAAAGCAGGATGAGTTTGGTGATGAATTTCGCGCCAGCATGGGCGCCGAAGGTGTGCGTGAACTGCTGAAGACGATTGATGTGGTGTCTGAGCTGGAAACGATTCGTTCTGACATGACGAAAACAGGTTCGGATACTAAAATCAAAAAATTATCCAAACGTTTGAAAGTAATTGAAGGCTTTCAAAAATCAGGCATTAAACCTGAATGGATGGTGTTGGAAGTATTGCCTGTTCTGCCACCCGAACTGCGTCCCTTGGTCCCGCTTGACGGGGGTCGTTTTGCAACGTCAGATCTCAATGATTTGTATCGTCGGGTCATCAATCGTAATAACCGCCTTAAGCGCTTGCTTGAACTGAAGGCGCCAGAAATTATTGTACGCAACGAAAAGCGTATGTTGCAGGAAGCTGTCGACTCTTTGCTGGATAACGGCCGTCGCGGTAAAGCAATGACAGGCGTCAATAAGCGCCCATTGAAATCGCTTGCCGACATGATTAAAGGTAAGGGCGGACGTTTCCGCCAAAACTTGCTGGGCAAACGTGTGGATTATTCTGGTCGTTCCGTCATTGTGGTGGGGCCGCAGTTGCGTCTCCATCAATGTGGATTGCCCAAGAAAATGGCTTTGGAACTGTTTAAACCGTTTATCTTTAACCGGTTAGAAGTGTTGGGCCTGGCCACGACCATTAAGGCTGCCAAGCGTATGGTCGAAAGCGAAGACCCAGTCGTATGGGATATGCTTGAGGATGTGATTCGTGAACACCCTGTGCTGTTAAATCGTGCGCCAACTTTGCACCGTTTGGGTATTCAAGCGTTTGAACCCATTTTGATTGAAGGCAAAGCCATTCAATTGCACCCTCTGGTTTGCGCTGCGTTCAATGCTGACTTTGATGGTGACCAAATGGCTGTTCACGTGCCTTTGTCGCTCGAAGCGCAGATGGAGGCACGGACGCTGATGTTGGCGTCCAACAATGTGTTGTCGCCTGCAAACGGGGAACCGATTATCGTGCCGTCGCAAGACATCGTGCTCGGTCTGTATTACATGACCCGAGAGCGCGTCAATGCCAACGGTGAAGGCATGATGTTCGCCAATGTGGATGAGGTGTCGCGTGCTTATGAGTCCCGTCAAGTGGACCTGAATGCTAAAATCACAGTCCGCATTACCGAAGCTTACTTCAACGATGAGGGAGAGCAAGTTGATAAAACCACCCGTTATGAAACCACGGTGGGCCGGGCATTATTGTCAGAAATCTTGCCGGTAGATCTGCCATTCAGCTTAATTAACAAAATTCTGAAGAAGAAAGAAATTTCCAGACTGATTAACGCCAGTTTCCGGCGTTGCGGTTTGCGTGATACGGTGCATTTGGCTGATAAGTTGATGTACACCGGATTTGCTTATGCAACCCGAGGTGGAATATCCATTTGCGTGGATGATATGCTGGTGCCCAAGGAAAAGCACGACATCATCAGCACTTCAGAAAAAGAAGTGAAAGAAATTGAAGCGCAATACACCTCAGGTTTGGTTACCCAGGGTGAGCGTTACAACAAAGTTGTGGATATTTGGGGCCGCGCGGGTGATTTGGTGGCCAAAGCGATGATGAATCAACTGGGTTCGGAGACCGTGGTTGATCGTGAAGGGAAAACGACGACACAAGAGTCTTTCAACGCAATTTATATGATGGCCGATTCTGGCGCGCGGGGTTCAGCTGCACAAATACGCCAATTGGCCGGAATGCGTGGATTGATGGCCAAGCCTGATGGTTCTATTATTGAAACCCCTATCACGGCTAATTTCCGTGAAGGACTGAATGTGCTGCAATACTTTATTTCTACTCACGGCGCACGTAAAGGTTTGGCGGATACGGCGTTAAAAACCGCAAACTCGGGTTATTTGACGCGGCGTTTGGTGGATGTGACACAAGACTTGGTGGTGATTGAGCCAGATTGCGGTACCACTGATGGCGTGGTGCTTAAGGCATTGGTCGATGGCGGTGAGGTGATTGAAGCGTTACGAGATCGTATCCTGGGCCGGGTGACAGCGGTGGATGTGGTGCACCCGGAAACGGCTGAAACGGTGATTGAAGCCGGTGTGATGCTGGATGAAGTGATGGCGGATCATATCGAGTCGCTTTCCATCGATGAAGTGAAGGTGAGAACTGCGCTGACCTGTGCTACCCGCTTTGGTCTTTGCGCTAAGTGTTATGGACGCGATTTGGGACGAGGACAACTTGTCAATGTGGGTGAGGCGGTGGGTGTGATTGCAGCGCAATCCATCGGCGAACCTGGTACACAGCTGACGATGCGTACCTTTCATATCGGTGGCGCGGCGTCACGCTCAGCTGTTGCCAGCCAATTGGAATCCAAATCTGCCGGTACAGTGTTATATAGCTCGAGCATGCGTTATGTCACCAGTGCGAAAGGTGAATTAATTGCTATCGCTCGAAGTGGCGAGATACTGATTATGACCGAAGCAGGACGTGAACGTGAACGTCATAAAGTGCCTTATGGTGCCATCTTGACCATTAAGGATGGCGAAAAAATTAAAGCGGGGCAAATTTTAGCCATGTGGGACCCACATACACGTCCGATCATTACTGAGTATGCTGGCGTGGTTCGCTTTGAAAATGTGGAAGAAGGCGCCACCGTTGCAAAACAAATTGACGAAGTAACCGGTTTGTCGACACTGGTGGTCATTGATCCAAAACGCAGAGTGGGTGCTGCCAGCAAAGGTTTGCGTCCCCAGGTGAAATTGTTGGACGAATCGGGGCAAGAAATTAAAATTGCTGAAACTGATATCGCTGTCAATATCACTTTCCAGATTGGTTGCTTGATCACGGTAAAAGATGGTCAACAGGTGGGTGTGGGTGAAGTGTTGGCAAGAATCCCGCAAGAGACACATAAAACCCGTGATATTACGGGCGGACTGCCACGTGTTGCGGAATTATTTGAAGCGCGTTCACCAAAAGATGCGGGTGTGTTGGCACCGGTAACAGGAACCATTTCATTCGGTAAGGACACAAAAGGCAAACAAAGGTTAGTGATTACCGATCTGGATGGTATAAGCCATGAATATCTGATCCCGAAAGAAAAGCATGTCATGGCCCATGATGGGCAAGTGGTCAATAAGGGCGAAATGATTGTTGATGGCCCTGTTGACCCCCATGATATTCTGGCGCTTAAAGGCATTGAATCGTTAGCGCGCTATATTGCTGATGAAGTGCAAGAGGTCTATCGTTTGCAAGGTGTGAAAATTAACGATAAACACATTGAGGTGATCGTAAGGCAGATGTTACGCCGTGTGAACATCATTGATGCAGGTGATACCCGTTTCATTCAGGGCGAGCAGGTAGAACGCGCTGACACGCTGATAGAAAATGAACGTATGGTTGCAGAGGGTAAGGAACCGGCGGTTTACGCCAATATTTTGTTGGGTATTACAAAAGCCTCGTTGTCGACAGATTCGTTTATTTCGGCGGCTTCCTTCCAGGAAACGACGCGCGTATTGACTGAAGCCGCAATTATGGGCAAGCGTGACGAGTTGCGAGGTTTGAAGGAGAACGTGATTGTAGGTCGTTTGATTCCCGCAGGTACTGGGTTGGCCTA
>CABS01000034.1_pt1 | contig 12383 bp, 14 predicted proteins | sample 344768 | NCBI WGS metagenome assembly CABS01 (sample SAMEA3138346, study PRJNA38045) | mine drainage metagenome | isolation source: Carnoules arsenic-contaminated mine drainage | place: France:Carnoules | collected 21-May-07 | reverse complement strand
GCCTCATAATTGACAATCTTTTGCGTACTCGCCGCAAGTCATTACAGGACACATGCATCATGAAAGCAAATATTCACCCAAAATACGATGAAATCAAAGTTACCTGCAGCTGTGGCAATCAATTTGTGACTCAATCTACAATGATAAAACCCTTGCATGTTGAAGTCTGCTCGGAATGCCATCCTTTTTACACTGGCAAACAGAAAATTGTCGACACAGCAGGCCGTGTTGAGAAATTCCGCCAGAAATACGGCATGAAATAATTCTCAACAGCCTTTTAAAAAACATTTCAAAACAGGCGGCCATGCTGCCTGTTTTCTTTTTTGCGGTAGAATCCAGCTTTTAACCTGATCGATCCGTCCTTATCGTGTCCGAACCGTTACGCGAATCACAATTTGCGCCCTTTCTGCTAACACTTATTTTGTGTCTGGCATGGCTCGCGCCTGGTTTGGTCGGGCATGACCCCTGGAAAGGCGACGAAGCCGAAACCATGGGTTTGGTGCACAGCATCCTGTCAGGTGCGCCAGCGTGGCTACCCACATTAGCTGGGCAAGCCAGCACCTCTGCTGCCCCACCTTTATACCCAATTGTTGCAGCCCTGTTTGCGCAATGGTTATCACCTTTCTTTCCTGCGCATGATGGTGCCCGGCTGGCTGGCGGCGCCTTCATTTTGCTCACATTGGTGTTTGCTTCACTGACCGGACGTGAATTGTACGGTCGCAAGCATGGCCGATTGGTGGTGCTCACCCTGGTTGGCAGCATCGGTCTATGGTTAAGTGCCCATGAATCCATTCCCCAATCCGCAATGCTCTGCGGCGTATCCATGTTTGGTTATGGTGTCGCCACCTCCACGCGACGAGCTTATCTCGGCGGCGCGATAGCAGGCACAGGTTTAGGCATTACTTTTATGAGCAGCGGATTGGTAGAGACCGTCGCTTTAATTGCCACCTTGTTGGCACTGCCATTGTTCAGTCCTGTCTGGCGTCGCATCGCCGCGCTCCAATCGGTATTCACTACCATCATTGCTGCCGCGCCCTGGCTCGTACTTTGGCCTTGGCATGCCATGCACGCTACACCGGACTGGTTTGCACTGTGGTTACACACCCAATGGCAACAATTTGTTTTCTGGTCACCCTCATCCGCTCATCCCACTTGGTACTATCTCAATTTTTTACCCTGGTTTGCGTGGCCTGCATGGCCCCTGGCGCTTTGGACGCTATCGCAGGGATTTCGCCGCAAACAGATGCACAGCGCAGGGATCGCTTTACCTTTGGTCCTGTGGGCATGTAATACGCTTATCCTAAGCTTCGCCATCCAACCCAGGGCAGACCTTGGCTTACCCTTGTTGTTGCCGTTGGCCTGGCTGGCTGCAGGAGACAGCGCCACACTGCGTCGTGGCGCAGCCAACGCACTGTACTGGTTTGCCATCATGACTTTTGGCGTGTTGGCTGCTGCGGTATGGCTTTATTGGAGCGCACTGGATTTGGGTTATCCTGCGCAACTGGCGCACCACTTGCATGCCTTGCAACCACATTATCAAGGCCAATTTCGCCCCTGGCTCGTTGTGATGGCATTGTTGTACAGCGTATCATGGTTGGCACTGTTATCACGATTAAGGCGTTCTGCGCACCGCCCCTTACTTGCCTGGGCTGCAGGCATGACACTGTCTTGGGGTCTGGTCGCCTTTCTGTTTGTCTACCCCATTGACCAACGACTCAGCTATTTCGACATGACACAATCCCTGGCGCCCCATTTGCCTGTGAATGATTGCATCTCAAGCTTAAACATCAATGCCAGTGCGCGTGCGATGCTGGATTATTACCTTGACGTACAAACCCTGGGTGAATCGCATCCCAATCAATTCACCTGTCCAGCCATGCTGGTCGAATACCCAGAAGATGTCATCACACCAGTTTTGCCGGGCTGGCACCTTGTCTGGCAAGGAAAACGCGAGGGCAATCATGTGGAACACTATGCGCTCTACCGGCGCATGGCTTACAAAAAAACCGCGCGCAAATTGGTAAGATAAATCTTTTACGATGACGGGCATTCTGGAAATAGCAGTCGGGCGAGAAAGAATGTCTGTCTCTTAATGATGCGAAGCAACGTCGCCCTGCGCCGCACCTCCCTGCTGCTGACCTACCACAATCCATCCATCTCAATCAACGCAGACTGACTAACAAGACAAGTAATGCTTCCATCTACTTCGGTGCACTCACCTGATTCATCCGCGCCATAATGGTATAAGTGCGGCGCTGCAATTCACGGCTGCCACGGTGGTCGTCGTAGTAACGTGGATTGGGCACCATGACGGCGAGTTGTGCGGCCTGTCTGTCGCTGAGGTGATTGGCACTGACGTGGAAATAATGATTTGCTGCAGCCTGCGCGCCAAACACACCATTACCCCATTCGATCACATTCAGATATAACTCCAGAATACGGTGTTTGCTCATCATTTTTTCCAGCATCATTGTAATCGCCACCTCTTCAAGCTTACGCCACGGGGTCCGATGATCTGACAACAGAAGATTTTTTGCCAATTGCTGGCTAATCGTAGAGCCACCTGCCACAATTTTTCCATGCTTGAGGTCTTTTTCTGCTGCGGTTTGTATACCCTCCCAATCAAAGCCATGATGAGATAAAAAATTCGCATCTTCAGAAGAGATGACTGCCCGTTTCAATTTATCGGAGATACGATTGTAAGGCACCCATTGGTATTGCAGTTGCGCATTGGCTTGGGTCGCACGCATTTGGCTCAAGCGCTCGTCCATCATGGCGCTGGAAGTGGGGTTGTGATTCACCCACCACCAAACGTGTCCAAATAACCAGAGCTGATAAGTCAATACCACACTCAGGCCAATTAACAAGCCGCGTAAAATAATGCGCTTCATATCGTTTGAAGTTGAGTACGTAACATTTGAAGAACTGGCTTCGTCTCCGGCGTGACCCCGCGCCAAATCGAAAAAGTGACTGCTGCCTGCTCCACCAGCATCCCCAAGCCATCGACGCAGCGGGTCGCACCATATTGTGCAGCAAACGCCATAAAAGCGCTCGGTTTTGATGCGTACATCATGTCGTAGGCCAAGCTGTTCGCAGAAAACAAGGTATGCGGCAACTCAATCGTGTCATGATGAAGACTGGCAGAAGTCGCGTTGATCACGCAATCAAATGACTGCCCGCTTAGCGCAGCATAGTCACAAGCACTGACTTGACCCAAGGCGGAAAATTGTTGCACCAGCAACTCCGCACGCGCCACAGTCCGGTTGGCTATCACCAATTGCAAAGGAGATTCAGCTAACAAAGCTGCCGCCACTCCTCGGGCAGCACCACCCGCACCCATCAGCAAAATACGCTTTCCGACCAAAGAAAACCCCAGGTTGCGTCGCAGATCATTCACCAATCCGGCACCATCCGTATTATCGGCTTCGATACCGCGCTCAGTGAAACTCAGCGTATTAACGGCCTGCGCCTGCCGTGCACGCGGACTGAGGTGGTCGGCCAACTGCCAAGCGACCTCTTTAAACGGTACCGTGACATTGACGCCGCGCCCACCTTCCGCACGAAATTGATTGAGCACGGTTTCAAAATCGTCCAAGGGCGCAAGCAATCGAGTATATGACATATTCTGCCCAGTCTGCGCAGCAAATGCAGCATGGATCACAGGCGATTTTGAATGGGCAATCGGATTGCCGATCACGGCATAATGGTCGGTCACAATAAGATACTCGATGGGTCCGGGGAATGGTGGTTATTTAATAGGCGTAAGGGGAGATAATTTGGGAATTACGCCCATTTGATTAAATTGTGATTTGTGCCTATCTGATAGAGCTTGTAAATAACTCCTTGTAATTGGTGTAGTAACTGCTGACTCACACGCATCTCCAGATAAAAATTAAAAACCAGAAAAACAGGAAAAACAAACCATCACCAAGGCCAACAAATGTTGACTTTGCTGGTTTTTGTGATGAGACCACCTGCAGATTCACTTAATCACGACCAAATCTCTTACCGCTTGGAAACTCACGACACTAAATCACTTCCGTGCGGCTTCCTTCTGCAACCATGACTTGCGAGCCCTCCAGACGGGACTTCGAACCGCCAGATTTACTGCTGTTAATGCGAAAGGAATAAACCACAATTTACTTCACCCACCACAGCTCAATTTTTTGGTAATTTTCTCGATGTATGAACAATATCAACAACTTCCCACAACATTGGATCAAGCTGCCGAATAAACGCGACGTAAGGTAACTGACTGATAACAAGTTTTCTGGTACCCGGGAAAATATCACTTTCAGGCGTACTCATTGGGAACATATCAATTTTTTCGACCTGCTCAAAGATTCTTTCCTGTATATTCACAGCAACCGAACGTCCCGCTTCAAATTCATAATAAACAATAATCTCTTCCAAACTTTGGAGAGAAAAATCTGACCACTGAACAGCCATAAATTTAGGGTATCTTTACGATACTGGATTTGCGGCGGGCTTCCAAACGTTCATGAAGCACCGACTTTGCCGTTTCAGTTGGATAGCTCTGCATGTCTCCACTGTCAAGTTTTTTAATGGTTCCAGCAAGTCGATCACGCAGCCACTCGGCATATCCAGTTTCGACATCTTGGCCTTGTTCATCATCAGCAACCATGACGAACGGCAAGGTTCGGGTTTTCTGCACTTGCTTAAAGAACACACGCACTGCTTCGGAGGGGCTAATACCCATCTCACGGAAAACCGCAAATGCGCCTTCCTTAACGGAGGAGTCCATACGAAATTGAACGGTTGTATCTCGTGCCATAGATGCGCCCATTAAACTTAAATAGTGTATTGCCATTGTAATGACAAATTACGGCAAGTCAAGCGTCGTCAGTGCAGGGATGTCACCGTGCCTGACACCTACCTCAGGTATGGGAAATAGGGGGAAATTTTTTCCATTCAACCTTCACCGCTCAATCTGCCCAGCCTTTAATGTGTAGTGTTTTACACAAACTACTGCACCGGTTTATTTCGCGCAAACCACTTCAGGCTACACGTAGTGCTCTGTTAGCACAAACCCGCTTCCACATTATCAATCAAACGCGTATTGCCAAGTTTTGCTGCAGCCAGCACCACAAACTGCTGGCTAGTCTGCGCGGGCAAACGCAAATCAGGTTCGCGGATGCTGACGTAATCGACTTGCCAACCGGCATAATTTAAGGCTTTGCTTGCTGCGGTTTCCAATTCAATATAGTCGCGATGTCCATTCTTAAGATGGTGAGCGATTGTTTGCAAGTTGGCATAAAGCTGCGGGGCAATCCTCCGCTCGGCGAGGCTTAAATACTGATTGCGGGAGGAGAGTGCCAAGCCATCGACGGCACGTTCTGTTTCACCACCTAAAATCTGCATGGGCATAAGAAATTCTTCACTCATGCGCCGGATCAGCGTGAGCTGCTGATAGTCTTTTTTACCGAAGCAGGCGACAGTGGGTTGGGCAAGATGAAAGAGTTTCATCACTACCGTGCATACGCCCCGAAAGTGTCCAGGGCGATATTGCCCGCACAGTTCATTGGCCAAAAGGGAGGGTTCGATAAAACACGTTGGTTCGGTGGGATAAAGTGCAGTCACTTCCGGGATAAACACGGCATTGACACCGGCGTTGCGCAACAAGGCCAAATCGGCATCCAGCGTACGCGGGTAGTGCGCAAAGTCTTCATTCGGACCGAACTGCAAGGGGTTCACGAACAGGCTGACCAACACCTGTGGCGCGTGAGCTTGCGCCAAGGCAACCAGGGACAAATGCCCTGCATGCAAATTGCCCATTGTAGGCACGAAAGCCACTTGAGGGTGACTGGCTCGCCAAGCGCGAAGACTGTCCACATCGTTAAGTTGCAACATGGGGTTAAATTCCGGTGGACATGAAACTGTGTGCCTCAGTGGGAAAATGTCCCTGTTTGACGGCCTGTATATACGCACCCAGTGCGTGTTCAATATCGGCTGATTCTCGCAAAAAATTGTGCGCAAAACGAGGGACTTTCCCCGGCGTGATGCCAAGCATGTCATACAACACCAACACTTGTCCGGAACAACCTGCCCCCGCACCAATGCCTATCGTGGGAATGGGCAAGTGCTCAGTCACTTCTTTCGCCAGCGGCGCAGGAATCGCTTCCAGCACCAACATTCCCGCACCGCATTGCGTGAGCATTTGGGCATCTTCATGTAATTGCCGGGCTGCATCCTGATTTTTAGCCTGGACTTTATAACCGCCCAGTACGTGAACGGATTGCGGCAGCAAACCCAGGTGTCCACAAACCGGAATACCGCGCGCGACCAGAAATGCCACTGTTTCCGCCATGACAGCACCGCCTTCCAGCTTGACGCAATGCGCGCCGGCGGCCAGTAAGCGTGCAGCCGATTGCAGCGCTTGCGTCGGGCTTCCCTGATAACTGCCAAAGGGCAAATCCGCGATCAAAAAAGTATGACGTGCGCCACGTGCAACAGCGGAGGTATGGTAAGCCATTTCGTCCAAACTAACCGGCAGGGTGGAAGCTTGGCCTTGCACCACCATACCCAGCGTGTCCCCCACCAGAATAGCATCGATGCCAGCCGCTTCGAGGCGTGCGGCAAAGCTGGCGTCGTAGCAGGTCAGCATAGCGAGTTTTTCGCCGTTTCGGGCACATTGTTGTAAACTAATCAGGTCAGTCATTATGTTGAAACGCTCATGTTGATTGATTAAGAAATTCACGGGGTCCGCGCATGTTTGCGATTTTCCACATCAATAGCGCGAAGTGTTCATCATTGTCGACAAAATTAAAGCGTTCGCAATTCACGATCAACAAGGGCGTGCTGTCATATTGATGGAAATATTGCGTGTAACGCTCCGCCAACCGGGTCAGATAACTCGTACTGACCGAGCCTTCATAGGCGATGGCCCGTTTGCGTACCCGTTCAAGCAAAACAACTGGTTTGGCTTGCAAATAAATCACCAAATCCGGATGTGGCGCCTGGGGCTTTAACTCGTGATAGATGGTCTGATACAGACGAAACTCATCATCATTCAGGTTCAATTCGGCAAACAAGGGGTCTTTATCAAGCAAAAAATCCGACACAACTGATTGACTAAACAGATTTTTTTGGCGCAAAGCATTCACTTGCGTACTGCGTTGAAACAGAAAAAACAATTGGGTGGCCAAGGCATAACGTTGAGGGTCACGATAAAAATCGGCCAAAAAAGGGTTTTCATCCGCATTTTCCAATAGCAGTTCCGCGCCCATGTTTTCTGCCATACGTCGACACAAACTGGTTTTTCCAGCCCCGATTGGGCCTTCAACGGCAATGTAAGCTGGCTTTTCGTGAGGACTCATGATGAGAACCAAAAGAATTTTGAGCAATTCGCTCTATAGGTTGCTGAACCACCGATGTCAAAAAATCACGCGCCAAGCCACGTCCAGGTATTTCAATATTGGGTGCGATTTCCAGTAGCGGTATCAAGACAAATGCACGTTCATGCATGCGCATGTGCGGCAAGGTAAGCGTGTCACTGTGCGAAACAACTTGATTATATAATAAAATATCCAAATCAATTTCGCGTGGCGCATTGCGAAAACTGCGAACCCGTCCAAATTGCCGTTCAAGCTCTAACAACGCAATGAGTAATTGTTCCGGTGACAAGGCGCTGTGCACACAAACCACGGCATTAATGAAATCGGGCTGATTCACAAACCCCATGGCCGCACTGCGATACAACGATGAACAAGCGTGTAACCGGGTTTCCGGCAGTTGCCCGACAGCTGCCATCGCCGATTGAACTTGATGGACAGGCGTGTCTAGGTTACTGCCCAAAGCGACATAACACACGGCGGGGAAAGTATTAGGCATCTATCGTCCCGGGCGCAGTGGCGTTGGCGGGTTTCTTGCGTTTACGGCGCTTTTTCTGCGGCAGTGGCGCCAGGTTTTCAATCATTTCTGTGCGTAACGTATCATCAGCAATTTGAAACTGAGTCCACCACTCCGCCAAATCTTGCTCAATTTCACCCGCTTCAGCGCGTAGCAATAAAAAATCATAACCTGCACGAAACCGCGGGTGGGCCAACAAACGCAAAGCCCTGACCCCTGTTCGCTGATTAAACCGTGGTTGAATGGCCCAAATTTCTTTCATGGTGCCATCCAGACGGCGGGGTATCGCCAACCGCTCACGTTGTTGGTCAAGGGCATCGTGCATAGCGTTGTACATCGCAGGCGTGCTGTCCTCCCCCGCCTCACATCGCCTGCCATGTTGCGCTTGTACTTCGTGCCACAACAAACTGGCGAACAAAAATGCCGGGGAAACCGTTTTACTGTTCTGGATGCGTCGATCAGTATTATTCAGTGCCGCCATCACAAAACGATGACTGTGCTCATTTTCAAGCATGGTATCAAGCATGGGTAATACACCTTGATGCAGGCCTTCGGCACGCAATTGATGAATAGCGCGCACCGCATGTCCAGATAACAGCAATTTCAACATTTCGTCAAACAGCCGCGCCGATGGTACATTTTCCAGCAAACCCGCCAACTCCGGAATTGGAGCACGCGCAGCAACATCAATGCTGAAGTCCAGTTTGGCTGCAAAGCGCGCTGCACGTAACATGCGCACAGGGTCTTCACGATAACGTGTGGCAGCATCGCCAATGATCCGCATGGTTTTGTTACGGATGTCTTCCAGACCACCGCAATAATCAAAAATTTCTTCGCTACTTGGATCGTAATACAGGGCATTGACAGTAAAATCGCGCCGCGCCGCGTCACTGGCCTGGTTACCAAAAATATTGTCACGGACGATTCGTCCAGTTTCATCCGTGGTTTGTGTATGGCTGTGTTCAGGTTTGCGGCGAGCACGTCTGGCTCGCGAACCCGGCTGAACGGGTTCGTCATCCAGGAGGGGATCAGATAACGCATCTTCATTCGTCAACCTGACTGCATGACCTGTTCCAGTTTCAAACACTTCATTCGAGACTTCGTTTGCCAAGTTGCCTTCCGCATTCGCGCTCGCACGAAATGTCGACACCTCAATCGTTTCACTGCCACACAAAACATGAACAAGACGAAAGCGCCGTCCAATAAGGTGCGAGCGGCGAAACAAGGCATGCACCTGTTCTGGCGTGGCATTGGTGGCCACGTCAAAATCTTTGGGGGGTTTGGCAAGCAACAGGTCGCGCACCGCTCCGCCCACGACAAAAGCAAGATAACCGTGCTGTTGTAAGGTATCGGTCACTTTCAGTGCACAGGGCGCGATTTGCGCACGGGTCAAACCATGCCGGCTAACAGGAATGCGTTTCAAACGTGGTGCGCCTTGCTTGCCAAGCAATCGCGCTATGAATCGTTTAATCATAGTATTAAATTAGTCAGCATGCAGATCAAGAATGGGCCAATGGTGCGTTAATGCGTGTTGCCGTAGCACAACATCCGGGTTAACGGCTACCGGATGGGTCACCTGTTCAAGCAAAGGCAAATCATTGCGTGAATCGCTATAAAACCACGTTTGCTCAAACTGATTCAAATCGCGGCCCATGCTATGCAACCATTCATTCAAACGTGCGATTTTACCAGACTGGAAACAGGGTATACCTTCAGATTTGCCAGTGTAACGACCATCACACAACTCGGCTTCCGTCGCAATCAAGTGTTTTACGCCAAACTCCTCAGCAATGGGTGCCGTCACAAAACGGTTGGTAGCAGTAATAATCGCCACCAAATCAGCATCATTTAAGGCATTGTCGACCAACGCACGTGAACGCAACGTCATCATTGGCAAGATATATTGAGACATAAACTGCCGATGCCAAGACTGCAATTGCTCAAGACTGTGCTCAGAAAGCGGTCGTAACTGGAAATCAAGAAAAGCATGAATATCCAAGGTGCCTTGTTTGTACTGCTGATAGAAGTGCTCATTCTCACGTTCATATTGTTCGCGCTCAACAATACCCTGCTCAATCAAAAACAGACCCCATGCGTAGTCCGAGTCACCCGCCAACAGCGTATTATCCAAGTCGAATAGCACCAGTTTCATACAATCAAGTCGCCCAAATTTTCCACCAGGATTTTTTAGGCAATGTGGCACCGCGCAACACCAAAGCAGTTTTTGGATTGAGATAAACACTCTTGGGGAAATTCAGTTTCAACACACTCAGACTGTCCGCAGCAAGGTCTGGCGCGCCCACGGCGTTGTAGGCGCGGGTCATAATTGCCAGGGAAAGTTCATTTGTAGGCGATTGGGGAAAGCGTGTCAAAGCATCCTGAGAACGATCAATAGCGGCCACCCAGGCTTTGCGGTCATAATAGTACAAAGCGATATGAACCTCATGCTCTGCCAGCAAGTTAGCGAGGTATTTCATCCGTTCCAAAGCATCTGATGTATAGCGACTATTTGGGTATTTGGTCGTCAATTCACGAAAAGAATCAAATGAAGCAATCAGCGGCTTGGGGTCACGCTCTGACACATCCTGAGCTGAAATGCGTGAAAAGACCGTCTGATCAGCAACGAAGTTTGACAGACCTTTGAGGTAATAGGCATAATCCGCATCAGGGTTCTTGGGGTGCAATTTAATGAAACGCTCGCACGCATCAACGGCGGAAGTTGGCTCGCCATCCTTGTAGTAAGCGTACGCCACTTCCAGTTGCGCTTGTTGGGCATAGCGCCCATAAGGGTAACGCGCTTCAATATCCTCCAATAGCTTAATGGCTTTGCCGTAATTAGTTGCTTGAATTTCATCCATCGCTTGACCGTACAAACGCTGTGCGGACCAATTTCTGGTTGTATCCACCGCAGGTTGATGGGCGCAACCACTGAGTAAAAATGCTAAAGTTAGCACAACTAACAGACCATGCTTCATGATTTCTTCCGAAAAACAGTTGACTGATTATACATTAAACCCGCCAGACAATCGTATCATCCGCATTGAAATTCCACTGATCAATGCAGGTGAGCGCCTGGATGCTGCTTTGGCATCCCTGTTGCCGGATTATTCGCGCAGCCGTATTCAAACCTGGATTCGGGATCAGGGGGTACGCGTGGATGGAAAGCTGGCCAACGCCAAAGACCGTTTGCGCGGAGGCGAGCAGATTGATCTTGAAATCGAACCACACCCCTCAGAAATGGCAGCAGAACCAGAAGTCATGCCTCTGGATGTGGTGTATGAAGACGACAGTATTCTGATCATCAACAAGCCGGCGGGTTTAGTCGTCCATCCTGGTAGCGGTAATTGGCAAGGCACGCTCATGAACGGATTGCTGCATCACGCCCCGCAATTGACACATATCCCCCGGGCAGGCATTGTCCACAGGCTGGATAAAGACACCAGCGGGTTGATGGTGGTGGCCAAAACATTGACCGCACAAACCCATCTGGTACGCCAATTGCAAGCCCGCACGGTCAAACGTGAGTATCTGGCCGTCACGGAAGGCTTGGTCACGCGAAATGACCGGATTGAAGCCCCCATCGGCCGACATCCTGTCCAGCGAACCTTGATGGCCATTCACCCCAAAGGACGCGAAGCAGTGACTCATTATGTTGTGCTGGAACGTTTTGAGCGTCACACACTGCTACGCTGTGCATTGGAAACAGGGCGTACCCATCAGATTCGTGTGCACATGCAGCACATTGGACATCCCCTGGTCGGTGATCCAACGTATAATCGACACGCCAAACAAACTTTACCTGACGGGCGGACCTTTTCACGACAGGCGCTGCACGCGATTCAGTTGGGTTTATTGCATCCGGAAAGCAGTGAATTAATGCAATGGCAGCACGAACCCCCAGCAGATTTTTTGTTGCTGCTGGAAATGTTAAGAAACACACATAACGCGTAACAATGCACCATTTTATGATGACTTCAAACTGGATTTATCCTGACTGGCCGACACCAAAGCATGTCAAATCATTGGTCAGTACCCGTCAAGGTGGTGTCAGTTATGGCGGGTATGCCGGACTTAATTTGGGTGACCACGTGGGTGACCATCGCATCAACGTGACGAAAAACCGTGCGCTGTTACGCGCGCAATTGCCCAGCGAACCGGTTTGGATTCAGCAGGAACATGGCACGACCGTGGTGAACGCCGACGAAGTACACGGGGCAGTAAAGGGCGATGCCGCCGTGGCGCGCCAGGCCCATCGCGTCTGCGCCATATTGACTGCCGATTGCTTGCCTGTATTGTTGTGTGCCCATGACGGCAGCGTTGTCGGTGCTGCCCATGCCGGTTGGCGCGGATTAGCTGCTGGCATCCTGGAACAAACCGTGTCGGCAATGGCACATCCGGCAGGTCAGATCATGGCTTGGCTGGGGCCAGCCATAGGACCGGGAAGTTTTGAAGTGGGGAATGAAGTTCGATTGGCTTTTGTGAGAGATTTACCTGAGTCAACCCATGCATTTCGG